>Ga0265296_1000268_pt1 | contig 92626 bp, 94 predicted proteins | sample MunlanPumphouse1_FD_189073 | JGI IMG/M metagenome (GOLD analysis project Ga0265296, IMG submission 189073) | Groundwater microbial communities from a municipal landfill in Southern Ontario, Canada - Pumphouse #1 | ecosystem: Environmental > Aquatic > Deep subsurface > Groundwater | place...
CCGAACGCACCGGATCCTCGCGGAGGGCCTGGGTGTTGGCCGTGGCGAAATAGCCGGGGGCGATGGCGTTGGCGGTGATGCGGTGCGGCGCCCACTCGTTGGCCATCAGCTTGGTCAGGCCGGCGACGCCCGACTTGGACGCCGTATAGGAGGGCACGCGGATGCCGCCCTGGAAGGACAGCATGGAGGCGATATTGATGATCTTGCCGCCGTCACCCTGTTTGATGAACAGGCGGGCGACCGCCTGGCTCATGAAGAAGACGGTCTTCAGGTTGATGTTCATCACTAGGTCCCAGTCCGCCTCGGTGAAGTCGACGGCGTCGGCGCGACGGATCAGGCCGGCGTTGTTCACCAGGATGTCGATCCGGCCCATGGCGGCCAGGGCTTCCTGAACAACGCGTTCGACCGGCTCGACCGAGGTCAGGTCGGCGCTGATGGCGTGGGCGCGCCGGCCCATCGCCTGGACCTTGGCGACCGTGTCGTCGGAGTCCGAAAGGGCGACCGAGACGATGTCAGCGCCCGCCTCAGCCAAAGCCAGGGCGATGCCTTGGCCCAGACCCGTGTTGCCGCCAGTCACCAGGGCGACCTTGCCGGTCAGGTCGAACGGATTGCTCATGTTTTTCTTCCTCTTGTCCTGATTACTTCAACTGGCAGATGTCGAGCTTGTACATGTCGGTGTAGTCGAGATTCTCGCCGCCCATGCCCCAGATGAAGGTGTAGTTCGACGTGCCTGCGCCTGTGTGGATCGACCACGGCGGGCAGATGACGGCCTCGCCGTCGGCGATGACGATGTGGCGCGACTTGTCCGGTTCGCCCATGAAGTGGAAAACTCGGTCGTCCTCGCCCAGGCCGAAATAGAGGTAGGCTTCCGAGCGGCGGTCGTGAATGTGCGGCGGCATGGTGTTCCACACCGAGCCGGGCTTGAGCACCGTCACGCCCAGCAGCAGCTGGCAGGACTTGACCTTGGCCGGAACGACATACTGGTAGATTGTCCGTTCGTTCGACGTCTCCAGCGCGCCCATTTCCAGCGGCACGGCATCGTCGATAGAGATCTTGGTCAGGTCGTAACGGGCGTGAGCCGGGGTAGCGACCAGATAGAATTTCGCGGGCTCGGCGGGGTTCTTGGAGGCGAAGCGGACGTCGCGCGATCCCATCGGCACATACAGACCGTCACGGAAGCCCAGTTCGATGGTCTCGCCGTCGACGGTGATCGAACCGGCGCCGCCGATATTGACCACGCCCAGTTCGCGCGCCTGCAGGAAGGGCGCGCCGACCAGGGACGGGGGTTCCGAATGGGTGGGCAGGCTCAGGGCGGTCTCAGCCGGGGTCGCGCCGCCGATGATCATGCGCTCGTGGTGAGAATGGTTCAGGCTGATCTTGCCCGGAACGAACAGGCCCTCGATCAGATAGCGATCCCGCAGCTGCTGGTTCGATGCGCCGTCCATCATGTCCGGATGGGTCGCCTGATAGACTTTGTCGTACATGGGGTCGTACATTTGTGTCTCCCTGGGAGCTCGCACCGCGAGCCACAGTGACGGATCTTGCGTCCGTCCTTCTGTGAACTAGGTAACCGGTGTCATATTATGATGCAATGGATTAGACCAACGCCGCACACATATGTCGGCTTCGCTTCGCCACCGTCTTGAGGATTCCCCCATGAAGATCGCTCTCATCATTGAAAACAGCCAGGCCGCCAAAAGCGAGACGGTGCATGCCGCCTTGACCGCCGTCGCAGAGCCCTTGGGCCATCAAGTCTTTCACTATGGAATGTATGCGGCCGAGGATAAGGCGTCGCTGACCTACGTTATGAACGGCGTGCTGACGGGCATCCTGCTGAACTCCGGCGCGGCTGATTTCGTCGTCACCGGGTGCGGCACGGGCACCGGCTCGATGCTGGCCGCCAACGCCATGCCGGGCGTCTTCTGCGGCCTGATCATCGACCCGACCGACGCCTTCCTGTTCGGCCAGATCAATGACGGCAACGCCATCTCCATGCCCTACGCCAAGGGCTTCGGCTGGGCGGCGGAACTGAACCTACAGGACGTCTATCGCAAGCTGTTCGAAGGCGAACGCGGCTTGGGCTATCCGCGTGAGCGGGCAGAGATCATGCGCAAGAACCGCGGCGTGCTCAGCGACCTGAAGGCCGTGACCTGCCACGACATGCTGACGGTGCTGAAGACGATGGATCAGGACCTGCTGAAGGCCGCCATCGCCGGCGAGCGGTTCCAGGACTACTTCTTCGCCAACGCCACCGACGAAGGCATCCGCGACTATCTGAAGGGCGTTCTCGCCGCCAAGCCCGTTCTCGAAACGGCTTAAGGCTAGAGGTCGGCGCGCGATCCCGCGCGCCGACCCACCTTTTTAGGCCGCAGGGATCGCCGACTTGCGCACCACCAGGGCCGGTCGGACTTCCGGCTGCTGCATCTTGGCCGGATCGACGCCGCGCATCGGCGCCAGCAGCTTCTCGGCCGCCATCCGCCCCATGTCGCGGATCGGCAGGCGCACGGATGTCAGGTTGGGCCAGACCCGCGCCGCCATCGGCAGATCATCGAAGCCGACGACGGACAGGTCGCGCGGCAGCTCAAGGCCGCGATCTCGCGCCGCCTGCATAACCCCGATGGCCATGTCATCGTTGAGGGTGAAGATGGCGGTCGGCGGCGTTTCCAGCGCCAAGAGGGCGTGGCCCGCCTCCACACCTGATTCGAACGTATAGGCGCCTTTGAAATCGTAAGCCGGATCCAGCGGGATCCCGCGTTCGGCCAGAGCGTCCAGGAACCCCTTGCCCCGCACGGCCGATGACCGGAACAGGTCCGGCCCGCGCACCAGACCGATTCGCTTGTGTCCCAGGTCGGCCAGATGCGCCGCCGCCTCCGCCGCGCCGATCCAGTCATTGGTGACCACCATCGCCTGAGGTTCATCCAACGCCACCGAGGCGATGCGGACATAGGGGCAGTCGAGATCGCGCAGCAGGTCGATGACCTGTTCGTCCTCGGACACCGAAGGCGGCATGATGACGCCGTACAGACGTTGGCGCTCAACGAAGCCCCTGATGTCTTCCAGCAGGGTAGGGGAGTTGCGATTGCAAGGGTGAACAACCAGTTCCAGGCCGGATCCCTTCAACGCATCCAGCACGCCTTGCTGCATGTTCACGACATAGGTCGGGCTGGGGTTGTCGTAGATCAGACCGACCAGGAACGAGCGTCGAAACGCCAGGCCGCGCGCCTGTGGATCAGGCGTGAACCCCAGAGCCTTGATGACGGCGTTGACCTTTTCGCGCGTGTCTTCCTTGACGAATGGCGACTGATTGATGACCCGCGAGACGGTCTTCTTGGAGACCTGCGCCTCACGGGCGACATCGTTGATGGTTGCCCGCTTGCCCGGCTTGCCGGATCGCGGATCGTCTTGAGCCAAGGTTAGGCTCCTTCCCTATGTGCAGCTTGAAGGCATAGCCGCGACTCGCGGCCGACGCCATGGGGCTCAGCTAAAGCGCATTGACACCGGTTTCCTTCATCGCTCTTATCGAACCCTATTCACGAGGCGACACCTTTGACTTCGACCCCCTCACTTGCCAGCCAGGACGACGCGCTGTCGGCTGACCCGGCGGCGATCGCACAGCAGTTCGTCGCCGCGCGTCTGGCGGCGCGCAACACGCCAGACTATCCGGGCGTGATTCCCCAGAGCATGGCCGAATCCTACGCCATTCAGAACGTCGCCATCGGTCTGTATCCCGATGAGGTCGTGGGCTGGAAAGTGGGCGGTGTCCCGCCGGAGCAGCAGCCGAAGCTGGGGATCCACCGTCTGGCCGGCGCCATCTTCGCGCGCAACGTCTGGCCGGCGCCCGGTGATACGGTCGTGCCTTTGCCCGAAATCGAGGGCGGGTTTGCAGCGGTTGAAGCCGAGTTCATTGCTCGGATCGGCGCCGACGCCGATCCCGCCAAGACCGACTGGACCATCGAAGAAGCAATGGGCGTCGTGGACAAGGTCTTCATCGGCGTCGAGCTGGCTGGCAGTCCGCTTTCGACGATCAACGACCTGGGATCAGCCGTGGTCGCCTCCGATTTCGGCAACAATGGCGGACTGATGATCGGTCCCGAGGTCGAGAACTGGCGCGACCGGCTGGACAGCATTGAGGTCGAGACGATGATCAATGGCGCCAGCGTCGGCACGGGCGGGTCGCAGTCCCTCGCGGGCGGCGCGATGGAATCCGTGCGATTTCTGTTTGAACATTGCGCGCGCTGGGGCCGTCCGCTGAAGGCGGGCATGCTGGTTTCGACCGGCGCTGTCACCGGCGTCCACCGTGTCCACGCGGGCGACGAAGCCGTGTGCATCTTCAAGGGTATCGCAGAACTTCACTGTTCGGTCGTCAGGGCCGAAGCCCAGTAACATCATCGGACGCCCACCCCGCCGCCGTTCAGGGACGGAAAAGAGCAGGGACGCGTCGAGGAATATTCAGGAACGGGTTTTCATAACCATGTCAGACGCCTCCGTCGCGCCGCCGATCCAGATCAAGGCGCCATCTCCCGGCAAGTATCGCTGGATCATCATGTGGCTGCTGTTCGCAGCCATGGTCATCAACTACGTCGATCGTCAGATGATCGGCTTCCTCAAGCCGACCCTTTCGGCCGAATTCGGTTGGTCCGAAACAGACTATGCCGACATCGTCTTCTGGTTCCAGGCGTCCTATGCCGTAGCCTACCTGTTGTGGGGCCGGATCATGGACAAGATCGGCGCGCGCTGGGGGCTGGGGATCGCATTCGGCATCTGGCAGATCGGTCATATCATGCATGGTGCGGCGCGTGACTTGTCGCATTTCATGATGGCGCGGATGGTGCTGGGCGTCGGTGAGGCCGGCGGCTTCCCCGGCGGCATCAAGGCGGTCGCGGAGTGGTTCCCGAAGAAGGAACGCGCCTTCGCCACGGGGCTGTTCAACGCCGGCACCAATATCGGCGCCATCGTCACCCCCCTGATCGTTCCAGGCCTCGTCCTGGCCTTCGGCTGGCAGATGGCCTTTGTCATCACCGGGGCCTTGGGCCTGATCTGGCTGCCGATCTGGCTGCTGGTCTATCGCCGCCCGCGCGAACAGAAGAAGCTGTCCGCGACCGAACTAGCCTACATCGAGCAGGACCCGGCCGACGTCGTCGAAAAGGTCAAATGGACCAAACTGCTGACGGTCAAGGAAACCTGGGCCTACGCTCTGGGCAAGTTCCTGATTGATCCGATCTGGTGGATGTTCCTGTTCTGGTTGCCGGACTTCCTGGGCAAAACCTATGGGCTGGACCTAAAGACCTTCGGCCCGCCGCTGGTCGCCATCTATCTGCTGTCCGATGTCGGGTCGGTTGGCGGGGGCTGGCTGTCGTCGCGCTTCATGCATAGGGGCATGAGCATCAATAAGGCCCGCAAGATCACCATGTTGATCTGCGCCCTATGCGCCGTGCCGGTGGCCTTCGCGGCCGAGGCGTCAAACCTTTGGGTCGCGGTAGGAATCATTGGACTGGCGACGGCCGCGCACCAGGGCTTCTCGGCCAATCTCTATGCGCTTCCAGGCGATGTCTTCCCACGCTCGGCGGTGGGATCGGTCGTCGGCATCGGCGGAATGCTGGGCGCCATCGGCGGCATGGCCATGGCCAAATACGCCGGCTACGTCCTGGAGAAGATCGGCACCTATACGCCCATCTTCATCGTGGCGGCTTCGGCCTATCTGATCGCGCTTCTGGTCATTCACCTGATTACGCCGAAATACGAACTGGCCAAGGTCTGACGAACGACTGAGTGGCTAAGCACCGCGACGTCAACAAGGATTGCGGCCGGGCGAGCGATCGTCCGGCCGTCGTCTTTTTCAGGAAGAGAGAACCGTGATGGATCTGGAACGCAGGACGCTTTTAGGTCTGGCGATGGGGGCCGTGGTTGGCGCATCCGGAGCGAGGGCGGAGACAGTGGCGGACGGCGGCCGCGTCGCCCCGCCGGACCCAACCGAGATCATCCGCCTATGGCCCGACGGCGCGCCGGGTGGGCGGGGTGTGACCGTCACGCCGGTCGTGCCAGAGCGGTCGACCGATCCCGCCTTCCACGACCGTTACGCCCAGTATACGACCGATCCGATCCTGACCGTCTTTCGCCCCGAGCGGCCAAATGGTTCGGCGATGCTCCTCATACCCGGCGGCGGCTATCGCTGGGCTGTGCTGGACAAGGAAGGGTATGACGTTGCGCGCGTTTTCTCGGCCAGCGGCACGACCTGTTTCGTCCTGCGTTATCGCCTGCCGGCTGACGGCTGGGCGGCCGGGGCCGACGCACCCCTTCAGGACGCCCAGCGTGCGATCCGGCTGATACGCAGCCGCGCCGCCGACTATGCTGTCGATCCGCAAAAGATCGCCGTACTGGGCGCCTCTGCGGGGGGGCATCTGGCGGGCCTGGCCAGCGCTCGGACGGATGCGACCTACGAACCGATCAACGCGGCTGACACGGCTTCCTTGCGACCGGATCTGACTGTTCTGATGTATCCGGTCGCGACCATGGCGGACCCATACGTCCACGCCGGATCGCGGACGCATCTGCTGGGCGATACGCCGTCGGCCGAGCGGATCGCGGCCTATTCTCTGGAGCAGATGGAGTGGCGCAATGCGGCGCCCGTCTTCCTGCTGCACGCCATGGACGACGCGTCCGTGCCGGTGGAGAACAGCCTGAAGTTGCTGACCACGCTCAAAGCCGCCGCCGTCCCGACCGAGGCGCATCTGTTTCAGGAAGGCGGCCACGGATTCGGTATCCGCCTGATCCAGGGCAAACCCGCCCAGGTCTGGCCCGATCTGGTGCGCGTCTGGGCCGCCCGGCTGGATTTTCCGCTCTAGGTTCCCGGCTGGATATAGGGAATGGCCGAGAAGAAGGCCCGCTCGTCGCCACGCGGATCATCGACCATGCGCGGCTGGACATCCATCAACATCGTCTGACGGCGAGGCAGCTCATAGCGGTCCCAGCGCGGCAGTCCCGCATGGTTGGGATCGCCGTCGCGGGCCAGAGCGATGAAGGCGTCGCTCATCCGGTCCGACATGATTTGCGCATCCGGCCCACGCGTCCGTGAGCCTGTCGCCTCTACATTGTCGAACACCAGCGGGATGTCGGCGGTATGGAAGGCGCCCTTGCGACCCGAGGCCAACTCTCCAGGGAAGTCGAGTTGATAGACCCAGGCGGGTGCGCCGGCCTTGGCCCGCTCTTCAGCCTCGATCACCGCGCCGCGCCAGGACCGGCCCGCTGTCGTCGCGGCGATCAGCACCTGGTCGGGCGACCATTCAGGATGCATGGCGCGATAGCCGGCGATCACGGCTTCGGGCGTGATGTCGATTCGCATGACGCCGGGCGACAGTCGCGCCGCCAAGGTGTCCCACGTTAGGCCAACGTTTTTCGGATCGTTGCCCATAAATCCTAGCGTTTCTTCGCGCGTGTTGCCGATGATCATGGGGATTGACCGGCCCAGCGGCGCCGCATCGGGATAGAAGGGGTGGCGGGGCAGGGTGCGGAAATCCAGCACCGGCCCGAAATACAGGCCGCCAAAGCCCAGGATCGGGTCCTCGGCGCTCTGCGCTTCGAGGAGCCGCTCGACAGGCATCGTCGCCGCCTCGGCCGCCCGATCCGGGGTCAGGCGCAAGGCTTTCAGCCAGGTCGTCGCCCGCGTCGTGGCGTTGATCGGCCCGGACGCCGTCACCTGCTGACCGCTCATGGTCGCGGCGCGGTGGAACAGACCTTGCGCCGCCGGCGTCGCCATCAGGGTGGCGATCTTGGCGCCCCCGCCGGACTGACCGAACAGCATCACCCTGGACGGATCGCCGCCGAACGCGGCAATATTGTCCCGTACCCATTGCAGCGCCAGAATCAGATCCAGCTGGCCGACGTTGCCCGAATCTTCGAACCCCGGGGCCAGTCGCGCCAGATAGGCATAGCCGAAAACATTCAGCCGGTGGTTCAGCGTCACCACCACGACATCGCCGCGCGCCGCCAGACGCGTGCCGTCATACAGCGGGTCCGATCCCGATCCGCTCGAATAGGCGCCGCCGTGGATATAGACCATCACCGGTCGCCGACCCGCGTCGGTCCCCGGCGTCCAGACGTTCAGGAACAGGCAGTCTTCGCTTTGATTCGGCTCATCGCCGCGCTGCGGACTGGCCGCGCCGTAACTTGTTGTACGAACCGGATCGCGCCATGGCGTCGGCTTCTCTGGCGGCTGAAACCGTCGCGTCGGCGCTCCATATCGCACGCCTTTGAAGACGCTGATCCCGTCCTGCCGCAGACCGATGACCGGCCCGACGGTGGTTATCACGTTACTCGGCGCCGTGGCCGCAAGCACGCCGGAGGACGCCGAAAGCAAACCTGCGGTCGCCATGCTGCTCAGCAGCGCCTTACGTCGCGTGATCATCAATCGTCGCCCATCTGATATCCAGCGAGAGCGATCCTGACACCGGTATCATCATCATTCAATGCGCAATGCTTGCGAGGTCGAGATGCAGGCGCAGAAACCCGACGACAAATGCCGAAACCTCGTTTCGATAATGTCGGAACTTGGCCTAGGCCTTCGTCAGGCCGGTGGCGGAGAGGGTGTCTGCCTGACCAACGTCCACAAAAGTATCTCTCAATGTTTTATATGAATATAAAACAATAGCTTAATATTGTGAGACGTCCACGCCCAACCATGGTTGTCGCTTGAAATCCACTATACTATGTGGGACAACAAGTGGGTTTGATGGAGGGCTCGTGCCGCGCAAAGCCAAGGAGTTGTCTGCACTGGCCGTGAGCCGCCTCAGAGATGAAGGGCGCCACGCAGTTGGCGGTGTCGATGGTTTGCACTTGCGCATAGCGGGGGCAAGTCGAGCTTGGGTGCTGCGCGCAACGGTCGGTGAACGCCGTTGCGATATAGGCTTGGGGCCGTTTCCAGAAGTGACGCTCGCGGAGGCTCGCGATGCCGCAATCGACTTAAGGCGGCAAATCCGGAGGGGCATTGATCCCGTGGAGGAGCGGAAACACGCCAGACTGCAGAATCAGGCAGAGCGGCAGCCTGTAACCAGCTTCGGATCCTGCGTGGAGGCCTATGTGGAAATGAACCGTGCAGGCTGGAAGAATAAGAAGCACGCCGCTCAGTGGTCAGCGACTTTGAAGACCTACGCCTATCCCACGATTGGCGAGAGTGCTGTCGCCGACGTGGATACGCGTGCGGTGCTTACCATCTTACAGCCGATCTGGACCTCAAAAACCGAGACAGCCAGTCGTCTGCGGGGCCGGATTGAAGCGGTCCTCGACTGGGCTCGGGTTCAAGGGTTTCGGGATGGCGACAACCCAGCGCGATGGCGTGGCCACCTAGATAAAATTCTGCCTCCACGTCGACGTGTGCAGGACGTCATTCACCATGCAGCTCTGCCCTATAACAAAGTCGCTGAGCTGATCCGCGACCTCCAAATGCGACCTGGCGCTAGCGCCCGTGCTCTCGAGTTCAGCATCCTGTGCGCTTCGCGGTCCGGCGAGGTCAGAGGGGCCCTGTGGAATGAGTTCGATCTGGAGGGCGCTATTTGGACAATCCCAGCCGACCGTATGAAGGCGGGTAAAGAGCACCGGGTCCCGCTCGCGCCTCAAGCGGTCCAGTTGCTGAGAATCCTGCCGCGTTTCGACAAGGAGCCTCACGTGTTCGGGGCGCCTCGAGGAGGGCCGCTATCTGACATGTCATTGACGGCCGTACTCAAGCGTATGGGTTATACGGATATAACCCAACATGGGTTTCGATCGACTTTCAGAGATTGGGCTGGCGAAACGACAAACTACCCCCGGGAGGTGATCGAGCACGCCCTTGCGCATCAACTGAAAGACAAGGCGGAAGCCGCCTACCAGCGTGGTGACCTCCTCCAAAAGCGGGCCTCATTGATGAGGGACTGGGGCGACTTCTGCACGCGCTTTCCGACGACGGATTGACGGTCATGAACCTCGTTCCATCGACGCACTTGCTGATTAGCCGCGGTCGTCGCAGGTTCCGTCTGGTCCTGATGCGGACGCCGAAGCTTGGGATTGTCTATCGCTGCACAGAGCGTAAGTCGGGCCGATCCGCGAAAAAAGTGCAAGCCCGAAGAAGGCGCCCAAAGAATTTTATAAGTCACTGAAATCGTTAAGTCGTGACGGGCGTTATTGTCTCTCGTTTGAAACGCCAAGCGATTTTTTTGTGCTGAAAAGCGGGCCGCTCCGGCGGTCGTGACGCGATGCTGATGTCCTGTCTGCGCAACCCGCGTAGGCGATTTAAAAAGGGACATCTTAATGTCAGTCGATAGCCTCCGCCTTGAGCGGCTGACGAGCGTTGTCGCTCGCACGGGCATGAGCCGCTCTTGGCTCTACAAACAGGTCGCCGCCGGCCGCTTTCCACCTCCATGCAAGGTGGGTGGCGCCTCGCGTTGGAGCGCAGCTGCGGTCGATGATTGGATTTATGCCCAACTCGATGCCGCAAGAGCGTCTGCCGGAGGGCGCCAATGACCGTTTCGACTCACGCTGGGTCGTGTCGTAAAGCCCTCTTATGGGCCAGGCAGATTTCCTACGGGGAGCCTGAGCCCGTGCATCACGCCATCAAATCCCCCTGCCTCGAACGGTTGCCTTCGGTTCTCATGCGGACCGGCATGGGCAAGTCTTGGATCTATCGCGAAATCGCAGCCGGTCGTTTTCCACCTCCGGTAAAGATCGGCCGATTCAGTGCCTGGAACACCGCTGCAGTTGATGCCTGGATCGAGACTGCGCTGATCGTTGAGGCATCTCTCGTACCGGCCCAATCCGGGGATCGCGCATGATGAGGGTGCCAACGAACCTCGGTCTGATGATGACGAAAGCCGAAGTTTCACAACGCCTCCAGGTGTCAATCAAAACGATCGAGCGGTGGATGGCTTCCGGCGAATTGCCCGTCCACCGCTTCGGCAAAAGCGTCCGGATATCTGCCGCCGACTATCGTGTATTTGTCGAAAGAGGGCGAAATTGAAGCGTGATCTGCGTGGTGGCAATCAGAAAAGGCCAACCAATGGGGGCGCTATTAGGCTTATTCATGGCGGCATAAGTAACAATAGCCATAACAATGGCTGAGTATATGGCGCCATTATACAATAAATGTATTGGCTATTGTCGTGGGCTGTCGCGTTCCGTCGTCCATTGTTGGTCTGCCGCGTGTCCGCGTATCCGTAATGGAGAAAGATAGGATGATGACTACAGAAACTGCTGATGCGATGCTTGTTCTACGTCGTGCCTCGGATGCTCCGCGCGCCACGAAGGCGTCAGTCCGCCGCGGATGGGTCCGCGCCTTTGATTTGGACGATCCGACGGATACGCCCAGGACCTTTGCGGAGGTCATCGCTCGCCTTGATATGCAGGATCCGCCGCATCGCTATGCCGATCAGGTAAAGTGCGCCTTCAACCGCATGTCTGATGTCTTTGGTAAAGCTCCAGGGCAGGTGCCGACTGATCCGGTGGTTATTCGAAAACTCATTGCAGATGCGGTGCCTGCCGCGGTGCCGAAGATGACGCCTGCTCGCTGGACGCGCATCCGTAGCCTTGTGACCACGCACCTTCGAAAAAGCGGGATCGAAATTGAGCCTGGTCGCGACGTCGGCGGCCACAGCGCTGAATGGTCTGTCCTTCTTGAGGGAGCTGCGAAGCCTATCCAACTGGGGCTTTCTCGGTTTGCTAGCTACTGCACACGCCATGCGGTTCAGCCGACGAACGTCAATGAAGCGACCTTCGATCAGTTCGAAATTTATCTGCGTGACCGCTCTTTGAAAGAGGGCCACGAAGCCGTGTTTCGCAACTCGGTCCGCCGTTGGAATGATGCTGTCGGTGTTGTTGTAGGCTGGCCTCAAGTGACAATTCCCCTCAAGCGCCATGCACGCTATTTCTCGCGGCCTTGGACAGATTTCCCAGCTAGCTATGTCGCCGAAGTAGAGTCCTTTCTGACGTCGTACGCGGTGGATGATATTTTCGCGGACGATTATAAGGATAAGTCCGCTCCCACGACGATTTCGCTCCGGCGCCGTCAGCTACGCCTCCTCTCAAGCCTTCTGGTTTGCAGCGGCTTTCCTATCGAAAGTCTCACAAGCCTGTCGGTTCTCGTCACCCCTGAAAATGCTATCTCAGCTTTCAGAGTCCAAAAAGATCGGAAGGGTATATGCCGATCACTTGAGCAGATGGTTTGGCTTCTTTCACTTATTGCCGACAAAACCGTGAAAAACAGTGCTCACGCCGCTGAATTGCGTGAGCGCGCCAAGCGGCTTAGCAAAAAGCTCAGCAAACGTACTGGCATGTCAGAGCGCAACCTGGCGCGGCTGCGGCAGTTCGATGTGCCAGCCAATAGAGCGGCGCTGCTGAACCTTCCCTACAGGGTCTTCGCTGAAGCGCGTATGGACGAGGGGCGCGATAAGAGTGATCCGCGTCGCCTGATGCTGGCTTTTGCGGTCGAGATGCTACTTTTCGCGGCGCTTCGAGGGAGCAATCTCACCGCCTTGGAAATAGATCGGCACTTTGTTGTGATCGGGCGTGGACGCCACCAGGTTCGCCATCTTCATATTGACTCGGAGGAGATGAAGGGCCCAGACGACCTCGAAATGGCCATGCCGCCTGACACCAGCGCGCTGATGGATGAGTATCTCGCTCTGTATTGGCCTCGCCTCGCATCGGCTGGATCTAGCTTCTTGTTTCCGAACCGCTTTGGCCAAAAACGGGCAACGGCCCATTTCGCTCAGGCAATCTGTGCATTCGTGCGCGAGGAGACCGGCCTGATCATGCATGTGCACTTGTTCCGGCACCTTGCAGTCAAAATGTATCTCGCCGCGCACCCTGGAGATATGGAAACGGCGCGTCAGTTCCTAGGGCATCGGTCCGACAAGGTGACCCGCACGCACTATGCAGAGTCGCAGTCCAATACCGCCCATGCGCAATACCATCACACCCTTGCCGAGGCCCGCGTTAGCCTACGTCAGGGTGTCAGATGAAGCAGACGCCTGAGAACCGCTCTTTACCGCTCTGGCAGTGGCCAACCTTTGATAGGGAGCGTTGGACACAAGCCATTCAGGGCCGCGACATCTTCGATCTTCGATCGAACGCTCTTTCTGAGCTGGCGCCGGCCACGATCGAAGGGATCGCGCATGGGTATGGCCATTGGCTGAACTGGCTAGGTCGAGAGGAGCCGTACCTTCTCATGCTCCGGCCGGGGGACCGGGCGACCATTGACGTCTTGCGGGTTTATCATTCAGCCATGAGAAAGCAGGGGCTTGCAGACTACACGATCGCTGGTCGGATCCGCTCGATTGCAAGAGCCTTGGGAGCGATCGAGCCAGATAACGACTGGTCCATCCTCCGGCTCGCGGCCGACCGTGTTCATCGCGAAGCCAAACCCCAAAAGGAGATCCGAAACATCCTGCGACCCGCTGCCGAAGTGCTGGATTTAGGGTTCGCTTTGATGGAAGACGCCGTAACGGGCGCCCACGGTCCAGATGCGGGCGGCTATGGTTCGCTCCGGTTTCGGGATGGGCTGATGATTGCGTTGCTCATCTTCTGCCCGCTACGGCGCCGCAACCTTGCATCGCTGGCCATTGGTAATGGATTGGAGAGGCAAGGTGATCACTGGCAGATCCGTATCCCCGGCGAAGAGACCAAATCCGGACGGGAAATCTTTTGCCGTTGGCCGGGTCAGTTGGATGTGGCGTTGGCCGAGTATCTGACGGTTCACAGACCAGCACTGCTTGCACGATATGCCGTTCGTGGGCCAGCTACCGAAGCTCTCTGGATATCGCGCCACGGCCGCAAGATGTCATCTCAGGCCATATATGAAACGGTGTGTCGGCGGACGGAGGTCGAGTTTGGGACGGCGATCCATCCTCATGCATTTCGCCATATTGCTGCGACAACGATTGCGACCAGCGCGCCAGAACAGATCGACCTGATAATGACGATCTTGGGCCATTCTTCGATCCGCACGTCCGAAAAATACTACAACAAGGCGCGCGCTTTGGAGGCGGCCTTGAGGGTGAACCAGAACCGGGCTCGCGAGCGTCGAGCCTCACACCCGGCCGGGATCGGTTGGCGGGCTGCTGGGATACTCGCCGACGGAACTATCCAATCGCGTCCTAGCTAGACGCCGATAACCACCCGCGCAGCGCTACGCGCGACGCGAAGCCGACCAGATGAAATGTAAATTACGTCTATCTGAGCCCAAACCCCGGAAAACTAGCCCCAAGCCTCTGCATGGGGGAGGGCGATCATAGACCACCAAGCGCATGCCAACGTGAAACAGGAATGATGCCGCCTAGCATGTGCATTCCTTTCGTGATCTAAAGCCCCGGTCGCGGCTCGGCTTGAACACCGCTCGCGACCGCGCATGCCGTGAACACAGGAGACCCCGCTTTTGTCGGGCGGCTCCCGGAATACAACACCTCTCGTAGGGAATACGGGAGGCGCGTTCCCTGTGTGCGCGTGTTCAACCGCCCCGGCTTCAGCCGGAGGCGAACACGGGGATGACTATGCGTATTCAAATGCTGGCATGCGCCGCTGTGGCGCTGTCCTTGTCTGCTTGCCAACCGTCCAACCAGGTTCAGATAAAACCACCTGAACAACAATCAGCCGAGCAGCAACTGGAGGCGATCCGCCAGCAGGATCCTGACTATGTTACAGAAGCGGAGAGCAGAGCAAAACTGGAGCAGATACCGGCGCGGCCTGAATCACCGTCTGACAAGATATGGTATGTCGCTGCTGTGGGGGAAGGAAGGTGTGAAAGCCTTACCAGCAGCATCAACCTGGAAAACCCTGCCCAAGTCATCGATCTATTCGCTTCGCAGGGAATGCCTCTGGAAGTCATCTACGATGATGGTTCTATGGTGGCGGTGCGGAAGGTGGGAGATCCAAATGATGCAGGAATGGTGTTTGTCAGAGGGGAGTCGACCTGCCGGACTGCCTTAATCGGCCTTACGGCCATGGCGCGCTGAATTTCAGCTTTGTCTTCTCCGCGCAAGCTTTGACGACGCCGACGGTATCCTCCTCGTGATCTCGCCGCGGCCCGTTATCCGAGGAATCCTTTTGGTGTCCCATTGTCGGGTGCGGAAGATGGTCGATCGGACATCCGTACTTGGACGACACGGTCGCGGGCAAATAGCTTCATCTGACGTGGTCGATTGCCCACGTCCGTTTCTGACTCAAGGGAGAAGTCCAAAGCGTCCGTTTTTCGACGGCAGCGGCGGAAGCTGAAAGACGAGCGGAGCTGGAGCAATGTGCGCAGCGCGGCATACCAAGACTCAGCGCTCTGCGGAGCGAGTATCAGGATCGAGTTCCGCGCAATAGCAGGCGCCTAATTATAGCTTTATCAATAGGACTAGCAAAGTATTAATCCATCCTAACGGATAGGACGTGTTGGTTGCACATTGAGGTGGAGGTTAGACTCTGTCAATAAACGCCCATTAACTAGGATCAATGTTTAGAACCCGCAGCATATACGCTACGACAAAAGGGGTGGAAAACTTCGACCGCTCAGGCTATTTTCCACGCTGAACGAGGAAGTGCCATGGATCGACCGCAGCAAACCGACACCATTCTCCGCGCCAAGGAGGTGCCCTCTGCGGCCCTGGCGCGGCTCATCGGCGAAGTCACCGGGCCCGAAGTGAAGGCAGCTGCCGGTCGCTACAACCGGACGCACAACCGGCACAATCGATAGTGCCGGCGGAGACACCGTTCGTTCTCGACACGGTGCTGTTGAAGGTTGCGAGCCGCTGCAACCTCGATTGCAGTTACTGCTACGTCTATCACATGGGCGACGAGGGCTGGCGCGATCAGCCCAAACGTATGAGCGCCGAGACCGGCGCTCGCATCGCCGAGCAACTGGGCGGCGTCTTCCGTGCGCAGCAGGTTCCCTTCAGCGTCGTACTTCACGGGGGCGAGCCGCTGCTCTTGGGACGCAAGCGGCTGGCCGAGCTGCTCGCTGCGCTGCGCGCCGAGCTCCCGCAGCCTTGCGGGCTTCACATCCAGACCAACGGCCTGCTGCTGAGCGACGACATCATCGATGTCCTGATCGCCTACGATGTGGGCGTGTCGATCAGCATCGATGGCCCGGCAGAAACCCACGACCAGTTTCGGGTCGATCACCTCGGACGTGGGAGCTACACGCGGGTTTCGAAGGCGATCGCCCGGCTGCGAGCGCGCCCGGACGCGATGCCCTTGTTCGCCGGGGTGTTGGCTGTCATCGACCCACGCACCGACCCCGCGGCGGTCTATGCCTCGCTGAAGGCTGCCGGGGCGCCGGGCGTGGACGTCCTGGTGCGCGACGGGAACTGGGATCGGCTTCCGTTCGGCAAGGCGGCTCCTGAGACGCTCGAGTACGGCAAATGGCTTGAAGGTCTGCTGATGGCCTATCTTGCCGATGCCGATCCTCCGCGGGTGCGCCTGCTCGACGACTTATTGCGGCTGATCTTGGGGGGGCGGTCCCAAAAGGAAGGGGTCGGCCTTTCCGACTACGGCATCCTAGTGATTGAGCCCGACGGCGAAGTGCAGAAGAACGACACCCTGAAGGTGGCGCACGCCGGAGCCGACCGCTTCGAGACCACCTGGAATGTCCACCGTGATCGGCTGACGGACATCCTCGGGAGCCAAGCCTACGCGGCCTACCACGCTCAGCAGCAACCCACGTCCAGTCTATGCCAAGCCTGCCCCGAACTGAGCGTATGCGGCGGCGGCATGGTCGCCCACCGCTGGCGCGACGGCTCGGGATATGAGAATCCCACCATTTTCTGCGCCGACCAGAAGCACCTCATCGCGGCCATGCGTGCGACGATCGCGCAATTGCCCGCCTTGGAACCGAGAAGCACCGCCGCATGACTGAGTTGGACCCCAAAGCCTTTGCCGCCGGACCCGAATCGAAGCTGATCGGCCTGAAGGCGATTAGCAGCACCGCCTTGCGCCGGCTTATCGAGGAGGTGCGCAACACGGGCGACGCCAAAGCCGATGTGACGGCCTACAATCGCACCTATCACCGGCACAATCGCTGAGATGAGCGTCGCCGCCACGGGGTTCGACATCGGCCGGCCGGATCTGCAGGTGGCGCCTTTCAAGCACATCCTGGTGGACCGCTGCCTGGATCCGCACGCTGAGACGGCGCTGCTGGACTGGTTCGAGCGGGACGCGCCTTGGCGGCTGGTCGAAACCGACTTCTACGAGCAGTACGAATTCAGCCTGTTCCATGAGACTTTGCCGCCAGCGGTCGCCCGCCTGTTCGACGAGTGCGCTATGGCGGCGCTCCGCCGGCAGCTGTCCGAGACGTTCGGCGTTTCGTTCACGCCACGCCTAAACGCCATCGCACACAAGTTGACGCCCGGTCAGCGCATCGCGATCCACAATGACTACCTTGTCGGCGAAGAGACCCACCGGCTGACCGTGCAGCTCAACCGCGGGCTCGATGTGGAGGCTGGCGGCCTCTTCATGTTGTTCAACAGCTTCGATCCCACCGACATTCATTCCATCCATCGGCCCCTCTCGCGCAGCGGGATCGGCTTTGCGATCGGGCCGGACTCGCATCACGCCGTTTCGCGCATGCACGCCGGGGAGCGGTTCACGATCGTCTTTTCCTTCTATGCCGAGCCCGTCGATTTCTGACCTGGACCTCGACTTCACCCGGCCGTGGTTTCCGGGCCTTGCGGAGCATCTGGTGGGGCCGGTTCTGGCCGCGCGCGGCCTGACCCCCGCCACGTATCGAACCAAGCGCTGGATTGACGGGGAAGCAGTAGACGCCGGACCACCATCGCGCTTCGAAGATCCGCCGTCGTCGCTGATCAAACCCTATGCCGAGATGGGGCTGGCCTTCGCCGCCCCGCCTAGCTCGAAGGCTCATGCCTTGCTCGGCGACGCCTGGGGGTTCCTGGACCGTGTGCCCGATGCGGAGCAGGCGATCTCGACCCTCGTTTGCTCGATTCATGTCCTCGAGCCACCCGGTCCGGGCTACGACACCAGCCATAGCGATCCTGACCTGCCGTGCTCAATCTTCCTGTCACTGCCCATCGGCGAGCCGCACGCGGCGCTTCGGGCTGCCGAGTCAATCCTCCACGAGGCCATGCACCTGCAGCTCACGCTGATCGAGGCGCAGGTGCCGGTCGTGCGGGCCAGCGGCGCGACCCTCTATTCGCCGTGGCAGCAATGCCACCGCCCGGTGTCTGGTCTCGTGCACGGCCTCTATGTCTTCGCCGCGATCGACGCCTACTTGGCCGAGCTGCTGACCCAGGACGGAGTCCTCGACGAAACGGCCGCATTCGCGCGGAAGCGACGGCGCGAGATCGGCGAGGAGATTAGCGAGGCGAGGGAGGTCGTGGGCCACAACGACCTGACGCGCTTCGGCCTGGCCTTCGTCGATGGCTTGCTGGCGGAGATGAACGCGCGCGCCTAGCGGCCGAGGGTGTCGAGGACCATGGCACTGAACGGCTCCTGCGCCTGCGCCATCACCTCCAGTTCGGCGGCGGCGTCGTGGCCGTCTGCCTGCGCCTCGGCGCTCGCGCCCGGCAGCAGCCCGGCTCGAACGAGCTTTTGCAGCGCCGTTACATGGCGGAAGTAGCGCCAACGGACCCCGTTCAGCTCGATGCGGTCGAGGTTCAGGCATTCAATGGTGGTCCAACCGATTTCGCTCAGACCAGTCGGCACACTGTTCTCGAAACGGATGTGGGCCCTAGGATCCTCGTCGCCGGTCGGATCGAGCAGGAGCGGCTCTTCATTGGCCACCGCCTCTGGGGTCGTCGCCCGGGCGTCCGGGTTGCGCAACGGGAAGAGGTTCTTCTTTCGTGAGCGATTGCAGCGCTCGCAGGAGAGGACCAGGTTCGTCCAGTCGTAGGCGAGCCAGTAGTAGCCTGGACGGATCGTTGGTGCGCCGACGTTCTGCTGGCTGTAGGCCTTCGGTCGCTGATGCTCAGTGTCGCCATAGCTGAAGGCGCGGAAGTCGCCTTCGCAGTAGGCGCACTTGCCGTGCTGCATCGCGATCAGGGCGTCCTTCACCGGAGTCGCGCCGTAGATCTTGTTGTCGAACGTGAAGGGCTCGTCTTTGCCACCGGCCACTCCCGGTCGGTCACTTACCGCTTGGTGCATTGCCTGCACAAGGGCATCACCGGCCCTCAGATCGGTCGGCGCCGGAGCTGTGCGCTCTATTCTGATCACGTGTCGGCGCCGTCCCGCTCCAAGCGCGCCGCGGCGCGGCGGATGATCGCCAGTGCCCGGTCGTCGGCTGGATCACTCTCCTGCGGCAGGTCCATCAGTTGCTGCTCGACCTCGGCGAGCCGCAGGGTCTCGGCCGGGGTCCGCTGGCGCTTGGTGCGGAGTAGGCGCTGTGTCTCGAAAAGGGCCTCGACCTCTGGCGAATAGGCCGATGTCAGGCCGAAGAGTTCCGAGGTGATGACCTGGTCGAGTCGCCAGCCCTTGACCGCATCCGGCTCGTTGACGATCACGGCATGGTCGCCCTCGCGGCGCACCACGGCCAGGTTCTCCGACATGTAGGCCTGGGCCATGAGCGGGCTGTGGGCGGTAGCGATGAACTGCACTGCCGGGAAGTGGGCCGCCAGCCGTTCGCGAAGTTGCCGCTGCCAACGTGGGTGGAGGTGAAGGTCGATCTCGTCCACCAGCACGATAGCTGGTTGTAGCAAGGGGTTGGCGCTCTCGGGATAGTGCCGGAATAGCCGGTAGCCAATGTCCGCCAGCCACGCCGTCATCGTCTGATAACCGAAGCTGAGCTCACTTAGTGGAACTTCGCCGTATGGGGTGCGGACTACGACCCCTACCTTCTGCCGCGGCGTGAGGGGGGAGGGGCCGTAAAGGATAATGTTCTCGGCCGTCTCCACGTCGGGCAGCAGGGCCGCGATCATCTCCTTCATAACCCTGTTCTGGCGCGAGGAGATCTTGCTGCCTCGCCGCAGCGCCGCGTAGTCAAGCTGCTGAATCAACTCCTCGGCGTCCACGAGCTCGACCTGGTCGTCAAAGAGCGAGGCCATCCCGGCTGTGGCGGACACCGGATCGATGTTGCCCCGCCCGAGCTTTCGACCGGCACCGTAGGCGATGATCAGGGGTTCCTTTTTTATGACGTCTTCAGTCTGGCTTGCCTCGAACCGCTCGATTTTGCCGCTCTTCCGCTCGAACTCGACGAAGTTGGTGAATTGCCGGGACCGGCGGTTTCGCTGCGACTCGTCGAGCACGCCAGCGGCGACGAACGTCGCCTCGAGCCGCACATTTTGCGCGCCATGACGTGCAAGCGCCTCAATATTGGAAACTTCCGACGCTCCCGTAGGCTCAATAAAGAAGGTGGGGTCCTTCGCGCCGTCCGGGTCATTAGTGTTCCGGAAGGGTGCCATGTGGGCGATACACTGGAGCAAGGTAGTCTTACCCACGCCGTTATCGCCCAGGATCAGTGTCCACCTGGCCAAGCGATCTTCGCTGTCGCGCAGGCTCAGAACATGATCGTCCTTGAACGACTTGATGTTCGAGAGCTTGAGCTCGGTCAGGTACGTACCAGTCTTGGCGTTCGGCATATGGCGTCTCTGGCACGAGTCGCGCTCGGGCTCTGCTGTGTTCGACTTGCGTACTGCAAAGCGGCGTCAAGCTCCATACGCTCAGCGGTCCTCGACGTCCCTCCGCAAGGCGCGCCGGTGATGTTGGCCACCTTTGTGCTGAGCGTAGACAATCGTTGAATCGCGCTCGTCCCAGCGGCGTTAGAAGCTGAGTAGCACGCCGCCTCTCACCATCGACCAGAAGTGCCTTGATCGCCTCGTTCACGGCCATCTGCCCGGTACCGCTGAATGTCTGCATTCGGATGCCAGCCCAACTACCGCTACTGGCGTATCTCAGACATTTGCGTCCGAAGGCAGCACCTGACTCATAGCGGCCGTTGAACCTGTCCGCTCATAGGGCTTACCTGACCTTTCCAAGCGCAGGCGGTCGGCCGTTTGGACGAGGTCAGAAGATCGCAATTTTGTAGACCTCTGCGCTAGTGAAAAACCGACGATCCACAACTATCGAGTGTTGGGATAACGACGGTCATTGCATCCCCTGACATCGGAGAACAGAATGGCAACTCTGATTCGAGCGAGGAAGTGATGACCGATCAAACTAGCGAAGTCACTGACGGAGTGTCGGCAGGGCCGGATGCTGACGAGTCCCAACCGAGCATATTCGACCAGCCGGAAGGCACGGACTGGCTCCTAGCGTGGTTGCTTACGTATGCAGAGAACTACGGAGTGGAGTTTCAAGTCACGCTGCACGTTCGCGGGCTGATTATCACGGGCGTGCTGATCAGCGGTCATGCGTACCTGACTGAGATGGCTAAGCAGTTTCGTGGGCTGATCCATGGGGATCCTCCCGAGGGGCAACTATCAATCCATGCGCTCGTTGCGGACTCTCTGGATCAATACAAATCCATCTACCGCGACCCCGCGAGTGAAGGACCATTTGAACTGGCTCAGCCGGGATACATGCATTTGAGACGATCGAGGATCATCCATGATAATGGCACGATGATCCCGAGCGGCGGTGCCCTCTGGCGCGGAAAACTTAGCTCAGTTGACGGCTTCACCATCGGTGAACTGTCGGTTTCGCGGAGCTAACACATGGACAACGAACGCGGCTTCGCCCTAGGTCAGCTGGATCGGGTGCAGGCGATGTTCCCACGAGTGGAGGGCAAGGCTTCGTTTCTCTTCGCACTCGATGTCGCCATGCTCGCGGTCGTCGCAGTCAACTTGAAGCTGACGGCATCGATGGGCTGGGAGGGCGGCATCGCCTTGGCCACCATTGTCATCCTCGGCGTTAGCCTGTGGAAGTTATTTGCCGCTTACGCCCCCAACCTCGAAGGCGCGAGCAGAAAGTCCCTAGTGTATTTCCGCGACGTGGCCCAGCACACCGAGAGCGCCTATTGCGCCGCCGTGAAAGCGGCCACCGATGCGGACTTGATCGACGACGCGCTGGCTCAGGTTTGGCGCAACTCCGAAATACTCCAGCGCAAGTTTGACCGGGTACAGGATGCGTTCACTGCGACGATGGTGAGCGTTCCGTTTTGGCTAATCTTCCTGGTGGCTACGTCGTTCGACACCGGCTTCGTCAAGCTGGGGAACTGACGTGGCATTCAAAGAGAATCTGACCAACTACGTCGTGAACGGGCTGGCAGGGGAGTGGGAGATCACGGCCGGAACGGTCGTCCCACACGAAGGAATCCTGAAAGTCGCGAAACACGGCAGCCGGGTCCAAGCCACAATCCTCTATGCTGATCTAGCGGATTCAACGCAGCTCGTTGATGGGTCGGCTGACTGGTTCGCGGCAGACGTCTACAAGGCGTTTCTGCTCTGTGCCGGGCAGGTCATCCGCTCTGACGCTGGTGAGATCGTGTCGTATGACGGCGACCGCATCATGGCTGTCTACATGGGTGATGATCGGGACAGCCGCGCTGTCAGGTCCGCCTTGACGATAAACTGGGCTGTCAGGGAAATCGTCCGCCCCGCTATCCAGCGGCGCTACCCGACGAGCACATATCAACTCCGTCACGTCGTGGGGGTAGATCGGTCTCAAGTGCTGGCTACGATCGGCGGTATTCGGGGCAACAATGACCTGATCTGGATTGGTCGCGCTGCGAACTATGCCGCGAAGCTTTGTTCTGAGGATGACAACTGGCCGACTTGGATCACCGGAGAGGTCTACGATCACATCACAGACGATCTTAAGTACGCGATCGACACAGGTTCGTTGATTTGGGAAGGCGCAGTTTCAAATGCGCTACCGCATATGCGGGTGGTGCGGTCGTCCGGGTGGTACTTCTATACCTAATGATACTCTGTCGCGTGATGGTAGCCGAAATCTGAGCGAGATCGGATCGCTTGGGATAGCTGTTGAGGAATGTCGTGTTGCGGGCGGCTAGTGAATGACCCCTTCTGGCGCATAGGCGACCCGAGGCAGCGGGAAGGGCAGGGCGCTTTGCGCCTAAGCGGCATTCACCGAAACCGAGATTGCTGGGGGTAAACTTGGTACTGTCCGCCTCCGGTCGATCTCACAGATACTTCGTGATCTCGCGAAACTGCCCCATCGCCTGACGTGCCTCCGCCGGGTCGCCTTCGGCCGCGTGCGCTAGGCAATGGTCGATATGGTCGTGGATCAGCGTCTTCTTCGCGGCGGCGACAGCCTTTTCGATCGCATGCAATTGCTGGGCGAGGTCCAGACACGACCGCTCGGCCTCGATCATGCCGATGACTGTACGCAGGTGCCCTTCGGCCCGCTTGAGCCGCTTGATGATGTCGGGGTGCGAGGCGTGAGATACGTGTGCCATGGAATTTGACCTATCCCCCTGGAGGGGATACGGCAAGATGAAATTCCAGTCCGTAAGGCGCGCGGATCAGACCCGACGAAGGGAAGCGACGTGCGCCGAGATCAGGAGAAGCGAACCGAGAATCGTGCTCCCCACAGCCCAGCCGTGCCCCATGAGTTCGGTCGCGCCGAACGCCAGTAGCGAAACGCCTAAGACGGCGACCGTCTTGATCGCGGTCGCAATGTCCGGTCGGCGCAGGATCGACCCGTAGGCGAAGGGCGCCGCGATAAGGGCGAACACGCCGTGCAGCCACTCGGTCGTCGCCAGACCGATCAGCGGCAAAGCGCTGACCAGCACGGGGGCCGTCAGACAGTGCAACAGGCACACCACGGACAGACCGGCGCCCAGAACGTCTCCAGACCTGCGAGGCGTAAGGGCTTCCGACAAAGACATACTCCGATGTTACGCCGTAACGTTTAGTTCCCTCAGTCAGGCATTGAAAGATGTTCTCCCCGCTTCGTAACGCCGCATATCGCCACCTCTTCATCGCCCAGGTTTCGGCCCTGCTCGGAACGGGGATGGCGACGGTGGCGCTGGGTCTGCTCGCTCATGACCTCGCCGGCGCCAATGCGGGCGAGATCCTTGGGGCGGCCCTGGCCATCAAGATGATCGCCTATATCGGCGTCGCACCCTTCGCGAGCGCCCTGGCGGCGAAGTTGCCGCGCAAGACCCTGCTGGTCGGCCTCGACCTCGTCCGCGCGGGCGTGGCCGTCGCCCTGCCGTTCGTGGGCGAGGCCTGGCAGGTCTATGCCCTGATGACGGTGCTGTACGCGGCCTCGGCCGCCTTCACCCCGGCCTTCCAGGCGATGATCCCGGACATCCTGTCGGACGAGGCCGAATACACTAAGGCGCTGTCGCTCTCGCGGCTCGCCGCCGATCTGGAAAGCGTCGCCAGCCCCATCGTCGCCGCCCTGCTGCTGGCGGTCATCAGCTACAACAATCTGTTCGTCGGCACGGCTATAGGCTTCGTCCTGTCCGCAGGTTTTGTCGTCACGGCGATCCTGCCGCGTCCGTCGGACGTTCGGCCCCTGCCTTTCCTGCGTCGCCTGACCGGCGGCCTGCACCTGTTCGCCTTCACGCCTCGACTGCGCGGCCTGTTGGCGATCAGCCTGGCGACGGCGGCGGGCGGCGCCATGGTGTTCGTCAATACGGTCGTGCTGGTGCAGTCCAACTTCGGTCTGTCGCAACAGGCGACGGCCTGGGCGCTGGCGGCCTTCGGCGGAGGCTCGATGACGGCCGCCGTCCTGCTGCCCCGTCTGCTGCACAGCCTGACCGACCGGACGGCCATGGTCCTGGGCGCGGGACTGATGACGGCGGTTCTGACAGCGGGCGCGATCGTCGCCGACACCTATCCGATCCTGATCGGCCTGTGGATCGCGATGGGGTTCGGCTACTCTCTGACCATCACGCCGGCGGGTCGGGCTTTGCGCCGGTCGGCGGCGCCCGAGGATCGACCGGCCCTGTTCGCGGCCCAGTTCGCCCTGTCCCATGCCTGCTGGCTGATCGCCTATCCCGTCGCGGGTCTGGTTTCGGCCGAAGCCGATCCGAGGGCGGCCTTCATGGTCCTGGCCGGGTTGTGCGGTCTGGGCGTCGTGCTGGCCTTGTGCATCTGGCCTGCGCATGATCCGCTAAACCTGCTGCACAGCCACGACGACCTGGCGGCCGAGGATCCGCATCTCAAGGAAGGGATGACGTCGGATGAAGCGTGCGCGACGCACGCCCACCCCGTGGTGATCGACGACCGTCACAGGCGCTGGCCGCGCGGGAGGTGATGCGATGAACGCTTCACAAACGCGGCCTTTGGCATAAGCTGCAAGTACGGGCCTGCTGCGGACGCCCGTTCAGACGCTTCGTCCAAGATCCGCTCCATCGGCCGCGCCTGCGGTCTGGAGCCGACATGACGACATCGTTCGAACCCCGTCCCCCTTCACTTTCCCTGCTGAGCCTGTTCCTGAAGTTTCTCGGTTTCGGCGCGATGGCCTTCGGCGGTCCCGTCGCCCAGATCGCCATGATCCGGCGGGCGTTGGTCGAAGAAGAGCGATGGATCTCCAGCGCACGGTTCAACAAGCTGATCGCTGTGATGCAGGCGTTGCCCGGTCCGGAAGCGCATGAACTATGCGTCCACCTTGGAGTGATGGCGAGGGGGCGTTGGGGCGGCGTTCTGGCCGGACTGGGTTTCATGGCGCCGGGGTTTGTCCTGATGCTGGGCGCGGCCTGGCTTTACGACACCTTCCTAGCGGGCCGGATGATTTGGGTCGGCGCCCTGACCGGCGTCCAGATCATGGTCCTGGCGTTGATCGCCCGCGCCGTCGAGAAGATCGGCCGCCATGCGATAGCGGGGGCTCGACTTTGGGGCGTCGCCGTCTTCGCCCTGGCGGCCACGCTCTTGCACGCACCCTTCTGGCTGCCGCTCGTGGTTGGAGGTGTGGTCGGCGTATTGCGCGCGCCAAGATTGGTTCTGGCAGGGCTTCTGATCGTCGCGCTGGGCCTGGCCTATCTCATGGGCGACCGCACCGCTGGTCCGTCCGTCGCGATCCAGGCGTCGGAGCCGACGCTTTGGCTGCTGTTCCTCGCCGGTCTGAAGGGCGGTCTGCTGACCTTCGGCGGCGCCTATACCGCCATTCCCTATGTTCAGGCCGACACGGTGGGACGGGGCTGGATTTCGGGACCGGCGTTTCTGGACGGGGTGGCCTTCGCGGGCGTCCTGCCGGCGCCCCTGGTCATCTTCAGCACCTTCGCCGGCTATCTGGCGGGCGGGGTTCCCGGCGCCCTTGTGATCACGGCCGGGATGTTCCTGCCGGCCTTCGCCTTTTCGCTGGTTCTCTATGAAAGACTGGAGGCCTTGGTCGAGGCGCCGACCCTGCACGACACTCTGACGGGCGTCGCTGCCGCCGTGGTCGGCGTCATCGCCGGCGTCTGGTTACGGATGGCCTGGACGACGGGAGCCGCCGTACCCTCGTTGGTGGTCGGCATGCTTATCTTCATCGTCGCCCTGACCGCGATCTGGCGCCTGAAAAGCCGCTGGGCGGCCCCCGTGGTTATCATCGGTGGAGCCGTGGCCGGGCATCTTGCTCTGGGTTGAAAGAAAAGAGGGCCGCCCTTTCGAGCGGCCCTCAGTCTGCGTCGGGTCAGACGAACGATACCCATCCGCACAAGCCGGTGTCAGACCACCCGCTTGATCTCGGTATAGGCGCCCTGGGTGCGCAGGGTGATGGTCACCGGCTCGCCCGTGCGGTTGCGCCAGAACCAGCCGTGGCTGCCGGTGAAGGCCGCCGTCAGTTCGCCGGACTGCTGCTGGGCCGAGCCCTTGCCGTAGCCGTGGTAGGACAGACCCGGTCGGTCGGCGTGGGTGTCGAAGTTGATCTTGCCCCCGCTGCTGAGCCAGGTGAACCGCGCCTTGGCGCCTTCGGCCATCACCAGCTTGATCTCGGCGGCCTCGTCAGGCGCGAGGGTGATCACGGTCTCGTCGTCGCGCATCTCGACAGCGGGCGTCGCGGCGGCGGGAGCAGGCGCGGCTTCGGCGGGGGCGGCGGGAGCGGTTCCCCCTGCGGCGGGCGTCGCCACTTCGAGCGGCGGAGCCTCCGAAAGGCCGGACGCGGCGGCCGCATCGGCAGCGGCGTCGGCCTCCGCTTCAGCGGCGAGTTGGACCTTGATGCGGCCCATTTCAGTCAGGCCGAGCGCCGAGCCGATACGGGTCGGATCGACGCCGTATTCGCTGGGCAACACCACGGTCACGAGAAGGACCGAGGCGACGGCGGCGGCGATGCCGGTGGATTTGAGAAGCTGACCTGTGGTCGGCAGGTCGGAGCGGGCGGGACGGTTTGCGTTGTACATGGAGGTGTCTCCGATCATATGACGAAGAAGCCGACGAGCTGATAGCCCATCAGGATGAAGCCGCAGGTCATCAGGACGACCTGGGTGAGGTAGGCGTGTTTCCAGAAGCTGTTCGACTGACGCCAGAAGCCCATCAGGATCAGGATGCCGCCCAGGGCGAGCAGTTGGCCGATCTCGACGCCGATGTTGAAGGCGATCAGGTTCGGGATCAGACCGTCAGGCGACAGGTTGAAGTCCTGCAGCTTGGTGGCCAGGCCGAAGCCGTGGAACAGGCCGAAGACCAGGGTCGCGCCCTTGGTCGAGGGCTGGAACCCGAACCACCTCTGGAAGGCGCCCATATTGTCGAGCGCCTTGTAGACGACCGACAGGCCGATGATGGCGTCGACCAGATAGCTGGAGACGCTGATGTCGGTCAGCACGCCCAGCAGCAGGGTCGAGGAATGGCCGATGGCGAACAGCGTCACATAGATGCTGATGTCCTTCATCCGGTAGAGGAAGAAGATCACGCCGAACAGGAACAGCAGGTGGTCGTAGCCGGTGACCATGTGCTTGGCGCCCAGATAGACGAAGGGCCAGAACAGGAAGCCGGAGGTTTCCTGGATATAGCCCTTGTCGCCCTCGGCGACGCCGTGGGCGAGGGCCGTGCCGAGCAGGCCGTCGGCGAAGAGGATGAGTAGGCCCAGCAGGAGGACGCCCGTGGGCGTCCTCCACCAGGCGGCCAGATGGCGCGCGACGGTCATGCGTTGCTCCGATTGAAAGGCAGGCGCGAACGCCAGTTGCTAGAGGTTCCGGCCCCGGCCGAAGGGCGACCGTGAACCAGGCTGTAGAGAGCCGGCAGGACCAGCAGGGTCAGCACCGTCGAGGAGACGATGCCGCCGATGACCACGGTGGCCAGCGGACGCTGGACCTCCGCGCCTGCGCCGACATTGATCGCCATCGGCACGAAGCCGAGGCTGGCGACCAGGGCGGTCATCAGGACCGGCCGAAGCCGGGTCAGGGCGCCGTCGCGGATCGCTTCTCCGACCGGTTTGCCCTCCTGGATCAGCGACCGGATGAAGGTCACCATCACCACCCCGTTCAGCACGGCCACGCCCGACAGGGCGATGAAGCCGACGCCTGCCGAGATCGACAGGGGCAGACCGCGCATAGCCAGCGCCGCCACCCCGCCGGTCAGGGCCAGGGGCACGCCGGAGAAGACGATGGCGCTGTCCTTCCACGAGCGGAACAGGGCGAACAACAGGCCGAAGATCAGCAGCAGCACGGCCGGAACGACCAGTTGCAGCCGTTTGGCGGCAGAGATCAGCTGTTCGAAGGTGCCGCCATAGGTGACCCAGTAGCCGGCGGGCAGTTCGACTTCGCGTTCGATCCGCTCCTGGGCCTCTCCGATGAAGGAGCCCAGGTCGCGGTTGCGGACGTTGGCGGTGACGACGATGCGTCGCTTCCCGTCCTCGCGGCTGATCTGGTTGGGTCCCGTCTCAAGCCCAATCGTGGCGATCTCGCTCAGCGGCACGAAGCCGCGCGGCTGACCGTCAATCGCCGGCACCGGCACCTGGATGCGGCCGATGGCGTCGGTGTTCGACCGAAGCGCCTCCGGCATCCGCACGACGATGTCGAAACGGCGGTCGCCCTCGAAGATCTGCCCGGCCGTCGTGCCGCCCATGGAGGTGGCGATGACGGACTGAACATCGTCGATGCTCAGACCCAGGCGGGCGATGGCGGCGCGGTCGGGCGTGATCTGCAGCATGGGCAGGCCGGTGACCTGTTCCGCCTGCGGATCGGCCGCGCCGGGAATGGCGCCGACGATCTCCTCGATCTGCGAGCCGAGCTGCACCAATTGATCCAGGTCGTCGCCGTGAACCTTGATGGCCACGTCGGCGCGGACGCCGCTGAGCAGTTCGTTGAACCGCATCTGGATCGGCTGGGTGAACTCGTACTTGCTGCCTGGCACCTCGCTGACGGCCTCCTCCATCTCGCGAACGAGCTGCAGCTTGGGCTTTCTCGGGTTCGGCCAGTCCTCGCGATCCTTCAGAAGGATGAAGGTGTCCGCGACCGAGGGCGGGACGGGATCGGTCGCCACTTCGGCGGTGCCGATCTTTGCGACGACACGCTCTACTTCCGGGAACTTCGCCAGTCGGGCCTCGAGCGCGGTCTGCATCTGGATGGCCTGGGACAGGCTGGTTCCGGGGATGCGCAGGGCGTGCATGGCGATGTCGCCCTCGTCGAGGTTCGGCACGAACTCCGAACCCATCCGAGAAGCGATCAGGCCCGAGAGCGCCACCAGGGCTACGGCGGCGCCGACCATCAGGACGCGGGCCTTCAGTGCGAAGTCGAGGGCCGGCTGATAGCCGGTCCGCGCCCAGCGCATCAGGAAGCTGTCCTTCTCCTGAACCTTGCCGGTGACGAACATCGCCACGGCCGCCGGCACGAAGGTCAGCGACAGGATCAGGGCGCCGGTCAGGGCGATGACCACGGTGATGGCCATAGGGTGGAAGGTTTTGCCCTCCACGCCGTCCAGCGCAAAGATCGGCACGTAGACCAGGGTGATGATCAGCACGCCGAACAGGGACGGACGGATCACCTCGCTGGACGCCGAGGCCGCAAGGCTGAACCGTTCCTCGCGGGTCAGCAGGCCGCCCTTGTGGTGCTGGGCTTCGGCGAAGCGACGCAGGCAGTTTTCGACGATGATGACGGCGCCGTCGACGATCAGACCGAAGTCCAGGGCGCCTAGGCTCATCAGATTGCCCGAGACCCCGGCCTGAACCATGCCGGTGATGGTCATCAGCATGGTGATCGGGATGACCGCCGCCGTGATCAGGGCCGCCCGGATGTTGCCGAGCAGCAGGAACAGGACGACGATGACCAGAAGGGCGCCTTCGACCAGGTTCTTTTCGACCGTCTTGATGGCCCGCTCGACCAGGTCGGTGCGGTCATAGACCGGCGAGGCGACCACGCCCTTGGGCAGGGCCTTGGCGGCTTCCTCCAGTCGCGCCGCCGCCGCCTGGGCGACCACGCGGCTGTTCTCCCCGGCCAGCATCAGGACGGTGGCCAGCACCGTCTCCTTGCCGTTCTCGGTCGCCGCACCGGTACGAAGCTCCTCGCCCAGGCCGACGTCCGCGACTTCCGCCACCCGGATCGGAACCCCGCCGCGCGTCGCGATGACGATGTTGGACAGGTCTTCCTGGGTGGAGGCCTGACCCGGCACCCGGATCAGCCATTGCTCGCCGAAACGCTCGACATAGCCGGCGCCGACATTGGCGTTGTTGCGCTCCAGCGCCTCGACCACTTCGCCCATGGTCACGCCGAAGGCCGAGAGCCGTTCGGGGTAGGGGTTGACGTGGTACTCACGCACGAAGCCGCCGATGGTGTTGACCTCGGTGACGCCTGGGGTGTTGCGCATTTGCGGGCGGATGACCCAGTCCTGCAGGGTGCGCAGGTCTTCGGGCGTATAGGCCGTGCCGTCCGGCTTGCGGGCGTTGGGTTCGGCCTCGATCGTGTACATGAAGATCTCGCCCAGCCCCGTGGCGATGGGGCCGAGTTCCGGCGACAGACCCGGCGGCAACTGACCGAGCGCGCTCTGCAGCCGCTCGTTGACCAGTTGCCGCGCCCGGTAGATGTCCGTGCCGTCCTCAAAGACGACCGTGACCTGGCTCAGGCCGTAGCGCGAGACGGATCGGGTGTAGCTGAGGCCGGGCACGCCGGCGATGGCGGTCTCGACCGGGAAGGTGATGCGTTGTTCGGCTTCGAGCGGCGAATAGCCGGGCGCCTCCGTGTTGATCTGGATCTGGACGTTGGTGATGTCGGGCGTGGCGTCGATGGGCAGCTTCTGGAAACTCCAGACGCCGACCGCCGCCGCGACCAGGACGAGCGCCATGACGACCCAGCGGAACCGGATCGACAGCGCGATGATGCGTTCAAGCATGATGCGCGCGCCCCCTTAGTGGTCGTGGCTCGCGCCGGACTTGTCGATGTCCGCGCGAATGAGGAAGGCGCCGTCGACGACATAGGTCGTGCCGGGCTCGATGCCGCCAAGAACCTCGGTCCACTCGTCGGTCCGACGGCCCAGATCGAGCATCCGCACCTCGTATGTGTCGCCGACTTTGGCGTAGACGACGGTGAAGTCGCGGAACGGCTGCAGGGCCTTGGTCTTGACCGCCAAGGGAACTTCGCCTGCCCCGACCTGGACGACGCCCGACACGCCCAGACCCGGTCGCCAGGCGCCCGACTGGGCCCCCAGGTGGACATGGGCCACCATCGTCTGGCTCATCACGTCCGCCGACGGCAGGATTGCCTCGATCGTCGCCGTGGTCCGGCTGTCGCCGGCCAAGCTCTTGACCTCGACACGCTGGCCGACACGGACGCGTTCGGCGTCACGCGGATAGAGGAAGAACTCCGCGTGCAGTTGGGACGGGTCGCCGATCTCCAGCATGGGCTGGCCGCCGCCGGTGATCTGGCCGGGGTTGGCGTTCTTGACCGTGATCACGCCCGAGATCGGGGCTGTGACCGTATAGGTCTGCAGGCTTTCGCTGGACTCGACGCGTGCCAGGACCTGGCCGCGCCGGACCGACTGACCCAGTTCCACGTTCATCGAGACGATCCGACCCGGATAGCGGGCATGGACCTCGGCCTTGCCCTCGGGCTTGATCTCGACCCGACCGTTCAGCGGCAGGGTCTCTCCCAGCACCGCCGGCCCGACCCGTTCCGTCGTCACACCGCCGGCCTGAGCCGCCTGCGCGGTGATCGTGGTCCGTCCCTCATAGGACTGATAGGTCCAGTTGGACCGATTGCCGGCCCGGACCGCATTGACCGAGACGTCGAACGAGTGAGGCTCGAACACGACGCCGGGGCTGGCCAGATAGTCGTTCTCCGGGGTGAAGACGAACCGATCCACCTTCGGCCCCAGACGGCTCAGGGCCATTGTGACCTGGACCTGACGCGGATCCAGCGGCTTGTCGTTTTGGTACGGATAGAGGCGGAAGAGCGGTTCCGGACCTTCTTCATAGATGGTCACTTCCAGGGCGAAGTCGCCGTCGCGGAGCAGACGACCGTTGTGCGGGCCGCGCTCGTAGTCGGCGGCGGCGGCCGCCGCCTCCTCGGCGGTCGGTTCCGCCTTCTCCGTGCCGCCGCCGCAGGATGCCAGGGCAAGAGCCAGAACGGTTACGGCCGCGCCATAGGCGAGCCTGGGGGTTCGGATGCTGTTCATGGTTGGGTCTCCAGGCCGAGCAAGTCGGCGTGCGCTCCGGTCAGCCGGTCGAGGCGGGCGCGGTCGTTGTGGAAGGCCTGCAGCACGGCCACGCGTCGGGCGCGGGCCTGCAGAAGGGCCGTATGGGCGGACATGACGTCGTTGTAGGTGAAGCCCCCTCGGGCGAAGCCGTCGCGGACCAGGGTCACGGCCCGTTCCGCCTGAGGCAGGGTCTCCTCGGAAATCCGCCGCGCTTCGTTGGCCTGGGTCAGAAGCAGGACCTGCAGACGGGCGATCTCGCGATCCAGTTCGATCCGGCGCGCGTTCATGTCCGCCTGGGCGGCGACGCCTTCGGCCCGTGCGCGGTCGATGGCACCCTGGTTCGTGTCGTAACGCTGCAGGGGAATACTGCCCCCGAACACCAGCGAGACGTCGTTGGCCCACATATGCCGTACCCCGACGCTGACCGTCGGATCGGCCACGGCGCGCGCCTCTTCGACACGAACCTGGGCCTCGGAGATTGCCCGACGCGCCTGGAAGACCTCCAGGTCGGCCGGCGAGACCTCGCCCGCCGCGATCCGGGACGCGCTGGTGTCCTCGAAGGCGTCGCGGCCGACCGAGAAGTCGACGACGCCGTCCCAGAACTTCGCCAGCACGATGCGGGCGAGGCGGGCCGCGACCTCGGCCTGATCGAATTCGATCTGGGCCTGGGCCAGTTCCGCCTCGGCGCGCGCCCCGGCGAACAGGGGATCGCGGGCGGCGTTGACGCGCCGCTGCACCTCGGCCTGGAAGCGTTCGGCCAGATTCAGTCGTTCGCGGGCGATCTCCACCTGGGCGTCGGCGGCGAGGGCGTCGGTCCAGGCGCGCTGGACCAGTTCCAGCCGGTCGAGTTGGGCCACCCGCGCCTCGGCGACGACCAGCAGGCCTTCGCTACGGGCCAGGCTGGACCGCGCCGGTCGATCGCCGCCGCGTTCCAGCCTCTGATCATAGGTCAGGGTGGTCTGGGTCTGGTCGATGAAGGAACCGGCGCCGAAGGTCGGCAGGTTCTCGACCATCAGGCCAAGGGTGGGGTTGGGCCGCACGCCGGCTTGGCGCACCCCGGCCTCGACGGCGCGCAGGCGCGCCTCGAGACCGGCGCGGGCCGGGTCGGCGGCGATCGCGCGGCGCAGGGCCGCATCGAGGTCCATGAGGGGCGCCGCCGATGAGGCAGGCGCGGCGGGCGACTGCGCGAGCGCAGAGGAAGGCGGCGACAGGGTCGCGGCCGCGACGAGCACCAGGGCGGACACAGCCGCGCCTCGGCCTCGCCATCCGGCAGAGCCGGACTGAGGACGTATCAAGGAATTTCTCCAACAGGACGCACACGGCCGAACGGCCGCGCAGGATCAGCTTTTCAGGCGATCAGGCGTTCTGTCTGGGAGGTTGGTGCGGGGCGTCGACCAGGGCGCCGGGCGGCACGGAATCGGGCGCAGGCCCGAGACGCGCGACATGGATCATGGAGCCGTCGATCGACGGCAACTCGTCGCCGATGACCAGATGCTGGTCGCCGCCGCCGTGGTGGTGGTGCGGTTTGACCGGCTGCTCGTCGATATCGCTATCGGCGACGTCGAAGGCGGTATCGCCCGGTACGGCATCGACAGCCTGGCGATCATGGTCGTGGTCATGATCGTCGGCGGCGATTTCGACGTAGGCGACGCCGGGGAACTGCACCGCATGTTCGATCTTGTGCTCGGCGCTGATCGCGCCAAAGCCCTGCAGCGCGACCATCAGGGTCACGGCTAGGCCGACGCAGAACTGGCGAGCAAGGTGCGACAATGGAATACCCCGGAGCCTCCGCTTACGCCGAACGCGGAGTTTCGGCAATGGGACGCTCCTGGGGCAGATTGTCCTTGACGACCCCTAGAGTGATGACGGTGCGTTGGGCTCATCTTTGGATTGTATTTACGTCGCGTGTGTAGTTGTGCCTCTCGAACAGGGAGAGACGCGATGAAAGCGATGTCCGGTATTTCACCCCAAGTGGAGGGCGGTGTTCTTGTCGCGGGCTCCGTGCTCTCGGCGGCGACCTTCATTCTCTGGGGCGCAAGCATCGGGCACGCGATGGAGGCCGTCGAAATGTCGGCTCTCGCCGTGGTTCCCGCCGCGCTCGGCATGGCGATCTATCGCTCGGGTCTTCGCAAGGCCTAGTCCGAGATCCGTCCGATCCTGACGAGCGTCCCATCCGGATCGCTCACCGCGAACTCGTAGGTTCCCCACGGCTTCAACTCGGGCGACCCCGGGGCGAGGATAAGATCTCGGACGCGGTCGGCGACCGCGTCGACGTCGTCCACATAGAGGTACAGGCCGAAAGGATTGTCCTCGATCCGTCCCGGCCATTGGGCGGCGCTCAGATGCAGATGCCACCCCCGACCATCGGACAGGATCAGATAGTGCCCATGGTCGCTGACGACCCGAAAGCCGAGGCGGGCGTAGAAAGCTTCGCTGACCTTCAGGTCACGACTGGCCAGAATGGCGACGGCTCGATGCGTCTCGCTCATCGTGCGGGCTCCTTAGCGGGGGCGACCATCATCTGCGATGCGATCAGGATCGACCAGAGGCCGAACAGGGCCGTGGCGGTCACCGCTGGATAGAGGCCGAAGGCGCCCTGGCCGACGATCATCCAGCACGCCGCTGCGACGGCCGCGATGAGGCCGAGGCCGCCCGCGATCCGTGCCACCATGTCGAGCCGCAGCATCCGCACGGCCCAGGTCGCCATGGCCGCTGCGGTCAAGGCCATGCCCAGATTGGCCAGGGCCTGGTTCAGCGCCACGAAACCCTTGAGCATCAGACGTGCATCGTCCGGTTCCAGGCGCGCCGCGACGCCGCTGGCGGCGAAGCCGCTGATCAGGGCGGCGGCGATGAAGGCGGTCATGCCGCTGTCGAGTAGCATGGCGCCGAGACGAACACTGAGGTGTGCCTTGCCCAGTCGCTGCGCCCATTCGGCGTGACCGAAACGTAAGGCCAGCAGGCAGACGATCATGGCGCCGTGCACGGCCGTGTTGCTCCAGTCGTTCAACAACAGGCCGTCGTCCGGTCCTTTGAAGGATGTGGGGTGGTGAAGCATCAGCGTGGCCGCAGCCCCGACAGCGCCGACAATCAATCCCCCCGAAATACGATCCTGATCGCGCCCGGTCATGTTCATCCCCTCGAAATATGGAGAGCGAAGGTGGGCGCAGAGGCAGACTGTCCGCCAGAGACGAAACCGCCAAAAGTCCGATTCCGGACAACGGGGCGCAATCGTCCGCCGGCATGGTCGCCTGACGGGCTGAACGTCGTGCGGGCTTGGGCTATCGTCACGACATGACCCAAGGTGCCGATCACGATCTGGACCGCCGAATGAAGCGCACCCGCGCGGCGATCTTCGACGCCCTTATCCGCCTGATCTTCGAGCGCCGGTACGACGCCATCCGCACGGCCGATGTCATCGAGGCCGCCGGCGTGGGCCGCTCCACCTTCTATGAGCATTTCCGGAACAAGGACGAGGTTCTGCTCGCGGTGATCGAGCCGGTCTTCATCCCTTTGGCGGCGGCTGCTTCCGGTCGGACCAGTCGAGCCGCGCTGAAGGCCATGCTCGAGCACGTTTGGCCCCAACGCGCCTTGGCCCGGATGCTGTTCGAGCCGCCGCTGTTGTCCAAGCTGCAACGAAAACTGGCGACCATGATCGAGGCCCGTTGGCCGATGGGCGCGGAGAGAGCGGCGGCGCTTCTTTCTGCGGGTAACGCCGCCGGACAGATGGCCATGCTCCGGATGTGGCTGATTGGAGAAGTGTCGTGTTCGTCAGACGAACTCGCCGGATGGTTCATGGAGTTCAGCGCACCGCCCGCGCCGACATGTACCGACATGAACCACCCAATGTCGTTTTTTGGGACAGATGGTGAGGTCCGCTAATGGCGCATTGCAGACTTCGGTGAGCAAAGGAGGGCAGGGGTCTTTGCGCCTAGCGGTGGCGTTTGAAGGATAGTGGCTTCACGAAATGCGATCTCCGATCAGGCCTTAAGGCTGCATAAGTGGAGACAAGTTAGCGTTAGACTGACAGCACCCCCGTTAGACTGCCAGCACCTCCGCGCCAGCACCAACCGGGGGTCAGACTGACAGCACAGACCCGCCTCATCTTTTGAGGGGAGGGATGTGGGCCGGAAGCCCTATCGGGGTAAATTATATAAATAATTCAATCGGAAATGGCGGAGAGGGTGGGATTCGAACCCACGGTACCCTTCCAGGCACGCCGCATTTCGAGTGCGGTACATTCGACCACTCTGCCACCTCTCCGCGGCGCCGATATCGCTTGGTCGAGCGAGGGGCTTCTCTAGTCGGAGCCGCAGCGCTTCGCAACCCGTCTGTGAAAGAAATCCGACGCTATCTTTGCGCGGGCAAGGACAGGCCCGGCGCGGCGCCGGTCTGGGCGTCCACGCCCTTGAATCGAAACAGTTCGGCGGGTCGGCCGCCCGTGGTGGAGGAGAGCTGTCCGGTGGGTTCGACCAGCCCAGTGCGCTCCACACCGCGCCGGAAATTCTGCTTGTGCAGGCTGAGGCCCGAGACGGCCTCGGCGCCCGCCTGGAGTTCGGACAGGGTGAAGACGCCAGGCGTCAGATCGAACAGGACCGGGCGGTATTTCAGCTTGCTGCGCAGGCGGCCGAGCGCGGTCGCCAGGATGCGCCGGTGATCCGAGGACATGATGCGGCCCGGCATGGGCTGCGTGGGAGACAGGTCGGCGTCGCGCCATGCCTCGGCGACCAGACGCGCTTCGTAAAGCAGTTCATAGCGCTCCAGCACCCGCTCCTCGTTCCAGCGGTGATCGGCCGTCAGGGCGAACAGGGCGCGGGCCCGGGCCAGGCGGTGCTCGTCGCCATCGGCCCAGGCGTGCAGGCCTTCCCTGATCTGAGCGTCCTGACCGCCGCGCCGGTCTTCCCAGGGAAAGAACTCGAACACGGCGTCCCACCGGGCGTCGTGGGTCTGGCCTTCCGCCGCGTCGGGCGTCAGGGCCAGATAGCCGACAGACACCTCTCTGTGACGGCCAGGGCCGGGCGTGGCGCGCGGCGAAGCGCGGCCCGCGTCGCCGAAGGTGTAGAGCTGTTCGACGAAGCCGAGCCGAAACCCGGTCTGTGCGGTCACGAAGTCCCGCAAAGCGCGTTCGAAGGTGCGGTCGCGCACGGGATCAAACGGCCCGAAGGGCAGGGCGCGTGAACCGTCCTCGGTCGGGGTCGTCAGGACGACGGCCTGTCGGTCTCTCAAGGTCATCACGACCGCCGACAGACCGATGCGAACGCCGTCCTCCGCCCCTTGGGTCATCGTGTTATTCCGTGTGCCAGGCGTCGTCGGCGGGGATCAGGCCGACGGCTCCCGCCAGTACGCGGTAGCGTTCCAGATAGCGGGCCTGGGCGACCGGCGCGGGTTGAGGTTCGATCGTCAGGCTGTAGCCTTCGGGCGGGCTGCCGAAGAAGCCCAGCGATTCCTTTTCGGTGAAACCCGCCAGCTGCGTCGCCTCGAAAAAGGCGCAGGCCTTGTCGGCCTTCTTGATCAGCGTCTTGATCGTCTGCGGCGTCTTGGGCGGCAGGCCGTAGCGCAGATGGATCGCAGCTTCCAGCTTGGCCTCGAAATCCTTGTAGCCGGCCCCGAGCGCCGCCTTGAACGGCGAGATCATGTCGCCGATGACGTATTCCGAGGCGTCATGCAGCAGGGCGGCCAGACGCCATTTCGGATCCAGGCCGGGCTTGATGTGGGCGGCGATCTCTTCGACCACGCACGAATGCTGGGCGACCGAGAAGGCGTGCTCGCCGATGGTCTGACCGTTCCAGCGCGCGACGCGCGCCAGGCCGTGGGCGATGTCCTCGATCTCGATGTCGAACGGCGACGGGTCCAGCAGATCCAGGCGACGACCGGACAGCATGCGCTGCCAGGCGCGGGGGGCGTTCTTCTTGGTGGGGCGCTCGGCCAAATCGCGTGTCCTGATCGCTTGTCGGCTGGTCAGGTGACGCAAAGATACGCCGGGATCAAGCGGGAGGGACCAGACGGCGCAGGAAATCGCCGCGTCAGCGTCCGACGTTCAGTGTGACCAGTTCCTTGGCGTCGTCGAAAATGCCGTCGTTTCTACGATCCTTGGACCTGACCACGGCGATGACGATCGGGCCGCCGCTGGGGCCGCGTGCCTCGAAGCCGACCTGGCGCCAGCCCGCATCGCCGGGCTGATCGTCAGCCAGGATATAGGTCATGCGCGTCGCCGCGCCCGGCGCACGGGTGCGCACGCGAGTGGAGTTGTCGTTGGCGTCCACGCTGACCGTCGAGGTTTCGGTGCGGACGTTTTGTCCGTCCTTGGACTGGATGTTGATGCCGCCGATGCGGACGCTGGCGTTATCGCCCTGGGTCTCGATCTTCAGGCCGGGCAGGCGGACCGAGGCGTCCTCGCCGCGCGTCTTGATGTCGACCCCAGGCGCTTGGACGGAAGTCGTATCGCCTGCCTCGATTGATGGAGGCGGTGGCGGCGCATCGCCTGCGCCCGGGGCCAGCCGCGCGACTGTATGAGGCAGATCGGCGCTGGCGCGCGCCTCGAAGTCCCGCAACACATCATCGACTGAGCGCCCGTCCAGCTTGACAAGATGTAGCACGACGTCGGCGCCCTTGGGGCCGCCATAGACGCAGTTCGCGCCGCCTGCCGCCGCCAGGCCCTTTCGCGTCAGGACGCCAAGATTGTCCGGGCATTGCAGGGCGTCGATCACCTTTAATACGCCTGCGCCCTGATCGTCGCTGGACGAGGTGGTGGTGATGCGGACCGAGTTGTCGCCGTCGCAGGCAGCTAGGCTGGCGCTGAGGGCTAGATAAAGCAGGATATGACGCATGGTCGAACCTCTCTTGGCCCTCATTCTGCGCGCTGCGGCCGCGTGATCCAGTGAAATCGCGGTAATCACCGGGTCAGCCGCCGGGGCGCGAGCCTTCGCGGCGGTTCAGGAACGCCAGGCGTTCGAACAGATGCACGTCCTGCTCGTTCTTTAGCAGCGCCCCATGCAGCGGCGGGATCAGCTTGTTCGGCGTCTTCTCACGCAGGGTCTCGGCGTCGATATCCTCGACTAGCAACAGCTTCAGCCAATCCAGAAGCTCTGAGGTCGACGGCTTCTTCTTCAGGCCCGGCGTATCGCGGATTTCGTAGAAGGTCTTCAACGCCTCAGAAACCAGGCGCGGTTTGATGCCGGGGAAGTGCACATCGACGATCGCGGACAGGGTCTCGGCGTCGGGGAAGCGAATGAAGTGGAAGAAGCAGCGGCGCAGAAAGGCGTCGGGCAGCTCTTTTTCATTGTTGGAGGTGATAATCACGATGGGGCGCACTTCGGCGCGGATCGTCTCGTCCGTTTCCTGAACGTAGAACTCCATCCGATCGAGTTCCTGCAGCAGGTCGTTGGGGAACTCGATGTCGGCCTTGTCGATCTCGTCGATCAGCAGGACGGGGCGGGCAGGGGCGGTAAACGCCTCCCACAGCTTTCCCTTCTTCAGATAGTTGCGGACGTCGTGGACGCGCTCTTCGCCCAACTGGCTGTCGCGCAGTCGGCTGACGGCGTCGTACTCATACAAGCCGTTGTGGGCCTTGGTCGTGGATTTGACGTGCCAGGTGATCAGCGGCGCGTCGAAGGCCTTGGCGATCTCATAGGCCAGGACCGTCTTGCCTGTGCCGGGCTCGCCCTTGATCAGCAGGGGACGCTCTAACGCGACCGCAGCGTTCACCGCGACCTTGAGGTCGCTCGTGGCGATATAACGGTCCGTGCCTTCGAAACGGCTCATAGAAAAACCCACTCCGTGTTTCCACGAAGTGGGTTAGCGGATCACTTGCGTCGTGAACAGCGATCAGGTGATGCGCTTCGCCGAGACTGGATCGCTGGCGGGGAAGGTCTCTTCCAGACCCTCATCCACCAGCGCCTCCTGGCGGCTTTCGGACTTGTCGATCTTGTCGAGCTGGTCCGGCACGCCGTCCAGCGAGGTCGTGCGCTTGGCGTGCGGGGCGTCGGGCGACGCGTCGTGACGGGCTTTGTCGTCGGTCATGTCATTCTATCCTTATCGCGCCGGAGCGTCTTGATCGCCGTCAGGGCCGTATCCCAAGTCCGTGATGTCGTCGTCCGAGAGCCGTTTGGCCTCCCAGTGGGCGGCGCTGGCCTGTGCGCCGCGTTCATTTTCCATCAGGCCCGAATAGACGAGCTCGACTTCATCCGGCGCTGACGCCGGCCCGCCTTCGGCGTCGATCTGATCGCGGTTTTCGCCATCAACGCCCAACAGAGCGTCGGCTTCGCGTTCGATGCCGTCGAGAGCTAGCTGGTCGTCGAGATCGACCTCGGCGTCCTCGTCGAACTCCTCTTCGTCGGCGTCGCCGTCAGCCTGGGTCACGTCCAGCACCTGATCGGCCTCATCCAGCAGAAGTTCGCCGTCGCCCTCGTCGTCCAGATGGGTTTCGTCGAACGTCTCAGACTGTTCCTGATCGTCCTGATAGTCGTTGTCCGGCATGGTCGTCTCCTCTTCGACAAGCCAACGCAACGGCGACGATACGCGTTCCAGCGGATCGATCTCACAAGGGATGGTTAACTGATGCCGGGGTAGGGTCTGATTCACTCGGAGCTGTCGTGCGCGACCGGCTCGACCACGACTGGAGTACGGTCCTCAATGGCCTTGAAGCTGTCGCTGAAACCCGGCGAGAAGTTCGTTCTGAATGGCGCCGTGGTCCAGAACGGCGATCGTCGCGGCGTGCTGATCCTCCAAAACCGCGCCAGCGTCCTGCGCGAGAAGGACATCATGCAGGCCGAGGATGTCACCACGCCCGCACGCCGCATCTATTTCCCGATCATGATGATGTATCTGGACGAGAGTTCGGCGTCGAAGTTCTTCGACGAACTCGCTCTGCGGATCACCGAATTCATGGGCGCGACGCAGAATCCGGACATCCTGGCCGAATGCGTCTCGGCCTCGCGTCATGTGCTGGCGCGCGAATACTACAAGGCCCTGATGTCGGCGCGTAAGATTGTCGAGTATGAAGAGAGAGTGCTGAATGTCGCTTCAGGCCTACACAGCGGCGACAGCGAGGGCTGAGAGCCCGCGCGACCTGGAGTACCGTCTGTTCGGTCAGGTCACGCGCGCTCTGGTTCACGCCTCGACCGTCGACGAATCCGACATCGCCACACGTATCGACGCGCTGGACTGGAACCGGCGTCTCTGGTCGACGCTGGCCGGCGAGTGCAGCGATGCAGGCAATGCCTTGGGCGCTCCCATGCGCGCGCAGATCATTTCCCTGAGCCTGTTCATCAATCGCCATTCCTCGGCTATCATGCGGGGCGAAGAGAGCTTTCAGGATCTGATCGATATCAATCGCATGATCATGCAGGGCCTGTCCGGCGGGGCGTCGCCGACGCAGTAGATCGGCACGCGTTCACGAAAGCGCGAAGCCCATTGGCGCAAGGCGTTGAGCCGTCTTATGTTTCACCTCCCTGTTCAACAGTCGAAAGGAGGTGATCCAGTGTCTCATTGTCATCAATCGCGAGCGGCGACCGCGACCCTGGCCCTCGGAGAGGGTCTGGTCTGAGCCTTTCAGACTGAGTTGCGGCCGGACCGTTCGCGGTCAGGCAATGAAGGGTCGCCGGGGAAACCCGGCGGCCCTTTTTGTCGCCGTCAGTGCAGCAGTTTGGCGAACCAGCCGGTCACGTGCTGGGCCACCTCGACTACCGTCGCCCATATCAGGAACAGATAGAGAGCGCTGGCTGCGGTGGCGACGACGCCGAGCAGGATGGCGACCCCGTCGCGCTGCATCATGCCCAGGGCGAACAGAACCAGGGCGATGCCGGGCAGGGCGTCTCCAAATGGGATCGGCAAGGCCATGATCAGGGCCAACACGACGCAGACCAGGCCGGTGAAGGTGTCGGCGACATCGCCGGTCAGCAGCGGCAGGCGCGGGCGGGTCAAGCGTTCGATGGCGCGGACCATCTTCAAGACGCTCAGGCCATTCGGGCGTCTGCGAACGGCGCGCCTCACGCCGTCGGAAAAGATGTAGCGGCGCCCGGCGATCCGCACCCTTGCCGACAGTACCCAGCGACGCAGCCAGGCCGGGGCTGCGAACGGCGTGGCGATCAAGGACGTGTAGGCGGCGCGGGACACCGAGGCCTTCAACATCCAGCGCGGCAGCCACACGCTCTGTCTCTGGAAGGCCAATTCAAGAGACATCAGGATGATCGGCACGGCGAAGACCGCCTTGCCGCCGGGCGGCCAGGGCAAGAGCGCCAGCAGCGACAGGATCAGGATCATAGCCCCGAAGCCGCGCTCGCCGAACGACGCGACTAATTCGGCCATGGTCAGCTTGGGTTCGGGGGCGTGGCCGAGGTCTTCAAGAACGTCGGAGAACCGCCGCAGGTCGTCGTTCGGAAGCGGTTGGGCGGGCATCAGGCGGGGCGCTCGGCTGCAGATTGCGCCCATCTAGGCGGTCGGCGCGCGGATCGCCACTTACAGAACGGACAGGCGATCAGATAAATCGACTGTGTCTCAGTCCTGCACGTGCTCAGGTTTGCCCTTGCGCTTCGTTTCGGCAAGGTCTTCCAGCTGCTTTTCCGTCATGGACTCGACCATGGACTTGGACGCGCCCTTCAGCTTTGACGTCGACGTGTCCCCACGCTTGGCCGATAGGGCGGCGCCGGCGGCCTTTTGCTGAGCGGCGGATTTGGCGGGCATGGTCTGTCTCCCTTGTGCGGAGACAAGCCGTCAGCCGCCCAGCAGTTCCCGTCCGATCAGGAAGCGGCGAATCTCGTTGGTGCCGGCGCCGATGTCATAGAGTTTGGCGTCGCGGACCAGTCGTTCGACCGGCCATTCCTTGGTGTAGCCGGCGCCGCCCAGGGCCTGAACGGCCTCCATCGTCACCTTCACCGCATTTTCGGACGCCAGCAGGATCGCACCCGCCGCGTCGTAGCGGGTGGTCAGGCCGGCGTCGCAGGCGCGGGCGACCGAATAGACATAGGCGCGGGCGCTGTTCAGGGCGACGTACATGTCGGCGATCTTGCCCTGCATCAGTTGGAACGAGCCGATCGGCTTGCCGAACTGCTTGCGGTCGCGGACGTAGGGCAGAACGACATCCAGCGCGGCCTGCATGATGCCGAGCGGACCGGCAGCCAGAACGGCGCGCTCGTAGTCCAGGCCGCTCATCAGCACGCCGGCGCCGCCGCCCAACGGACCCATGATGTCGTCTTCCGGCACTTCGCAATCTTCGAAAACCAGTTCGGCGGTGTCCGAGCCGCGCATGCCCATCTTGTCCAGCTTCTTGGAGACGCTGAAACCCTTCATGCCCTTTTCAATCAGGAAGGCGGTGCAACCCTTTGATCCAGCGTCCGGATCCGTCTTGGCATACACGACGAGGGTGTCTGCGTGGGGGGCATTGGTGATCCAGAATTTGGTGCCGTTCAGGATGTAGCGATCGCCCTTCTTTTCGGCACGAGTGCGCATCGACATGACGTCGGAGCCCGATCCGGCCTCGGACATGGCCAGCGAGCCGACATGTTCGCCGCTGATCAGCTTGGGCAGATATTTCTGCTTCTGCTCGGGCGTGCCCCAGCGCCGGATCTGATTGACGCACAGGTTGGAGTGGGCGCCGTAGCTCAGGCCGATCGAGGCCGAGGCGCGCGACACTTCCTCCATCGCCAAGACATGTTCGAGATAGCCCAGGCCAAGGCCGCCGAACTCTTCCTCGACGGTGATTCCGTGCAAGCCCAGTTCGCCCATCTCGGGCCAGAGCTCGCGTTTGAATTCGTTCTTTTCGTCGATCTCGGCGGCCAGCGGGGCCAGGCGATCGGCGGCCCAGCGGGCGGTGGTGTCGCGGATGGCGTCGGCGTTATCGCCAAGGCCGAATTCCATGGATTGGGGCGCGAAGGGAATGCTCATGCGCTAGGGCGTAGCATCGCGCACGGCCTTTCGCCAAGCGCTGTCAGACGCGGTCAGCCCGTCCCCAGCGCCGATAGCAGTTGTAGCCCGACACCCCCAGGCAGGCGGCGGCGACCAGGATCAGGACCCAGGCGACCGTGGCGGTGTCGCTGCTGTTCGATATCGACGCGCGGCGAAAGGCGGCCATGGCGACGCCGAGGCACAGGGCGCCTAGGCCGCCCATGATGACGAAGGTCAAGGTTTCCCCCAGGCCCGAACGCCGCTTGGCCCGAGCGCGGGCCACGACGTCACGCGTGCTCAGCACGTCTTCGCTGGCTGCCGCACCCTCGATGGCCGGTGCGGCGGCGCTGTCGCCGGACGCGGCTTCGGCCAGTCCCGGAGCGGTCAGCACCACGCTGGCTTTCTGCGCACCCGCGAAGCCCGACGGCGTCTCCGGCTGTTGGGTCTCGACCGAGGCGTGGATGTCGTTGGCGGCGATGATCGGCGCAGCGACGGACACGGTCTCCGATTGCCCGGTCAGCGGCACGACGTCCGGGACCGGGCCGACAGCCGTCGCGGCATAAACGGCGTGCGGCTGAGTCGCCGTGGTCGCTTGAGCCAGCGCCACGTCGTCCTGGGCCGGGAAGGGGGCGACGTCTTCATCCAGGGCGCCGTCGACGGCGGGCAGGGTCGGCTCATCCGTCTCGAAAGGAGACGGCAGGGGCGCGGCCAACAGATCCGCCAAGGTGACCGGCGCGCCGGGCGCGGCGTTGAACAGCGCGTATTCGGCCGAGCGACGGCGGGTCGGGGGCTCGGCTGCGGCTTCATCGGCCCACGCGCTCAAAGACGCGGACGCCTGCCGGGCAGACCCCGCATTCAACTGTTCGACCACGTCGGAGGCGGCGAACCTGTCCGCGCCGATGGAAAAGGCGAAACTGGCCAGGGCGTCGAACTGATGCTGGTTGAGGCGAACGCGGACGTGATCGATCACGGCTTTCACGACCGGGATCAGGTCGTACTGCATAAGCAGTTCGGCCTCTGCCTCGGACACCCTCGCGCCCTCGCGGGCCGACTGGGTGTGGCCATAGCCGATGACCCAGCGACCGTCGCTGCGCTGTATGGCTCGAGGCCGGAAGCCTTCGAAACTCTTGATCAGCAGGACGCCCTCGCGGGACACCTTGCTGGGTTTGGGGAGGACGTCAGACACAGTTGACCCAATTGGAAACAGGCGCGCGGCGCTCGCACCGCTCCCAGCAAGGGCCGCGCCGGATCGTCCGCGTCGTGTCTAGAGCAGCACCAGTGTGGCCAGACCAAGGAAGATCAAGAAGCCGAAGAAGTCGGTGGTCGCCGTGACGAACACGGCCGATGACACGGCTGGGTCGAACTTCAACTTGGACAGCGTCAGGGGCGTCAGGACCCCGATAGAAGCGGCGACCAGCAGGTTCAGGATCATGGCCGCGCCGATCACAAGGCCGATCTTCCAGTCTTCGTCCCGGAACCAGAAGCCGGCCGCGATGCCGATCAGGGGGGCCAGGATCAGGCCGTTGGCCAGGCCGACCATCATCTCGCGCCAGAAGGTGCGCGGGGCGTTCGAACTGTTCAGCTCGCGCGTCGCCAGGGCGCGTACGGTCACGGTCAGGGCCTGGGTGCCGGCGTTGCCGCCGATGGCCGAGACGATTGGCATCAGGACGGCGAGGGCGACGATCTGCTGGATGGTGGCCTCGAACAGGCCGATGACACTGGCGCCCAGCGCCGCCGTCGCCAGATTTATCGCCAGCCAGGGCACGCGACCGCGCACGATCTCGGGCACGGACGAACCGCGGTCCTCATCGGCGACACCGGCCAGACGCAGGATGTCCTCGCGGTTCTCTTCCTGAATGATGTTGACGATGTCATCGACGGTGATCTGGCCGACCAGCCGACCGGCCGCGTCCACGACAGGCGCCGAGATCAGATGGTATTTCTCGAAGATGTAGGCGACTTCTTCCTGGTCCTGATCGACGGCGATCTCGTTGATCGGCTCCATCAGATCGGTCAGGGCGACGGTGCGGGCGGCCCGCAGCAGGCCGCTGATCGGCACGCCGCCGACCGGACGGTTCAGCGGATCGACGACATAGATGTCGAAGAAAAGCTCGGGCAGGTCGTCGCCCTGTTTGCGGATGTGGTCGATGGTGTCGCCCACGCTCCAGAACTGGGGCGCGGCCATCACCTCGCGCTGCATCAGGCGGCCGGCGGACTCTTCCGCATAGCCCAGGCTGCTTTCGATGGCGGCGCGATCGACTTCGGGCATGGCGGCCAGAACGCGTTCGCGCTGGTCGTCTTCCAGGTCTTCGACGACGGCGGCGGCGTCGTCGGAATCCAGTTCCTGCAGCGCCTCGGCCAGGGTGCCGTGCGGGACCCGCTCCAGCACCTCTTCGCGGATATTGTCGTCGAGCTCGGGCAGGGTCTCGGCCAGAAGCTCGGGCGGCAACCACAGCACGACGACGGCGCGGTGTTCCGCCGTCAGAAAGCCCATCAGGTCAGCGACGTCGGCCGGGTGCAGGTCTTCCAGCAGCGAGCGCAGGCGCATCCCGTCGCCGTCGTCGGCGGCGTCCACGACTTTCTCGACGAATTGCGGGGTGAGGACATAGTCCTCGTCCAGGGCGGCGTGGTCTTCGTTATCGAGCGTCTCGTCTGGAGCAAAGGCGGTGTCCGTGGTGCTCACGTGGTCGCCTCCCTTGGTAGAATGTCCAGCCGTACTTAGCCGATGAATCGCCCTGTTTAGCCAGATGGTGCGGTCGAGAAGACTCGAACTTCCACGGGTTGCCCCACAGCGACCTCAACGCTGCGCGTCTACCAATTCCGCCACGACCGCTCGCATCAGAGCGGCGGCGAATAGACGAAGCCGTTGGAAAAGGAAAGGGCGAAATGAACGACGCAAAGACGTCGCGGATCAAAGCCTCAGGCCGACCCGGCCATGAAGTCGTACACGTCCGCCTGGCGGGTGACGGTGATGGCGATACGGTCGTCTCGGATCTCGATTTCGCCGCGCGCGACCGGATAGTTGTTGGCTAGGATCCAGACCTCGTCGCCCTCTGCGGCGTCCAGGGGAATCACCGCGCCGCGACCCATGCGCAGCAGTTGCGACATCGGCAGCACCGAGCGACCCAGCACCACTGAGATTTCGACATCGACGGCGTTAATCTGGGTCACGTAAAGCTCTCTTCACTGGAGGGCCGTCTCTTGCAGAAACGCCCTGGCGACCACATTGAAGCGTCATGCTTGCTGAGCCGTTAAGCCCGTCCCTTCAGAAACTGCGTCTCGACGATGGCCGACCGGTCGAATGGGCCGTGTCGAAAGGCTACGTCGACTATACGGCCGCGGAGGCTTTCATGGAGGCGCGCGTCGCCGCCATTGCGGCCGGCGAGGCGAATGAGATGGTCTGGTTGCTCGAGCATCCGCCGCTCTACACGGCCGGCGTCTCGGCCAAGGACGACGACCTTCTGGATGCCGGCCGGTTTCCAGTGCATCGCACGGGGCGAGGTGGACAGTTCACCTATCACGGGCCGGGGCAGCGCGTGGCCTATGTGATGCTGGACCTGAACCGACGCGGCAAGGACGTGCGGTGTTTCGTGCGCGGGCTTGAGCTGTGGCTGATCGGCGCCCTGGATACGTTCGGCGTAAAGGCCGACATCCGGCCGGGTCGCGTGGGCGTGTGGGTCGAGCGCAAGGGGGCGGGCTGGTCGCGTGAGGACAAGATCGCCGCCATCGGCGTCAAGGTCCGCAAATGGGTCAGCTTCCACGGCATCAGTCTGAACGTGGAGCCGGATCTGGATCATTTCGGCGGCATCGTGCCCTGCGGCATTCAGGAACACGGCGTGACCAGCCTGGTCGATCTCGGCGTCCTGGCGACGATGGACGAGGCCGACGAGGCCTTGAGGCGCAGCTTCGATCGAATATTCGGCGCAGCGGTCGAAGCGCCGGCGCCGCTTTGATGCGCGCCGCATCGCCGCAGCCCATGTGACAATCGGGCGAAATCCCGCGCGGCGGGGTTGGCAAGCGCCGGACGCATGGGGTTTAACCTTTCCCACGAGCTTGAAATCAAAGGCCGCAGGAAACCCCATGAACCGAATGATCGCCGCCGCATCGGCCGCAGTTCTGTCGCTGACCGTCGCCGCCGGCGCCGCTGTCGCACAGGATTTTCGCGCTCTGGCGCAGCAAGACCTTCAGGCCGCGCATGACGCGCTGGCCGCCAACCACCCCGCCGCCGTGATTCCCGGCGCGCCCAGTGAAGCGTTTCGCAGCTGGATCGATGCCGGCCTGACGGATGCGCAAGGCAAGGTTGGCCGCGTGAACAGCGGCGACAGCCACGCCTATCTGATGCGCTACTACGCCAACGGCTTCCGCGATTCGAACATCGCGATTCGCCCGACCTACGAAGGCCTCGGCCCCTTCTTCGCGACCAGCTGGCCGGGCGTCACCACGGCGTGGCGCAACGGCGAATATGTCGTCTCCTATGTGAAGCCCGGCGTTCGCAACGTGCCGCCGCTCGGCGCGACCCTGGTCAAATGCGGCGACAAGACCGCCGCTCAGTTGGCCGAAGAGCGGCTGGACCGCTGGGAAGGCGACCTGACGACGGAAGCCGGACGTGTCCGTACCGCCCCCTATCTGCTGTGGAACCGCAATAACCCGTTCACCGGCGGCGTTCCGTCGCTGTGCACTTTCAAGGTCGGGCGTCGCGATCGCGACTTCCAGATGCAGCCCCAGCCGGCCGACGCCGCCAGCCTGGAAGCCGCCTATCGCGCGACCGTCTATACGCCGGGCGCCAATCACCTGTCGGTCGAGACGGTCGACGGCCGTCCGTGGATCAATGTCCACACCCTGGCTGACGACGCCGGATGGGACGCCTTCTACACCGCGGTCGAAGCCCAGCTGCCCGCCATTCGCGGCGCGCAGGGTCTGGTCATCGATCTGCGCGGCGCAAACGGCGCTTCGCTGAATGCAACAGGCAAGGGCTATGGCCTGGCCAACCGCATCTGGACGCCGGAGTTCACCGTCAGCCGTCAGCCTGAAGCCGGCTCGATCACCTATCGCGCCACGCCCGACAACCGTCAGTGGTTCGCCGACACCCTGGCCCGCATGCAGGCCGACCCGCGCTTCGTCGCCGAATCCGGCCCGGTGATCGAACAGACCCAGGCCATCGTCGCCGCCTTCGATTCGGCCCTGGCCGCCAATCAGGCGACCTTCACCATGCCGGGCCGTCCTTCCGTGGCGGACACGGGCGCAGCAAACCCCGTGGCGGGTCCGGTTGTGGTCTTGGTCGATAGCGGCTGCACTAGCGGGTGCCTGGATACGCTGGACCTGCTGACGCGACTGCCGAACGTGCGCCTGGCCGGATCGGTCACAGCCGAGGACTCGATCTTCATCGAGCCGACCGTGCTTCGCCTGCCGTCGAACTATGCCGAGCTGACCTATGGTCATAAGGCCTGGACCACGCGCCAGCGCGGCAACGATGCGCCCTTCACCCCGGCGCAGGGCCTTGCCTACACCGGCTCCGCGACGGACGAGGCGGCCGTGCGCGCCTGGGTCGGCGCCCTGTTCCAATAAGGAACAGCCGGTCGAATGAACGAGGGGCGGGCAGGGGGTGGAACCCTTGGCCCGCCCTTCTTATTTGCAGTCCATGACCGATCTCGCCCAAACCTCCGAAAACCTCCGTTCGCCGTCGGGCTATGACCTGACCCCGCCGAACCCGGAAGAACGCGCCCGGCTCGAAGCCGATCTGAACCCCGAGGAAAAGCGCGTCCTGCTGTCTCATGGCACGGAGGCCCCGTTCTGCGGCACTTTGCTGGGTGAGAAGCGAGCCGGCGTGTTCTGCTGCCGCGAATGCGGCTTGCCCTTGTTCAAGAGCGGAACGAAGTTCGAAAGCGGCACCGGCTGGCCCAGCTTCACCCAACCGGTCGATGAAGCGCACGTCCACGCGATCCGCGACACCAGCTACGGCATGATCCGGATAGAGACCCAATGCGCCCGGTGTGGCAGCCACCAGGGTCACGTCTTCCCCGACGGCCCGCCGCCCACCGGAAACCGCTATTGCATCAACTCGGTCGCGCTCAGTTTCGTGGCCGAGGGCGACGCCCTGCCGGACCCCCTGAACCGCGGCGACGGCATCGCCTGACCTTGGCCTCAATCGCTGTGCTAGGATGATGTCGAACGGAGGTGGCCTATGCTGATCGCAAGTCTCTTGGCGGGTGTGGCTTTGGCGGCGTCGGACGGTGATCCGGACGGCGTGGTGACGACGGCGCCGACAAACGCGCCCACCCTGGCCCAGGCCCTGGCGGCGGCGCCTGAGGCGTCGTTGACTGCGCCGACGGCTCAGGACGCCGCCCCACACGGCATGACCACCGAACAGCAGATCCAGAACTGGATCAGCGCGCGCACGCCCGGCGCCAGCTTTGACGAAAGCGCAGAGCCGGGCGCGCCGGCCGAGCGCAAGATGCATGGCATGGTCGAGGCCGGGATCGGCACCGGCGGCTATCGCAGCTATGGCGCGGCGGTTTCCTTGCCCGTCGGCGAGAACGGCCGCCTGGACCTAGCCTACCGCGAAGGCCGCAATGAACCTTGGGGATATGGCTACGGCGGCTATGGTCTGCGCGGACCGGGCTTCTACTCGCCTTATGGCGGCGGCTGGCGCGGTCGAGGCTATGGGGCCCACACCACGACCAAGTCGATGTCTATGGGGTTCAGCTGGAGCAAGGACGGGGACGCGAATGACCGCGATCCCTATCGCCGCGGCCTGTACGGCTACGACTGAAGGCTTTTTTGTCCGATCTGGAAATCAAAAAGGCCCGGCGAAAGCCGGGCCTTTTCAAGTCTCAGATGGTGCCGCCGGGGGGAATCGAACCCACGACCTCAGCCTTACCAAGGATGCGCTCTACCACTGAGCTACGGCGGCCCCGACTGAGGAAGCGGCCGTATAGCCAAACCCTTCCGGGGAGGGAAGCGGCTTTTTGACGATCTGAAAGAAAGTTTGGACATGGCCCGTGATCACGGCATCATCGCGCCATGACTCGCACGCCGCATGACGCCGATACGCCCTCCGCCGCCGCGCAGGCGACGCCGATCGTCGAATCGGGGCCTGAATTCGAGAAAGCGCGCGCAAAGGCGGAAAAGGCCATGCGGCTGGCCTCCGCCCTTCGCGCCAACCTGCGACGCCGCAAGGCGCCCGCGCGGACGCCTGCTGCGCCGCGCGACAGCAACTGAAAGTCATCGGCTCGCGATCACGCAGCCCTTTGGCAAGCGCCCATAGGCTTGCTAGAGAACCTTCCCCCCGAGGCGTTGGCATCGGGCGCGCTTAAGGACGTCATGGACAGCATCGCCATTCAGGGCGGCGCCCAGCTTTTCGGGGACATTCCCGTCAGCGGCGCCAAGAACTCCGCCATCAAGCTGATGGCCGCCTCGATCCTGACGGATCAGCCCTTGCTGCTGACCAATATGCCGCGTCTGGCCGACACCCGGTTCCTGGGTCAGTTGCTGCGCCAGTTTGGCATCGAAGTGACCGAGCGTGACGGCGCGGACGGGCAGGAGAGCCTGTTTCACGCCAAGGACCTGACCTCGACCTTCGCCCCCTATGATCTGGTGCGCCAAATGCGGGCTTCGTTCAATGTGCTGGGGCCGTTGCTGGCGCGCACAGGCGAAGCCAAGGTCTCGCTGCCGGGCGGCTGCACCATCGGTGCGCGTCCGGTCGATCTGCATCTGCAGGCGCTGACGGCGCTGGGCGCCGAGATCGAGTTGGACGAAGGCTATGTCACCGCCCGCGCGCCCAAGGGCTTGAAGGGCGCCGAGATCGAGTTCCCCTTCGTCTCGGTCGGCGCCACCGAACATGCGCTTCTGGCCGCTGTGCTGGCTGAAGGCACGACCGTCCTGCGCCGTGCGGCGCGCGAACCCGAGATCGGCGATCTGGCCCACTGTCTGACGGCCATGGGCGCCAAAATTGAGGGAATCGACACCGATGTGCTGACCATCACCGGCGTCTCGTCGCTGAATGGAACGACCTGGTCTGTGATCCCCGACCGGATCGAGATGGGCTCCTACGCCGTCGCCGCCGCCATGGCGGGCGGCGAGGTGCGTCTGACCAAGGCGCGGGCTGAATTGATCGGTTCGCTGACCGACAAGATGGTCGAGGCGGGCGTTGAGGTGTCGCCGACCGCCGACGGCGTGCTGATCAAACGCGACCCGAAGCAGCGCCTGAAGGCCGTGGACGTCGAGACGGCCATCTATCCGGGCTTCGCTACCGATCTCCAGGCCCAGTTCATGGCGCTAATGACGACGGCGGAGGGCGTCAGCACGGTTCGCGAGACGATCTTCGAAAACCGCTTCATGCATGTGCCGGAGTTGGCGCGACTGGGCGCCGACATTTCGGTCCATGCCGGAGAGGCGCACGTCAACGGTGTCGAAGTTCTGCACGGTGCGCAGGTGATGGCGACCGATCTTCGCGCCTCCATGTGCCTGGTTATCGCGGGCCTCGTCGCCGAGGGCGAAACTACTGTCGGACGCGTCTATCATCTGGATCGCGGTTTCGAGCGTTTGGAAGAAAAGCTCGGCGCGTGCGGAGCCGACATCCGCCGCATAAAGGGAACAGGTGATGAGCACTGAGATCGACGGGGTCATCACCGAAGCCAAGGCGCCGGTCGAACCGTTGCGCCTGCTGGCCGAGGACGCCGACGATCTCCAGATCATTTCCGCCGCGCTTCAGGACGCCATCCTGCGGCCCGTCGATATCGTCTGGGAAAAACAGGCGCGGACCCTGACCATCGCCTTTAGCCGGTTTTGCTGGGAGTGCGGCGGGACGCGCGTGATGTGCGCCATGCAGTTCGGCGACGTTCTGGCGGTCAAGAGCCGCCGCCTGTCGCGCAGTCCCGACGCTTCGCTAGAACTGCTCGCGCTCGACTTTATTCCGACCGAGGATCTCAGCGGCCGCGTCATCCTGATGTTCGCCGGCGGCGGGGATCTGCGGATCGACGTCGAATGTTTGGACGCCGTGGTGACGGATATTTCCGACCGCTGGCCTGCACGGATCGCGCCGACCCACCTGGACACGCCCGAACTGGACGAAGGGACTGCGGCATGAGCGCCGATCACAAGCTGGCCTCGGTCGAACTGGACGCCGCGACCCTTCCGGCGGCGACGGCCGAGATCGAGCACGAGCGTCGCGTCGCCATCTTTGATCTGGTCGAGAAAAACAGTTTCGAGCCCGTCGGCGCCGAGGGCGGGCCCTACAGGCTGAAGCTGTCGCTTCAGGACAATCGTCTGGTGTTCGACATCGACGGCGAGAACTTCACGCGCACCTACGCCATCAGCCTGACGCCGCTGAAAGGCGTGATCAAAGACTATCTGATGATCTGCGACAGCTACTACGAGGCTCTGCGCGGATCCTCGGCCAGCCAGATCGAATCGGTCGATATGGGCCGACGCGGCCTTCACAACGAAGGGGCCGAGCAGCTGAAGACGCGGTTGGACGGCAAGATCGTGGTCGATCACGAAACGTCGCGGCGCCTGTTTACATTGCTCTGCGCCCTCTACCGTCGCGGCTGACCTCGACTATCTCTGCGTTTTCGGGCATTAGGCCCGTCCATTCCGCCCCTCGCGCCCGCCCGGCGTGGGGTCGAACGTATACTCAACGGGCGTGAGAGGCCGCATGGCTAAGGAAGAACTGCTCGAGTTTCCCGGCACCGTCAGCGAACTGCTGCCGAACGCCACCTTCCGCGTGACGCTCGAGAACGACCACGAGATCATCGCCCACACCGCCGGCAAGATGCGCAAGAACCGCATCCGCGTCCTGGCCGGCGACAAGGTGCTGGTCGAAATGACCCCCTACGACCTGACCAAGGGTCGCATCACCTATCGCTTCAAGTAAGTGGCTGCGGGTCGCCCCGAACTGGTGCTGGCTTCGGCCAGCCCGCGCCGCATCGAATTGCTGGCGCAGGTCGGGATCACGCCCGACCACATCGATCCCGCCGACATCGACGAGACGCCTCTGAAGGGCGAGACCCCGCCGCGTCTGGCCGAACGGCTCGCCACCTCAAAAGCGCAGGTCGTCGCAGAACGCCGTACCGACGCGGTCGTCATCGCTGCCGATACGGTGGTCGCCGTCGGGCGTCGCTTTCTGGAAAAGGCGGCGGACGAGGCCGAGGCGACGCGTTTTCTGAAACTGCTGTCCGGCCGCAATCACCGCGTCTTCACCGGCGTCGCCGTGTGGCGCGACGGGAAAATGTCGTCGCGCGTCAACGAAACCCGCGTGACCTTCAAACCCTTGTCCGACCACGAGATCGCATCCTACGTCGCCACGGGCGACTGGCGCGGCAAGGCCGGCGGCTATGGCATTCAGGGCCCTGCGGCCGCCTTCATACAGCGCATCGTCGGCAGCCATCCGTCCGTGATGGGCCTGCCCGTCTATGAGGCCGTCCAGCTTCTTCACGGCGTCGGCTGGCGTTCATGAGCGGCGCAGTCGAGGTCTTCCTCGACGAGACGCCTGGCGAGACGCGTGGCGCGATCATGCGCGACGGCCGCTACACTCATCTTCTGATCCACCGCGAGGATGATGCGGCGCAGACCCGGCTCGGCGCCCGCTCGGTGGGGCGTGTGATCGAGGTGAACCCTGGCTTACGCGGCGCCTTCGTCGATATCGCCGCACCGGCCGCCGCCTTTCTGCCGTTCCCGAGAAATGACCGAATTACCCAAGGTCAGCGGCTGGAAGTCGTCGTCACCACCGAACCTCGTGCCGGGAAAGGGGCGGTGGTCCGTCGTCTGGGGCCGGGGGAGGGGACGCCTCGTCTGATTCAAGCCGCGCCCAGCATCGCCGAACAGTTGCGCGATCTCGCGCCCGGCGAGGAATCAGTCACCGGCATCGCCGCCATCGACGCCGTGGTCGAGGCGGAGGAGGAGGCTCTGGCTCAATCCATCGTTTTCGCCTCGCACGGAATCGATCTCGCCATAGAGCGCACCCGCGCCATGGTGGCTGTGGACATTGACTTCGCATCCACGCCTGGTCGTGATCCGAAACAGGCAAGGGCGGCTGCGAATCGCGAGGGGTTGAAACAGGCGGCGCGGCTGATCGGCTTGCGGAACTGGGGCGGCCTGGTCGTCATCGACATGATCGGGGACGGTACGGACGCGGAGGCCCAGGCCAAGGTTGCGCGGGCCGCGTTCGGTCGCGAACCCCAGGCCGTCTTCGGACCCGTCAGTCGATTCGGCCTGTTGCAGATGTCGCTTCCCTGGCGCCGTACGCCGATCGAGGAGGTTCTGCTCGACGCCAGCGGACGCCCGTCTGTTCAAACACGAGTTTTGTCTGTCGTGCGCGCTGTGCGACGGCAGCTACTGACGGATACCTTGTCGCCGCGCATCATCGCGCGTTGCGCGCCGGAAGAAGCTCTGATTGCTCATCCGTTGGCGGCTCGTCTGGGACCGCGAGCGGTGATCCAGGCCGATCCCGCGATCCCGGCTGGGCGCGGACGAATAGAAGAGGGTTGAGGCGTGGCTTCCTGTCCCATCTGCCGCAAGGCCGACGCCGATCCCAAGTACAAGCCCTTCTGCTCACGCCGCTGTTCCGACGTCGATTTGCAGCGCTGGTTCACAGGCGGCTACGCCATTCCGGTCGCCTTGGACGAGGGTGCAGAAGATGATGACGAAAAGGACTGATTGGGCGCTGGACAGGCGGAAAAGCCTCCCCTATAGACCCGCCTCTCGCGACGCCGCGTCGGCGCCTGGATAGCTCAGCTGGTAGAGCAGCGGATTGAAAATCCGCGTGTCGGTGGTTCGAACCCGCCTCCAGGCACCATCTTTTCTTGCCCCACAAAAATCGATTGCACCGGCGCATTATCTTGCGCTGCGGCCTTTGCGCCGTCCTTGGCTTTCAGGCGGCTTGCAGCGATCAGCCCTACAATTTGCAGTATTGGGAAATGATCGCGCTCAGGATGGCCGTTTTGAACAAACTTGCTTCATCTGACGTCAGACCATCATCAAAATGTCGCGTGGCTGCACTCTAATGCGCCGGTTGGTGGAACTTTTCTCCATGTCTCTCGACGGGTTAAAAGCCCCTCTTGTCCCTTGACGCTCCGGTAAGGGTTCGTCAAAGGGTTGAGGCGCCTTCGCAAGAAGACGTTAATGCGGATCGCCGGGGACGTGTCTCCGAAGGTTCGACCAGCGGAGACGAGGCGGGCGACCGGTTCGATCTCCACCGAAGATTTCAGCGGGCTCTGATCCTCGAAAGGACGGGCGCGTTGAAGGAAACATTTCAGGTTGGGGGGCGGTCGCTGACTATGGCCGCACCTTTGGTTCCACGAGTCAGACCAAGCAGGAACTGGCGAATTATGCTGAACAGCAAAAAGACGAATATCCTTCTCGCCATGGCCGGCGCCGCCGCGCTGATGGCGAGCTCGCCGGTCCTGGCCCAGGCCCCGGCCGAGCCCACCCCGGCCGCCTCGACTGCGGCTCCCGCAGCCGCCGCTCCGGCTGCTGGCGAAGCTGATCCGGCAACGGTGAACGACGCCGTCGGCGGCGGTCACGGCGACATCACCCCGATCTCCATGTTCATGGAAGCCACGGTCGTCGTTAAGGTCGTCATGGCCGGCTTGCTGCTGGCCTCGATCCTGTCGTGGACCCTGCTGCTCATCAAACTGTTCGAGTTCGGCGCTCTGAACCGCAAGACCGACACCTTCCTCGAGAACTTCCGCGGCGCCCGCACCATCGCCGACATGCGCGCTGTCTCGACCCAGGAAGAGTTCGACGGCAACCCGCTGGCCGACATGGCCGCCGCCGCCACCGAAGAAATCGAACTGTCGCGTCAATCGGGTCTGTCGGTTACCGGCGATCACCTCGACTCGGCCATGGCCCGCGCTCAGTCGGCTGTCGCCGCCGTGCAATCCGGTCTGGCCCTGCGCCTTTCGGGCGGTCAGCAGTTCCTAGCTTCGGTCGGCTCGATCGGTCCGTTCGTCGGTCTGTTCGGCACCGTGTACGGCATCATGAACTCCTTCATCGGCATCGCCCAGTCGAACACGACCAACCTGGCCGTCGTGGCGCCGGGTATCGCTGAAGCTCTGCTGGCCACCGGTATCGGTCTGTTCGCCGCTATTCCGGCCGTTGTGTTCTACAACTACTTCAACACCCGCATCGCTGCTTACGGCACGCGCGCCGACGGCTTCGCCGCTGAACTGCTGAACGGCATCTCGCGTCAGCTCGACAAGGGGGCGTAAGACGGATGGCCGCCAAGATTAAATCGGGCGGCGCTGGCAACCTGCCTCAGGCCAACAGTGATATCAACGTTACGCCTTTCGTTGATATCATGCTGGTCCTGCTCATCATCTTCATGGTGGCGGCTCCGCTTGCCTCTGTGTCGGTGCCTGTCGAGTTGCCAATCGCCGTCGCCAAGGCGGCCCCGAACCCGCCCAAGCCGGTCTATATTTCGATCCAGAATGACGGCGACGTCTATGTGGGCGACTTTAAGACCGACGTCGGATCCCTGGGCGCCGATCTGAAAGAACAGATCGGTTCCCGGAACCCGGCCGATGAGCGGATTTTCATTCGGGGCGACCAGAACACCCGTTACGGCGACTTCATGCAGGTCATGAATGCGCTGCAGGATAACGGCTTCTATAGCGTTGCGCTGGTCGGCGAAGACCAGGCGACGAGTTAGGATGCGGAGATAGTATGACAGACGTCGAATATCATCGCAGTCGCTACGACGTACCCAAGAAGAAGGGCTTCATGGGGGTGTCCTACCCCGTGCTGATCGTCTGCCTGATGGTGGTCAGCATCTTGTTTGCGTTGCTGATCTTCTTTGTTCAGCAGTCCAAGTTCAAGCTGAAGGAGTTCAACTACGTCGACGAGTCCGTCGAGGTCGAGTTGGTCGAGCCGGTTCCGCCGCCTCCGCCGCCTCCGCCCCCGCCGCCTCCGCCGACGGATACGCCTCCGCCGCCGAAGCTTCAGGTGCGCGTGCCGGCTCCGGTCCCGAACATCGTCCCCCCTCCGCCGGTCAACATCACGCCGACGAAGAAGGAAGATCGGGTTGAATACACGGGTCCGCCCGTCAATATTCCTGGACCTCCGCCTCCGCCTGCGCCTCCGGCTCCGCCGCGCCCGTCGACGATCACGAACGTTCAGTGGTCGCGCCAGCCGCGCCCGACGGCTGATGACTTCCCGGCGCGTGCGCTGGAACGTGAAATCAGCGGTTCGGCTACGGTCGAGTGCACCGCGCGCTCCAACGGTGCTCCGGCGAACTGCCGGGTGATCTCGGAAGAGCCCGCAGGCATGGGCTTCGGCCGCGCCGCCATTCGGGTGGTTCAGCGTGGACAGCTGTCGCCGCGGACCGTCGACGGCGCCGCTCAAGACGCGACCTTCCGCGTCCGGGTGCCCTTCACCCTCGGGTGATGGTCAAGGCAACAGACAAGACGCCTCGGAGAGTAATCTCCGGGGCGTTTTTGTTTGGGCTGTCGCCCGCGAAATCTCCTGACGAAATGTGAGGAAGGCGCTTGATCGCCTGCCGCAGGCCCGGTAGAGAACGCGCCTCGCGATGAGCGGGCCGCCTTAGCTCAGTTGGTTAGAGCGCCGGTTTGTGGAACCGGAGGTCCTCAGTTCAAGCCTGAGAGGCGGTACCATCGCAAAGCGCGGCCGGGCTTGCAGCCCGCCGTCGCCGCGACCATTTCCTGATCATCGATCGCCATATCCGTTTTTAGGCCGATCCCCACACCGACAGGAGAAGGCCCCTATGAAGACGCGCAAGTTGGGTGCGAACGGCCCCGAGGTGTCGGCCATTGGCTTGGGCTGCATGGGGATGAGCGCCTTCTATGGCGGCTCCGAAGAGGCTCAGTCCATCTCCGTAGTCCATCGGGCGCTCGATCTGGGCATCACCCTGTTCGACACCGCCGAGATGTACGGCCCTCACACCAACGAGGTGCTGGTCGGCAAGGCGCTGAACGACCGGCGCGACCAAGCCTTCATCGCCACCAAATTCGGCATCAACTATAACGCCGACCGCACCAAGCTGATGACCGACGGCAGCCCGGCCAATGTCCGTCGCGCCATCGAGGGCAGCCTGCAACGCCTCGGCGTCGATCACGTAGATCTTTATTATCTGCACCGCGTCGATCCGGACACGCCGATTGAGGATACGGTCGGGGCGATGGCGGAACTGGTCAAGGAGGGCAAGGTCCGCTTCCTGGGCCTGTCCGAGGCCGCACCCGACACCCTGCGAAAGGCGCATGCGACCCATCCAATTACGGCGCTGCAGACGGAATATTCGCTTTGGAGCCGCGAGCCGGAGGACGAACTGTTCGCAGTCGTGCGCGAACTGGGCATCGGCTTCGTGCCCTACAGCCCGCTGGGCCGCGGCTTCCTGTCGGGCGACATCACCTCGATCGATGACCTGGACGCAGACGACTTCCGCCGCACCAATCCGCGCTTCATGGGCGAGAACTTCCAGAAGAACCTGGATCTGGTTGAGGCCGTAAAGGCAATTGCATCGGACAAGGGCATAACCGCCGCTAAACTGGCGCTGGCCTGGGTGCTGGCGCAGGGCGAGGATCTGATCCCGATCCCCGGCACCCGTCGTATCGCGACCCTGGAGCAGAATGCGGCGGCCGTGGACGTCGTGCTGACGCCTGAGGATCTCGCCCGGATCGAGGCCGTCTTCCCCAAAGGCGCGGCGACGGGGCATCGCTACGCAGAGGCGGCGCGGGCGGCGCTGAATCGCTGAGCCACAAGCCAAATGAAAAAGGCCCGGTCGAAGCGCTCCGACCGGGCCTTTCGTAAATGGGGCGTCCTGACCCTACTGGATGCGGGTCCAGGTCTGGGTCTTGCACAGCGGAGCCACAATGCAGCCGCGCAGACGCAGGCTGTTGTCATTGGTCATGGTGATGGTGCCGCGATAGGTGCCGCCGTCGGCTGGATTGTAGACCGAGCCGTTGCGCCATTCCGTCGGACCGCCGGTGAAGCCGGTCAGCATGGGCAGATTGCGCAGGGTGCGGTTCCGCTGGGCGGCGTTACGATTGTTGGCGTCGCGCGCATTGGCGTCGGCGCGAATGTGGTCCGAGGTCACCAGCGTGCCGCACAGCCCCTGTCCGCAGCGCGCGATCCGCACCTGACCGCCATTGGTCGGGGTCTGCCACAGACCGGTCGGGTCGCCCGCCAGGGCTGGAGAGGCGAGGGCGCCCGCCAGGGTCGCCGCGGCCAGCATGATCTTGATCTTCATAGTCGTTCCCTTTCGTCGGGTCGGTCGCACCGCCCGTTGAAGCGGACGTTGATCGCGGTTTCGGTTGAAAACAAGGCCAAAACCCCAGCGATCACCAACGAAAACCGACCCTTAGGTCAACTTCAACCGCCGATCAGGGCCAGCCATTCGTCCTCGGTCAGCACCTGGACGCCATGCTTCTCGGCGTCCTTGAGCTTGGAGCCGGCGCCGGGGCCGGCGACGAGGTAGTCGGTCTTTTTGGAGACGGAGCCTGAGACCTTGGCGCCCAGGCTTTCGGCGCGGGCCTTGGCTTCGTCGCGGGTGAAGCGTTCCAGGGCGCCGGTGAAGACGACGGTCTTGCCGGCGACCGGGGTGTCGGACTTGGGCCGTTCGGCGTCGAGGATTTCGGTCAGTTCGGCCTCGAGCGCGGCGACGACCTGAAGATTGTGCGGCTCGTGGAAGAAGTGGGCCAGGGCCAGGGCGGCGACGGGGCCGACGCCGGTGACGCCGGCGATCTGGTTCAGGATTTCGGACGGGCCTTCCTCGCGCGCCACGCGGGCCAGTTCGACCAGGCCGGACCAGTCGTTGGTCATCGTCGCCAGCGAGCGGCGCGCCGGGGCGGCCATGCCGGGGAAGGCCTGGCTGATCTTCATGTCAATCGTCGCCTCAGGCCAGGGATCGGCGGCGGGAGGCGTGGCCTCGGCCATCAGGGCCAGGACGCGGGGCGATATGGCGTGGGCGGCGGCTAGGGCGGTCCAGGCGTGCGACGAGACGCCCGAGGCGGCCTGGAGACAGGCGGCCTTCAGCGCCGGCCAGCTCTCGAAGGCGCGGGCCAGGACGATGGAGGTCTGTTCGCCGATGTCGCGTATGCCCAGGCCGAACAGGAACCGGTCCAGCGAGATGACGCGGCGGGCGTCGATGCCGGCGACCAGGTTGCGGATGCTGGTTTCGCCATAGCCGTCGTTGCGTTCCAGTTCCTTCAGCCGCGCCTCGTCGCGCGCCAGGCGGAAGATGTCGGCCGGCTCCTTGATCCAGCCGCGCGCATTGAAGGCGACCAGCTGTTTCTCGCCCAGGCCCTCGATGTCGAAGGCGCGGCGGCCGACGAAATGCTTGAGCCGTTCGACGATCTGGGCGTCGCAGATCAGGCCGCCGGTGCAGCGGCGCTTGACCTCGTCGCCCTCGCGCACCGCCTCGGAGCCGCAGACCGGGCATTTGTCGGGGAAGACATAGGGGACGGCGTCGGCGGGGCGCTGCTCGGGGACCACGCCCAGGATCTGGGGGATGACGTCGCCGGCGCGTTGCAGGCGCACCGTGTCGCCGATGCGGACGTCCAGACGTTCGATCTCGTCTTCATTATGCAGGGTGGCGTTGCGGACGACGACGCCGCCGACGGTGACGGGGTGCAGCCGGGCGACGGGGGTCAGGGAGCCGGTGCGGCCGACCTGGATGTCGATGCCTTCCAGCACCGTGGTCGCCTGTTGCGCCGGGAATTTGTGGGCGATGGCCCAGCGGGGGCTGCGAGCCACGAAGCCCAGGCGGCGCTGCCAGTCGATGCGGTCGACCTTGTAGACCACCCCGTCGATGTCATAGCCTAGGGTCGCGCGGTCGCGTTCCAGCTCGCGATAGACGGCGATCAGGCCCTCGGCGCCCTCGACCCGGCGCGAGCGGGCGTTGACGGGGAAGCCCCAGGCCTTAAGCTTTTGCAGGGCTTCCCACTGGGTCTCAGCGAAGTCGCTGGAATGTTCGCCCCAGGCGTAGGCGAAGAAGTTCAGCGGGCGTTTGGCGGTGATCCGGGCATCCTTCTGGCGCAGGGAACCGGCTGCGAAGTTGCGGGGGTTGGCGTAGGTCCGGCGGCCTTCCGCCTCGGCGGCGGCGTTGAAGGCGGCGAAGGCGTCGTTTGGCGCATAGACCTCGCCCCGGATCTCGATCCGGTCGGGCCAGCCGTCGCCGGCCAGGGTCTGCTGCACATCGGCGATGGTGTTCAGATTGGCGGTGACGTCCTCGCCGGCGCGGCCGTCGCCGCGCGTGGCGCCGATCGTCAGCTTGCCGTCGACATAGAGAAGATTCGCGGAGAGGCCGTCGATCTTGGGCTCGGCGACGAAGGCGATGGGTTCGTCGGCCGGCAGTTTCAGGAAACGGGCGATCCGGGCCACGAAGTCGCGCACCTCGCCCTCGTCGAAGGCATTGTCCAGCGACAGCATGGGGACGCCGTGGGGCACCTCGGCGAACTGGGTTGAGGCGGCGGCTCCGACCTTGTTCGACGGCGAGTCGGGGCGGACCAGATCAGGGAAGGCGGCTTCGATCGCCAGGTTGCGCGCACGCAGGGCGTCGTAGTCGGCGTCGGAAATCTCGGGCGTCGCCTCGTTGTAGAGCGCGTCGTGACGGGCCATTTCGGCGGCCAGCCAGGCCAGGGCCTCGGCGGCCGTCTCGGCGGTGAGGTCTTCGACGGGGACTTCGAGAGGAATCGCGTTGGCCATGGCCGTCGTCATATCATCTGACGCGCCGCCCGTGCATCGCGCAAAGCCGATGATGACAGAACCGTAGGCTGACGCGCCGTCCGCTCTTCGATAGGTTCGCGCGTCCTTATCGGAGCCTGTATGACTCGTTCGACCTTCTGCCTTTTCGTCGCTGGCGCCGCACTGATCGTCAGCGGTTGCGCCGCCGTTCCCGCAACAGCGCCGAGTGCGCCGAGCGCCGTTGCGCCGGTTTCCAGCCAACTGCTGGAGGACGTCCGCATCCTGTCGGCCGACGACATGCAAGGCCGCGACACGGGCTCAGAAGGCGGCGAGCGGGCGCGCGCCTACATCGTCTCGCGATTAGAGGCCATGGGCGTTCAGCCGCCGCCGTTCGGGCGTTTGCAGCGGTTCGAGACGCCGGGCCGCACGAGAGAAGGCGTCAAGACCTTCAGCGGCGTCAACATCGTCGGCCTGATCCCCGGAACCCGCGTCGCCGACCGCTATATCGTTGTGACGGCCCACTACGACCATGTCGGCGTCAATGACGGCCAGATCTTCCACGGCGCCGACGACAATGCCTCGGGCGTGGCGACGATGCTGGAACTGGCGGCGCGACTGAAAGCCCAACCGCCGGAACACAGCGTGCTGATCGTCGCGCTGGACGGCGAGGAGCGGGGGCTGCTGGGCGCTCGCGAATTCGTCAAGGCGCCTCCGGTACCCCTGTCGTCACTGAGCCTCAACCTGAACTTCGACATGACGGCGCGGGCGGAAACGGACGGCCATCTGTGGGTCACTGGGACCTATCAGCATCCCAATCTGCGACCCTTGCTGGAGGCTGTGGGGCCGAACGGGGCCGTGTCCTTCGCCTTCGGCAAGGACACCCCTCAGGATACGGGCGAGAACAACTGGGTCGACGCTTCCGATCATGGCGCCTTCCATGAGGCGGGCGTGCCCTTCCTGTATATGGGCGTCGATTATCACCCCGATTATCACCGACCGAGCGACACCTTCGACCGGATCACGCCGTCGATCTTCACCAGCGCGACCGAGATCGCCATCGCCGGGTTCCGCGCCTTGGACCGGGCGCTTGATCGATGAAGTCCTCATGGGGGGTCGTTGCGGTCGCGGGCTTGTTGAGCCTGGCGGCATGCGAGCGGCGCGACGCCGCGACATCGAAGTCGACGCCGGAAGCGACGTTCCAGCATCGTCTGAGCGGCGATATCTCGGGCGACTATCGCCCGACAGGTGAGGAATCCATTCAGCCCGTGGCTTCGCTGTTCATCGGACAGGATGATGCCTTCGCCGCCTGGGAAGGCGGCTCCCGCGCTTCGCCGCCGCTGATCCTGTCGCTGACCGGGCCGCAGGGCGAGGCCAGGGTTCTGCCGGACGCCTATGTCGTCACCGACGATCGGATTCAAATGCGGGGCTCCGCGCCCGGCTTGGGCCTGGTGGAACTGTCGGCGCGATTTGACCAGGGCGCGTTGGCGACAGCGCGGCGTAATCTCGGAGATCAGACACCTGTCGTCGCCGGGACGGTTTCGGTGAACGGCCGTCGCACGTCGTTCACGCTGAGTTGGTGGGGCGGCGACTGATCTAACCAACCTGCGCTGACGGCGCGCCAAGATTGCCATTAACACAATCCCAAGTCATGGTGACGTTTGGGGGCGTTGAATGTCCATATCTGAATTGGCCGGGTGCGATGTAACATCGACATGCGGTGTCGGTGCGCATCGGCGCCGCGTTCGTCTCGACCCGACCCGCGCCATGGATATCGCCTTCGCCCTGATAGGGCTGCTTCTGACCTGGCCGCTCTTCGTTTTCATCGCCCTGGGCGTCAGGGCGCAGGACGGAGGGGGCGCGATCTTTCGCCAGCAGCGCATCGGCCGCGACGGCCGAATGTTCGACTGCCTCAAATTCCGTTCGATGACGGTGGGCGCGGAGCGAGCCTTGCCATCAGCCTCTGATCCGGAATGGCAGGCGAAGCGAAAGCTGACACACGATCCGCGCGTCACGTCGCTGGGCCGCCTGTTGCGACGATCCAGCCTGGATGAACTGCCACAGCTGATCAATGTGTTGAGGGGCGAGATGTCGCTGGTCGGCCCCCGACCGATCGTGATCGACGAGGCTGGGCGATATGGCCGGCGGCTGGCCGACTACTGCGCGGTGCGCCCGGGCCTGACGGGGCTGTGGCAGGTGTCGGGGCGCAACGCCGTGCCCTATACGCGGCGTGTGGCGATGGACGTCTGGTTCGTCAGAAACCGCACCGTGAGCGTCTATCTGGCGATCCTGGCGCGCACGGTCCCGGCGGTGCTGAGCCGCCGGGGCGTGTCCTAGGGAAGGCGCTCCTCAACGCCCTCGTCCGTCCCGATGATGGCGAAGTCTGCGAGGTCCAGGAACAGGCCGTGTTCCACCACGCCGGTGGTCAGTTTCAGATCGTCGGCCAGACGGACCGGATCATGGATCGCTTTGCAGCCCGCATCGTAGATCAGATTGCCGCCGTCGGTGCGAACCAGGCCGCGATCCGCCTGACGCACGCGCGCCGGCTGGTTGATGTCGTGGTCGATCAGCACATCGGCGATGCGGTTGGCTGTCGTCTTGTGACCGAAGGCGACGACCTCGATCGGCAGGGGGAAGGTCCCCAGCACAGGCACCACCTTGGCCGCGTCGGCGATGACGATGCAGCGGGCCGAGGCCTCCCACACCAGTTTCTCGCGCAGCAGGGCCGCACCGCCTCCCTTGATCAGCGCCAGGCCCGGCCCGATTTCGTCGGCGCCGTCCACGGTCAGGTCGATGCGCGGCGTGTCCTCCAGCGTCGACAAAGTCAGCCCAAGTTCGCGCGCGAGATCTGCAGTCTTCTCCGATGTCGGCACGCAGCGCAGGTTGGGCAGGTTGCGCGCCGCCAGCGCCTTGACGAACCAGGCGGCCGTCGAGCCGGTGCCCAGGCCGACGATCATGCCCGCCTCGACGTGGGCGGCGGCGGCCTCGCCGGCGTTCTTCTTCTGGAGGTCGCTCATTTAAATTTCGCAGCCTTCTTGGCCTTGGCTTCGACACGGAAGGCCGCGGCCGCTTCGGGTTTGACAGTCTGGCGCGCGCGGCCGAAGGCCATGGCGTCGGCGGGCACGTCCTGGGTAATGACAGAGCCGGAGGCGATCAGGGCGCCGTCGCCGATGACCACCGGGGCCACCAGGCTGGAGTTCGATCCGACGAAAGCGCCGGCGCCGATCTGGGTCTGCGCCTTGTTGAAGCCGTCGTAGTTGCAGAAGATCGTGCCTGCGCCGACGTTGGCGCCCGCGCCGACCGACCCGTCGCCGAGATAGGCCAGGTGATTGGCCTTTGCGCCTTCGGCCATCCTGACGTTCTTGACCTCGACGAAATTGCCGACCTTGACCCCGGTCGCCAGGTCCGCGCCGGGACGCAGGCGCGCGTAAGGACCGACTTCGGCGCCGGCAGCGACCCGCGCGCCCTCGATATGGCTGAAGCTGCGAATGCGCGCGCCGCCCTCGATCACCGCGCCGGGACCGAAGACGACGAACGGCTCGATAACGGTCCCGCCGCCGATCTGGGTGTCCCAGGCGAAATGAACGGTGTCAGGCGCCGCCATCGTCACGCCGGCCGCCAGGAAGTTGTCGCGTTGCACGCTCTGGAACAAGGCTTCGGCCTGAGCCAGCTCGGCCTGGGAGTTGACGCCCATTACCGCGTCCTCAGCGGCGAAGACGGCGCGGGTCGGATGGCCGCCCTGGCGTGCCAGAGCGACGACATCCGTCAGATAGTATTCGCCCTTGGCGTTTTCGTTCTTCACGTCGGCCAGCAACGAGAAGAGCAGGCCGGCCGGCGCGGCCATGACGCCCGAGTTGCAGGCGGTGATGGCGAGAATCTCGGCCGACGCCTCCTTGGCCTCCGTGATGGCGGTCAGGGTGTCGCCTTCGACGATCAGACGGCCGTAGGCGCCCGGATCGCGAGCCTTGAACCCGATGACGGTCACGCCGTCGGCATTGAACACGGGCTCGATGTCGGCGGCCTTTAGCAACGGCACGTCGCCATAGGTGACGACCACCTCGCCGTCGAAGTCGGCCAGCGCCTGTTCGGCGGCGCGCACGGCGTGGCCGGTGCCGAGCGGCGGGTCCTGGACCGCAATGGCGGCCTCGCCCAGCCGTTTGACGACATGGGCCCGGACCTCCGGCGAGTGATTGCCGACCACGACGACGATGCGTTCGCACCCCAGGCCTTCCGCCGCATCGATGGCGTGGTCCAGCATGGCGCGGTGGGCCACCGGGTGCAGCACCTTGGGCAGCGGCGATTTCATCCGCGTGCCCTGGCCGGCGGCGAGAATGATGGCGGCGCGGGCGCGCGTCTGGCTGGTCATGAATCGTCTCGCAGTCTAGTCGTCCTGCGATCTAGCCCATCATGCGGGCCAGCGGGAGATGTGGATGAGCGATCGCGACCTGGAAGGCTGGACCATCGCCTTCGACCTTGACGGCACGCTGGTCGATTCCGCCCCGGACCTGATCGGCACGCTGAACCGGATGCTGGTCGAGGAGGGGCTGCCGCCCGTGCCGATGGAGTCCGCCTCGACCCTGATCGGATCGGGCGCGCGGGCGCTGCTGGTGCACGGCTTCGAAGCCGCAGGCGCGCCGGTCGAGCGGGCCAAGTCGGACGAACTGTTCGAGCGGTTCCTGGTCGATTACGCCGTTCATATCGCCGACGGCTCGCAGCCCTTCGAGGGTGTGGTCGAGACGCTGGAGCGGCTCAGCGAGCGGGGCGCTATCCTGGTCGTGGCCACCAACAAGCGTTCGGACCTGTCGGAGCTGTTGTTGGGCAAGCTGGACCTGACCCGACATTTCGCCGCCATCGTCGGCCCGGATCGGGTCAGCGCGCGCAAGCCCTCGGGCGCCCATCTGAAGGAGGCCGTCGTGATCGCAGGCGGTGATCCCGAACGGGCCATCATGGTGGGAGACGCCGCGCCGGACGCGGACGCCGCTAAAGACGCCGGCATGCCCTGCATTCTGACGACCTTCGGCTTTACGCCGACGCCCGTCGAAGACCTGGGCGGGGACGTGCTGATCGACGCTTTCGAGGACGTCGAAGAGGCGATCGACGGTATCCTCTCCGACTTCTACGTAAGGCGGGCGCTGAAATTCTGAAGCCAGCCGACAGGAAATCTGTCGGCTGAATGATCGCTGCTGCGGTTGCGGATCGCCATGGCGATGGACAGATTGGCGCACCCCTGTTGAAAGTGCCGTCATGCTCGCTCGCTTTTTCAAGATCCCGCTGTGGCAGCGGACCGCCGCCGGCTTCATCCTCGGCATCATCGCCGGGCTGATCCTGCGCGAGCGGGCCGAGACTTGGCTTCAGCCGATCGGCGACGTCTATCTGAACCTGATCCGCATGGTTGTGGCGCCGCTGGTGCTCTTCACCATTGCCAGCTCGATCGCCAAGCTGGGCGAGGGGGCGGGGGCCGTGCGGCTGGGGGTGCGGACCATCGTCTGGTTCGCCATCACGTCGTTGCTGGCGGTGCTGGTCGGTTTCGCCTTCGGCCACATCATCAATCCGGGCGTCGGCCTGTCCAACTTGCCGCTGGGCGAGGTCAAGGAACGGGTGATCCCGACTCCGTTGGAAGTCTTGATCGGCGTCGTGCCGACCAATCCGTTCGCCGCCCTGGCCGAAGGCAAGGTGCTGCAGATCATCTTCTTCTCGGCCTTGGTCGGCATGGCCCTGGTGGCGCTGGGCGACCGGGCGCAGGGCGTTCGGCGTCTGGTGGATGAGGGCGCGGCCGTCATCTTCCGCATCACCCGCTGGGTCATCCAGCTGACGCCCATCGGCGTGTTCGGCCTGATCGGATCGGTCGTCGGCGGCTATGGCTGGGAGGCGCTGCTGCCGCTGCTGAAGTTCATTCTCGCCATCTATGCCGCCTGCCTGTTCCACATCCTGATCGTCTATTCGGGCCTGTTGAAGATCCACGGCCTGAAGGTCACCAGCTTCTTCCGCGGCGCCTTCGCGGCCCAGCAGACCGCGTTTGCGACCTCCTCCTCGCTGGGGACGTTGCCGATCACCCTTCGCCAGACGGTCGAACGGCTGGGCGTGCCCCAGGCCTACGCCGCCTTCGCCGTGCCTTTGGGCGCCAATGTGAAGATGGACGGGTGCGGGGCCATCTATCCGGCCATCGCCTCGATCTTCATCGCCCAGTATTTCAAGATCGATCTGACGCTGACCCAGTACGTCCTGATCGGCCTGACGGCGGTGCTTGGGTCGCTGGGAACGGCCGGCGTGCCGGGCACCAGCATCGTCATGCTGACCCTGACCCTGTCGACCGCCGGCCTGCCGCTGGAAGGGATCGGCTATATCGTCGCCATCGACCGGATTATCGACATGATGCGCACCGCGACCAACGTCACCGGCCAGATGCTGGTCCCGGTGCTGGTGGCCAAGGAGGAGGGCATCCTCAACCAGGACATCTACAACGGTCACGTCGCCTGGCTTCCGGGCGACCCGGAAGCCGATACGCCCGAAGGCGTTCGCGCCGCCGGAATCTGAAACAGGCGCTTGCGCGGGGCCGGCGACCGGGCTATGTCGCCGCCTCCGCAAGGCAAGGACGCGTAGCTCAGCGGGAGAGCACCTCGTTCACACCGAGGGGGTCACAGGTTCAATCCCTGTCGCGTCCACCATCTCCACTTCGATCTGATCCTGGCCCTGCGTCCCCCAGTTCTTGGGCCACGCGCCCGTGACGGAACGGTAGGCGAGTGCCAATGCGCCGATCAGTCCGGCGGACACGCCCGCGGTCGGCGCCGCGATATAGGTCTTCATATCCAGATCCCGCAGGCTCGCGTCATAGCCGCCGAGCTGTCTCACCAGCGCCTGTCTGACCAGATCGTACATGTGCGGCTGCATCACGCCGCCGCCGATGATGATTCGCTCCGGCCGCAGCGTGTAGGTCAGGTTTGTGCATAGACCGGCGATATACTCCGCCGCCATCGGCCAGGCCGGATGATCGTGATAAAAAGTCTCGGCCGCCGCACCCCAGCGCGCTTGCAGCGCCGGCCCGCTCGCCAAGCCTTCCAGACAGTCACCGTGGAAGGGACAAACGCCCGAGAACGTCTCGTCGCCCTTGGCGCGGGGCAGTCGGATATGACCGGCTTCGGGATGGTTCGCCCCGCCATGCGGCGCGCCGTCAATCATCACCCCGACCCCCACGCCCGTGCCAACCGTGACGTAGCAGAAGCTCTCCAGCCCTTGCCCGCTGCCGAACAGATGTTCGCCGACGGCCGCGCCGTTCACATCGGTGTCCAGCGTCATTGTAACATCGAGGAAACGGCTCAGACGGGCCAACAGGTTGACGCCGCTCCACCCGGGCTTGGGCGTGCTGGTGATGGCGCCGAAGTCCGGCGCGTCGGATTTCAGGGACAAAGGGCCGAAACTGACGGTCGCCAGCGCAGAAAGCCGGCCGTGCCTCGACTGGGCGTTGACGAAGAAGGCTGCAACCGCATCGAGCGTCTCGTCGGGCGACGTCGTGGGTATACGAATCTGGTCGACAATCACGCCGTCGGCGGCGGCGACGCCGCAGATGAACTTGGTGCCGCCGGCTTCGACACCGCCAAGGAGGATGGGTTGGGTCGACATGGGCGCCTGCCTGCTGGGTGCGACGAAGGTTTGCGGGACTGAACATCGAATAGGGCCAAGCGTTCAGACCCTATGACCCTTTTAGCCCGCCTGTTCATCGCCTTCGACGCCGCAGCCAAGATTTTGACGCGCAAGGAGAGACTGTTGTGAGCCGCTTTTGCATGGTGCGGGATTTGGCGATTGCGTCCGGCCCAATGCATCGCCACCTTCACCGCAAGATCAAGATTTGAGACGAGGACGCCGATGGCTCGCAAACCCAACTACAGCTTTGAGCGTCAGGAACGTGAGCGCGCCGCAGCGCTGAAGGCGGCCGAGAAGGCGGCGGCCAAGGCTGAGCGCAAGGCTGAAGCTGCGGCGGAAAAGTCGCCTTCTTCGGAAGACTGACATTTCGCGGCAAAATCCTCCTGGCTTTTCGTTGTTTGAATAGGCGCGAAGTCCTATTCTTGCGCGATGACACGCTGGACCCCCGAAAGCTGGAGAACCAAGACCGCCCTGCATATGCCGGCGGACTATCCGGATCCTGCCGCCCTCGCGCGGGTGGAAGACGAGCTGCGCGCCTTGCCGCCGCTGGTCTTCGCCGGCGAAGCGCGGCGCCTGACGTCGAAGCTGGCGCAGGTCGAGCGGGGTGACGCCTTCCTGCTTCAGGGCGGCGACTGCGCGGAAAGCTTCAAGGAGTTCTCGACCGACAATATCCGCGACACCTTCCGTCTGATCCTTCAGATGGCGGTCGTCCTGACCTTCGCCGGACGCAAGCCGGTTGTGAAGGTGGGGCGGATCGCGGGCCAGTTCGCCAAGCCCCGCTCGTCGCCGCTGGAGGAGATTGACGGCGTCGAACTGCCCAGCTATCGCGGCGACATCATCAACGGCATGGGGTTCACGCCGGAGGAGCGCGCGCCCGATCCGCAACGTCTGATCCGCGCCTATAACCAGTCGGCCTCGACGCTGAACCTGCTGCGCGCCTTCGCCGGCGGCGGCTACGCCGACCTATACAACATCCATCGCTGGACTCTGGGCTTCGCCGGAGACAACGCCGCCGGCGCCCAGTACCGTGAGCTGGCCGACAAGATTACCGAGGCCCTGGCCTTCATGGAGGCGGTCGGCGTTACGCCCGAGACGCATCCGGATCTGAGCCGGGTCGAGGTCTTCACCAGCCACGAGGCCCTGCTGCTGAACGTCGAAAGCGCCCTGACGCGTCTGGATGGCGGTTCGGGCGAATGGTTCGACACCTCGGCCCATATGCTATGGATCGGCGAGCGCACGCGTCAGCTGGACGGCGCCCACGTCGAGTTCATGAAGGGGATCAAGAACCCCATCGGCGTGAAGTGCGGGCCGACCATGACGGCCGACGACCTGCTGCCGCTGATCGACGCCCTGAACCCGGACAATGTCTCGGGTCGCCTGACGCTGATCGGACGCTTCGGTCACGACAAGGTCGGCGAGCGTCTGCCCAGGCTGATGCGCGAGGTGAAGGCCTCGGGCCACAAGGTGATCTGGTCCATCGACCCGATGCACGGCAACACGCTGAAGGCCGGAAACGGCTACAAGACCCGGCCGTTCGACCGAATTTTGAGCGAAGTCCGGACCTTTATCGATGTGGCCGAGGCCGAAGGTGTCCACCCCGGCGGCGTCCATCTGGAAATGACCGGCCAGAACGTCACCGAATGCATCGGGGGCGCCCAGGCGGTGACTGAGGACGACCTGTCAAACCGCTATCACACCCACTGCGATCCACGCCTGAACGCGGACCAGGCGCTGGAGCTGGCCTTCCTGGTCGCGGAGCGGCTGAAGGCCGGGCGGGTGGCGCAGTCGGCGGCGGCCTAGCCGTCGTCAGCGCCCCAAATGCGGGCCGATCCGGTCATGGTGACGCCACCGAGGCAGCGCCAGATCGATCCGAGACCGAGGAAGTGATCGATGCAAGTAGCGGCTCCAACTGAGGAAAAGCCCGGCCGGGTCGCCTATCAGGGCGCGCCCGGATCGTTCAGCCATGAGGCCTGTCTGGCCCTGCGTCCTTGGGACGAGGCTGTGGCGTTCGAAACCTTCGCCCAGGCCCTGGATGCGCTGCGCGCCGGCGACTGCGGTTGCGCCCTGATCCCGGTCGAGAACTCGACCATCGGCGTGGTCGAGCCGGCGGCGACGTTGGTCGGTGCGCTTGGCGTGGAGCCGGTCGCCCAGGTCTGGCGGCCGATCCGTCATGCGCTGATGGCGATCGACGGCGCGCGTCTGTCCGATATCCGCACGGTCGAGAGCCACCCCATCGCCTTGGCCCAGTGCAAGGACACGCTGGCCGGTTTGAATGTCGAGGTCATCGAGCATTTCGATACCGCAGGCGCGGCGCGCGATGTGGCAGAAGCGGGCGACCCGACACGGGCGGCCATCGCCCCGGTCGGCGCCGCTGAGGTGTATGGTCTGTCGATCCTGCGCAACGACTTGCAGGATTCCAGCGATAATCAGACGCGTTTTGTCCTGTTGAGCTTCCCTGAGGCTTGACTGCGCACGGTCTTTGCGTCCTTAAGACACCGACGGGTCGCAACACGATCCGCATCAACCGGAACCGGACCATGTCCCGCCTGCGCGCTCTTTCTGTTTCTTTCGACCGTTCGCGCGCGGTTTCCGGCCTCTATTTCGGCTACGGCTTTTACGGCTTTCGATACGCCGGCTGAGGCGTCGGGCGCACTCCGTCCCTGACTGCTTCACCGGCGACCGCTCTGGACCAGAGCGGCTGTTCGCCCCTGCACATATCGAATCTCAGAATGCCGAAAGCCCTTTCCCATGCCCCATTCCAACCTTCAGCAAGTCTGGCCTGACATGGCCGACCTGACCCCCGAACAGCAGGCGCTGGCCGCCCTGCGCGCCGAAATCGACGGCATCGACGACCAGATCCTGGCCCTGTTCGAGCAACGTCTGGCCATCGCCGCCACCGTCGGCAGGGCCAAGGACGCACCCACGGGACCGCACACCAAGCTGCGTCCCGATCGCGAACAAACCGTCCTCTCGCGCATGCTCAAGCAGGCGCAGCCCGAGAATGCCGAGGCGGTCGAACATCTGTGGCGCGAGATCGTCGGCTGGGGCCTGGCGCGCCAGGGCCGGCTTCAGGTCCAGGTCTGGGCCCCAATCGAACCGACACGCGCCTATGACGGCGCGCGCCTGCGCTTCGGCGCCGCCGCCGACATCAAGATGGTGCGCGATCCGCAAAAAGCTCTGGCTTTCGCCGCCGAGGGCCACGGGATCGCTGTGCTGGCGATCAATACCGAGGACGCCTGGTGGATGGGCCTGCGTCGTGAATGGTCGATGCTGAGCGTGTTCGACGGTTACGGCGGCGAGACACCGACGTCTCTGGCGGTGGGCAAGATCGATCCGCCGGCTCTGCCCAAGGGCCGACGCGTGGTGGTCACGGCGGGTGGGGACGCCGGCGATGGCGGCGGCGCGCGGCGCTGGGGCCTGAACACACATCACGGCTGGACCATCGCCCTGACCGACGCCGATCTGGCGCCAGGCGACGCAGAGGGTTGCGTCGGCGCGATCGGATGATCTGACAGGGCCGCATCCGGCGAACGGATGCGGCCCTTGTCGTTTCAGACCGCCATATTGTCGATCAGTCGCGTCTTGCCCAGCCAGGCGGCGGCCAGGATGCGCGCGGGGGCGTCGACGATGTCGTTGCGGAACGGCGTCAGGTCCTCAGCGTGGCGGATGGCGACGTAATCGACGCGATCAAACCCGGCTTTCAGAAGGGCCGCATAGGCTTCACGCTCGACGCCTGGCAGGGGGCGGCCGCTTGAGGCATGGACGCCGGCCTCCGCCAGAATGCCGTTCAGACGGCGGGCGGTTTCAAGCTCGGTCTCTGACAGGTAGGCGTTGCGTGACGACAGGGCCAGACCCCAGCCGTCCCGCTCCGTCGGCGCGCCGACGATCTCGACCGGCAGGTCTAGGTCGCGCACGAACCGGCGAACGACCATCAGCTGTTGGTAGTCCTTCTCGCCGAAGATCGCGACATCGGGCTGGACCTGGTTGAACAGCTTGGTGACGACCACGGCGACCCCACCGAACATCTGAGGCCGGAAGTCGCCTTCCAGACCCAGCGCCGGGCCGGCGACGGCGACGGTTGTCGCAAAGCCTTCCGGATACATCTCGTCGGCTGAGGGCGCGAACATCAGATGGCAGCCGGCGCCGGCCAACAAACGGGCGTCCTCCTCCTGTTGGCGGGGATATTTGCCCAGATCCTCATGCGCCGCGAACTGGGTCGGATTGACGAAGTTGGAGGCGACGACGCGGTCGGCGCGGCGTGCGGCCTCGCGCACCAGGGTCAGGTGGCCTTCATGCAGGGCGCCCATGGTCGGAACCATGCCGACGCTCAGGCCATGACGTTTCCAGTCCCGGACGATCGCCCGCAGGTCGGCGACGGTGCGGACGACGGGGAGGGGGGCGGCGTCTATCATGATGAAGCGATTAACCTTTCCGCTTAAGCCTGTTGATGCACCAGACCGCAAAGTCTGGGCTCTATGGTCGTGCTTATGACGCCCGCAGAAGCGACCCGTCCAGTTCTGATCGCCCTGGCTTTCGCCAGCAGCCTAGCCGTCGCCGGTTGTGGCGCGGTGGACAGCGATCCCCATCGGTTCAGCGCGATGGCCGACAACGTCGCGTCGATCGACATTCCGCTATCGGCCCGCGATCGCGAAACCCGGCATGCCGTGGCTGAAAAGGCTGGACTGCGGCCTGTGCGCTTCACGCCGGTCAAGGTGGCGGTCATGGATCCTCACGCCATGTGGGACGCTCGTGACGTTCGGGCGGGTCTGCGCCCCGTCGGTGAGGATACCGGGCTGCGCGACGCGGTTGTACGGGCTGCCTCGCCGGCGGTCGTGAAAGCCGTTGCGGATGAGGCGATCTCGCGGGTTCAGGCGCCGGTGCTGCGTCCCGCCAGCCTTCCGGCGACGAGGGAAACCGGGCGAACAATCCAACTGGGCGCCTATTCCAGTGCGGCCGGCGCGCGTCTGGCTTGGGATCGGATGAAGGCTACGTCAGACCTGTCGGGATTGTCGCCGATCTATCAGGAGGTCGAGGTCAACGGCCGTCGGCTGACGCGGCTGAAGGTCGGGCCGGTCTCGACCGAAACCGCCGCTGCGGTGTGCCGCTCCGCCGCTGTCGCCGACGCTTGGTGCGCGCGCAACAGCTGACCGACCCCGGTTCGCCGTCCACAGGTCTGCGTTAAGGTTCCGTTGACGTTTGGCCCGTTGAGGCCGAGTCTCGCCGGACCTAGGGCCGCGCAGTCTGAGTCGCGCGGTCGGCACAGAGGATTCCCTCGAATGACGCAGCCGCATGTGATCGTCCTCGGCAACGAAAAGGGCGGGGCGGGCAAGTCCACCCTGGCCATCCACATCGTGACCGGCCTGCTGCACGCCGGGCGCTCGGTGGCGATCATCGATCTGGACCTGCGCCAGCGCTCGATGCAGCGTTTCTTCCACAATCGTCTGGCCTGGCTGGCCGCGAACGGGCACGATCTGCCCCAGCCGTTCATTCCTGACATGGGCGACGGCAAGGCCTTGGCCAAGGCGGACGTGGCCGAACAGATCGCCACCTTCGAGCGCGCTTTCGATGAGGCGGCGGCGCGGGGCGTCGATTGCATCCTGATCGACACGCCCGGCGGCGACACGGCCGTTTCGAACGCCGCCCACGCCCGCGCCGATCAGATCGTGACGCCGATGAACGACAGCTTCGTCGATTTCGATCTGCTGGGCGATGTCGATCCGGTCACCCTGGAGCTGCTGAAGCCCTCCATCTATTCCGAGAGCGTCTGGGAGGCGCGCAAGCAGCGCGCCATCGCCCAGGGCCGTCACGCCACGATCGACTGGCTGGTGGTCACCAATCGCCTCGCCGTCGCGGAGGCCCGCAACCGCAAGCGTCTGGAAGAACGGATGACCAAGCTGGCCAAACGCGTCGGCTTCCGCGTCGGTCCGGGCCTGCGCGATCGGGTCATCTATCGCGAGCTGTTCCCGTTCGGCCTGACGGTGGCCGACCTGTCGAACGAGATCCGGCCGGTCGCGGTGTCCCTGGCCCACGTCGCTGCGCGCCAGGAGATGCGCAATCTGATGATGGCGATGGGCCTGGAGCAGGTGCTGAGCCCTTTGGACGTGGCGGCCTGATCGCCTGATGGGTTTGATCTGGCTGGCCCTGGCGGCGATCGCCGTTTGGGCGCTAGTGCGGCTGGGCCGGCAGACCGAGCGACGCGGACGCGCCCACTGGCGCGTGACCGCGACCTTGCTGGGCGCGGTGCTGCTGGCGGGCGGCGCGCTGGCGGCGTTTCGTGGATCGTGGCTGACGGCGGCGGCGCTGGCCGGGGCAGGGCTTTATCTGGCTTGGTCCTCTCGTCAGAGACCGATCGTTCAATCCGAACCCATCAGCGAGGCTGACGCCCGCGCCGTGCTGGGCGTCGGACCAACCGCGACTGAGGCCGAAATCCGTTCGGCATGGAAACGCGCCATGGCCCGCGCCCACCCCGACAAGGGCGGCACGGAGGGGCTGGCGACGCGCGTCAACGCCGCGCGCGATCGGCTGCTGGGAAAATCCGGACGTCGCTGAGCGTCAGCCCGGCTTGACGTCCAGCAGTTCGACCGAGAAGCGCAGGGTGGAGTTGGGGGGCAGTTCGTCGCCGCCGACCCAGCGCGAGCCGTAGCCCAGCGAGGCGGGGATGACGAACTCGTAGATTTCCCCGACGCGCATCAGGGCCACGCCCTCGGTCCAGCCCTTGATGACGCGGTTCAGCGGAAACTCGGCCGGTTCGTTGCGGGCGTAGGAACTGTCGAACTCGCGCCCGTCAATGAAGGTGCCGCGATAGTGGACCTTGACCGTGTCGGTCGCCTTCGGCTGAGCGCCCTCGGGGTGGGCCTTGCCGACGCGGCGATATTGCAGGCCGCTTTCGGTGGTGGTCCAGCCGCGCCGCGCGCCGTTCCAGGCGAGGTAGGCGGTGTTGCCGGCGTCCCAGGCCTGCTGCGGCGTCAGGGCCCCCTGGCCATTGACCTGATCGGCGGCGCGCGCGGCGGCCGAAGCCGTCTCGGCATAGGTCACCGGCTCGCGATGGGTGACGCAGGCGGAAAGGGCGAGAGCGGCGAGCAGAGGCAGGGCGATCCGTGTCATAAGGCGACGCTAGATCAGGCCATCGTCGCTCGCAACGAGATTGGTCGGCTCTGTCGAAAAGGTTCCCTGGGGCCTTTATTTCGTCGCGAATGCGCGTATATGTGCGCGCTCCGCAACACTCCATATGAGTCTGCGCGCAAGCGCCGAGGCCCGGTCCGTCGCCCTCCGACCGAGCGAAGGCGCGGCTCCTTCCCAGGGAGCCGGTACATTTCAGGCGTCCTGGCCCGGCAGCGGGCCGAGGGTGGATGCCGAAACCCTGGCTGCGGACGCGGAGACGCGCGCCGTGGCTGCTGCATTTCACGCACGCCTTCCCCGGGGCGTGCGCCATGGGAAACACTGAATGACTGACGTCGCCCACGATCTCGCCATCAACGGTCAGATCGCTTCCGCCACCTCGTTCACCGGCAAGAAGCGTATCCGCAAATCCTTCGGGCGTATCCCCGAAGCGATCGCGATGCCGAACCTGATCGAGGTTCAGCGCGCTTCCTACGAACAGTTCCTGCAGCGCGAGGTCCGTCCGGGCGTCCGCAAGGAGCAGGGCATCGAGGCGGTCTTCAAGTCGGTGTTCCCGATCAAGGACTTCAACGAGCGCGCGATCTTGGAATACGTCTCGTACGAGTTCGAAGAGCCGAAGTACGACGTCGAGGAGTGCATTCAGCGCGACATGACCTATGCCGCGCCGCTGAAGGTCAAGCTGCGCCTGATCGTGTTCGAAACCGACGAGGAAACGGGAGCCCGTTCGGTCAAGGACATCAAGGAGCAGGACGTCTACATGGGCGACATCCCGCTCATGACGGACAAGGGCACCTTCATCGTCAACGGCACCGAGCGCGTGATCGTCTCGCAGATGCACCGTTCGCCGGGCGTCTTCTTCGACCACGACAAGGGCAAGACGCACAGCTCGGGCAAGCTGCTGTTCGCCGCCCGCGTGATCCCGTACCGCGGTTCGTGGCTCGACTTCGAGTTCGACGCCAAGGACGTGGTCTATGTCCGCATCGACCGCCGCCGCAAGCTGCCGGCCACGACCTTCCTGATGGGTCTGGGCATGGACGGCGAAGAAATCCTGAAGACCTTCTACGAGACCGTGCCTTATGAGAAGCGCGGCGAGGGCTGGGTCACGCCGTACAAGGCCGAACGCTGGCACGGTGTGAAGCCGGAGTTCGACCTGGTCGACGCCGACACCGGCGAAGTGATCGCCCAGGCCGGCCAGAAGATCAGCGCGCGCGCCGCCAAGAAGCTGGGCGACACCACGACGTCGCTGTCGCTGGCCGCCGACGCCCTGGTCACCAAGTACCTGGCCAATGACGCCGTGAACTTCGAGACCGGCGAGATCTTCGCCGAGGCCGGCGACGAGCTGGACGCCCCAACCATCGAAGTGCTGGAGCAAAACGGCTTCACCACCATCGACGTGCTGGACATCGACCACGTCACGGTCGGCGCCTACATGCGCAACACCCTGCGGGTGGACAAGAACGACAACCGCGAGGACGCCCTGTTCGACGTCTATCGCGTGATGCGTCCGGGCGAGCCGCCCACCCCCGAAGCCGCCGAGAACATGTTCAACTCGCTGTTCTTCGACAGCGAACGCTATGACCTGTCGGCCGTCGGCCGGGTCAAGATGAACATGCGCCTGGAGACCCCCGAGGTTTCCGACGAGATCCGCGTCCTGCGCAAGGACGACGTGCTGAAGGTGCTGCAGATCCTGGTCGGCCTGAAGGACGGCCGCGGCGAGATCGACGACATCGACAACCTGGGCAACCGCCGGGTCCGTTCGGTCGGCGAGCTGCTGGAAAACCAGTACCGCGTCGGCCTGCTGCGGATGGAGCGCGCCATCAAGGAGCGCATGTCCTCGGTCGATATCGACACGGTTATGCCGCACGACCTGATCAACGCCAAGCCGGCCGCCGCTGCGGTTCGCGAGTTCTTCGGTTCGTCGCAGCTGTCGCAGTTCATGGACCAGACGAACCCGCTTTCGGAAATCACCCACAAGCGTCGCCTTTCGGCGCTTGGCCCGGGCGGTCTGACGCGTGAGCGCGCGGGCTTCGAAGTCCGCGACGTCCACCCGACCCACTACGGCCGCATCTGCCCGATCGAAACGCCGGAAGGCCCGAACATCGGCCTGATCAACTCGCTGGCCACCCACGCGCGCGTCAACAAGTACGGCTTCATCGAGAGCCCGTACCGTCGCGTGAAGGACGGCGTGGCCCAGAACGAGGTGGTCTACATCTCGGCCATGGAAGAGTCGAAATACACGATCGCCCAGGCCAACATCGAACTGAAGAACGGCAGCATCGTCGAGGACCTGGTCCCCGGCCGGATCAACGGCGAATCCCAGCTGCTGAACCGCGACGCCGTGGACATGATGGACGTGTCGCCGAAACAGGTCGTTTCGGTCGCCGCCGCCCTGATCCCGTTCCTGGAAAACGATGACGCCAACCGCGCGCTGATGGGCGCGAACATGCAACGTCAGGCCGTGCCTCTGGTGCAGTCGGACGCGCCGCTGGTCGGCACCGGCATGGAAGCGGTCGTGGCCGTGGACTCCGGCGCCGTCGTCGTCGCCCGTCGTGAAGGCGTCGTCGAACAGATCGACGGCACCCGGATCGTCGTGCGCGCCACCGGCGACGTGGACGCCGCCCGTTCAGGCGTCGACATCTATCGCTTGTCGAAGTTCCAGCGTTCCAACCAGTCGACCTGCATCAACCAGCGCCCGATCGTGCGCGTGGGCGACCAGGTCAAGGCCGGCGACGTCATCGCCGACGGCCCGTCGACGGACCTGGGCGAACTGGCCCTGGGCCGCAACGCCCTCGTCGCCTTCATGCCCTGGAACGGCTACAACTTCGAAGACTCCATCCTGATCTCCGAGCGTATCGTGCGCGACGACGTCTTCACCTCCATCCACCTCGAAGAGTTCGAAGTGATGGCGCGTGACACGAAATTGGGCCCGGAAGAAATCACTCGCGACATCCCCAACGTCGGCGAGGAAGCCCTGCGCAACCTCGACGAAGCGGGCATCGTGGCCATCGGCGCCGAAGTCCAGCCGGGCGACATCCTGGTCGGCAAGGTGACGCCGAAGGGCGAAAGCCCGATGACCCCGGAAGAGAAGCTGCTGCGCGCCATCTTCGGCGAGAAGGCTTCGGACGTGCGCGACACCTCCCTGCGCCTGCCGCCCGGCGTCGCCGGCACGATCGTGGACGTTCGCGTCTTCAACCGTCACGGCGTCGACAAGGACGAGCGCGCCATGGCGATCGAACGCGCCGAGATCGAGCGCCTGGGCAAGGACCGCGACGATGAGCTCAAGATCCTTGAGCGCAACGTTTATGGCCGCCTGAAGCCGCTGATCATCGGCAAGAACGCCGTGTCGGGACCCAAGGGTATCGGCCGCGGCGAGCTGACCGACGAGAAGCTGGCCGAGGTCAGCCGTGGTCTTTGGTGGCAGATCGCCCTGGACGACGAGAAGGCCATGGGCGAGCTGGAGGCGATGAAGCGCCAGTTCGAAGACGCTCGCAAGCAACTGGACCGTCGTTTCGAAGACAAGGTCGAGAAGCTGCAACGCGGCGACGAACTGCCCCCCGGCGTGATGAAGATGGTCAAGGTCTTCGTGGCCGTGAAGCGCAAGCTTCAGCCCGGCGACAAGATGGCCGGCCGTCACGGCAACAAGGGCGTCATCTCCAAGATCCTGCCGATCGAGGACATGCCGCACCTGGAAGACGGCACGCACGTCGACGTCGTTCTGAACCCGCTGGGCGTGCCTTCGCGCATGAACATCGGCCAGATCTTCGAAACCCACCTGGGTTGGGCCGCCGCCGGTCTGGGCAAGCAGATCTCCGGTCTGCTGGAAGCCTGGCAAGCGGGTGGTCAGAAGCAGGCGCTGATCGATCGTCTGACCCATATCTACGGCCCGGAAACCCCGCTGCCGCAGGATGAGGAAGAGCTGATCGAACTGGCGAAGAACCTGTCCAAGGGCGTGCCCTTCGCGACCCCGGTCTTCGACGGTGCGCACATCGGCGACATCGAGCGTCTGCTGGAAGAAGCTGGGCTGAACAAGTCGGCACAGTCGATCCTGTACGACGGTCAGACCGGCGAGCAGTTCAAGCGTCCGGTCACGGTCGGCTACATCTACATGCTGAAGCTGCACCACCTGGTCGACGACAAGATCCACGCCCGCTCCATCGGCCCGTACTCGCTGGTCACCCAGCAGCCGCTAGGCGGCAAGGCGCAGTTCGGCGGTCAGCGCTTCGGGGAAATGGAGGTCTGGGCTCTGGAAGCTTACGGCGCCGCCTACACCCTGCAGGAGATGCTGACGGTGAAGTCCGACGACGTGGCCGGCCGGACCAAGGTCTACGAGGCCATCGTCCGTGGCGACGACAGCTTCGAGGCCGGCATTCCCGAGAGCTTCAACGTGCTCATCAAGGAAATGCGTTCGCTGGGTCTGAACGTGGAGCTGGGGAACAGCTGATCCGGATCACGAGCCCTCTCTCGCCACGGCGGGGGAGGGCGATCCCTCCGCTTTTCTCCGTTCTGAATAATTTTCGCGGGTCAGCCCCGCAGAAGGAATCAAGATGAACCAGGAAGTCCTGAACATCTTCAACCCGGTCCCGGTCACCCCGACCTTCGACCAGATCAAGATCGCCCTGGCCTCGCCCGAGAAGATCCGTTCGTGGTCGTTCGGCGAGATCAAGAAGCCGGAAACCATCAACTACCGTACGTTCAAGCCCGAGCGTGACGGCCTGTTCTGCGCGCGTATCTTTGGCCCGACCAAGGACTACGAATGCCTGTGCGGCAAGTACAAGCGCATGAAGTACAAGGGCATCATCTGCGAGAAGTGCGGCGTCGAAGTCACCCTGGCCCGCGTTCGCCGCGAGCGCATGGGTCACATCGACCTGGCTGCGCCGGTCGCCCACATCTGGTTCCTGAAGTCGCTGCCCAGCCGCATCTCGCTGATGCTGGACATGGCGCTGAAGGACGTCGAGCGCGTCCTGTACTTCGAGAACTACATCGTCACCGAGCCGGGCCTGACCCCGCTGAAGCAGAACCAACTGCTGACGGAAGACGAGTTCTATCGCTACCAGGAAGAGTTCGGCGATGACGGCTTCACCGCCGAGATCGGCGCCGAGGCCGTCCGCAACCTGCTGATGGGCATCGACCTGAACGCGGAAGCTGAAAAGCACCGCGCCGAGCTGGCCGACAATCCCTCGGAAATGAAGGCCAAGAAGGCGTCCAAGCGCCTGAAGCTGATCGAGGCCTTCCTGGAATCGGGCAACAAGCCCGAGTGGATGATCCTGACGATCGTGCCGGTCATCCCGCCGGAACTGCGTCCGCTGGTGCCGCTGGACGGCGGTCGTTTCGCGACCTCCGACCTGAACGACCTGTATCGCCGTGTCATCAACCGCAACAACCGCCTGAAGCGCCTGATGGAGCTGCGCGCGCCGGACATCATCATCCGTAACGAAAAGCGGATGCTGCAGGAGTCTGTCGACGCCCTGTTCGACAACGGCCGTCGTGGTCGCGTGATCACGGGCGCAAACAAGCGTCCGCTGAAGTCGCTGGCCGACATGCTGAAGGGTAAGCAGGGTCGCTTCCGTCAGAACCTGCTGGGCAAGCGCGTCGACTATTCGGGCCGTTCGGTCATCACCGTGGGTCCGGAACTGAAGCTGCACGAGTGCGGCCTGCCCAAGAAGATGGCGCTGGAGCTGTTCAAGCCGTTCATCTATGCGCGCCTTGACGCCAAGGGCCTGTCGGGCACCGTCAAACAGTCCAAGCGCATGGTCGAGCGCGAACAGCCCGCCGTCTGGGACATCCTGGACGAGGTCATCCGCGAACACCCGGTTCTGCTGAACCGCGCGCCGACGCTTCACCGTCTGGGCATCCAGGCGTTCGAACCCAAGCTGATCGAGGGCAAGGCCATCCGCCTGCACCCGCTGGTCTGTACGGCGTTCAACGCCGACTTCGACGGCGACCAGATGGCCGTGCACGTCCCGCTGAGCCTCGAGGCCCAGCTGGAAGCGCGCGTCCTGATGATGTCGACCAACAACATCCTGTCGCCCGCCAACGGCAAGCCGATCATCGTGCCGTCGCAGGACATCGTCCTGGGTCTGTACTACCTGTCGCTGGTCAAGGATGGCGAGCCGGGTGAAGGCAAGCTGTTCGCCAATATGGGCGAGATCGACGCGGCGCTGGACGCCAAGGTCGTGACCCTGCACAGCCGCATCAAGGCGCGCTGGACGGAACAGGACGCCGAAGGCAAGGAGGTGACCAAGGTCATCGACACCACGCCGGGCCGGATGAAGCTGGGCGCCCTGCTGCCGCGCAACCCGAACGTCGGCTATCGCCTGCTCGAGAAGAACCTGACCAAGAAGGAAATCGGCAATCTGATCGACGTGGTCTATCGCCACTGCGGTCAGAAGGCGACGGTGATCTTCGCCGACCAGATGATGGGCCTGGGCTTCCGCGAAGCCGCCAAGGCCGGCATTTCGTTCGGCAAGGACGACATCGTCATCCCGGCGAAGAAGGCCGAACTGGTCGCCGAAACCCGCACCCAGGTCGAGGAGTACGAGCAACAGTACGCCGACGGCCTGATCACGCGCGGCGAGAAGTACAACAAGGTCGTCGACGCCTGGGCCAAGGCGACGGACCGGATCGCCGACGCCATGATGGGCGAGATCGCGCAGCCGCGCGTGCTGATCGAGGGTGAAAACCCCGACATCAACTCGGTCTTCATGATGGCCAACTCCGGCGCCCGGGGTTCGCAGGCGCAGATGAAGCAACTGGGCGGCATGCGCGGCCTGATGGCCAAGCCCTCCGGCGAGATCATCGAGACGCCGATCACCTCGAACTTCAAGGAAGGCCTGACCGTCCTTGAATACTTCAACTCCACCCACGGCGCCCGTAAGGGTCTGGCCGACACCGCGCTGAAGACCGCCAACTCGGGTTATCTGACCCGTCGTCTGGTGGACGTGGCGCAGGACTCGATCGTCACCGAAGACGACTGCGGCTCGACGCGCGGCATCACCCTGCGCGCGGTCATGGAAGGCGGCGACGTTCTGGTCTCGCTGGGCGCCCGCATCCTGGGTCGCTATGCGGCCGAGGACATCAAGGAGCCGGGCACGGATACGGTCCTGTTCCCCGCCGACACCTATCTGGTGGAAGAAGTGGTCGAGGCCGTGGACGCCGCCGGCGTCCAGTCGGTCAAGGTCCGTTCGGCCCTGACCTGCGAGGCGGAAGCCGGCATCTGCGCCCACTGCTACGGGCGTGACCTGGCGCGCGGCACCAACGTCAACATCGGCGAAGCGGTCGGCGTCATCGCCGCCCAGTCCATCGGCGAGCCGGGCACCCAGCTGACGATGCGGACCTTCCACATCGGCGGTACGGCTCAGGTGGCGGAAACCTCCTTCATGGAGGCGACCAACGCCGGCGTGGCCAAGATCACCGGCCCGACCGTCACCGCCGCCCACGGCGACCTGGTGGCGATGAGCCGCAACGTCATCGTGACCGTGGTCGTGGACGGCAAGGACCGCGAGACCCACAAGGCGCCTTACGGCGCCCGGATCCGGGTCAAGGAAGGCAGCGAGGTCAAGAAGAACCAACGTCTGGCGGAGTGGGACCCCTACACCACCCCGATCCTGACGGAAGTCGGCGGCCTGATCCGCTTCGAGGATCTGGTCGAAGGCCTGTCGGTCAAGGAAGAAACCGACGAAGCGACGGGCATCGCCCAGCGCGTCGTCAGCGACTGGCGCGCCAGCCCGCGGGGTTCGGACCTGCGTCCGGCCATGGGCGTCACCCTGGGCGACGCCTACGCCAAGCTGGCCTCGGGCTCTGACGCCCGTTACCTGCTGCCCGTGGGCGCGGTTCTGTCCGTGTCGAACGGCGACGAGGTCAAGCCGGGCGAGATCATCGCCCGCGTCCCGACCGAAGGCGCCAAGACCCGCGACATCACCGGCGGTCTGCCGCGCGTCGCCGAACTGTTCGAAGCGCGCCGTCCCAAGGACTGCGCGGTCATCGCCGAGATGGATGGTCGCGTCGAATTCGGTCGCGACTACAAGAACAAGCGCCGCATCAAGATCACGCCGGAAGTCAACGCCGACGGCGTGCAGGGCGAACCGGTCGAGTTCCTGATCCCGAAGGGCAAGCACATCTCCGTCCACGACGGCGATCTGATCCAGAAGGGCGACTACATCATCGACGGCAACCCGGATCCGCACGATCTGCTGCGCATCCAGGGCGTCGAGGCGCTGGCCGAATATCTGGTGAACGAAGTGCAGGAGGTCTATCGACTGCAGGGCGTGCCGATCAACGACAAGCACATCGAAGTCATCGTGCGTCAGATGCTGCAGAAGGTGGAAGTGCTGGATTCGGGTGAAACCACCTTGATCCGCGGCGACACCGTCGAAGTCGCCGAAGCCGTTCTGGAAAACGCCAAGGTCGAGAAGCGTGGCGGCCGTCTGGCCACCACCCAGCCCGTCCTGCTGGGCATCACCAAGGCGTCGCTGCAAACCCGCAGCTTCATCTCGGCGGCGTCCTTCCAGGAGACCACCCGCGTCCTCACCGACGCTTCGGTCCACGGCAAGAAGGACATGCTGGAAGGCCTGAAGGAAAACGTCATCGTCGGCCGCCTGATCCCGGCCGGCACCGGCGCCTATCTGCGCAGCCTGCAGAAGATCGCCAACGAGCGTGATGCGGAACTGACCTCGGCCCTGGAAGAGGCGATCGAGCCGCTGCCGGCCGATCTGCAACTGGAGCTGGAGAGCAGCGAGAGCTGATCTTCCGCTTCCCGAGCGAAGACATGAGGAGGGCGGCGCCGGCGACGGCGCCGCCCTTTTTCTATGAGCCGTTGACAGTGCCAAGATTGTGGGCGAGCTGTCCTTCTGATTGTGAAAGGGGAGGATGCGTCATGACCAAGAAACGGGCTTCGCCCGTCGTGATGGCCCTTAACGTCGTCCTCTGGTGCAGCGTGGGTTACGTCGGTCTAGCCATAGCCGCGATGCATGTTGGCGAGGTGGTGCACGACATCCACTGCTAGGATCATCGCTGACCTCGTTGTCAGTCTTTACCGCCGATTCTTAGTCCGCCGATGCTGGCTGAGAAGCCCTGGCGGCGGCGTTCGCCTCGATTGATTGTCGTCTCTGCGCCTTGACGCATGTCAACGCCGGGAACGTCGGGCAATAGGGCGCCGGCGCAGCCCGTGCCGAAGTTCGAGCCGACGCAGTCCGCCGGACCCACCACGCCGACGCCGCCGGACAGAGGACGACGGCGCGCCTCCCATTCGGCCAGACGCCGCGCCCCCTCGCGAGCAAAGGCGGCGTCGCGCTCGGGGTTGCCCGTGCCGGTGATCGGAGCGGCGTTCATGCCGCGTCGCATGGCGTCCTCGCGGCAATGGGCGCGCTCGGCGGCGTTGAGCTGTTGCGGCGTGGTGCAGCCGATCAAGCCCTGACGCAGGACGCGGGACATGGCGCCGGCGCGGTCGTTCGGATTGACGGTCCAGGCGTTCTGTGGAGCGGGAGAGCCCTCAGGCGCGGGCGCAGCGATCCGCGGACGGATCGGGGCGGGGCGACTGTCCGGTGCGGACGCGACCCTGTCTGTGGGAGCGGCGTCGATGCCGCCAGCGTCAAGCGATGCGGACGTGGTGACGGGCTCGGGCGTCTGCATCGCAGGGCGGGGCCGCTCATTCGGCAGCAAAGGGCGTGGGGTGATGTCGATGTAGAGGGGGCGTGGATCGAGCGCGCTCGGCGGAGCGTGAATCCCCAGCGCGGTGAGTGAAAGGGTGGCGATCAGCCCTGCATTGATGGCGACCGAGGCTGTGGCCAAGGCGACCTTGCGCCAGTCCGGACGAGGTCGTCGCAACCGTGGGCCAGGGGAGGGCGCGGGGGCGGCGGTCATTCGCGACGCTTTCTGAGATTGGGCAGGAAACCATCTCGCGAGGAGAAGAGATCGACCTGAATGTTCACGCCCTCGCATCCTGCCATCGGATGTGGCGTTACGCACGGCGGATCTCCGCGCGGCGGCACGGCCCGTTGAGCCTCCCAGGCCGCCAGGCGACGCGCGCCTTGCCGGGCGAAGGCTGCGTCGCGTTCTGTATCGCCTGTGCCTCGGATGGGACGGACCGCCACGTGATCGCTCCAGCGCTCCTCGCAGCGGCGGCGGTCGTTGGGCGCGAGGCGGTGCGGGGCGCTGCACGAAGGGGAAGACAGTCTCGGCCCCGCAAAAGCACCGTCTACCCGCCAGCGGGGGTCGATCCCGTCGTCTGCTTTCGCCTGGCTCAAAGACGTGGGCGGAGGCGCCGACGTCGCCGGATCGCCTCTGTCCGGCGAATCCGCTTGCGACGTCTGCGCGGGTCGGGGGGCGGCCATGGCGTCCTCAGAGGACGTGACAGACGGAGCCTTTGGCGCGCGCACCAGGGATGGCCAATCGTCATCAAGATAGACGATCATCGGCGCAGGCCGGAGCGAACGAGCGCGCTGCCCCGGATCGGTCATGGATAGAAGCGTGACGGCGCCCGCATTCAGTCCGACTGCTGCGGCCGCAAAGCCCGCCTTGCGCCAGTCAAGACGGCGGGGAGCCTTTGTCGGCGTCATCGTCCCAGGTGAGAGGTCAACTGCAGCCATCCTCAATTCATGCCGAACAGGGACCGCAGCCCGGGGTAGGCGCCGTCGCCCTCGCGGTAGTCGCGCCAGCGTTTCTTGACGGCGGCTTCCTTGGCGAAGGCTGCTGTCCTTTCCTCATCGCCGGAGCGCACCATCGGCGGCGCTGTTTCACCAGCCGCGCTCGCCAGCGCACGGCAAGCGTGCCGGTCTTGCGTGGAACGTGCGGTTTCGGGGCGGCAATCCGGTCCGTCATTGCGCGCCGCGTTCCGCGTCGGCCAGGCGTCGGCCAAGTTGCTTGGACGGACTGTCCAGCGCGGATCATAGGCGGGCGCGGCCGAATGATCCGACGTCGGCGTCACGGCTGGCGCCGGTCCCGCAGTCTCAGAATTTCGCGAACGGGCTGGCGCCCGGCGCTGGTGCTGCGCTTGCGGCGCGGACGCCTGCGCTTTGCGGTCCTTGGCCCCTATGATCACAGGCTCGATCTCGATGTAGAGAGGCGAATGTCCCAAACCCCGCCGCGGCGTCGGACGGCGATCTTCAACAACGAGCAGCGCCAGCAGCCCTGCGTTCACCGCAAGCGAGAGCGCAATCGCCCCTGTTTTTGCCAGCCCCGCCATGACCCATCCCCGGTTGGTCGTGTCATCAAGCTGAGCGCGAAGCGTGGCGGGTTTCGGGCGAAAGGTCGCTCTATTGAAGACCGCCAGGTTTCATCGAAGCGGCTGGAGTCTTGAGCGTTAACGTCTCCGTCTTGACCTTCACGCCCATCGCGCGTAGAAGCCGCCCACTTTCGAGGCGTGGCCGGTTCGCCGGTCGCTGAGATCGTGACATTTAAACGGACGGGCTGTGCCCGCCGGAACGCCCAAAGCGCGCGTTCCGGTTTTTCTGTTTGTCCCTGTCGCATCTCAGTCTCGATGACACCCGGGCGAGGGGATGGTCCCCCGTTCACAAGAAGGCGAGAGGCGCTTCGGTCGAAAGACACACGCCTCCATCAGAAGTCGAGACGAGTTTCGAATGCCTACGATCAACCAGCTGATCCGCAAGCCGCGCAAGCCCAAGCCCACCCGCAACAAGGTGCCGGCTCTGGAGGGTTCGCCCCAGCGTCGCGGCGTCTGCACCCGCGTTTACACCACGACCCCGAAGAAGCCGAACTCGGCTCTGCGTAAGGTCGCCAAGGTCCGTCTGGCCAAGAACGGCTACGAAGCCGTTTGCTACATCCCCGGCGAAGGCCACAACCTGCAAGAACACTCGGTTGTTCTGATCCGCGGCGGCCGCGTGAAGGACTTGCCCGGCGTTCGCTACCACATCCTGCGCGGCGTTCTGGATACCCAAGGCGTCAAGGACCGGAAGCAGCGTCGTTCGCACTACGGCGCCAAGCGTCCGAAGTAAGCCATTCTTCTCCGGGCCGTCGCGCCCGGAGGCCTTTTCGAGATCTTCCCGGCGCTGGTCGGGCACTGCAAGGAATACCCCATGTCGCGTCGTCACCGCGCCCAGAAACGTGAAGTTCTGCCGGATCCCAAGTTCGGGGACCTGATCGTCACCAAGTTCATGAACTACGTCATGTACGAAGGTAAGAAGGCCGTCGCCGAAAACATCGTGTACGGCGCCTTCGACATCCTGGCCGAGAAGAAGAAGGACCAGGAGCCGGTCGCGACCTTCCACGCCGCCCTGGACAACGTCTCTCCGTCGGTCGAAGTGCGCTCGCGTCGCGTCGGCGGCGCCACCTATCAGGTGCCCGTCGAAGTCCGTCCGGACCGTCGCCGCGCCCTGGCCATCCGCTGGCTGGTGAACGCTGCGCGCAAGCGTGGCGAGAACACCATGACCGAGAAGCTGGCCGCCGAGCTGCTGGACGCCTCGAACAACCGCGGCACCGCGGTCAAGAAGCGTGAAGACACCCACAAGATGGCCGAAGCCAACCGCGCCTTCAGCCACTATCGCTGGTAACGCCTTCAAAGCGTCATCTGCGCTGACTATCTAAGGGTTTCCGGCGCGGGCGGTTTAAGTTAAATCGCCCGCGCTCGCTTATCCGAACACCGACATCCTTCCGAGGGCGCACCTGAGCGTCCTGAAATTTTCAAGGCACGCTTTCATGGCCCGCACTCACAAGCTCGAGGACTACCGCAACTTCGGCATCATGGCCCACATCGACGCGGGCAAGACGACGACGACCGAGCGGATCCTGTATTACACCGGTAAATCCCACAAGATCGGCGAAGTCCACGACGGCGCTGCGACCATGGACTGGATGGACCAGGAGCAGGAGCGCGGCATCACCATCACGTCCGCCGCGACGACCGCCTTCTGGCAGGGCAAGCGCCTGAACATCATCGACACCCCCGGCCACGTGGACTTCACCATTGAGGTCGAACGTTCGCTGCGCGTCCTCGACGGCGCCGTGACCGTGCTGGACGGCAACGCCGGCGTCGAGCCGCAGACGGAAACCGTCTGGCGCCAGGCCGACAAGTACAAGGTGCCGCGCATCGTCTACGTCAACAAGATGGACAAGATCGGCGCCGACTTCGACGCCTCGGTCGAGTCGATCCGCGACCGTCTGGGCGCCAAGGCCGTGCCGATCCAGTTCCCGATCGGCGCTGAGTCCTCGCTGTCGGGTCTGGTCGACCTGGTCCGCATGACCGGCGTGGTCTGGGACAACGACGGCCTGGGCGCCTCCTACAAGGACGTGCCGATCCCCGACGACCTGATGGACAAGGCGATCGCCGCGCGTCAGTACCTGATCGACAACGCCGTCGAGCTGGACGACGAGGCGATGGAAGCCTACCTCGAGGGCAACGAGCCCGACGAAGCCACCATCAAGAAGTGCATCCGTAAGGCCGTTCTGACCGGCGCCTTCTATCCGATCCTGTGCGGCTCGGCCTTCAAGAACAAGGGCGTGCAGACGCTGTTGGACGCCGTCGTCGACTACCTGCCGTCGCCGCTGGACATCCCGCCGACCCCGGGCATCGACTTCAAGACCGAAGAGCCCGTCGTGCGTAAGGCTTCGGACGAAGAGCCGCTGTCGGTGCTGGCCTTCAAGATCATGGACGACCCCTTCGTCGGCTCGCTGACCTTCTGCCGCCTGTACTCGGGCAAGATGGAAACCGGTCAGTCGCTGCTGAACTCCAGCCGCGACAAGAAAGAGCGCGTCGGCCGGATGCTGCAGATGCACTCCAACAACCGCGAAGACGTCAAGGAAGCCTACGCCGGCGACATCGTCGCCCTGGCCGGCCTGAAGGAAACCCGCACGGGCGATACCCTGTGCGATCCGATCAAGTCGCCCGTCATCCTGGAGAAGATGGAGTTCCCGGCGCCGGTCATCGAGATCTCGGTCGAGCCCAAGACCAAGGGCGACCAGGAGAAGCTGGGCGTCGCCCTGGCCAAGCTGGCCTCGGAAGATCCCTCCTTCACCGTCTCGACCGACCACGAGTCGGGCCAGACTATCCTGAAGGGCATGGGCGAGCTGCACCTGGACATCAAGATCGACATCCTGAAGCGCACCTACAAGGTCGAGGCCAACATCGGCGCGCCGCAGGTCGCCTATCGTGAATCGCTGGGCCGCAAGGTCGACATCGACTACACGCACAAGAAGCAGACCGGCGGTACGGGCCAGTTCGCCCGCGTCATGATCACCTTCGAACCCGGCGAGCCGGGCTCGGGCTTCGTGTTCGAGAACTCGATCGTCGGCGGCGCGGTGCCGAAGGAATATATCCCCGGCGTCGAAAAGGGCCTGAACTCGGCCAAGGACAACGGCCTGCTGGCCGGCTTCCCGCTGATCGACTTCAAGGCGACGCTGACGGACGGCAAGTACCACGACGTCGACTCCAGCGTGCTGGCGTTCGAAATCGCGTCGCGCGCCGCCTTCCGCGAGCTGAAGGAGAAGGGTTCGCCCAAGCTGCTCGAGCCGATCATGGCGGTGGAAGTCGTGACCCCCGAGGAATACCTCGGCTCGGTCATCGGCGACCTGAACGGCCGTCGCGGCATGATCCAGGGTCAGGACATGCGCGGCAACGCCACCGTCGTGAACGCCTTCGTGCCGCTGGCCAACATGTTCGGCTATGTGAACACGCTGCGCGGCATGTCGCAGGGCCGCGCCCAGTTCACCATGCAATACGACCACTACGAGCCGGTGCCGCAACACGTCGCCGACGAAGTGATCAAGAAGTACGCCTAAGCTTTCCCTTTTCGGAAAGCCCGCCTATATGCGCCCGGACCGTAAGGACCGGGCGTCCTTAACCCCCAAACTGCAGGAACCCCGGTTCGGGGACCTTAGGAGCTAGAAAATGGCCAAGGAAAAGTTCGAACGGACGAAGCCGCACTGCAACATCGGCACGATTGGTCACGTTGACCACGGCAAGACGACGTTGACGGCTGCGATCACGATGACGCTGGCGAAGGCCGGCGGCGCGA
>Ga0265296_1000269_pt1 | contig 92172 bp, 95 predicted proteins | sample MunlanPumphouse1_FD_189073 | JGI IMG/M metagenome (GOLD analysis project Ga0265296, IMG submission 189073) | Groundwater microbial communities from a municipal landfill in Southern Ontario, Canada - Pumphouse #1 | ecosystem: Environmental > Aquatic > Deep subsurface > Groundwater | place...
TCGATCTCGATCCGGTCTTCAAGAGTCAGATGACGGTAATGTGCGGTCAAGGAAGCGCAACCCTTCAGGCCGTGAGTGTGAATAACCACAACCTACGAGGTGTTGCGCTTCCGTTCAGAACTCGGGGATACGGTCGGCAGGTGCCTGAATTCCGCCGCGCCGCCGTGTCCGAGATCGATCCCCTCACGCTCTACCGAATCCTCTGGCTGCGCGTGAGCGTCTTCGTCGTCGAACAGAAAGCTGCCTACCCGGAAGTGGACGGGCGCGATATCGAACCCGGCGCTGAGCTTCTCTGGCGCGAGGAAGCCGGCGCAGTCGTGGCGACTCTCCGAATCCTCCGAGACGACGCCGCGATGCGGATCGGGCGAGTGGCCACCGCTGAGTCGGCCCGCGGACGCGGATACGCCGCCGAACTCATGCGGGCTGCGATCGCGCGATGCCGGGAGCGATCGCCCGGTCTTCCCATCGCCCTCGACGCGCAGACACAACTCGAGCACTGGTACGGGCGGTTCGGTTTCCTCCGCTCCGGCGGTCCGTATGAGGAAGACGGCATCCCGCACATCCCGATGACGCTCGAGGTCCAACCTCAGTGAGGGCACGAAAGAGGCCCGGCCCCGTGAGAACTCACGGATCCGGGCCTCTGACCAGCTGTTTCGCCGGGCCTCAGAGACTTACTCTCAGAAGTCCCAGTCCTCGTCTTCCGTCGCCTCGGCCTTTCCGATCACGTAGGACGAACCTGAGCCCGAGAAGAAGTCGTGGTTCTCGTCCGCGTTCGGCGAGAGCGCGGACAGGATCGCCGGGTTCACGTTCGTCACGGTGGACGGGAACATCGGCTCGTAGCCGAGGTTCATCAGCGCCTTGTTGGCGTTGTAATGCAGGAACTTCTTGACGTCTTCGGTCAGACCGACGCCGTCGTAGAGGTCCTGCGTGTACTGCACCTCGTTGTCATAGAGCTCGAAGAGCAGGTTGAAGGTGTAGTCCTTCAGCTCGTCACGGCGCTCCTGGGTCTCCTTCTCGAGCCCCTTCTGGAACTTGTAGCCGATGTAGTACCCGTGCACCGCCTCATCGCGAATGATGAGGCGGATGAGGTCGGCCGTGTTCGTCAGCTTGGCCTTGGACGACCAGTAGATCGGGAGGTAGAAGCCCGAGTAGAACAGGAACGACTCGAGCAGCGTCGAGGCGATCTTGCGCTTGAGCGGGTCATCGCCGGTGTAGTAATCCATGATGATCTGCGCCTTCTTCTGAAGGTTCGCATTCTCCGTGGACCACCGGAACGCCTCATCGATCTCCTTCGTCGACGCGAGCGTCGAGAAGATCGAGGAGTAGCTCTTGGCGTGCACCGACTCCATGAAGGCGATGTTGGTGTACACCGCCTCCTCGTGCGGGGTGATCGCGTCGGGGATCAGCGATACGGCGCCGACAGTGCCCTGGATGGTGTCCAGCAGCGTGAGACCCGTGAACACCCGCATCGTGAGCAGCTGCTCTTCCGGCGACAGGGTGTTCCACGACTGCACGTCGTTCGACAGCGGCACTTTCTCGGGCAGCCAGAAGTTATTCACCAGACGGTTCCAGACCTCAAGGTCCTTGTCATCCTCGATGCGGTTCCAGTTGATCGCCTGCACGTGCTCGACCAGCTTGAGCTTCTCTGGGGGGGTCATCCGTCTTTCCTTGTCTCCGTGGACTCTTGCCTGTCAGCGATGCAATGCCGACAGGTCTCCTTGAATACACCCTTGTTGGTGTGGTGCCGTGTGTGCGCACTTCGGACGCTTGACGGCATGGGTCTTCCTTTGCGAACCGCCGACATCTTCGCGCGAGTCTCTGCGCTGGCGGACTTGCCGAAGTTGGGATTGTTCGGCCCTTGCCTCATCTCGGAGAGAAGTGCCTTCGATTCGTCAGACATCGTGTGCCCGTACGACGGATGATCCGATCCGAACTTTCCGAAGTTCGGATTCGCCTCACCCGTATTCATTCCCTTGCGCTGAGCGGACCAACGTGCCCTCTGCTCGTCCGTGCGACGCTGACCCCAGCTGGGATGATCAGGGCCGGTGGGCACGTGCTTCTTCTTCCGTCCTCGTGCGCGATCGCCTGCGGCCTTCCGCTGCTCGACGGTCCACACATGCCCACGCGGGCCCAGCCCGCCTTCCGACAGATTCAGGAGCCGATGTCCGTTTCCTCGTAGTTCGGCAATCCAACGTTGTTCCGCTGCGCCGAGATCTTCAAGCTCGCCAGCAGTCACGAGCTCCATCGGCTGGAAGTAGACGTCTTCATCGGTCTGCATGGTTCGCAACCAGTCATAGAACGGATTCTTCGTGCCTGCTCGTGCGGCTTTCAGATGCTGCCGGCGACGCACCTCTGTCGTCTTGGTCGTGATTCCGACGTATCGGAACTCTGGAGATTCGAAGCGCCGGGCCGCGTAGACGACGCCGATAATCGGCGAACGTTCTACCCAGCCCGGCACATTCGTCATCTTCATACCTCAGATCAAAGCATGCAAGAAACGCACTCATCCATGGACGTGCCCTCGAGCGCCATCTGGCGGAGGCGGATGTAGTAGATCGTCTTGATGCCCTTGCGCCATGCGTAGATCTGCGCCTTGTTGATGTCGCGCGTGGAAGCGGTGTCCTTGAAGAACAGCGTCAACGAAAGACCCTGATCGACGTGCTGCGTTGCCGCGGCGTACGTGTCGATGACCTTCTCATAGCCGATCTCGTATGCGTCCTGGTAGTACTCGAGGTTGTCGTTCGTCATGAACGGCGCCGGGTAGTAGACGCGACCGAGCTTGCCTTCCTTGCGGATCTCGATCTTCGACGCGATCGGGTGGATCGAGCTCGTCGAGTTGTTGATGTACGAGATCGAGCCGGTCGGCGGCACAGCCTGCAGGTTCTGGTTGTATATGCCGTGCTTCTGGATGGAAGCCTTCAGCTCAGCCCAGTCGTCCTGCGTGGGGATGTGCTTGCCCGCGAAGAGCTCCTTGACCTTCTCGGTCTCGGGCAGCCACGCGCGGTCGATGTACTTGTCGAAGAACTCCCCCGACGCGTACGTCGAGTCCTCGAAGCCGTCGAAGGCGACGCCACGCTCGATCGACAGCGCGTTCGAGGCGCGCAGCGCGTGGAACAGCACCGTGTAGAAGTAGATGTTCGTGAAGTCGATGCCCTCTTCCGAGCCGTAGTGCACGTGCTCGCGAGCGAGATAGCCGTGCAGGTTCATCTGGCCGAGGCCGATGGCGTGCGAGCGGTCGTTGCCGTCTTCGATCGAGCGCACCGAGGCGATGTGGCTCTGGTTGCTGACGGCGGTCAGTCCGCGGATCGCCGTCTCGACCGTGATGCCCAGATCATCGGCATCCATCGCCAGTGCGATGTTCATCGAGCCGAGGTTGCACGAGATGTCCTTGCCGATCTGGTCGTACGACAGGTCGTCGTTGTACGTGGTCGGCGTGTTCACCTGCAGGATCTCGCTGCAGAGGTTCGACATGTTGATGCGGCCCTTGATCGGGTTCGCCTTGTTCACCGTGTCCTCGAACATGATGTATGGGTAGCCCGACTCGAACTGGATCTCGGCGATGGTCTGGAAGAACTCGCGCGCGTTGATCTTGGTCTTCTTGATGCGCGGGTTGTCGACCATCTCGCGGTACTTCTCGGTGACCGAGATGTCGCCGAACGGCACTCCGTAGACCTTCTCGACGTCGTACGGCGAGAACAGGTACATGTCTTCGCCGTTCTTGGCGAGCTCGAACGTGATGTCGGGCACGACGACACCCAGCGACAGGGTCTTGATGCGGATCTTCTCGTCGGCGTTCTCACGCTTCGTGTCGAGGAAGCGCATGATGTCGGGGTGGTGTGCGTTGAGGTAGACCGCGCCCGCACCCTGACGTGCACCGAGCTGGTTCGCGTAGCTGAAGCTGTCTTCGAGGAGCTTCATGACGGGGATGATGCCGCTGGACTGGTTCTCGATCTGCTTGATCGGCGCACCCGCCTCGCGGATGTTCGACAGCAGCAGCGCGACGCCGCCGCCGCGCTTGCTCAGCTGCAGCGACGAGTTGATGCCGCGCGAGATCGACTCCATGTTGTCTTCGATGCGCAGCAGGAAGCAGCTGACGAGCTCACCGCGCTGCGCCTTGCCCGCGTTGAGGAAGGTCGGAGTCGCCGGCTGGAAGCGACCGGAGATGATCTCCTCGACGAGCTTGACGGCCAGCTGCTCGTCGCCGTCGGCGAGTCCGAGAGCGGTCATCACGACGCGGTCCTCGAAGCGCTCGAGGTAGCGCTTGCCGTCGAAGGTCTTCAGCGTGTAGCTGGTGTAGTACTTGAACGCGCCGAGGAACGTCTCGAAGCGGAACTTCTTGTCATAGGCGAGGTCGTTGAGCTTCTGGACGAACTCGTGCGAGTACTTCTCCAGCAGGGCGCCGTCGTAGTACTCCTTCTCGACGAGGTAGTCGAGACGCTCCTTGAGGGAGTGGAAGAACACCGTGTTCTGGTTCACGTGCTGCAGGAAGTACTCCCGTGCGGCACGCTTGTCGGCGTCGAACTGAATCTTGCCGTCCGCGTCGTAGAGGTTCAACATCGCGTTGAGGGCGTGATAATCGAGGCCCTCGTACGCAGCGTTCGCCTTGAAAGCGGCCTGCTCTGTCACTGAGTCGTGCTCTTCGACTGCGATACCCACCATCGTTCCAATCCGTCGCTCACGCGATCAACGTCGTCCTGCGTGCCGAATACTTCGAAGCGGTACAAGTGCGGCACATGACACTTGCGGCTGATGATTTCGCCGGCAGCCCCGAAGGAGTCGCCGAAGTTGGTGTTGCCTGCGGATATCACTCCGCGGATGTTCTGCCGGTTTCGCTCGTCGTTGAGGAACCGGATGACCTGCTTGGGTACGGCACCCTTCTCTTCGCCCCGTCCCTGTCCTCCGCCATAGGTCGGAGTGACGAGGACGAAAGGCTCATCGACCGCGAGGTCGCCGTCACCGCGGTGCAGCGGGATACGCTGCGCCGGCAGGCCGAGCTTCTCGATGAATCTGGCCGTGTTGCCCGAGGTGCTGGAGAAATAGACCAGGAGCGGCGCGGTCGTCGCGACTGCTGTCATGACTCACCCCTTTCGCTCCGGACGCTTCGACAGGCTCAGCGATCGAAGGCCCTACGCCAGACGAGAGGCGAGGGCGTCGATCTTGTCGGGACGGAAGCCCGACCAGTGGTCCTCGTCGGTGACGACGACGGGCGCCTGCATGTAGCCGAGCGCCTTGACCTGCTCGAGCGCCGAAGCGTCTTCGGAGAGGTCGTGGATCTCGTATTCGATGCCCTTGGCATCCAGAGCGCGATACGTCGCGTTGCACTGCACGCACGAAGGCTTGGTGTAGACCGTGATCGACATTTTTTCCCCTCAGATCAGAATTTTCCGGCAGACCCCCCGCCGGGAGTTCAATACTACATATGGGTACGGACATTGCGGGTGACCACAAGGGCTAGTAGTTACATCCGTGTAGTTTTCCACCGCTCTCCACTGATACAACACAGGTTGTCCACCGTTTCATCCACAGATCGCGAACTCGTTTCGGAGGTCGCGAAGCGCATGATCTCGCGGTTCTCAGGTCGTCTTCGGAGATCCATCCACAGGCCGCACGCTACGCGGGGGTTCGGACATCCGATTTCCTGTGGAGAACACTCTCCGGCGTGTCGCGGCGTGTCGTGAGCACGCCCCTGCACAGCACCTCCCGCGACCCGGGTAGCGTTGTGCCGTGGCGGGATATCGGGACCTTCTTCGCACCCCTGGGGTGGGGCGCATGATCGCCGCTCAACTGACGGCGCGCTTCCCCAGCGGCATGGCATCGTTGGCCATCCTCCTGCATGTCGAACAGCAGACCGGGTCATACGGCTCCGCCGGGCTCGTCCTCGCCGCGACGTCCGTCGGCCAAGCCGTCTCCGGCCCCGTCACGAGCCGCTGGATGGGCGCGTGGGGCATGCGCAGGGTCCTCACCCTGACCGCCGCGATCTGCACGCTCGCTGTGCTCGCGCTCGGCCTGCTGCCGCTGAACGTCGCCGGCTACATGGCGTTCGGACTCATAGCCGGCCTGTCCACTCCGCCGATCCAATCAGCCGTGCGCACCATCTACCCGAAGCTCGTCAATTCCTCCCAGCTGACGCCGCTGTTCTCGCTCGACGCCTCGCTGCAGGAGATCATCTGGATCCTCGCGCCGGTGGCCATCACCCTGGTGTCGACGCAGATCGGCACGACAGAGGGCCTCATCCTCGTGGCGATCGTCCTGGTGCTCGGATGCGGGTGGTTCATCCTCAGCCCTGAGGTGGGTCGCGTGCGCATCCCCCGCAGCCGCCGGGCCCTGGGCCGTGTGCTCCTCAAGCCACCGGTGGCGCTCGCCACCGCGATCGGGTTCCTCGTGATCGGTGCGTGTTCGGCCGTGGAGGTCGGCGTCGTCGCCACCTTCGAGCACGGCAGCCTTCAGGCCGGAGTCGTGCTCGGTATCTTCGCCTGCGGCAGCCTGGTCGGAGGACTTTCCTTCGGCCACATCCCGATCGGCCCCTGGGCGATGGCGCGACGCCTCATCATCGTCACCGTTGGCCTCGCACTCACCATGGTCATGCTCAATGCTTACTGGCTGGGCGGCGCGCTGTTCCTCGCCGGGCTCGGCGTCGCCCCTGCCCTCGCCGTGCTCTTCGCCATCACCACCGCGAGCGTGAAGTTCAGCGAGACGGCCGAGGCGTTCGGGTGGGCCGGCACCGGTCAGCTGATCGGCGCCGCCGCAGGCTCCGCCATCGCCGGATTCCTCGTCGACGGCACGGGCGGACCGCAGGGCGCGTATCTGGCCGCCGTGCTGTTCGCTATCGTCGGTGTGACGGTCTCCGTGATCTTCGTTCGGGCTCTGCCCGATCTGCGCGATCGCGATCCCAGTCCCTTCCCTGACACCGAACCAGTGGCGGTCACCCCTTCATGAGCATCCCCTCCCTTCCAGGCGCACGCCCGCCCGACCAGGCTCCAGAGGTGGTGTGCATCGGCGAGACGATGGCGCTGATCACCCCGACGGATGCTGCGCTCGCCGACGCGCACGAAGCCTCCCTCGGTCTCGCCGGCGCCGAGTCGAACGTGACCGCGGGGCTCGCCGCGGCAGGGCACCACGCCGTCTGGGCGTCCCGCCTCGGCGACGATCCGCTCGGCGTTCGCATCTCGTCGGAGCTGACCCGACGCGGTATCGAACTGTGGGTTGAACTCGACCAGGATGCCCCCACCGGCGTGATGTTCAAGGATCCGGCCGCTGAGGGCTCGTCCGTCTACTACTACCGCCGGGGGTCGGCTGCCTCGCGCATGGCGCCGGGGATGCTGTCCGCAGAGCGACTCGCCGGTGTGAGGATCGTGCACACCACCGGCATCACCCCCGCACTCTCGCCGTCCACCCGCGACATGGTCGATCGGCTGTTCGAAGATGCGCGCACCGCCGGTGCGCTGGTCTCGTTCGACGTGAACGACCGCCGCGCGCTGTGGTCGATGGAGGATGCCGCGGCCACTCTCGCCCGCCTGGCGAACGCCGCCGACATCACACTGGTCGGCCGCGACGAGGCCGAAAGGATCTGGGGCACGTCGACGGCGGAGGAGATCCGTGCCTTCCTGCCCGACTGCGACCTGCTCGTCGTGAAGGACGGCGACGTGGGCGCCACGGCCTTCCACGGCGATGCCCACCCGGTGTTCGTGCCTGCCCCAGTTGTCGATGTCGTCGAGCCCGTGGGCGCCGGCGACGCGTTCGCGAGCGGGTTCCTCGCGGCGACGCTCGAGGGCAAGCCGCTCGCCGAGCGTCTGTCCGCAGGGCACATCGCGGCCGAGCGCGTACTCACGATCGCCGCGGACATGCCGCCCATCGACTGATCACTCGTAGGCTGAAGACATGCCTGCTCCCGTCCAGCTCCCCCGAATCTCCTGGGGGAATCCCGACGCCAACAGCACCGCCCTGCTCGTGCACGGTCTCGGCTCCTCCGCCGCACTCATGTGGCGCCTGGGCGATGCGCTCGCGAACGCCGGATGGCACGCCGTCGCCGCAGACCTCCGCGGCCACGGCGACGCGCCCCGCGCCCTGGACTACACCGTGGGCGCCTATGCCGCCGACCTCGCCGCCCTCTCCCCCGCGCGGGGAGGTGCGTGGGATGCCGTCATCGGTCACTCGCTCGGCGGTGCCGCGAGCACCGTGGCCGCGGCATCCGATCCTCACTGGACGAGCAGGCTCGTCCTGATCGACCCCGCCATCCTCGTCGACGGGAAGAACGCGTCGATCGTGCGTCGCAGCCAGGAACGCGCATTCGCCGACAACCGGATCGAGGTCGTGCGGGAAGAGCATCCGCACTGGCATCCGCAGGAGTTGGAGCTCAAGGTCGACGCCGTGGTGCGGGCGAGCAGGTGGGCGGTCGAGCAGACGAGCGCACAGAACCAGCCTTGGGATGTGCGAGCGGATGCCGCGATGCTCACCGTCCCGACGCACATCATCGGCGCCGACCCCGAGGTGTACAGCCTGTTCACGGGGCAGGTGGCCGACGGGGTCCTCTCGACGAACGAGAACATCTCGATGTCGATCGTCGCCGGAGCAGGTCACTCCCCGCACCGCGACGAGCCCGACGAGACCATCCGCCAACTGCTGGAGGCACTGTCATGCGATGTACTGAGCGACCGGAGGGAGTCGAAGTGACTTTCGACCCGAAGGCTTATCTGCCCGACGACCTGCTCGACCGCATCCGGGAACGCGCGCCCATCCATGATCGGGAGAACACCTTCCCGGAACGGGATCTGGAAGAGCTTCGGGATGCCGGATACCTGAGGATCCTCGTCCCGGCCGAGCGCGGCGGCGCTGGTCTCGGGCTCGAGCAGGCCGCTGTGCTGCAGCAGCGTCTTGCGACCGCGGCACCCGCCACTGCCCTCGCGATCAACATGCACCTGGTGTGGACCGGCGTCGCGAAGGTGTTCAGCGACCGCGGCGTGCCCGGCATGGAGTTCGTGCAGGACGGCGCGACCCGCGGCGAGGTCTTCGCATTCGGGATCAGCGAGGGCGGCAACGACCTCGTCCTGTTCGGCAGTGACACGGCCGCCGTGCCGCAGGGCGACGGTTACGCGTTCACCGGCACGAAGATCTTCACCTCGCTCGCTCCGGTGTGGACCAGGCTCGGTCTGCACGGCCTCGACACCACGAGCCCCGATGCACCCAAGCTCGTGTTCGCGTTCATCGATCGCACGGATGCCGTCACCACGAGCGATGACTGGGACACCCTCGGCATGCGCGCGACGCAGAGCCGCACCACCCGGCTGGACGGCGCGGTCGCCGCGCCAGAGCACGTGGTGCGTCGCATCGATCCTGGTCCGAGCCCCGACCCGATCATCTTCGGCATCTTCAGCGTCTTCGAGCTGCTGCTCGCCTCGGTCTACACGGGCATCGCCCGTCGCGCGCTGGATCTCGCGGTGGAGACCGTGCAGAAGCGGACCTCGAAGAAGACCGGACTGACGTACAGCCAGGATCCCGACATCCGCTGGCGCATCGCGGACATGAGCCTGGCGTACGACGCGCTTCCCCCGCAGATCGCGGCGCTCGCGCGTGACGTCGACGAGCAGGCCGACAACGGCGCGCGCTGGTTCACGCTGCTGTCGGGCACCAAGCACCGGGCGGTCGTGATGGCGAAGCACGTCGTCGACGAGGCGATCCTCACCGCCGGTGGCGGCTCGTACTTCTCCTCCAACGAGCTCTCGCGGCTGTACCGCGACGTGCTCGCGGGCATGTTCCACCCCTCTGACCCGGAGTCGGCGCACTCGACCGCGGCGAGCGCACTGCTCGGCCCGCTGGAGAACTAAGCGAGAAAGCCGCGCAGCAGTGCCTCGGAGCCGGCCAGGTGATCGCGCATCGCATCCTCCGCGGCATCCGGCTGGCCCATCAGGATCGCAGTGATGATCTGTTCGTGCTGCATACCGGAATGCTCGATGTTGCGCGGGAGCAGGGGAAACGTGTCCAGCCAGGCGTTGATGCGCGCACGATTCTCCGCCACGAGTGCGACGAGCGACGAGATGCCGGCGGCTTCGGCGATCTCGAGGTGCACGAGGGTGTCCAGTCGGCGATACTCCTCCGGCCCGGCGGGCAGGGCGGCTTCGTGCCGTGCCCACAGTCGCGATCTCACCTCCGCGTCCAGTGCGCGGCCGGCCGCGGCTCGCGCCGAGCCGCTCTCCAGCACCGATCTCAGCCCCAGCACATCGTCAAGATCGGCGGGATCCACATGCCCCGCGTCCGCCGGCACCGGCAGCGGATCGGCTACGAAGGTGCCGCCGTATCGTCCGCGGCGGGGTTCGAGGTATCCGGCATCCGCAAGTTCACGGATCGCCTCCCGCACCGTGTCGCGGCTGACGCCGTAGGCTGCCGCGAGCTCGCGCTCCGGCGGAAGCGAGGCACCGGGTGCCACCACACCGAGTCTCACGGTCTGAACGAGCCGCGCGACGGTGTCTTCCAGCGTGTTGCCCCGGCGAAGCGGCCGGAACACGGCCTTGCGCACCTCGACGAGGTCGCGCTCCGACGGGTTCTCACTCACCATCTCAGTCTCTCAGAGCGCGTCCGGTCACAGCGGCGTGACGTAGGCGTTGCTGATGCCGCCGTCGACCACGAACGCACTTGCTGTGATGAACGAGGCATCGTCCGACGCGAGGAATGCGACCGCTGCCGCCAGCTCCTCCGGCTCGGCGAACCGGCCCATCGGCACGTGCACGAGCCGCCGCTGGGCGCGTTCGGGATCCTTGGCGAAGAGCTCCTGCAGCAGCGGGGTGTTCACAGGACCGGGGCACAAGGCGTTGACGCGGATGCCCTGTCGCGCGAACTGCACTCCGAGTTCGCGCGACATCGCCAATACGCCGCCCTTCGAGGCCGTGTAGCTGATCTGCGAGGTCGCGGATCCCAGCAGCGCGACGAAGGACGCCGTGTTGATGATCGACCCTCTGCCTGCTGGCACCATGTGCCGCAGCGCCGCCCGACTGCACAGATAGACGCTCTTCAGATTGACGTCCTGCACGAGGTTCCAGGCCGGCAACTCGGTGGTCTCGATCGAATCATCGGACGCCGGGGAGATGCCCGCGTTGTTGAACGCGATGTCGATGCGTCCGAACTCGGCCGCGACGCCGTCGAACAGCGCGTTCACCTTCGCCTCATCGGCCACGTCGACCGGGCGGAACGCACCCCCGATCTCGGCCGCAGCGGCCTCGCCGGTTTCCGGATCCATGTCGGCGATGACGACGAAGGCCCCTTCAGCGGCGAATCGGCGTGCCGTGGCGAAGCCGATGCCGCCGGCACCCCCGGTGATGATCGCGACGCGATCCTTGAGACGCTGAGTCAGATCGATGCTCATGTGCAGGTTCCTTCGATGCGAGTGGAGGGTCGGTATCAGTCGGTCGCGAAGAAGACGTTCTTCGTCTGTGTGAAGTGCTCCGCGGCATCCGGGCCGAGCTCTCGCCCGAGGCCGGAGGCCTTCATGCCTCCGAACGGAGTGGCGTAGCGCACGGAGGAATGCGAGTTCACCGACAGCACACCGGCATCCACTCCCCTCGTGACGCGCACGGCTCGGCCGAGGTTCTCCGTCCACACAGAACCTGCCAGACCGTAGACGGTGTCGTTGGCGAGGCGGATGCCATCGGCTTCGTCTTCGAACGGCAGCACGGAGACCACCGGCCCGAAGATCTCCTCCCTGGCGACTCTGTCTCCGGGCTGGGCGATCACCACAGCGGGGGCGAACCAGAAGCCGTCCCCGCTCGGCGCGCTTCCCCTGAACGCCACGTTCGCGCCGTCGAGGAAGGATGCGACGGTATCGCGATGCCCCGCCGAGATGAGCGGCCCCATGTCGGTTGCTTCGTCGCCCGGGTGCCCGACCCTCCACTTCTGAACGGCAGGCTCGAGCAGTTCGAGGAAGCGGTCGTAGACGCTGCGCTGCACGAGCAGCCTGCTGCGTGCACAGCAGTCCTGTCCGGCGTTGTCGAACACCGACCCAGGCACGGCCGCTGCCGCCTTCTCGAGATCAGCGTCTTCGAACACGATGTTCGCCGACTTGCCGCCGAGCTCGAGCGTGACGGGCTTGAGTGCCCGCGCGCAGCCGGCGGCGACGTCGACTCCGACCTCGGTGGATCCGGTGAAGACGATCTTGCGAACGTCCGGATGCGCGACGAGGCGCTGCCCGACGACGGAACCGGAGCCCGTGACGACCTGGAAGAGCCCGTCGGGAAGACCCGACTCCCGCGCGAGCTCACCCAACCGGATCGCCGTGAGCGGTGTGAGTTCAGCGGGCTTGAGGACCACGGCATTGCCTGCTGCAAGGGCGGGCGCGAAGGCCCAGGCCGCGATCGTCATCGGGAAGTTCCACGGCACGATCACACCGATCACGCCGTATGCCTCGTGGAAGGTGACATCGAGGCCGCCCGCCACCGGGATCTGCCGCCCTGAGAGGCGCTCCGGATCTGCGGAGTAGTAGTTGAGCACCTGTGCGACGTGGCCGGCTTCCCAGCGCGCGGCGCTGATCGGATGCCCGGAGTTGCGTACCTCGAGTTGCGCGAGTTCCTCCACCGCAGTCTCGATGCGCCTTGCGAACGACCGCAGCGCGTCGGCGCGGGCGACCGGAGCAAGAGCCGCCCAGGTGCGCTGCGCCACGACGGCACGTGCGACGGCGGCATCCACATCCTCCACGCCTGCTCGCGGCACGTCGCGAATGGGTGTCCCCGTGGACGGGTCGATCACTGTGAACGCGCTCATCGCGCCTCCTTCTCCGAGTGGGTGAACTCGCGCGCCTGCGCCACGAGGTCTTCGAACAGCCGTCGGTTCTCCGCGTTCTCCTCGGGATGCCACTGCACACCGACGAGGTAGCCGTTCGCGGAGTCCTCGACCGCCTGCACCAGGCCGTCGTCGGTGCGCGCGGAGACGACGAGGCCGTCTCCCAGGCGATCGACGCCCTGGTGGTGATAGCTGTGAACGCGCAACCCGCCGTCTCCCAGAATTCCTGCGAGTCTCGTGCCGGTGGCCACCGTCACCTCGTTCTCGGCGAACACTCCCCCGCCGAGCTTGTATCGATCGGTGCCGAGGGATTCCGGCAGATGCTGCTGCAGTGACCCGCCCCGCGCCACGTTGACGAGCTGCAGCCCGCGGCAGATGGCGAGCACCGGCATCTGCCGCCGCTCAGCGGCGTGGAACAGCGCAAGCTCCCAGGCGTCGCGATCAGTGCGCGCCGCGTCGGTCGACGGATGCCGTTCGTCACCGTACAACTCCGGCTGCACATCGGCGCCGCCGGTGAGGATGAGCCCGTGCAGCCCGGCGATCGCAGCATCCGCCGTGGTCTCGTCCTGCGGAGGCAACAGCATCGCGATGCCGCCGGACGACGTGACACTCGTCAGGTACTGTGCGGGAAGGAACGACGCCCTCACGTCCCACACCCCTTGCTGCGCGCGTTCCAGGTAGGTCGTGACGCCGATCAGCGGCCGGACCGCGTCCTCAGAGCCGTTCGAAACCACGGATGCGCTCCCAGTCTGTGACGGCGGCATCGAAGGCCGCCACCTCGATGCGCGCCTGGTTCAGATAGTGCTCGACCACGTCATCGCCGAACGCGGCGCGAGCGACCGTCGACTCGCTGAACAGCCGTGCGGCCTCACGCAGCGTCGTCGGCAGATGCTCCACCTCGGCCGTATAGGCGGACCCTTCCAGCCGTGGGGGAAGCTCCAGCTCGTTCTCGATCCCGTGCAGGCCTCCGGCGATGATCGCTGAGATGCCGAGGTACGGATTCACGTCGCCTCCCGGAACCCTGTTCTCCACCCGGAGCGAGGGGCCGTGACCGATCACGCGCAGAGCGCAGGTTCGATTGTCGATTCCCCAGGCCACCCCGGTCGGCGCGAAGCTCCCGTCCGCGAAGCGCTTGTAGGAGTTGATGGTTGGTGCGTAGAGAAGTGTGAACTCGCGCATCGTCGCGAGGATGCCTGCGATCCAGTGCTCCATCAGCGGACTGAAGCCGTGTGCACCGTCGCCTGCCATGACAGCCCCGCCGTCGGCACCCCGGACCGACAGGTGGATGTGGCAGCTGTTGCCCTCACGCTCGTTGAACTTCGCCATGAAGGTGAGCGACTTTTCGTGCTGCTCGGCGATCTCCTTCGCCCCGTTCTTGTAGATCGTGTGCTGGTCGGCCGTCTCGCGCACTTCGGCGAAGCGGAACGCGATCTCCTGCTGGCCGAGGTTGCACTCCCCCTTCACCCCTTCGTTGTACATGCCGGCAGCGTCCATGCTGTTGCGGATGTCACGCAGCAGCGGCTCCAGGCGTGTGGTGGCGAGCAGGTTGTAGTCGACGTTGTAGTCGGTCGAGGGAGTGAGCCCCTCGTACTTGCGCGCCCAGGCCTCGCGATAGGTGTCGTCGAACACGATGAACTCGAGCTCGGTGCCGCTGAACGCGGTCCAGCCCCGCTCGGCGAGGCGGTCGCGCTGCCGGTCGAGGATGGCGCGCGGCGAGGGCGCGACCGGACGCCCGTCGCCCCAGACGAGGTCTGCCATCACCAGCGCCGAACCTTCGATCCACGGGATCCGCCGGAGCGTCGCCGGATCCGGACGAAGCACCATGTCGCCGTACCCCTTGTCCCAACTCGACATCGCGTAGCCGTCCATGGTGTTCACATCGACGTCGACCGAAAGCAGGTAGTCGCAGGATTCGGCGCCATGGTCGAGGACCTCCTCGCGGAACAGCCGCGCGGAGATGCGCTTTCCGGTGAGTCGGCCCTGCGCGTCGCCGAACGCGACGATCACGGTGTCGATCTCGCCGTTCGCGATCGCTTCGTCCAACTGCTCGACGCTGAGGTTTCCCGGCATTGATCCGCTCCCGTCCTGTGAGATCCGGCATGCACCGAACCCTTCGCACCCTAGAACACTTTCTCATTTAAAGGTAGACGGAACCGACCATTGAGTGCCACACTCTCGTGCAGGGCGCAGCCCGCGTCTGTCCAGGTGCGAACGGAGTTCGGATGTCTGAGCAACACAGTGGGTCCCGCAAGGTCGCTGGGGCGACCTATACGCCGGCCGGCAGCGACTACTTCAAGAAACGGACATTGAAGCGCAGCGCCGGAGTATGGGGCCTTTGGGGACTGGCAGTGGCAGCAGTCATCTCCGGTGACTTCTCCGGTTGGAACTTCGGAATCGACTTCGCGGGCTTCGGCGGGATGCTGATCGCCTTCGCGATCCTCGTGATCATGTACTACGGCATGATCTTCTCGATCGGAGAGATGGCTGCCGCGATGCCGCACACCGGCGGCGCATACTCATTCGCACGTTCCGCCCTCGGCCCGTGGGGTGGCCTGGTCACCGGAGCCGCCGAGACGATCGAGTACGTGGCCACCACGGCGGTGATCGTCTACTTCTCGGCATCGTATGCGAACGGCATCACCGCCGAACTGCTGGGGTTCACGCTGCCGGGTTGGGCCTGGTATCTGATCCTCTACGTCGCCTTCATCGCGTTGAATTCCGCGGGCGCCGCGATCTCCTTCCGCTTCGCGATCATCGTCTCGATCATCTCGATCGCCATCATCGTGGTGTTCTCTCTGATGGCGGCCTTCTCCGGGGCGTTCAGTTGGGACAGCCTGTGGAACATCGCGCCTGACCCCGGCCAGACGGCGTTCCTGCCGCACGGCGTGCTGCCGATCCTGTTCGCTCTGCCTTTCGCGATGTGGTTCTTCCTCGGTATCGAGGAGCTCCCACTCGCCGCAGAGGAATCGCACAACCCGACCCGCGACATCCCGAAGGCCGGCTTCTGGGCACGCGGCACCCTGATCGTGACCGGTCTGCTCGTGCTGTTCCTCAACACCGGCGTGCTCGGAGCCGAGGCGACGGGCGTCGCCGGAGAGCCGTTGCTCGACGGGTTCCGCGCGATCGTCGGCGACCAGTTGGCGGCAGTGCTCGCCCTGTTCGCATTGATCGGGCTGCTCGCATCGTTGCAGGGCATCATGTTCGCGTACGGCCGCAACATGTATTCGCTCTCCCGTGCCGGCTATTACCCGCGCTTCCTGTCCCTGACCGGCAAGCGTCAGACGCCGTGGGTCGCCCTCACCGTCGGTGCCGGTATCGGTTTCGTCGCGCTGGTCGTGCTCGACATCCTCGGCACCTCCGGTATCGGAGCCGTGGCCGGGGCGATCGTGCTGAACATCGCCGTCTGGGGTGCTGTGCTCGCGTACGGCCTGCAGCTGGTGTCGTTCATGATCCTGCGTCGCAAGTACCCGAACGCCGATCGTCCGTACCGCAGCCCGTGGGGCGTGCCGGGTGCGGCGGTCGCGCTGCTGATCGCCGTACTGATCTTCGTGGGCTTCCTGTTGAACCCCACATTCGGCCCGGCGATCATCGCGATCGCGATCGTCTACGTGATCATCCTGCTCGGGTTCGGACTGTTCTTCCGGCACCGACTGGTGCTCTCTCCCGAAGAGGAGTACGCGCTGTCCGGTGGAGAGCACCGCGATCCGCAGGTCGAGGGGTACGAGGCCATGGAGGACGAGGTCTTCGACTCGAAGCCGTGATGAACGGGCGGCGAGGAGCGCGCGTCACTTCCGGTCGAACTCGAATGCCTTCAGCAGCTCTCCGACCGCCTGCTCGCGCTGCTCGCCGCCCTCATCGAACATGTGCGTCACGTGGGTGCGCAGATGGTTCTCGAGCAGCAGGCGGTTGAGGGATTCCAGCGACTTCTGGATCGCGCGGGACTGCGTGATGATGTCCATGCAGTACTCCTCGCTCTCGATCATCCTGGCGACCCCGCGCAGTTGACCTTCGAGGATGCTGGTGCGGTGCAGCGCACGCTTCTTGATGTCTTCGATCACGGTTCGAGGGTACCCCGGGTCGACGCTCCCTGAGCTTGTCGAAGGGTCGGCACGCTGCGCGTGCGAGGATGGCACACATGCCGCGCACTCCGATGGCCCTGCTCTCTCCCGCTGATCAGGAGCGCCTGCGGGCCCTTCGCCGCATGAAGGCGATCGCGATCGGCGCGCTCGTGTTCATGGCGGTCGTCTTCGTCTTCGCGTTCGCATTCCAGGAGCGACTGGGCTGGCTCGGCTACGTGCGCGCGGCCGCCGAGGGCGGCATGGTCGGCGCGCTCGCCGATTGGTTCGCCGTCACCGCGCTGTTCCGGCGCCCGCTCGGCCTGCCCATCCCGCACACCGCCATCATCCCCAACCGCAAGGACGAGATCGGCCGCACCCTCGGCGAGTTCGTGGAGACGAACTTCCTCGCCGCTGACGTCGTGCGCACCAAGCTCGCCTCGACGGCGATCGCCAGCCGTGCCGGCGAGTGGCTGCAGCACCCTTCGACAGGCTCAGGGACCTCGCACGCCGAGCGCGTTGCGGCCGAGGGCGCGACGATCGCCACCGCCGTGCTGAACGCGCTCAGCGACGACGACGTGCGCGACCTCATCACCGATCTCGCCCGCGAGCACCTGGTGCAACCGGAATGGGGACCTCCTGCGGGCGTGTGGCTGGAGAAGATCGTCGACGCAGATGCCCACCACGGCGCCGTCGATCTCGCCGCGGACAGCATCGCGACCTGGCTGGACTCGAATGCCGGATCCTTCACGGGTCTGGTCTCGCGTCGTCTGCCCTCATGGGTGCCGCGTCTCGCGCACCGGTTCGTCGACGACACCGTCTATCACGAGGCGGTCAAGTTCGTGCACGCCGTGCAGGACGATCCGCAGCATCCGGCACGGCTCGCGATCGACGGCTATCTGGCCCGCCTGGCCGACAACCTCCAGAACGATCCGGCGACTCGCGCGAAGCTCGAGAACGCGAAGGCGTCGCTGTTCGACAGCCCCCGGGTCGGCGCGTTGGCCGCGGAGGCGTGGAACACCGCCAAGGCGGGACTGCTGACGGCGCTGGCCGATCCCGCGAGTGGGCTGCGCGTGCGCGCCGCGCGTGCCGTGCAGGAGGTCGGCGAGCGCCTGACGACGGATGCCGCGTTGCAGACCCGCGTCGACACGTGGGTGTCCGAGGCCGCCGTGTTCCTCGTCGACCGCTACCGGCACGACATCGCGTCGATCATCACCGAGACGGTCGAACGCTGGGATCCAGCCGAGACGACCGAGAAGATCGAGCTCATGGTCGGGCGCGATCTGCAGTACATCCGCCTGAACGGCACCGTGGTCGGCGCGCTGGCCGGACTCGCGATCTTCTCCATCGCGCAGGCTGTGATTCCGGGAGTCTGAGGGCCGGATACGGCTCAGCGCGCGGCGAGACCCGCCAGCAACTCCAGCACGCACAGTGCCGCGAGGCGCACAGTGCGGCCATCCGCCGAATCGGCCGTGGCATCGACCTCGGCGATGTCGGCGCTGACGACGCGGGCGTCGCCCGCGAGGGCGCGCACCAGCGCTCGCAGCTCGTACGCCGCGAGACCTCCCGGCACACTCGCTGGGCACCCCGGCACGACCGATCGATCCGCCGCATCGACGTCGACGTCGAGATGGATGCGTGCCTCAGCATCCACCCCCGCGATCTCATGCGCTTCGCTCGCGACGTCGGCGATGCCGCGACGGCGCAGCTCGTCGAGCGTGATGACGCGGATGCCCCAGTCGGCCGCACGCCGCGCATACGCCGGGGAGTTCGCATAGTCGGCGATTCCGATCTGCACGATCCGCGCAGGGTCGATGCGCTCGCTCTCCGGTGCGTCCTCGACCAGGCGGCGCACCGGCGAGCCGTTCGAGATGCCGTCGCGCAGGTCGAGATGCGCATCGATCGTGATGAGCCCGTTCGTCCGGGCGCCGCGCGCGACAGGGTAGGTGAGGGAGTTGTCGCCGCCGAGTGCGATGACGAGGTCTGCGGTCGCCGACAGCTCCTGCACGCGGTCGACGGTGCTCGCGATTCCGGCGTCGCCGTCCGGCTCGGTGATGTCGCCGGCATCCACGATGCGCAGCGCGGTGTCGAGGTCGACGACCGGCGGTCCCATCAGGGTCGCGCTGTACCGCGACAGGGCCTCGCGGATCGCGGCGGGTGTCGAGTGCGCACCCGTCGGCGAGAGCGAGGTGCGCCATGTCGGAACACCCAGGATCGCAGCATCGGCCCGCTCTCCCACCGTGGCCGCCGGCCAGCCACCGGCCCGCGGCCAGAGATCATCGTGTGTGAGAGCCATGGGATGCTCCGTCCTTCCAGACTCGAGTGACCAGTGGCACGCCAGGGCGGTACGAGAGGTGCACGTGGCTCGGAGCATCGAGCAGCACGAGATCTGCGCGGGAGCCCGGGGAGATGCGGCCGACGTCATCTCGGCGCAGGGCTCGCGCTCCCCCGGCGGTCGCTGCCCACAGGGCCTCGACGGGTGTCATGCCCATGTCGCGCACGGCGATCGCGATGCAGAACGGCATGGACGAGGTGAAGCTCGAGCCTGGATTGGTGTCACAGGCGAGCGCGACCGTCACGCCCGCATCGATCAGCCTGCGCGCATCCGGATAGGGCTGACGCGTGGAGAACTCAACACCGGGCAGCAGCGTGAGCACGGTGTCTGATCCCGCGAGCGCCGCGACATCGTCATCGGTCAGGTAGGTGCCGTGGTCTATGGATGCTGCGCCCAGCTCGACGGCGAGCCGCACACCTCCCCCGGGGCCGAGCTGACTGGCATGAACCCGGGGGATGAGCCCGCTCGCGATCCCCGCTTCCAGCACTCTGCGCGACTGCTCGACGGTGAAAGCACCCGTCTCGCAGAACACGTCGATCCATCGTGCGTGCGGAGCGCAGGCCTCAAGCATGGGACCGGTGACGAGGGCGACGTAGGCGTCAGGATCGTCGGCGTATTCCGCCGGGACCACGTGAGCCCCGAGGAAGGTGACCTCGGCGGTGACCTCTGCGGCCAGACGCACGAGACGCTCCTCGTCGGCGACTGTCAGCCCGTATCCGCTCTTGATCTCCACGGTCGTCGTGCCCTGTGCGAGCATCTCGTCCATGAATCCGCGCAGCCGCGTGCGCAGTTCGTCGTCCGTCGCCGCGCGCGTGGCTGCGACAGTGGATCGGATGCCGCCCGCGGCATACTTCTGCCCAGCCATCCGCGCCTCGAACTCTGACGTGCGGTCTCCGGCGAACACGAGATGGCTGTGACTGTCCACGAAGCCGGGGATCACGGCACGTCCGGCCGCATCGACGACCTCGACCCCTTCGACAGGCTCAGGGATCGTCCCGGTGTCTGCGACCGCTCCCGCCCACGCGACCCGGCCGTCTTCGATCAGCACCGCGGCGTCGTGCAGCGTGCCGGCGTCGGTGTTCGTCGTCAGCTCACCGATGTTCGTGATGAGAGTGTTCACAGCATCGGCACCTTCAGGCCGCGCTCGCGGGCGATGTCACGTGCGTGTTCGTACCCGGCGTCGACGTGGCGCATGACGCCCGTGCCGGGGTCGTTCGTGAGCACTCTTTCGAGCTTCTCGGCGGCCAGCGCGGTGCCGTCTGCGACGCACACCTGGCCGGCGTGGATGCTGCGCCCGATGCCGACGCCTCCGCCGTGATGCAGCGACACCCAGGACGCACCGGATGCCGTGTTGAGCAGGGCGTTCAGCAGCGGCCAGTCGGCGATCGCATCGGAGCCGTCCTTCATCGCCTCGGTCTCGCGGTACGGCGAGGCGACCGACCCCGAGTCGAGGTGGTCGCGTCCGATCACGACAGGTGCCTTCAGTTCGCCGGACGCCACCATCTCGTTGAACTTCAGCCCCGCGAGATGCCGTTCCTTGTATCCCAGCCAGCAGATGCGTGCGGGCAGACCCTCGAAATGGACTTTCTCGCCCGCCTGTTCCAGCCAGCGGTGCAATGCAGCATCCTCCGGGAACAGTTCCGCGATGGCGCGGTCCGTCTTGTAGATGTCCTCCGGGTCACCGGACAGCGCCACCCAGCGGAAGGGCCCTCTGCCCTCCTCGAACTGCGGGCGGATGTACGCCGGCACGAAGCCGGGGAACTCGAAGGCCCGCTCGAATCCCCCGAGCTCCGCCTCGCGGCGGATGGAGTTGCCGTAGTCGAAGACCGCGGCGCCGGCATCCTGGAATCCGACCATCGCCGCGACGTGCTCAGTCATCGACGTGCGCGACCGGCGGGTGAAGTCCTCCGGGTCCCGATCCGCTTCGGCCTTCCACTGCTCGACCGGGACGCCGATCGGCAGGTAGGCGAGCGGGTCGTGCGCGCTGGTCTGGTCGGTCACGATGTCGATCGGGACTCCTCGGCGCAGCAATTCGGGGAAGACCTCGGCGGCGTTGCCGACGACTCCGACGGAAAGCGCCTCGCCGGCATCTTTGGCGGCGAGGACGCGTGCCACCGCAGCATCGAGATCGGCGGTGTACTCGTCAAGATATCCGTGCTCGACGCGGCGGGCAAGGCGCGTCTGATCCACGTCGACGATGAGCACGACGCCGTCGTTCATGGTGACGGCCAGCGGCTGCGCCCCGCCCATACCGCCCGCGCCGGCGGTCAGCGTGAGGGTGCCTGCGAGCGACTCGCGCCCGAGCGAGCGCGCCACAGCCGCGAAGGTCTCGTAGGTGCCCTGCAGGATTCCCTGCGTGCCGATGTAGATCCACGACCCGGCGGTCATCTGCCCGTACATCGTGAGCCCCAGCGCCTCGAGCCGGCGGAATTCGGGCCAGGTCGCCCAGTCGCCGACGAGGTTCGAATTGGCGATCAGCACGCGCGGCGCCCATTCATGGGTGCGGAACACGCCGACCGGCTTGCCGGACTGCACGAGCAGCGTCTCGTCCGGCTCGAGCTCGTCGAGCGTGCGCACGATCGCGTCGTACGCCTCCCACGAGCGCGCGGCCCTGCCGGTGCCGCCGTACACGACGAGGTCTTCCGGATGCTCGGCGACCTCCGGGTCGAGGTTGTTCATCAGCATCCGCTTGGCCGCCTCAGCGCCCCAGCTCTTCGCGGTGCGCTCAGCGCCTCTGGCTGCGTGGATCTCAGGCATGTGCGTTCTCCTTCGCGGTCCGGGCGACGGCGCCCGATCGGACGAGTTCGGTGACGGCTTCGATCTCGGGCGAGAGGAAGCGATCGGGACCTGGCCCCTCGGCCACGGTGCGCACCAGGTCGCGCACGGCCCCGGTGGCCGGCCCTGCTTCCAGGGGACCGCGCAGGTCGAGGGCACGAGCGCCGGTGAGCACTTCGATCGCGAGCACGCGGGTCAGCCCGTCGATCGCGCGACGGAGCTTGCGTGCGGCCGCCCACCCCATCGACACGTGATCCTCCTGCATCGCTGACGACGGGATGGAATCGACGGATGCCGGAACGGCGAGGCGCTTCAGCTCGGAGACGATCCCCGCTGCGGCGTACTGCGCGATCATCAGCCCGGAATCGACTCCCACCTCGTGCGCGAGGAACGGCGGGAGGCCGCGGCTGCGCGCCGGGTCGAGCGCGCGGTCGGTGCGGCGCTCGGAGACGCTCGCGACATCGGCGACGCTGATCGCGAGGAAGTCGAGCACGGCGGCGACCGGCGCGCCATGGAAGTTGCCGTTCGACTCGATCCGCCCGTCGACGGTGATGACCGGGTTGTCGATGACGCTGGCGAGCTCGCGCGAGGCGATGGTCGCCGCATGCTCCATCGTGTCGCGGGCGGCACCGTGCACCTGCGGCGAACAGCGCAGCGAGTAGGCGTCCTGCACGCGCCCGTCCTCGGGGCCCGCGTGGCTGGCGATCATCGGCGAATCGGCGAGGAACGACCGCAGGTTCGCTGCGGAGCGTGCCTGACCGGTCTGCGGACGCAGCGCCATGAGGTCGGCGGCGAACACGGCGTCCGTGCCGAACTGGCTCTCGATCGACATGGCAGCCGCGAGGTCAGCGGTCGTGAGCAGCATCTCGAGGTCGTGCAGGGCGAGCAGCAGCATCCCCAGCATCCCGTCGGTGCCGTTGATGAGGGCGAGTCCCTCCTTCTCGACGAGGACGAGCGGCTCGATGCCCGCGGCGGCGAGAGCGTCGGATGCCGCCATCTCGATCCCTGAGCCTGTCGAAGGGCCTGAGCCTGTCGAAGGGCCTGAGATGCGCACGGCCCCCTCACCGATCGCGGCGAGCGCGATGTGTGCGAGCGGGGCGAGGTCGCCTGAGCAGCCGAGGGAACCGTACTCGCGCACGACGGGGGTGATGCCGGCATTGAGCATCGCGGCGTACGTCTCCGCCACGACGGGCCTGACACCTGTGCGACCGGAGGCGAGCGTCTGCAGACGCAGCAGCTGCAGGGCGCGCACCACCTCGATCTCGACCTCGGCGCCGGTCCCTGCCGCATGGGAGCGGATGAGGCTCGCCTGCAGCTGATGGCGACGCTCGGGCGCGATGAACGTCGTGGCGAGCGCGCCGAAGCCGGTGGACACGCCGTAGTGAGGGTGCGGATCCGCGGCGAGCGCATCGATCACATCGCGCGTCTCGGCGATCCGGTCGATCGCCCCTTCATCGAGCGAGACAGGGGCACCGTGACGGGCGACGGCGACGACGTCTGCGGGTGACAGCGGCGCAGCACCGACGAGAACGGGTTCAGTCATGCCTTGATTCCACACCGCGCCGATGGCGTCGGACAGCGGTCCGTGACATCCTGTGTCTGTGATCCCAGACAGTGCTCGCACGGCGCAGGTGCCGGCGGCCGACCAGACCCTGCGCATCCTGCGTTACATGGCCGGGCGTCCGGCGCCCGTCGCGGCTTCTGCGATCGCCCGGGAGCTGCAGCTTCCACGATCGACGATCCACCACCTGCTGAACACGCTCAGCGCGCACGGATTCGTGCTGCACCTGCGTGAGGAGCGTCGCTGGGCCCTGGGGACGACGGCATCCGAACTCGCCGGGGGCTTCGCCCGTCAGCAGCCGCTCGCACGGCTCGGACGCCCTCTGGTCGCGGCCCTCGCCGATCGTCTGGGTGAGAGCACGCATCTGGCGGTGCTGAGCGGCGCCGATGTCGTGTACATCGTCGAGGAGCGCGCGCCGAGGCGACCCGCCCTCGTCACGGACGTCGGAGTCCGCCTGCCCGCGCATCTCACGGCGACGGGGCGGGCGATGCTCGCCGCGCTCCCCCGCGAGCAGGTGCGCGCCCTGTACCCGGACGCCGCGGCGTTCTCGACTCGCGCCGGCGAGCCGATGCGGCCGGCAGATCTGCGTGAAGTGCTGCGCAGCGTGCGTGCGGCGGGCTTCGCCGCAGAGCACGGCGAGGTGACCGCGGGGATCCGATCGGCGGGGGCGGCAGTGCTCGACGCATCCGGCTGGCCGCTCGCCGCGGTCGCCGTGACGTGGGCCGATGGAGCGGGCCCTGCAGAGTCGGATGCCGCCGCCGCAGTGCGCGAGACGGTGGCAGAGCTCCAGCGCCGCCTGCGCTGATCCGCTCGGCCCGAAAGCACGGCCCAAAAGGTGGAGGGGGCCGCCGGGCCACCCGCCCGACGACCCCCTCCACAGGAACCGGCTCAGTGTCCGATCAGCCGTTCGCGCCCTTGCGGGGCTTGAGGAATGTGGCCGGCTCCTGCTTCGCGCGCTTCGCCGCTCGCTTCTCCTTCAGCGATGACTGCGCAGTCTTCTTTCCTGCTTTTGGGTTGGGTGTCTTTCCAGACATTGGGACTCGCTTCCCCTCTCGTTCGGCTGGCGGTGTAACCCATGACCATAGCCGGTTCCACGGGGAAGTCAAATTACCCGGTGAGGAGGAAAAAACCGAAACCGGATCGCATGGGCGGATCGAGTGAGCACTACGCTCTAATGGTGCTCGATACTCTCACCGGATTCGTGGTTGTGGGACTCGCGATCGCCGTCGGGTACATCGTCGGCCGCATCGATCTGCTCGGCGAACACGCACGGCACGTGCTCGGTCGACTGACGTTCTTCGTGCTGTCACCGTTCCTGCTGTTCACCGTGCTCGCACAGGCCGACGCCAAGGTGCTGTTCTCCTCGCTGCTGCCGGTGTCGGCGATCGCGGCGGTGCTCGTGATCGCTGTATACGCGGTGATCGCCAGGCTGATCTGGAAGCGCGACGTCGGCGAGAGCGTGATCGGCGCGCTCTCTGCCGGCCAGGTCAACTCCAACAACATCGGCATCCCGCTCTCGCTCTACCTGCTGGGCAGCGCCGCCTATCCTGCACCGGTGATCCTGATGCAGCTGCTGGTCTTCACGCCGGTCTCCCTCACGATCCTCGATGCCGTCACCAGCGGGAGGACCTCGGCATGGCGCACGTTCGTGCGCACGGCGACGAATCCGATCATCCTGGGCTCCGCTCTGGGTACGCTCGTCTCGGTACTCGGCATCGATCTGCCGCCGATCGTGATGGAGCCCGCTGTCCTCCTGGCGAACGCCTGCGTGCCGGTGCTGCTGATCAGCTACGGCATCTCGCTGCACGGTCAGCGGGTTCTCGGCTCCTCGGGCCACCGCCGCGACGTGCTGCTCGCCAGCGTGCTCAAGCTGCTCGTCATGCCTCTGCTTGCCTGGGTCGTCGCCCAGTTCGTGTTCGGCCTGTCCGCCCACGAGGTGCTGATCGTCGTCGTGCTCGCGGCGCTTCCGACCGCGCAGAACGTCTTCAACTACTCTCAGCGCTACGACATCGGCGAGTCCATCTCACGCGACACGGTGTTCATCACGACGATCGGATGCGTGCCGGTGCTGCTGGCCGCGACGTTGCTGCTGGGATAGGCCTGCGGGTCAGAACTCTTGGGCTGAGGGCTCGGGCCTGCAAGAGTGTGAGCATGAGCGCACTCCGCATCCTGCATCTCAGTGACACGCACTTCTCGGGCGACGGCGGCCGCCACTACGGCGTGGTCGACACCGCCGAGCACCTGCGCCGCGCGCTCTCGCACGTGGCGCACCTCACGTTCGACCTCGTCGTCGTGTCGGGCGACGTGAGTCAGGACGGTTCCGAGGCGTCGTATCGGCAGATCCGGGATGCTGTCACGCCGTGGACTCTCGCCCGCGGCGCCCGCCCTGTGTTCGCGATGGGCAATCATGATCGGCGCGACGCCTTCCGCGCGGTGCTGGGCGAAGGACAGCCCGATGCCGACGAGGTGCCCCTGGGAGGAATCGACCTCGACCGCCCTGTGGCATCGCTCGTCGAGCAGGACGGCTGGCGGATCGTGGTGCTCGACAGCTCGGTGCCCGGTGCCGGCTACGGCGCTCTGGATCCCGAGCAGCTGTCATTCCTCCGCGAAGCGATCTCAGAGCCCGCCCCGCACGGAACCGTAGTGGTCGTGCACCACCCGCCGCTGCGCGCGCAGACCGACCTGCTGCAGGCACTCGCCCTCGACGAGCACGATGGGCACGAGCTGCTCGACATCGTGCGGGGCACCGACGTGCGCGTCATCCTCAGCGGCCACTATCACCTGCCGATCACCGAGATCGTCGGGGGCGTGCCGGTGACGGTGGCGCCCGGTGTGACGAACCTCTCGCGAGCGTTTGCCGATCCGGCGGAGGAATCCGCGATCGACGGCTTCGGCGGCGCGGTCGTGACCGTAGGCGAAGGCAGCGTACGCGTGGTGCCGTTCGTCGAGAGGCTGACTCCGGACGATGTCGTCTTCCACTACGACGCCGACGTGGTGGCGCAGATCATTCAGGATTCCGGACCGCCGACTGAGCGACCGGCGCCGCAGCCCTGAACGCAGAACAGGCCCCGCCGAAGCGGAGCCTGTTCTTCACTGTCTCAACACAGTGTGGACCTAAGGGGATTCGAACCCCTGACCTCCTCGATGCGAACGAGGCGCGCTACCAACTGCGCCATAGGCCCGTGAACCTCAGTTAGATTATCACGCTCCACAGGTGGGCTGCGTCGCGATGGTGCTCAGCCGGCGGCGCGTCGTTCGAGAAGCTGCCGCACATGCTGCTCGATCTCGGCGTCGTCGACGAACCCCATCCGCGCGTACGGCGAGGTCGCTTCCTTGGCCGCGGGCAGCGACACCGGCGCCGGCGCTGCCATCTCCTCCGCACGCTCGCGAAGTGCTGCGACGCGCGCGGCACGGCGCAGCGCCTGCTGCGCGTCGATCTCGGCCCGCGCGATCTGGGTGGCCGACCCTGCGACCTGCACCAGCGGCGCCGGCAACGGCCTCGGTGTCCACGATGCACGGCCCTGATCGTGCAGCGGCGGAGAGACACGACCCGCGGCCGTGCTCTCGGTGACGACGGAGACGGGGCGACGAGCCGCACGTCGTGACACTGATGCCATCTTCTGCAGCGTCATCGCGGCCACGAGTGCGAGAGAGCCGCCGGTCCAGACGAGCAGCTGCGCGCCGCCGCTCAGCAACTGCCACACGCCGAGTCCTGCGACGACCAGCCCTGCGATCAGGAGCACCGTCGCGACCGCACGCACCCGCCGACGGGCACGCGCCTGCCTCACGACGGGGTCGGTGCGGGTCGCTGCGAGTTCCTCACGGAGCCGTACGAGCTCGACCGACTCCTTCTCCGACTGCAGCCGTTTCGCAAGCTTCTGCTGGGCGTGGGCGGTGCGGGCGTTGAGCTCGAGGTGCACTTCGGCCGGCGTCTCGCTGGTCTCGGCGAGCACGCGCAGGGCCTGGTTCAGCCGGACCGCGTTGCGTTCGGAGGCGTTGTACTGGTAGCGACCGCGCCAGGAAGGCAGCAGATACAGCATCCAGAGCAGCACGGCGACGAGGACGATCACGCCCCCGCTCAGCACCGGCCCATCCATAGGGTCAACGGTATGCGACCCGGTCGCCCCTGCCCCTCACCCCGGGCGCGTGTCGCGACCGGGCGTGGACGATTCTCAGATCGAGAGCCGATCCGACGGCGGAACCATTGCGGCGTCTTGCGGCGCTCGCCCGTGGATCCAGCGGTTGAGCACGCCCTCTGGTGCATCCTCACGAGTGAGCGCGAAGGCGTAGTGGTCGCGCCAGTCGCCGTCGATGTGGATGTAGCGGCGTCGGAGTCCCTCGTAGCGGAACCCGAGCTTCTGCACGACGCGCAGGCTCGCCTCGTTCTCAGGACGGATGCAGATCTCCATCCGATGCAGGCCGAACTCCCGGAACGACGCATCGGTGGCGAGGGCGACCGCCGTCGGCGTGATGCCCTTGCCCGCGAACCGCTCGCTGACCCAGTACCCGATCGTCGCCGAGCACAGCGACCCCCGCGCGACGCCCCAGATGTTCAGCTGGCCGGCGATCTCGCCGTCGTGCTCCATCACGAACGGGTATCCTCCGCCGTCGCGGTACTGCTGCAGCAGGCGACGGATGCTGAGGCGCATGTCGAACGACGCCGATCCGTTCGGGATCGTCGCCTCCCAGCGCTGCAGCCACGAGCGATTGTTCACCAGTTCGTGCTGCAGCACGCGGGCATCGCGGGGGCGGACGAGCCTCAGCTCGACCGGACCGTGACGGTGCCCCGGCAGCAGATCCATGCGCATCCCCGCCCTCGAAACGCCTAGAGGCGCTCGCTGAATTCCTTCAGCCACGGCCGCAGTTCGGCGCCGAGGTCGTCGCGATCCGTCGCGAGCTGCACGATCGCTTTGATGTAGTCGACGCGGTCGCCTGTGTCATAGCGTCGTCCGCGGAAGACGACTCCGATGACACCAGGGCCCTCCGAATCCGCGGCGAGCTCCTGCAGCGCGTCGGTGAGCTGGATCTCTCCGCCCTTGCCCGGCTCGGTGCGCTCCAGAATCGGGAACACAGCTGCCGGCAGGATGTAGCGGCCGATGATGGCGAGGTTGGAGGGGGCGTCCTCCGGAGAAGGCTTCTCGACAAGCCCCGTGACGCGCACGATGTCGGTCTCGTCGGTCTGCTCGACAGCCGCGGCACCGTAGAGGTGGATGCTCGAGGGGTCGACCTCCATCAGCGCGACGACGGTCGCGCCGGTGCGCTCGTTGATCTCGATCATGGTGGTCAGCAGCTCATCGCGCTCGTCGATGAGGTCATCGCCGAGCAGCACGGCGAACGAGCTGTCGCCGACGTGCGCCTTCGCGCGCAGCACCGCGTGCCCGAGCCCCTTGGGCTCGCCCTGGCGCAGATAGTGGATGTCGGCCAGGTCGCTCGACTTCATGACGCGCTCGAGGCGGGCCATATCGCCCTTCTCGGTGAGCTTCACCTCGAGCTCCGGCACGGAGTCGAAGTGATTGGAGATCATGTTCTTGTTGCGGCCGATGATCACGAGGATGTCATCGATGCCGGCTGCGGCGGCCTCTTCGACCACGTACTGGATCGCCGGCTTGTCCACCACCGGAAGCATTTCCTTCGGCATCGCCTTGGTCGCGGGCAGGAACCGCGTTCCGAGGCCAGCTGCCGGAATGACTGCCTTCATTTTCTGGTGTCCCATCAGGCCAGCTTAGCGGGGGCTCCTCACTCATCGACACGTAGACTCGAGGCATGTCCACCGATGTCGAGCACGAGAAGCGCGCGCTGCGCGCCGAGCTGCGCGAGCGGCGGCAACTGCTCTCAGACGCACAGCGCGCGACCGCGGCATCCGGCATCCGTGAACAGCTCGATGCCCTGATCGAGGCGCACTCGGCCGAATCGATCTCATGCTTCCTCTCGGCCATGACAGAGCCCGGCACCCGGGAGTTCGTCGCCGCAGCCGTGCAGCGCGGCATCCGAGTCCTCCTGCCGGTCACGCGCGCGGACGGCCTGCTGGACTGGGCGGTCGCCGACGACACCGACGAGACCTCCGAGGGGCTCTTCGGATTGCCGGAGCCGACCGGCGAGGTTCTCGGCCCGATCGCCGTGAACGACGTCGATCTCATGATCATCCCCGCCGCTGCCGTCGACTCCACGGGCATGCGGCTCGGCTGGGGCCGCGGCTACTTCGACAAGACCATCGGATCCATGGAGAAATGCCCTCCCGTGTACGCCGTGATCTATGATTCCGAGGTACTCGAATCCCTCCCGCGCGAGGTGCACGACCAGCCGGTCACCGGCATCGTGACGCCCACCCGCACGCTCACCCTGTCGCCATCGCGACCCTGATCCACCCGAGACGATATGCCCACCTATGCCTACGCCTGCACATCGTGCGGCCACAAGTTCGACGCCGTCCAGAGCTTCTCGGACGACGCTCTCGCGATCTGCCCCGAATGCGGCGGCGCGTTGCGCAAACAGTACGGATCGATCGGTGTGACGTTCAACGGCTCCGGATTCTATCGGACCGACTCTCGGAGTGGCTCTGGCGGAAAGGCCGATACTTCGTCATCATCGAAATCGGAACCGTCGACAAGTGCCAACCCGGCGCCTGCTGCGGCTCCAGCCTCTTCCTGAGGTCTGCATCGAAAGATGGGGGTTCCCGTGTTCCAGGGATTCAAGGAATTCATCACCAAGGGCAATGTCATCGATCTTGCTGTGGCCGTCGTCATCGGCGGTGCGTTCACAGCGATCGTCAACGCTGTGGTCTCAGCGATCATCACCCCACTCGTCTCGCTGTTCTTCGACGCGGGTGCGACGGGTGAGATCGGCATTCAGATGACCGGCATCTACAGCCAGGAGGTCACATTCCCGATCGGCGATCTGATCTCGGCCATCATCAGCTTCCTCGCCGTCGCGCTGGTCGTGTACTTCGTGTTCGTCGTGCCGATGAACAAGTACAAGGAGCGCCAGGCTGCACGCAACCCCGCGGTCGAGGAGGAGACCCTGCCGACCGAGCAGGAACTGCTCATCGAGATCCGCGACGCGCTCCGCAGGGATGCATTGAGCTGACCGGAGCAGCTGCCCGGGCCCTCATCTCCTTCGGGAGGTGGGGGCTTCCTGCTGTTGTCCGTCAGTAGTGCGGTGGCACGTCGTCGCGCAGGCGTGCGTCGTTCGGGCCGGCGTCGCCATGGGGTTTCCTCGTACGCGCCGGATTCGTCACGACGTCCGGCGAAGGGTCGGTGTCAGGTGCCGGGGTGAGCCGGGCACGCCTGCTGCCCGGAACCCGCACGATGCGCTGGCGGGCCGGTTCGTTCGACTTCGCGTCAGGCATCGCCGGGAAGGTCGATCGGCTGCGTGTCCGTGTCGGAGCGCACGGTGTCCTCCGCGATGCCGAGCACCGCCGCGATACGCGACGCCGCCGTGACGGGGTCGCTGTAGAGGTCGAACGCATGCACGCGCACATAATGCCATCCGAGCCGGCGCAGCACGTGCGGGCGCAGCCGCAGCGTCTCTCGCAGCGACTCTCCACGTGACTCGGGGTCGGACTCGATGACGACGGCCTTGCCGCCGTGCTGCGCGACCAGCGGCAGCAGACCGCGGTAGTCGACGTCGACCGAGGCGCCCAGCCTGCGCAGTTCGCGTGCGAGAGCGAGGGTGAGGGGATCAGCGAGATCCTCGAGACGAGAGTCGCGCCCGCGTGCGGCGAGTCCGCCCAGGATGGACATGAGCGTGGATGCGCCGTGCTCCAGGCGTCCGTCGTCGAAGGACGAAGGGCGGATGGACGACACGAGCACCATCGAACGTCGCGCCCTGGTCATTCCCACGGTCAGCAGCCGTTCACCGTCCGGTGTGGACAGGTCACCGAAATCGCTGAGCACACGGCCATGCTTGGTCAGGCCGTAGCCGAGCGAGAAGATCACGCGGTCTCGGCTCTCCGCGACCGACTCCTCGAGGGTGAGGACGGCGAACGGCTCCGCCGTGTAACGACCGACGAAGTCGGCGACGTCCGACCGGCCGGCGAACGCACTGGTGACCGCCGCGCGGACGCGCTCGGAATGACGCGCACTCGCCGTGATGACCATGAGCGACTCGGACGGGCGATGCACGGCGTGCTCGACCACGAGCGTGACCACGCGGGCCACCTCGGCGTCAGGGCTCTCGACAGCGCCCGAGATCGGATCCGGTGCGCCGACGCCGCCCTCGACGTAGTCGACGGTGAGGCTGCCGCGCCCGAGGTACGAACCTGCCCACGGCAGGGAGATGATCTCGCCGCCGTAGAACGCGTCGTTGATGAGTTCCGCCAGGTCTTCGCCACCGGCGCGGTAGCTGCGGGTGAGCGTCATCACCGGCAGAAGCTCGGCGAGGCGCTCGAACACCGAGACGTCGTCGAACGGAACCTCCGCCTCCCATTCGCGATCGGCGTCGACAGCGACCTCGAACGGCGTCGGGCGCTGGGTGACCGGGTCGCCGAACGCGACCACCTGGCGCGCCCTGCGGATCGCGGGCGCGGCCTCGGCGAGGTTGATGGCCGCAGCATCCACCAGCATCACAGCGTCGAACTCCACCGAGTCGGGGATCTCCGGCACCTGATACGGCGAAGATATCCACGCGGGGGCGAGCACGTTCATGAGCGTCGGCGCGGCACTGATGATCTCTGCGGTCGACGGCACTCCCTGCGTGAGCGCACGCCGCAGATGCTGGGACTCGGTGGGCTCGTCGACGATCGCGATGCGCCACTGATTGGCCAGCTGCCATGCGAGTAGTGGGCCCGCCATCGACGCGTGCGCCTCGTCCACGAGGCGGAAGTCGCGCTCAAGCCGGTCGACCACCGCGGTGTTGGCGCCCAGCAGGGCACGGTCGTCCTGCAGCGCGCGCTCGAGCAGGGACTGCCACCAGGCGAACTCCAGCTCCTCCGCGACCTGATCCTCGGCGACGTGACGCACGGAGAGCTCCGCAAGCAGCGGCTCGAGCCCCAGCGTCGCGAGAGTGTCCCGGATGGTCGCACGCTCGACCAGGTTGTCGAACACATCCGAGCGGGCGGCGAGCCCGGCGAGGGTGCGCACCAGCCGCTCGACGGGAAGCGTCGCCAACGGCTCACGTCTGCCGAGGGCGACGTCGAGCTCCGCCAGCTCAGCGCTGACCCGCTGCCAGGAGCCGTACACGTCGGAGAGGCCGAGCGGGATCTCCGGGGCGACACCCGCGTCGACGAAGCGCTGCCACTGCGTGCGCTGCTGCTGGATGCGCAGCAGAGCCTCGTGCATCTCGGTGATGTGCACACCTGGGCGCACATACTCCTTGGCGAGGCGGCGCAGACGACGCCGGTTCGCGCCGGACATGCCGGGCGAGTCGCGCCGCGAGCCGTGAGCCTGGATGAGTTCGCCCAGTGGCCGCTCGAACACGGTCGGGCTGAAGCGGTCGAGCGAATCGCGGATGCCCTCGATCAGCCGCAAGTACTCCCCCAGTTCGTCGATCGTCGCGAACGGGCGCATATGCGTCTGGGAGATGAGCTCGTAGCCGCGCTCGAGCAGGGCGGGGACGCTCGAAGCGTGCAGTCTGCCGGCCAGCTCATGCGCGGAGCGAGCAGCCTCGGTGCTGGAGAAGCTCACCCCGTACCAGGGCGAGTCGTTCGGACCGAAGCGGAACTCCCCGAGTCGTGCCGCCTGCACCAGTGCCCCAGCTGCCGCGGTGCGGTCACCGGCGAGGCGACGCAGCGTCTCGGTACTCAGCCGCGCCGTCGTCGAGGGGGGCGTCGGAAGCGACGCGAGCCTGGCGAGGTGGCGGGTGGCGTCCAGAACAGACACGTCGAGTCCTGCCACGGGAGCCGTGAGCGCCTTGCGGTAGTCACGCAGCACCGTGCGCAGGCGCACCAGAGCATCGTCCACATCGCTGACCTTGGGGGCGGTCGCCTTCTCGTTGCGCCCGATCGCGCGGACCAGATCGCGTCGGACGCTGGCAGGCGACACCGCGAGACTGTCCAGGGCGATGCCCGCCAGCCTGTGGCGCACTCCGTCGAGGGTCGAGCGACGAGCGGAGACGACGAGGACGCGCTTGCCGGCGCGCACCAGCTCGCCCAGCGCGTTGATGACGGTCTGCGTGCCGCCGGTGCCAGGAAGCGTGGCGACCACGAGCGAGTGCCCGGCGGCGATGCGGGTCAGCACGGATTCCTGTTCGGCATCGGCATCCAGCAGCAGGGTGTCCGAGGCGGGGGCGCGATCGTCCGCACTAGTGATGTGCGGTTCGGGGCGGGCCGCCGTGACCTGCTCACGGTCGGCGACGTGGCCGGCGAGCGCGTTGAGGAGTGGGTGATCCAGCGATCTGCCGTCACTGGTCATCGCGGCGCCGACGTCTGCGAACGTCGAGACGACCAGGCGCGGCAGGACGGTGAAGGTGTCGATGGACTGGGTCGCCGCGCGCAGCCTGTCGATCACGGGCTGCGGCTTGAAGATCCCGCCGTCGTATGCGAGTGCCGCAAGCGCATCGGCATCGATCGTGATGCCGAAGTGCTCGCGGGTGACGCGCACGAGCTCGGGGTTCACGATGAAGGCGCCCTGCAGCTTCAGCTCGAAGTCGGTGTGGTGCCGGCGGATGGCGAGCGGGCGCAGCAGGACAGGGGCGGCGAAGTCCGCCCCGCCGATGCGCCACCCGGCGAGTCCGACGGCGAGATGCACGGCCTCGATGCCGCGCACGGTGCGCAGTTCGGTGTGCTTGGCCGTGATGCGCTCGGCGGCGAGGCGTGCGGTGCGCAGCCCGACCTCGTCACGGAACAGGTTCGAGAGCAGAGTCGATTTGCCGGTGATGAACTGCGGCAGGCTCCCGGGGTGGGCGCGGGAGATGTCGATGCCGCCCTCGACCGTGTCGCGGTAGGTGACCAACGGCGATGGCCCACCGAGATCGGCGGCTTCGGCGCGGAGTCTGGTGCGTTCGGCGTCGGCGATGTGCCAGGCCACGATGGCCGTCTGGTCGCCCTGTTGGTCGCCGAGAGTCATCGCGGCTTCCGCTGCCGCGGCATCCGCGGCCTTCTCTTCACGTCGCCACACACAGGACAGACTAGGCTCCGAGCCTGCGCACTCCCGGTATCCCGGGCGGGTTTCACCGGATTGATCCACTTTTCCTGCACATCGGGGGCTGAATCGGCTCTTCTCCCCCACCAGCGGCATCGAACGCACGGACGTCGGCCGCGCACGTCAGGATGGGGTCATGACCTTCCGCTACGACTTCGCCCCCACTCCGTTCGGCGACGCACTCGTGGTCTTCTCCGACGAGGGGATCGTACGCTTCGACCTTTCCGAGTCGTCCGATCCCACCGTTCCCTGGCTTCTGGAAGGCATCTCCGCCCGACTCCACGAGGTGCCGGTGCCCGACCCGGGGGCGGCCGATGAACTCGCGCATCTGCTCGACGACTACTTCGCAGGTGACGCGGTGCGCTTCGACGAGCATGTCCGGCTCGACTGGCGCCTGATCGACGGATTCCATCGCACCGCGCTGCAGACGATCGCATCGATCGAGTGGGGTCAGACGATGAGCTACGGCGAGGTCGCCGTGGTCGCAGGAAGCCCGGGCGCGGCGCGCGCGGTCGGTACCGCGTGCCGGCTGACGCCGTTCTCGATCATCGTGCCGGTGCACCGCGTCGTGCGCTCCGACGGCAGTCCGGGGCAGTACGGCGCTCACCCCGAGCACAAGCGCTATCTGCTCGACCTGGAGCGATAGACGACAGGAACCCCCGAGGTGTGGGCCTTCGGGGGTTCCTGCTCCGGCTGATCTCCGCTAGTGCTCCGTCGCCTTCTCGGCGCCGAACCCGGTGAGCGAGCGCACGTCCATCTCGGCAGCGAGCTGCGGAGATTCCGCTGTGCGGCTCGTGATCGTGCCGAGCCAGCCCAGGATGAATCCGAGCGGTATCGACACGATGCCGGGGTTGTTCAGCGGCCACAGCACGATGTCGATCCCGGGGATCATCGCCGTCTCCGATCCCGAGAACACCGGGGAGAACACGATCAGCAGGATCGCCGAGCCGAGACCGCCGTACATGCTCCACACCGCACCGCGCGTGTTGAAACGGCGCCAGAACAGCGAGTACAGGATCGTCGGCAGGTTCGCGGATGCCGCGACGGCGAACGCCAATGCGACGAGGAACGCGATGTTCTGCCCCTGCGCTCCGATTCCGCCGAGGATCGCGAGAATGCCGATGACGACCACCGTGCGCCTGGCGACTCGGACTTCCCCGTTCGGATCCGGATCGGCGGCTGTGCCGTCGGCGTTCTTGCGGTTCTTCTGGATGATGTTCGCGTAGATGTCGTGCGCGAACGACGCCGCCGCCGTGATCGTGAGCCCTGCCACCACCGCCAGGATCGTCGCGAACGCGACTGCCGAGATGAAGCCCAGCAGGATCGGACCGCCGAGGTGCTGAGCCAGCAGCGGCGCAGCCGAGTTCACACCTCCGGGCGCGGCCAGGATGGCGTCGGCACCGACCAGTGCACCGGCGCCGTAGCCGAGCACGAGCGTCAGCAGGTAGAACCCGCCGATGAGCCAGATCGCCCAGACCACCGACCGACGCGCCTCCTTCGCGGTCGGCACCGTGTAGAACCGCATCAGCACGTGCGGCAGCCCCGCCGTGCCGAGCACCAGAGCCATGCCGAGGGAGAGGAAGTCCCAGGGGTTCGCGCCGTACTGGAGCCCTGGTGCGAGTACCGCCTCCCCTGCAGGCGACTTCGCGACCGCGGCCTCCAGCAGGGTGTTGAGGCTGAAGCCGTTGAGCGCCAGTACCCAGATCGTCATCACGACGGCGCCGGCGATGAGCAGGACGGCCTTGACGATCTGCACCCAGGTGGTGCCCTTCATGCCGCCGATGAGCACGTAGACGATCATCAGAACGCCCACGACGCCGATCACGATCGACTGCCCGATCCGTCCGTCGATGCCGAGCAGCAGCGAGACGAGTCCGCCTGCTCCTGCCATCTGTGCGAGCAGGTAGAAGAAGCACACCGCGAGTGTCGTGATGGCCGCAGCCATCCGCACCGGACGCTGCTTCAGGCGGAAGGAGAGCACATCGGCCATCGTGAACTTGCCCGTGTTGCGCATCAGCTCGGCGACCAGCAGCAGGGCGACCAGCCAGGCCACGAGGAAACCGATCGAATACAGGAATCCGTCATATCCGTTCACCGCGATCGCACCGCAGATTCCGAGGAAGGATGCCGCGGACAGATAGTCACCCGCGATCGCGATGCCATTCTGGGGCCCGGTGAAAGAACGTCCGGCCGCGTAGTAGTCCGCCGCCGTCTTGTTGTTCCGGCTTGCGCGGATGACGATGAACAGCGTCACCGCGACGAAGGCTGCGAAGATCGCGATGTTGAGGATCGGATTGTTGTCGGCTGTGGTCGTGGTGGACATCGGGATGACATTCATGCCTGAGCCTGCGCCTTCTCGAGTTCCTCACGTATCTCCTGCGCCTTCGGATCCAATTTCCGATTCGCGAACGAGACGTATCCCATGGTGATCGCGAATGTCGTCACGAACTGCCCCAATCCGAAAAGCAGTCCGACGGTGATATCTCCCCATACCCGCTGGCCCATGAAATCCGTCGCGAATGCGGCGAGCAGCACATATACGAAATACCAGATCAGGAAGAACGCGGCCATCGGGAAGATGAACGAGCGCTGCGTCTTCTTCAATTGCCGGAATCGAGGTGATTCCTCGACAGCGATGTAGTCGATTCCACCTGCCGATTCTGAGTCGATTCGGTCGGTCATGGGGCCTCCTTGCCACATGTCGGGAACTCGCATGGTGGCACCGTGCGAGTGGTAGGGTCGACGCTACGAAACGGGGCACGGCGTCGTCCACCCCCGAAAGTAGGTACTTTGGTGAGCACCACGATCACACTGGATGCAGACACAGATCTCGTCGCTCGTGCAGTGCGCGAGCTGTCCCGCCGCACCCGATTCCCCGTCGCCTTCGGCGGGCTCTTCGAAGACGGCGTCGTCTCGGTGACCAGCATCGTCGGCAACCGCACCCACAGTCTCGAGGGACTCCGAGTCCGCCCCGAGCGCGGTCTCGGCGGGCGTGCCATGACCGAGTTGCGTCCCCGGATGACCAGCGACTACGGAGCCTCCAGGCAGATCACCCACGACTACGACGGCTTCGTCCTCGGCGAGGGGCTGCGAACCCTGCTCGCCATCCCGATCGTCGTGGGCGGCCGCTCTCGCGGCGTGCTCTACGCCGGGGCGTGGCACGAGACCCCAGTGGGCGGAGTCAGCACGGCACCGGCGATGACCGTCGCCGATTCCGTCGCATCCGAACTCCGCATCCGCGACGAGGTCGAGCGCCGCATGCGCTCGTTCGCGCCGCGCGCACAGGGCTTCTCCCCGGCCAGGCTCGAAGAACTGCGGGAGAGCTTCGCAGAGCTGCGCAGCGTGTCAGCCGATGTCACGGATGCGACGTTGAGAGAGCGGCTCGCCCGGCTGGAGAGCCGGCTGCTCGACGTCGTGGGCGGCGAGCATGACGTCACGACCGGTCCGATCTCATCCATCCGCCTCTCCCCCCGGGAGACAGACGTGCTGGCATGCGTCGCGCTCGGAGCGACGAACTCGGAGATCGCGTCCCAGCTCGGACTGCGCGAGGGGACGGTCAAGGCGTATCTGGGCACGGCGATGTCGAAGCTGGATGCGTCGACCCGCCACGCCGCTGTCGCGCGGGCCCGGCGGGCGGGATTGCTGCCCTGACATCGCACAGGCTCGCCCGGTATTCTTGATCATGTCGCCATCTGCGGCACCGGACGAGGTGAACCAGTACCCGGAGAGCGAAAAGACTGGCTCCGAAGGAGCAGACCGTGTCGTGGATCATTCTCATCGTCTCCGGAGTTCTCGAAGCAGTCTGGGCGACTGCATTGGGAAAGTCCGACGGCCTTTCCAAGCTCTGGCCGAGCGTCGTGTTCTTCGTCGGCCTCGCCCTGTCGATGTTCGGCCTCGCATGGGCGATGAAGGACATCTCCACCGGCACCGCATATGCGGTGTGGGTGGGAATCGGCGCCTCATTGACGGTGATCTACGCCATGATCACCGGAGATACGGATATCTCGTGGGTGCGAATCCTTCTTCTGCTCGGACTTGTCGGATGCATCGTCGGTCTGAAACTCATCGACCCCGGTCATGAATAGCATCTGAATCGTTTGTCGGTGCATTCTCCGGCGCGTATGCTGACGAAATGGCCCGACGTATTGTGCATCAGCTCGTAGACGACATCGATGGAACCGTTCTGGGAATCGGAGAGGGCGAAACCGTCCATTTCTCTCTCAACAGCACGGCTTACGAGATCGATCTGACTTCAGAGAATGCCGACGCATTCCGAGAAGCACTGGAGCCGTATGTCTCGGCCGCTCGTCGGGCGTCCTCGGCGTCTGCTTCGCGCGGAAGCGCATCGCGCAAACGCGCGGCGGGCTCTCCCGAGACGGCGGCGATCCGCGAATGGGCGAATGAGAACGGCTACACCGTCTCCGAACGCGGTCGCATCCCCGGCACCATCGTGGACGCGTACCGCGCCGCGCACTGACCTGCTCTGATCACTCTTCTTCGGAGATCGCCCACGGCACATCGCCGAGGGCGATCTCCGACGTCATGTCCACGAGGAATCTTCGGACGACCTCGCGCTCTTCCGACGACAGTCTGGCCGCCGCGATGAACCGGCGAGCATGTTGCCGTCCGACCGTCTCGATGGCAGACCGCCGCGTCTCGGGCGTGATCGCGATCGCCAATGCGCGCCGATCCGACGGGTGCGGTGACCGCGTGATGTGACCGCCGCGCTCGAGGCGGTCGAGCAGCTTGGTCGTCGATGCCGTCGAGATGCCGAGATGCGCAGCGATCGCACCCGGTGTCGCCGTCGCATCGCTGTTCTCGACAGCGATGAGGAAATGCAGCGCCCGCATGTCCGTCTGGTTGAGCTTCATGTAGCGAAGCGATGCTTCAGACAGCTTCTGCTCGGCGTCGCGGAGCTCGCCGAGTGCCTGCATGAGGTCACTGATCTCGCTGATATCGCCCTCTGACATGCCCGCACGGTCGACGAGCTCACCGTTCGGATCGCTGACGTCGACGTGGTAGATCGACGACCCGAGTGCGAAGGTTCGCGATTCGGATTCGTCGGAGGAGGGCATGATCACGATGATATCCCTCATTATCTTCATGCTAGGCTTTCTTCTCGCCAGGCTAACTATATTGAGGATGAGATGACTGACGACAGTACTTCACCCGAGCGCGTGCGCATCCGCCGCCGCTCATGGGCGCGCGTGCTCATCCCCGTAGTGCTGATCCTCGCGTGGCTGGTCGGCGCCGGACTCGGCGGACCGCTGTTCGGCAAGGTCGACGAGGTGTCCTCGAACGATCAGACCAGCTACCTCCCCTCCTCCGCGGACGCCACGAAGGTGCAGGCTCTGCTCGGCGAGTTCAACGACGGGGATGCGATCCCCGCGATCGCGGTCTTCGTCGGCGAGGATGAGCTCACCGACGCCGAACTCGAGACGATAACGGATGCCGTGGCCGATGCACCGTCGCTGGAAGGCATCAGCGATGAGGTCTCCCCTGCGATCGCATCGGATGACGGCATGGCCGCTCAGGCCTTCATCCCCATCCAGAGCGATGCCGAGCTCGCCGACGCCGCGAAGGCGCTCGGCGCACAGTTGCAGGCTGATGCACCGGATGGCGTGAAGGTCTACATCACCGGGCCCGCAGGATTCAGCGCCGACCTGGTGGCGGGGTTCTCCGGCATCGACGGCCTGCTGCTCGGCGTCGCCCTCCTCGCCGTGTTCGTGATCCTGATCCTCGTGTACCGCTCGCTGCTGCTGCCGATCGTGGTGCTGTCGACGAGCCTGTTCGCGCTGTGCGTCGCACTGCTGGCCGTGTGGTGGCTGGCGAAGGCCGGGATACTGCTGCTGAGCGGGCAGACGCAGGGCATCCTGTTCATCCTCGTGATCGGCGCGGCCACCGACTACGCACTGCTGTTCGTCGCGCGGTTCCGGGAGGAGCTGCGCATCAGCCACGACAAGGGCGCCGCAGTCCTGGCCGCATGGAAGGGCTCGTTCGAGCCGATCCTCGCCTCAGGCGGAACCGTGATCGCAGGACTCCTCTGCCTGCTGCTGAGCGATCTGAAATCCAACAGCACGCTCGGGCCGGTCGCGGCGATCGGCATCTTCTTCGCGATGCTCTCGGCGCTCACGCTGCTCCCGTCGATGCTGCTCCTGTTCGGCCGTGCGGTGTTCTGGCCGCGCCGCCCCGCCTTCGAGCCGGAGGTCGTGGCGGCCGAGAACGGTATGCCGAAGAAGGGCCTCTGGGCGAAGCTGGCATCGCTCATCAAGCGGCGCCCCCGGCTGATCTGGATCGCGACGACACTCGTACTCCTGGCTGGTGCGATCGGCGTCACACAGCTCGACGCCGTAGGCGTTCCGCAGTCCGACCTCGTGATCGGCTCGTCAGAGGCGCGCGACGGCCAGGTCGCGCTCGGCGAGCATTTCCCCGGTGGATCCGGTAGCCCCGCATACGTCGTGGTGAACGAGGGTTCGCTGCAGGACGTCGCCGACGTGCTGCTCGGGCACGACGGTGTGGATACTGTCGCCGTCACCGCGTCGGACTCCCCCAGCGGCACCGCGAACGTGACCGCCGACGGGATCACTGCAGTGGGCCCTCCAGGCACTCCTGCGCCGGATCCCACGGTCGTCGACGGCGACATCATGCTGCAGGCCACGCTGACGGATGCCGCGGACTCCGATGGCGCAGCATCCACTGTCCGTGACATCCGCACCCAGCTCGCCGACTACGACGCCCTCGTCGGCGGCGTCACGGCGACCGCTATCGACACGAACGACGCATCGATCCGCGACCGCAACCTGATCATCCCGGTGATCCTCGTCGTGATCATGCTGATCCTGATGCTCCTGCTGCGCTCGATCCTGGCGCCGGTGCTGCTGATCCTCACCACGGTGCTCTCGTTCGGAACGGCGATGGGTGTCTCCGCACTCGTCTTCAACGGGATCTTCCACTTCTCAGGAGCCGACCCTGCGGTGCCGCTGTACGGCTTCGTGTTCCTGGTCGCCCTCGGCATCGACTACAACATCTTCCTCATGACCCGGGTGCGCGAGGAGTCGATCGCTCACGGAACCAGGCAGGGCGTGCTCCGAGGGCTCGCGATCACAGGCGGCGTGATCACATCGGCGGGTCTCGTGCTCGCGGCGACATTCGCGGCGCTCTCGGTGATCCCCATCCTGTTCCTCGTACAGCTGGCCTTCATCGTCGCCTTCGGTGTGCTGCTCGACACGTTCATCGTGCGCTCGCTTCTCGTGCCGGCGCTGAGCTACGACATCGGCCGACGGATCTGGTGGCCGTCGAAGCTGGGTCGCGGCGAGGACTGACGCTGCCCGGCCGGCTGCTTCAGACGAAGGCCGGCAGGAAGGACACGACCGAGCCGATCACACCGACGACGGCGAAGATGATGCCGAGCGTGAGCAGCACGCGCTTGGCCATCGGAGGATGGATCCGTGCGTTCTCAGGGTTCCTGGTGCTCACATAGCCGCTGTGCCAGTCGTCGGCGGTCGACTCGGATCCGCGCAATGGTCGCTCGTGGAAATCACCGCGAGCGAACCAGCGCGCGAAAGGAACGCCGTCGCGCTCGATGACGGCGATGTCGACGCGTTCCCAGCGCCCTTCGGCGAGCGCGACCATGCCGGCGACGATGAGCAGCGGGATGCCGACTCCGAGACCGATCCACGACATCGCCTCGCCGACCACGCCGAGGATGTCGAGAGTCTGCACCCGCTCATCGTATTGCGTATAACGCGCGCGGGTGCTCCGGTCAACCGGGTCGTGCACTGTGCCGCGGGACCCTACTCTGACAGATCCAGATCGATCGAGAGGATGGACGGCGGATGAGTGGCATCGAAGACCAGGGCCTGGGCCCGGAGAAGGTCGAACCGGCACCGGTGGACGAGTCCGACCCGCATGAGAACGCAGAAGAGCCGTCGACCCAGGATCTGAAGGAACCGAGTACTGAGAAGGAGCCGGGGGAAGAGCCGAAGGCACCGGACAGGACGGATCCGGAACCGAGCCATGAAGCGGTCGGCATCGGCATCGTAGGTCGGCCCCAGACCGAGGTGGAGAACGAGACCGACTGACATCGGCCACGTTCACAGCGGCAACTGGTGCCCCTGGAGGGACTCGAACCCCCAACCGTTTGCTTAGGACGCAACTGCTCTTCCATTGAGCTACAGAGGCTGGCTGGTTCAGTCTATCCGTCCTGAGGGCCGGACGATGTCACGCCGCCAGCGCGAGATACGGCTCCCAGCAGGGGTCGCTGCGCTCCGTTCCGCGCACCGTCCACGCCGTGCCGTGCGGCGGGAGCGGGGTGAAGCGCAGATCCCACCGCATCTCCTGCGGTGTGCGGTCGCTCTTGACGTTGTTGCAGCGAAGGCAGCAGGCGACCAGGTTCTCCCACGAGTCCGCTCCCCCGCGCGAGCGTGGCAGCACATGATCGATCGTGGATGCGGACTTGCCGCAGTACCCGCAGCGGTGGTTGTCGCGGCGCAGCACTCCACGCCGCGTGACAGGCACACGTCTGCTCATCGGCAGCCGGACGTATCTGCGGAGGATGATGACGGCCGGACGGTCGTACGCTCCGCGTGCACCCCAGACGGGATCGTCTTGCACCCGTTCGATCACGGTGGCCTTCTGATTCATCACGAGCACCAGGGCTCGCTTGAAGGACACCACCGCGAGCGGCTCGTACCCGGCGTTCAGAACAAGTGTGCGCATCGTCATCCTCTCGATCCGCCGGGACGGCTTCCCGGCACTCTCGAATCACACGACGTCACACAGACAGCAGAATCTACGCAGGGACGAAAAAAGGCGCCGTCTCAGAGACAGCGCCTTTCGCACACGACGACATCGGTGCATCCCTGCGGGCGATGCCGAAGAACGTAACGACCGAGCGCATCCATGGTGCGGATGCTCGGTATACGTTCCATCGGCTTCTCCCGTCCGTGCGACGACGGGATCAGATTAGCCCATCGCGCCGACGGATGACGAAACGCCGAGTGAACACTCAGACGTGTGTCGCCTCGCAGATCCGGTCGGTGATGGTCAGCCGGCGTTCGCAGCGAGCCAGGAGTAGGGCTCGAGGACACTGCCGTTGACGTTGACCTCCAAGTGGAGGTGATTGGCCGTGGAATTTCCGGTGCTGCCGACGGCTCCGATGAGTTGTCCTGCTACCACCGTCTGCCCTGCCGAGACCTGGCGGGACCCGTAGGTCATGTGCCCGTAGGTGGTCGATACGCTCTGCCCACCGATGACGTGGTCGATCGTGATGCCGACGCCGTAGCCGTAGTAGCTCTCCGACGACACCCTGACCACTCCGGCCGCCACCGCGTAGATGGGCGTGCCCGCCGGGGCCAGCATGTCCGCACCCTGGTGTCCGCCGCTGTCGGGCCCGACGGTAGTACGCGCCTCGGTATAGGAACCTCGCGGGAGCGGGTAGCGCACTTCACCGGAGCCAGGGGAGACGAGTGCATAGCTGCCGATGTCGATGCCGCCGCCGGACGACGAAGCAGTCGCATTCGCGGCGGCTGCAGCAGCGGCGGCAGCAGCAGCCGCGGCTGCTTCTTCAGCCTTCTTCTTATCGATCTCTTCCTGCGTGGTCGCGCTGTACGTCGAACGAACAAGCGGAGAGGCGGTGGCTTCGGAGGCCACGACAAGGGACTGGGCGTCACCTGCCGCTACCTGCTGCAGCGTGGCGGCGGCGTCGACCGGCGTCGACGAGGCGGCGTACGCGGGCAGTGCGACAGCCGCGACGAGCGCGCCGACGGCGCCGAAGATGGCGATCGACCGCATGGGCTTGATCATCTTTCGCGCGACGTCGCGGGGCGCTGCACTGCTGCTTCGCTTCAGAGACTTTTCAGATGTGTTCGCGGTCGGTTCGATATCTGCGGCCAAAAGGGAATCCTCCAGTGCCTCGACGCTTCGGGTGCGCTGGCTCGTCTGCACTCTGCTACTCGTGCCACTTGTCGGGTGGCATTCTGTGCGGATTGTCCGCGGAGAGGACGAGCCGGTGAGGCGATCTTCGCGGGAATGCCGCCAGCGGGCTTCTTCACTGACGACCTGACCGAGGTTACCGGAAGATAACGATTCTGTCACCCTGAGACGCTGGCAATCTCCCGAACGCGTCGCTCGAGCGGTGCAGCGCGGCCGAAGATCAGGTTGGCGCGCCCACCAGGAAGATGTGCGACGCGAGTTCGACGGGCAGCTCGAGCCCCTCCTCGACGCCGTCCATCTGGATCAGCACATATCCCTCGTTGAAGCGGTAATTGCCGTGCGCTCCCGGCACGACGCCGGCGTCGCGCAGCTGCTCGAGCAACTCGGGATCGACCTGGGCGGGTTCTGCCAGCCGACGCACCGTGCCCTCGATCGGCTCGTTCGCCGCATCGAGCTTCTTCACGAGGCCGATCACTCCCTCGTCGAACGTGCGCGCTGGAATGTCGCCCAGCTGATCGAGTCCGGGGATGGGGTTTCCGTACGGCGACTCCGTCGGATGCCCGAGCAGTTCGACGAGGCGCCGCTCCACCTGCTCGCTCATCACATGTTCCCAGCGACAGGCCTCTTCGTGCACGAACGCCCAGTCCAGACCGATCACGTCCGAGAGCAGACGCTCGGCCAGACGGTGCTTGCGCATCACATTGACAGCCTTGCGTCGCCCCGCGTCGGTGAGCTCCAGCGTGCGATCTTCCGAGACGACGACGAGACCGTCGCGCTCCATCCGACCGACCGTCTGAGAGACAGTGGGCCCGGAGTGACCGAGTCGTTCGGAGATGCGCGCGCGCAGCGGCACGATGTTCTCCTCCTCGAGTTCGAGGATGGTGCGGAGGTACATCTCCGTGGTGTCGATCAAGTCCGTCATTAGGCCCTCCGGGTCTTCTTAGGCAAGCCTACATTCTCCACTGGGTGCGGGTACGTGTCACACGGGGGAATCGCTGCGCCCCGCGGCCCTAGAATCGACGCATGGCGATCGAGATTCCCCGTGACCTCCTGCCCGTAGACGGCCGCTTCGGCTGCGGTCCCTCGAAGGTGCGCGCAGCGCAGCTCGAAGCGCTGGTCACTGCCGGGGCGAGCATCCTCGGCACCTCGCATCGCCAGGCGCCCGTGAAGAACCTCGTCGGCAGCGTCCGCGAGCAGTTCGCGAGTCTGTTCCGCCTTCCGGACGGCTACGAGATCGTGCTCGGCAACGGCGGGTCGACCGCATTCTGGGATGCCGCCGCCTTCGGCCTCATCGAGCGTCGTAGCCAGAACCTCACCTTCGGTGAGTTCGGCGGCAAGTTCGCCAAGGCCGCAGGCGCGCCGTGGCTCGATGCTCCTGACGTGCGCACGGCCGAGCCTGGCTCGCTCGTGGCCGCCGAGGCGGCCGAGGGCATCGACATCTACGCGTGGCCGCACAACGAGACATCGACCGGCGTCGCAGCGCCCATCGAGCGCGTCGTAGCCGACGGCGCACTCACCGTCATCGACGCGACCAGCGCAGCCGGTGGCATCGACATCGATGTGAGCCAGGCCGACGTCTACTACTTCGCACCGCAGAAGAACCTCGGCTCCGACGGCGGTCTGTGGTTCGCCGCGGTATCGCCGGCCGCCATCGAACGGATCGAGCGGATCGCGGCATCCGATCGGTACATCCCCGAGTTCCTGAGCCTGAAGAACGCCGTCGACAACTCACGTCTGAACCAGACCCTGAACACTCCGGCGCTGGCGACGCTGCACCTGCTCGACAGTCAGCTGAAGTGGATCAACGAGAGCGGCGGCCTGGCCTGGGCCGGCGCCCGCACCGCCGAGTCGTCGCAGGCGCTCTACAACTGGGCCGAGGCATCCGAAGTCGCGACGCCGTTCGTCACCGACCCGGCGCACCGCTCCCCCGTGGTCGTCACGATCGACTTCGCCGAGGGCATCGACGCGGCGGGCATCGCGAAGACCCTGCGCGCCAACGGCATCGTCGACACGGAGCCCTACCGCAAGCTCGGCCGCAATCAGCTGCGCGTCGCGACGTTCGTGTCGATCGAGCCAGACGATGTGCGCCAGCTCATCCGCTCGATCGACTACGTGCTGGAGAACACCGGCGCCTGAGGCCGGCGCGCGATACACCTTTCGACAGTCGCTACATCGATCGGTGTAGCGACTGTCGAAGCGTGTCGCGCGAAGGGCGACTATTCCTCTTCGTCGGAGTCTTCGTCGGAGTCGTCGGAGTCTTCGTCGGAGTCGTCGGAGTCTTCGTCGGAGTCGTCGGAGTCTTCGTCGGAGTCGTCAGCCGAGTCGTCGAGCTCGTCGATGTCGACGCCGTCGAGGTCGCCGGCGTGCAGCGTGCGCGGCTCTGACGGGTCGCCGTCCTCGTCGTCGTCGTCGTCATCATCGTCGTCATCATCGTCGTCCAGGTCGTCGTCGACGTCAGCATCGAAATCGTCATCACCGTCGTCGTCCGAACCGGATGCTGCGGCATCCGCCGCCTCGCCCGCCTCCGCCGCGAGAGCCGCGGCCTGCTCGGCGAGTTCGACCTGGTGCGCGCGGTAGTCCGCGAGTCGTTCGGCCCACGGCACCCACTCCGGCGCGAGAAGCGCGCCGTCGGTCGGCATCAGCTCGACCTCGAGTACGGTCGGCTCGGCATCCTCGACGCGGGCGACGGTGACAGTCCAGTACCACCCCGGGTATCCAGGCAGCCGGTTCTCGAACCGCAACGACACCGAACCGTCGTCCTCGACGAGGTAGCCCGCTGCTGGGCCGACCGTCGAGGCGGGTGTGATCTCGTGCAGCGCCGCGAGCGCGAGATCGTGCGCGCCGATCAGGCGTGCGTCGGCATCAGGCATCGAGGTCCTCGGCGACCTTGCGCAGCATCGCTGCGACCTTGCGTCCATGACCGGAGGACGGATAGCGTCCGCGGCGGAGGTCCCCTCCGATGCTGTCGAGCAGCTTCACGAGGTCTTCGACGATGATCGCCATGTCGTCTGCGGGCTTGCGCTTCGCCTTCGTGAGGCTGACGGGAGCCTCGAGGACCCGCACCGAGAGCGCCTGGAGTCCGCGCTTGCCGTCGGCGACGCCGAACTCCACGCGGGCACCTTGCTTGACTGTCGCGCCTGCGGGCAGGGCGGAGGCGTGCAGGAAGACGTCCTGGCCATCATCGCTGGCGATGAAGCCGAAGCCCTTCTCGTCGTCGTAGAACCTGACCTTGCCGGTGGGCATGGAGAACCTCGCTGTGTGATGGTGCCGGTGTGAAGGCGCGCGCATTCGCGCCCACCACCAGCCTACCGGTGTTCAAGGGACTAAGCTGAGACGGATGAGCACGCAGAATTCCGGACCGGACCTTCCCGTCCGCCGCCTGGATCGTATCCTCGCCTTCACGGCCTTGACGCTCGCCGCACTCTCGGTGATCTGTTTCTTCGCGATCATCATCGGCAGCGCATCCGGCATGACGCAGAAGTCCTTCTCGGACGGGATCTGGCCGTTCATCGTCGCGATCCCGCCGTACGGTCTGCCGCTCGCATTCGCGATGATCATCGCGCTGCTGGTGATGAGCTTCGTGAGGAAGGGACGCGCAGCCAAGCGCTCCTGACGATGAGCACGCATGCCCGCCCGCTCGCTGTATGGCTGGCTGCTGCGAGCGACTCGCAGCTGGCCGCCCTCTTCGAGGCGAATGGCGTGCGCACGGATCCATCCTGGTCCGACTTCTTCGATGCGGCGGAAGCGCTCCTCGACCCGGCATCCATCGAGCGGATGCTGCCCCGCCTGACCCTGTCGGAGGCGACTGCCCTGCGCCGCGCAGTGGACCATGCAGCCGGCGGTACCGGTGGCCCGGCCGGCGGATCGACGGGCGAATCGTCGTCGCTGATCGCACTCGCGCTGCTTCGCCCCGACGGCATCCCCTCGCCTCCCGTCGTCGACGCCGTCATGAACCGCCCGGTTCCTCCCACCGTCAGCGCCGCGGCCACGGCGCCAGCCTCTGAGATCGCCGAGGCGCACGCCGCAGAGCGCGCCTTCACGAGTGTCGCGGCACTCGCCGACCTGCTCATGATGGCGAGGGAGACGCCGCTGGCGCTTCTGACCAGCGGGAATCTGGCTGCCGGCGAGAAGCGGCGGCTGGCGGATGCGGGCCTCCCCGTCGACATCATGGACGCACTCATCGCACTTGCAGACGATGCGGCGCTCGTAACCACCGCGCATCGGCAACTCCGCACCACTTCCCTCGGCGACACCTGGCTGCGACTGACCGCGTCCGAGAGATGGACGCGGCTCGCCGACGCCTTCCGCCGCGCACTCCCCCGCGGCCTGCGCACGGCGTCGGGCGGATGGCTTCCGGTGCCGTTGTGGGAGCACCAGCATCCGTGGGATCCGTCGTGGCCGGAGCGCTGCGCAGCCCTCCGAGACCGCGCGCGGATCCTCGGCCTGATCGCCGAGGGCGACAGCGAGCCGGCATGGGCGGTGCCGATCCGCGAAGGACATGCGCCCGAGGTCGCGACTCTGCAGCGGCTGCTTCCGGCAGAGGTGGATCGGCTCTTCCTGCAGAACGACCTCTCGGCGATCGCTCCCGGACCGCTTTCGCCGGCTCTCGACGTTCGTCTGCGCGCAATCGCCGTCCGTGAGTCCGCTGCCCAGGCCTCGTCGTACCGGTTCACCGCCGAGTCCGTCTCGCACGCGCTCGCATCAGGGGAGACTGCGGCATCCATCCTCGACTTCCTCGCACAGCTCTCACTGACGGGGATCCCCCAGCCGTTGGAATACCTCGTCACGCAGACGGCGCAGCGCCACGGCCTCGTACGCGTGTTCGCCGAGGCGGATTCCGGACGCACTCGGGTCAGCAGCACGGATGCCACTCTGCTCGACGCGATGGGTGTCGATCAGTCCCTTCGCCCTCTGGGACTGTCGCGCGATGCCACCGGACTCACCTCACGGGTCGGCCGCGACACCGTGTACTGGGCGCTGACGGATGCGCGCTACCCCGCCACGATCGTCGGCGCCGACGGGCAGCCGGAGGTCGTGGATCGCAATCCTGCGCCCGCAGCCGAGGAGGCGAGCGCCGTGTCCTACGACGCTCTCATCGCACGTCTGCGCGCTCACCAGGGTCCTGACGCCGATGCGGCATGGCTCGACCGCGAGCTCGAAGCCGCCGTGCGCGCCAAGGCGGTGCTGCTGGTCGAGGTCGGCATGCCGGACGGATCGACGCGCGAGCTGCTGCTGGAGGCGAGCGGCCTGGGTGGCGGTCGCCTGCGCGGCCGCGATCGTGCAGCGGATGTGGAACGCACGCTTCCGGTCAGGAGCATCCGCTCCGCCCGGGTGTTCGACCCTTCGCTCCCCCCGCCCACGACGGCGAGCCCGTGACACCCGAGGACGGTAGACTGGTCAGCTATGTCTGATGGCCCACTGATCGTCCAGAGCGACCGCACCGTCCTGCTCGAAGTCGCGCACGCGGACGCCGAGAGCGCCCGCCACGAACTGGCGATCTTCGCCGAGCTGGAGCGCGCCCCAGAGCACATCCACACGTACCGGATCACCCGCCTGGGTCTGTGGAATGCACGTGCGGCAGGGCACACGGCCGAGGACATGCTGGACACCCTCGAGCGCTGGTCGCGGTTCCCCGTGCCGCCGTCTGTGTCGGTCGATCTTCGTGAGACTGTGAACCGCTACGGCCGCCTGGTGATCGAGCGCGACGAGGAAGGCGTGCTGATCCTCAGTTCGAGCGACCCCGCGGTGCTCGCCCAGGTGGCGAACAACAAGCGCATCCAGCCGCTGCTGATCGGGCACCCGGCCCCTGACCGCTACGCGGTCGATGCGTGGGCGCGCGGTCAGATCAAGCAGGAGCTGCTGAAGATCGGCTGGCCGGCCGAAGACCTCGCCGGATACACGCCGGGGACACCGCACGACATCGAGCTCGCCGAAGACGGCTGGCACGTGCGTCCATACCAGCAGGATGCCGTGGACGCGTTCTCGAAGGACGGCTCCGGCGTGGTGGTGCTGCCGTGCGGTGCGGGAAAGACGATCGTCGGCGCCGGTGCCATGGCAGCGACGAAGACGACGACCCTCATCCTCGTCACCAACACGGTCTCGGCCCGGCAGTGGCGCGACGAACTGCTCAAGCGCACGAGCCTCACCCCCGAGGAGATCGGCGAGTACTCCGGTCAGGTCAAGGAGGTCAAGCCGGTCACGATCGCGACCTACCAGATCCTCACCGCGAAGCGGAAGGGCGAGTACGCGCACCTCGCACTCCTGGATGCTCTGGACTGGGGACTCATCATCTACGACGAGGTGCACCTGCTGCCCGCTCCGGTCTTCAAGCTGACCGCGGATCTGCAGGCGCGCCGCCGCATCGGTCTCACGGCGACGCTCGTCCGCGAAGACGGCCGTGAGGGCGACGTTTTCAGCCTGATCGGTCCCAAGCGCTTCGACGCGCCGTGGAAGCAGATCGAAGCACAGGGCTACATCTCCCCTGCCGCCTGCTACGAGGTGCGCGTCGACCTGCCCGCGTACGACCGGCTCGAGTACGCGGCGGCGACGGATGACGAGCGGTATCGTCTCGCAGCATCCGCACCTGCGAAGATCGACGCCGTCCGCGAGCTGATCGCGAAGCACCCGGGTGAGCGCATCCTCGTGATCGGCCAGTACCTCGATCAGCTCGAGACCCTTTCAGAGGCCCTGAACGCCCCTCAGATCACCGGTGCCACACCGGTGGACGAGCGCGAAGAGCTGTATCAGCAGTTCCGCGAGGGCGAGATCGAGCTGCTCGTGGTCTCGAAGGTCGCCAATTTCTCGATCGATCTGCCGGAGGCATCCGTCGCGATCCAGGTGTCCGGTTCGTTCGGCTCCCGTCAGGAAGAGGCACAGCGCCTCGGCCGGCTGCTGCGTCCGAAGGAATCGGGCCACACCGCCAGTTTCTACACGCTCATCGCGCGCGACACGGTCGACCAGGACTACGCGCAGAACCGCCAGCGCTTCCTCGCGGAGCAGGGCTACAGCTACACGATCCTCGATGCGGACGCGCTCACTGCGGCGTGAATGCGAGGGCGTCTGAGCGGCGCTCCGTCAAATGATCAGCCACTGCATCGGCTTAGTCACCATAATGGGGACATGACTGACGCGCGCATCCTGGTCGTCGATGACGAGCCGAACATCCGCGACCTGCTCTCCACAGGTCTCAGCTTCGCCGGATTTCAGGTGAAGACGGTCGCCAACGGCGCCGCCACGATCTCCGCAGTTCTCGAGGAGGAGCCCGACCTCATCATCCTCGATGTGATGCTGCCCGACATGAACGGGTTCAGCGTGACCAAGCGCCTTCGTGGCGCAGGGTTCACCGCGCCGATCCTGTTCCTCACCGCGAAGGACGACACTCAGGACAAGATCGAGGGCCTCAACGCCGGTGGCGACGACTACGTCACCAAGCCGTTCGCGCTCGACGAGATCGTCGCCAGGGCCCAGGCCATCCTCCGCCGCACCATGCAGGCGGATGAGGAGTCGATCATCCGCGCCGGCGAGCTGTCGATGGATCAGGACACGCACGATGTGTTCGTCGGCAAGGAGCCCATCGAGCTCAGCCCGACGGAGTTCAAGCTCCTGCGCTACCTCATGCTCAATCCCAACCGCGTGCTCTCGAAGGCGCAGATCCTCGACCATGTGTGGGAGTACGACTTCAACGGCGACGCCGGCATCGTCGAGAGCTACATCTCCTACCTCCGCCGCAAGATCGATCCGCACACCGAGGAATCGGTGATCCAGACCAAGCGCGGCTTCGGCTACATGCTGAAGGTGGGGAAGTAGCGCTCGAAAGGGAGCCGCATGGGGCAGCAGCCTGACGCGGTCACCGGGTGGTGGCGGCGGATCAGCCTTCGCGCGAAGGTCACCGGCGTCACAGTCGCCGTGCTCGCGCTGGGGCTCGTCGTCGCCGGTATCGGCACTGTGCCGCTGCTGCGAGACTCCCTGATCAGGAACATCGACGCGCAGCTGCCCTCCCTGGTCACCAGCGACCTGGCCAGTCGCTGGTTCGACATGAGCCTGGTCGACGGAGCTCTCGAGCTGTCCCCCGCCGAGAACGCTCCGCGGTCATCGGACTACTTCTTCGCGATCTATGCCGCTGACGGCACACGGCTCGCGGATGCCGGCGGAACCGCCGACTCGGAGCGACCGGTCTTTCCGGAGACGATGACGATCGCTCAGGCTCATGCCCAGGAGGAGGAGACCACGATCCCGCTGCAGGGGGAGGATGGCGGCGCGTTCCACGGGTCGGTCGTGGTCAGCGACGGCCCCGCCGGCACGTTGTACGTGCAGTACGTCGCACTCCCGCTGGAGGAGGCGGACCGCATCATCGCCACGTACTTCGGCGTGTACACGACCGTCGCCCTGGTGACGATTCTCATCGCTGCCCTACTGATCCGCGGTCTGGTCACCCTGACATTCCGCCGGCTCGGTCAGGTCGAGTCGACCGCGATGCTGATCGCCTCCGGCGACTTCAGCCAGCGCCTCACCGACCTGGAACCCACGACCGAGGTCGGTCGCCTCAACTATGCGATCAACACGATGCTCGAGCGCATCGATCAGTCGATCGCCCAGCGCGACCGCACCGTTCAGCACATGCGCCGATTCATCGGAGATGCGAGCCACGAACTGCGCACACCGCTGGTGAGCGTACGCGGCTACGCGGAACTGTACCGGATGGGCGCCATCCGTGGCGAGGAGGACACCGCGAGAGCCATGGAGCGCATCGAGAAGGAGGCGATCCGGATGGGCGTGCTCGTCGAGGATCTGCTCGCTCTCGCCCGCCTGGATGAGGAGCGCGAGCCCGAGATCGCTCCGATCGACCTGCGGCCCGTCGCCAGAGACGCCGCCCTCGATGTGCGTGCTGCAGCTCCCGGTCGGACCATCATGGTCGTGGACAGGACAGCGGACGCCATCGACATCGCACCGCGGCTGCTGAATCCGACGACCACCACGACGACGACGACGACCACGGTCACGGGTCGCAATCGCACGGGAGCCCTCGCGCGGCTGCGTCGCCGGCCGCGCAACACCCAACCCGAAAGTCCGGAGATCGACTTCACGGAAGCACAGGATGCCCCGGTGCGCACGCCGCCGATCGTTCTCGGCGAGGAGAACAAGGTACGCCAGATCGTGGCGAACCTGCTCGGAAACGCCCGACGGTTCTCCAGCGAGGACAGCCCGATCGAGGTCGTCGTCGACTCCGATCGCGTCGCGGGAACCGGCAGCATCGCGATCGTCGACCACGGTGAGGGCATCCCGCCTCAGATCCGCGAGCAGATCTTCGAGCGTTTCTGGCGTGCCGACACCTCGCGGGCACGCGAGACCGGAGGCTCGGGTCTCGGACTCGCGATCGTCGCCTCGATAGTGTCCGCGCTGCACGGCAGCGTGCGCGTCGACGAGACACCCGGCGGCGGAGCGACATTCACGGTGACTCTCCCGCTGGCACCTGCGCACGCGACGCCGGAGCATCTGCTGGAGGACACCCAGCCGCTGGAGCGTCTCGACCTCGACAGCCTCTGACTCCCTCTGCACAGACGGGAGATCGGGAAGAGCGTCCACCGATGCTGTGTTCTCGGTGTTCATCGACGGCGCAGCCCTCGTATCGTCAGAGCTCCGATGAGAGGAGTTCCCATGTCCGTATACACCGTCGACACCGAAGCGGTCTTCGCCGCCACAGGTGCCGCCCGAGCAACAATGGAACGGCTGCGCAGCGAATCACTCGCCCTGAAGGCGCAGCTGACCCAGCTGCAGTCGTCCTGGACCGGCACCGCATCCGTCGCATTCCAGGGGTGCAGTGATCAGTGGAGTGCCGCGCAACTGCACGTCGAGCAGGTGCTGGAGTCGATCAGCGGCGCGCTCGGCTCCGCCGCCACGCAGTACTCGGACGCCGATCAGTACTCGGCCAGCCTGTTCCGCTGACCCCGAGCCTGTTCCATCGCCCCCCTGGAACGCAGAAACGCCCCGGCCGAGGCCGGGGCGTTTCTGTCGGTCAGGACTTAGAAGTCCATGCCACCCGTCGGGTCGCCTGCCGGAGCGACGGCCTTCTCGGGCTTGTCGGCGACGACGACCTCAGTGGTGAGGAAGAGGCCGGCGATCGAGGCTGCGTTCTGCAGAGCAGAGCGCGTGACCTTGGCCGGGTCGATGATGCCTGCTGCGAACATCTCCACGTACTCACCGGTAGCGGCGTTGAGGCCGTGACCGCTGGGCAGTTCGGAGACCTTGTGAGCGACGACACCCGGCTCGAGACCGGCGTTGAGCGCGATCTGCTTGAGCGGCGCCGAGATCGCGACGCGAACGATGTTCGCACCGGTCGCCTCGTCGCCCGACAGCGTGAGTGCGTCGAGCGCCTTCGTGCCGGCCTGGATGAGCGCGACGCCACCACCGGGGACGATGCCCTCTTCGACGGCTGCCTTCGCGTTGCGAACGGCGTCCTCGATGCGGTGCTTGCGCTCCTTGAGCTCGACCTCGGTTGCAGCTCCGGCCTTGATGACGGCAACGCCGCCGGCGAGCTTGGCGAGACGCTCCTGGAGCTTCTCACGGTCGTAATCGCTGTCGGTGTTCTCGATCTCGCGGCGGATCTGGGTCACGCGACCCTCGATCTGCTCGGTCTCGCCAGCACCCTCGACGATGGTGGTCTCATCCTTGGTGATGATGACCTTGCGCGCACGGCCCAGAAGGTCGAGCGTCGTGTTCTCGAGCTTGAGACCGACCTCTTCGGTGATGACCTGACCACCGGTGAGGATCGCGATGTCCTGCAGCTGAGCCTTGCGACGGTCGCCGAAGCCGGGAGCCTTGACGGCGGCCGACTTGAAGATGCCGCGGATCTTGTTCAGCACGAGAGTCGCAAGGGCTTCGCCCTCGACGTCCTCGGCGATGATGACGAGTTCCTTGCCATCCTGGATCACCTTGTCGACAACCGGGAGAAGATCCTTGATGTTCGAGATCTTCGAGTTCGCGATGAGGATGTAGGGTTCCTCGAACACGGCCTCCTGGCGGTCTGCATCCGTCACGAAGTACGGGTTCAGGTAGCCCTTGTCGAAGCGCATGCCCTCGGTGAGCTCGAGCTCGGTGCCGAAGGTCTGCGACTCCTCGACGGTGACGACGCCTTCCTTGCCGACCTTGTCGATAGCCTCGGCGATGAGCTCGCCGATCTCGGGGTCAGCGGCGGAGATGGATGCCGTGGCTGCGATCTGCTCCTTGGAGTCGATCTCCTTGGCGCTGGCGAGCAGCTCCTCGGTGATGGCCGCGACGGCCTTCTCGATGCCGCGCTTGAGCGAGATCGGGTCGGCGCCGGCTGCGACGTTGCGCAGGCCTTCGCGGACGAGCGCCTGAGCGAGGACGGTTGCGGTGGTGGTTCCGTCACCTGCGACGTCGTCGGTCTTCTTGGCGACCTCCTTGACGAGCTCCGCGCCGATCTTCTCGTACGGGTCGTCCAGCTCGATCTCCTTGGCGATCGACACACCGTCGTTCGTGATCGTGGGAGCGCCCCACTTCTTCTCGAGCACGACGTTGCGACCGCGCGGGCCGAGGGTCACCTTGACAGCGTCGGCGAGGATGTTCAAGCCACGCTCGAGGCCGCGTCGGGCCTCCTCATCGAAAGCGATGATCTTTGCCATGAGTTTTGTCGTCCCTCCTGGACGTAGACGTTCTGATTAGCACTCAGGGTATGCGAGTGCTAACGCCCATTCTGGCACTCGACCCCATCGAGTGCAAGCCGCGGGCGACGTCTATCCGGCTGGAGTCTCTTCGGACTCCGGCGCGACGGTCGAACGATCGGTGCCGATGACGACCACGAGCTGCTTCTGCTCGGGATCGTTCGGGTCGGCGTAGAAATCGTCCTGCACGACCTTCGCACCGCCGATGACATCAGCGAGACCGATCGCGGCGAGTTCATCCGCCTCGGAGACGTAGTAGACGGCGGTGTCGGCGAAGTCCTGCGAGCCGGCGGGAGCGTTGCTCACCATGTCGGCGGCCCAGCCGGCGTTGACGATCGTGTCGCGCATCTGGGCGTCGAGATCGTCCTGTCCGGATGCGTTGAGCACCAGCACCGAGTAGGTCGGGTCAACGACACCGGTGACCTCAGGCGTCGGAGCGATCGTCGGCTCCGCTGCGGGGAACAGGTTGATGCGACCCATCAGCACGAGGGCGACGAAGATGCCCACGACGATGAGGACGAGGGCTGCGACGAACGACCACAGCAGCACGACCCAGCCGTTCATCCCCGGGGCTTCGGCGCGATGCGCTCCTACACGTCCCGAGGCATGGGCGACATCATCGAATCGATCTCTGACGGATTTGGACACCCGTCGATGCTATCTGCCCACTGCCGAGAATCCACTCACAGCCGGTGGCGCCGACACCTCAGCCGGCGAATCCGCGCATCCTCGCCACCCGCTGGTCGGTCCTGTTCTCACGCAGACGGCGCAGGCGACGAACCAGCAGGGGATCGTGCTCAAGTGCCTGCTCGGTGTCGATGAGTCGGCCGAGCAGCTGGTAGTAGCGCGCCGGACTCATGCCGAGCGAACTGCGGATCGCCTCTTCCTTGGACCCGCCGTGCCGCGGCCAGCGCGCCTCGAGCGCGAGGATCGCGCGGTCGCGATCAGTGAGGTCTCCGAGCATGCGTCCAGGCTAAGCGCGAAGATCGCCTGTATCGGTGCGCCACTCCCACCAGCGCCCCAATGGATCCGCAGCCGCACGCACGCCGCCATCGAGCGCGACGACGAAATCCGGCCAGGTGTCGGCATCGACCGACGGATGCCATGCGTCGTGCAGCGACGGAGCGTCGATCGTGATCCAGCGGGCGGGCAGCGCCTGCACCTTGGCGATGAGCGCCTGTCGCTCTGCCCACGGGATGTGGGCGAGCACACCTGGCGTCGTGATCACGAGCGTCGCATCTCGAGGTGCGGATGCGGCGACGGACTCGATGTTCGCGCCGGCATCGCCGCGCACGAGCACAGGAGGTTCGGCGGCGGCGATGTCGAGAGCCGCAGTGATGCGGTCCTCACGCCCCGTCTCCCCCGGCCATACGAGGCCCCGCAGCCACGCCCGATCACGCGGATCCCGCGCGTCGAGCGGATCGAGATCGATGCCCGCGCGCCAGATGATCTGCGGCATCCGGACCGGTGGCATCTCACCGCGGACCTCGCTGACCAGCGAGACCGGCGACGCCCCGTCGTCCGGGTCGAGCGCCGCGCGCAGCGCGCCGCTCGAGTCGACGAAGCGGTACGAATACCGGTCGGGAAAGAGGCAGAGACCCGCGGATGCCCCGATCTCGAGCAGCGCGATCGGACCGTCGATCTCGGAGAGCACCGGCAGGAGCGGAGCGAGCCGCAGCGGCTCGTTGGTCTGCACGCGGCGGGCCGCGCACTCGGCGACGATCTCGTCGGCGTGCGCGAGCAGGAAGGTGCGCCACCGATCGAAACCAGCGAGAGGGGCGCCCAGCATCCTGGTCACCGCGAAGACGAGCGGCGGCTGCCGGTGCGTCGCCGGAATGCGGGCGAGAACCTCCTGCGCGGCTGCATCGCGCTCGACCCCGAGCGCCCACTCCTCATACAGCGGCGAGCGCCCTGGCGCCTCGTCCCTGGCGAAGCGCCCGTAGCGTTCGCGCACAGCATCCGTCATCTCCCCATTCTGATGCCGGGCATTGCGTAACTGCGACGCCACGGGTGCGCAGGAGGGGCAGAATGGAAGGGACTCAGGAGGCACGATGGACTACAGCGTGAAGAAGACAGAAGACGAGTGGCGCGCAGAGCTCGGCGATGAGCAGTACTCGGTGTTGCGACAGGCGGCCACAGAGCGCGCGTGGACGGGCGAACTGCTCGACGAGAAGCGTGCCGGCCTCTACACATGCGGCGCGTGCGGCGTCGAGCTGTTCAAGAGCGGCACCAAGTTCGATTCCGGATGCGGTTGGCCGAGCTTCTACGAGTCGATCCGCCCTGACGCCGTGCAGCTGATCGAGGACAACACCCTCGGCATGCAGCGCACAGAGGTGCGGTGCGCGAACTGCGGTTCGCACCTCGGGCATGTCTTCCCCGACGGGTTCGGCACCCCGACCGGTGACCGCTACTGCATGAACTCCCTGGCGCTGAACTTCACCCCCGGCGACGCCGAGGCGTGAGCGCGCTCGACGCCGTCAGGGCGCGGCATTCCTGGTCGAAGGTCACAGACGACGCTCCGACCCGTGAAGAGCTGCTGACGCTGGTCGCCGCCGCAGGGCGCGTCGCCGACCATTCGTCACTGCGTCCGTGGCGCCTGATCGAACTGCGCGGCGACGATCGCGTGGTGCTCGGCAAGGCGATCGCCGAAGCCGAGGGCGACAAGAAGCCCTCGTCCAAGCCGTTGCGCGCTCCCCTGCTGATCGCGGTCGTGGCGAGTTTCCGCACGAGCAGCAAGGTGCCGCGCTGGGAGCAGGAGGCCGTCGCCTCGGGCGTCGCGCACACCATGAGCCTGCTGCTCGACGACGCCGGGTGGGGCGTCTTCTGGCGTACCGGCGAGTACACGCGCTCGAAGGCGGTCGCCAAGGCGCATGGGCTGCACAAGGACGAAGCGCTCCTCGGGTGGCTCTACGTCGGCGGCAAGCCCGCAGGCAAGAAAGCGGGGCGCCGCAAGAGCGTCGACGCCCGTGCGATGCTGACCCGGATGCCCGCGAAGACGAAGAAGAAGCCGGCGAAGTAGTCAGCGCCGGCGACGCCGCCAGGGCAGCGCCACCACGACGGAGGCCACGGCGACGGCGACCATCAGGGCGAGCTGCCAGTGCGCGGGGCCGGATGCCGGGGGCCAGAGCAGATCGATGGCCACCGAGGCCGTCAGCTGCCCGAGCACGGAGCCGAGGCCGAGCAGCAGCACCCCGGTGTGCGCGACGATCGCGGCACCGAGCAGGATGTAGGCGAAGCCCAGCAGTCCGCCGAGGTACAGCCACGGTTCTACGGGGAGCGCATTCGGCATCCCTCGCACCCCCACACTGACCGAAGCCGCGACGATGAGCACGGCTGTACCCGCGACGAAGCTCATCAGGGTCGCCGACATGGGCGAGCCGACGCGCTGGGCGAGGCGCCCGTTCGTGGCCGCCTGCCATGCGATGCCGACACCAGCGGCGAACGGCAGCAGGAGAAGCCAGAGCGGCGTCCGCGAGATCACGTCGCCGCTGAGCGAGACGCCCACAGCAGCGAGCGCGAACGCACCGCCGAGGACGCGCCCCGGAGTCACCGCGACGACTCCGGCGGGTCCGAAGCCGATCCGATCGAGGACCAGCCCATGCACCGTCTGCCCTGCGACGACGCCGACGGTGAACAGGGAGACGCCGAGGACGCCTGCCGTGACGCCCTGCGTCGAGACGGTGAGCGCCCCGCAGGCGCCGCCCAGCAGCATCCAGTTCGGGATGGTGCGTGTGCGGATGCCGCGCCAGAGGCGTACGGCGCCGGTACGCGCCGATGGGAGCGCGAGCGTGACCACGATGAGGACGATGAGCCCGGTGCCGAAGGAGACGAGCCCGGCGACGATACCGTCATCGATGCGAACGCCGAGCACCCCGTTGATCCGCGCCTGGATCGCAGTCATCGCGCCGATCGCGACGGCTCCACCCAGTGCGAGGGGCGCGGGAAGACTTCGGGTCGCGGTCACTCGAGCACACTACCCGAGCGTTCACCCCTGCTCGAGGTCGCCGGTCGGCGCTACTCTTGCTCACATGTGCGCGAGCTACGGACTGGATCCCCGATTCACTGATGCCGAGCTGCTTGCCGAGGCGGATGCCGATGTCATCGAGGGGCTGCGCGACTGGGCTGAGCAGAACGCGGGCGAGACCCTGCGCCCCACGGGCAAGAACCTGCGCAATCTGAATCCGCTGGTCGTTCCGGGTGGCGACGCCGCCGCGCTGGAGCCGGCGTGGTGGGGCTACCTCGTGGACGGCGAGCCGGCGAAGTTCCCCTCGATCAACACCCGCTCCGAGCGTCTTCAAGAGCGTCCGGGTGGGCTGAGGACCCGCGCGATCGTGCCGACGACCGGGTGGTTCGAGATGCAGAAGCCGGCCAGGCTCTGGCACGAGTTCGCCCTCGACAACCAAGCACTGTTCGGCATGGCCGCCGTGACCCAGCGCGGACGCACCCCGGACGGGGAGTGGATCACGTGCTACTCCATCGTGATGGCGCCGGCCGCCGATCATCTCAAGGAGTTCCACGACCGGATGCCTGTGCTCATCCCGCCCGGAATGAGTCAGGAGTGGCTGACAGGCACGCCGAGCCGAGAACTGATCGACGAGGCGATCCTCGCCTCGGGCGTACTGGCTGAACGCATCACCGTCTCGGCACGACCCTAGGCGTCGGCCATGCCGCATCTCGTCCTGATCGGGCTCGCCGCGATCCTGCTCTGGTCTCTGATCTCGCACCGCTTCGAGCGCTGGGGCGTCGCCGGGCCGATCGGCCTGGTGCTGCTCGGAGCCGTGACGGTCATCTGGGACGTCGACTCCTTCGGCACCGCGATCGATTCTCCGATCTCCGAGAAGATCGTCGAGGTGATCCTCGCGATCCTGCTCTTCGCCGATGCCACCGAGGTCAAGGGCGGCATCTTCGGTCGCGAAGGAAGGGTGATCGCTCGCCTCGTGCTCATCGCGCTGCCGTTGTCGATCGTGCTGACGGTCGCGACAGGCATGCTGCTCATCCCTGACACCGGTCTGCTCGTGCTTCTCGTCGTGGCGTGCGTGATCCTGCCGATCGATTTCGCGCCGGCCGCATCTCTGCTTCGCAATCGACGGCTCCCCGCGCGGTTGCGTCAGATCCTGAACGTGGAGAGCGGCTACAACGACGGACTGATCTCCCCCGTCTTCGGCATGTCGCTGGCGCTGGCCGTCATCTGGTCGACCATTGTGCGCACCCCGGAGTCCGATATCACCGACGACGCGCTCGAGGGCCCGGCGATCCAGTTCATGGACGCATTCATCAACGCCGTTCCGTCGACCGTGATCGCCGTCGCGATCGGCATCGTGCTGGGTACCGGAATCGGATACCTCGTGCGCATCGCGCGTGCACGGCTCATCGCAGACGCACTCGGCGCCCGCTACGTCATGCTGATCCTCCCGCTCATCGCCTACGGGGTGGCGAGCATCCCGATCTTCAACGCGAATGGCTTCGTCGCCGCTTTCGTGGCCGGGATCGGATACCGGTTGACACGTACGAGAGGTCATCGATCCGAAGGGATCGACCGCAGCGAGCTGCTCCTGGTGGAGGAAGTGGGGGCTCTGGCCGCGAACTTCGTGTGGTTCGTACTCGGCGGAGCCATGCTCCTGGTGATCACGTCGGGGATCGACTGGTGGATGCTGCTGTTCGCCGTGCTCGCGCTGACTCTGCTGCGCGTCGTCCCGGTGTACCTGTCGCTCATGGGCAGCTCGGTGGGCAGGCGCGACCGGCTTCTGATCGGCGCGCTCGGCCCGCGCGGCACGGCGTCGATCGTGTTCGGGCTGCTGGCGTACAACGCGCTCCCCGAGGACGAGGGCGTGGCCGTGCTGACGATCATGGTCGCCACCGTCGTCGGCAGCATTCTGCTGCACGGACTGGCCGCGCCGCTGCTCGTGAATCGGCGAAAGGTCGGCGAGGAGATCACCTGACGCCGCTTCGCGTCAACCGGTGCGGGGAAGCAGTGCCTCTCGCAGCTGGTCGCGCACAGCGCCGTCGACGCCGGCCTGCTGCAGGTAGGCCAAGGCACCGCCGTGTTCGCGGTCGAGCCAGTCGAACGTACCGCTCAACACCGCGGCCGGCGATCTCGTCAGCACCTCCATCAGGTTGTCCGTCATCGGCACGCGGAAGCGCCGGATCTTGCGCAGCATCCGCTCTGTCCACTCTCCCGAGAGGTTCGCCGCAGTGGCCGAGTAGTCGGCGAGGATGATGTCGCGATCGATGTCGAGCGCGGTGAGGATGAGCGCCACGACGAGGCCGGTGCGATCCTTGCCGGCGGTGCAGTGCACGAGGACAGGGCCGTCGGTCGACGCGACTGCGCGGACGACGCGCCCGAGATCGCTCTGATGACGGCTGAGCACGGTCTCGTAGATCTCCTGCAGGGTGAGGGTGCGCGGATCGAACGCGCGCGGAGCGCCATCGATCGGCACGGATAGCCGGGTCGCGCCCGTCCCACGGAGCCGGTCGCGCCCGCCGATGCGCCGGTCGAATGCCGAACGAAGGTCGATGACCTGCCGGATGCCGAGCTCGTGCAACGTGCCGCGTCCCTCGCGGGTGAGCCGGTGCAGTGCGTCGGAGCGGTACAGCATGCCGGGTGTCAGCACGCCAGGAGCGACCTCGCGGAAGTTGTGCGTGCCCGCGAGCTCGAGGCGGTTGACGGGCTCATCCATGCGGTCATGCTATCTGCGACGTCGCGGCTGTGAGTTATCGTGAGCGTTCATACACGGAGGGTTTCCATGTCATCTGAACAGAACGGCTCCCGGCCGCGCGCTCTGCGCGACGGCACGGCAGAACCGCGGTTCGCGGCCCGCTACGCGACGATCGATGAGGTCGCAGAGCTGCTCGGAGTCACACCCGTGTCACTGCGCCAGACGATGCGCCGCCGCGATGCGGGTGATGCGTCATCCGCCAGCGATGCATTCATCGATCCGATCGGCAATGTCTCGGGATACCTGTGGGATCGCGACGACCTCACACCCGAGGCGATCGCAGCCTGGCACGATCGGCCGCGGCGCGGGCGTAAGCCGAACAGCGCGCGATGACGCTGCGACCCACGAAGAATGGAGCCGACTACGGGATTCGAACCCGTGACATCCTGTTTACAAGACAGGTGCTCTACCAGCTGAGCTAAGTCGGCGAACGGATCCAGTTTAGCGAGAGTGGAGCACGTCTCCGAACCGGGCTACTCCGCGGGTGTCTCTGTCGGGGCCGGAGTGTGCGTCGGCGCCTGGGTCTCGTCGGTCTCGCTGGCCACTGTCAGCACGAACTGCGCGAACTCGGCAGGATCCTTCAGGGAGCCGACGTAGGCCTCGCCGTTCACGACGATCATCGGAGCGCTCGTGAGCACGAGGTCGTCGGAGCCGACGAGTGGGCCTTCGAGGGCACGCGAGGTGGCCTCCTTCGCCCAAGAGACGAAGTCTTCCTTCTCGATGCACTTGCGAACGACCTTGGGGTCATCGACGCCGACCGCCTGGGCGAGGTCGGCGAGTTCGACGTTGGACCGGCCATTGGTGTCGACCTCGGGCTGGTCGACGAGCAGTTCGTTGTTGAACGAGTAGAACTGCGCCGGAGAATACGTGGACACGCACGCCGCCGCCGCCGCCGCACGCAGCGAGTACTTCGTGCCGTTGGAGCTCGCAGTGAGCATCGACACCGGGTGATATGTCACGGTGACGGCATCCTCGTTGATCCAGCCCGCCAGCTGGCGCGCATTCGCTCGCTCGAACTCTCCGGCACCGGGCGAGAGGTAGTCGACATAGATGTGCACATCGACGGCCGCAGCCGATGCCGTCGGCTGCGGTGTCGGATCAGGCGTCTCGGTCGCGCCGGACGTCGTCTCCTCCGGAGCCGGCGTCTCAGGCACGTCCTCGGCACCGACGTTCGGCGCCGAGTTCACGACGATGCCGTCGGAGTCCATACCGCTCGGACTCATGGTCGGCTCCGATACCGATGAGTTCACCGCCATCGCCACCGCAGTGCCGATGGCGCCCACCGCGACGACGGCGACGGCACCGACGATGATCCGTCGCATGATCCGCGCCCTGGACTGCTTGGCGTGCACCTGCTGGGCCTTTTCCCGAACCGCCTCACGGGAGCTGCGAGGGGAGGGGACGTTCGGCGTTTCGTCGCTCGACATCGTTCCTCTTGAAAGTCGTGGTGGGGACGGGCTCCCCGATGTCCTCTGCACAAGCAGGACCGCAATCGATGTTAACCAGTCAGGCTGGGAAATACCCAGGTGCCTCCCCTCCGTGCCATACTTGGCTCGGCCCGAAGGCGGGCCACGGTGGCTCATACCCACCGCATCCATCACAACGGATCGTCCGGCACGTACCTGCCGGTGAAGGAGAAAACAATGGCATCTGTCACTTTCGACGCGGCCACGCGTCTGTACCCGGGCGGCACCCGCCCAGCAGTCGACAAGCTCGACCTCGAGGTCGCTGACGGCGAATTCCTCGTCCTCGTCGGCCCTTCCGGCTGCGGCAAGTCCACGTCCCTGCGCATGCTCGCCGGCCTCGAAGAGGTCAACGACGGCCGCATCCTCATCGGCGACCGCGATGTCACCGACGTACCGCCGAAGGACCGTGACATCGCCATGGTCTTCCAGAACTACGCGCTGTACCCGCACATGACGGTCGCCGAGAACATGGGCTTCGCCCTGAAGATCGCCGGCGTCAACAAGGAAGAGCGCGCAGCCCGCGTGCTCGAGGCCGCCAAGCTGCTCGACCTCGAGGAGTACCTGACTCGCAAGCCGAAGGCCCTCTCGGGTGGTCAGCGTCAGCGCGTCGCCATGGGCCGCGCGATCGTCCGTCAGCCGCAGGTGTTCCTCATGGACGAGCCGCTGTCGAACCTCGACGCGAAGCTGCGTGTGCAGACGCGTACGCAGATCGCTTCCCTGCAGCGTCGCCTCGGCGTCACCACGGTCTACGTCACGCACGACCAGACCGAGGCCCTCACCATGGGCGACCGCATCGCCGTCCTCAAGGACGGTCTCCTGCAGCAGGTCGGCACCCCGCGCGACCTGTACGAGAAGCCGGAGAACGTGTTCGTCGCCGGCTTCATCGGCTCGCCTGCCATGAACCTCTTCTCAGCTGACCTTGCAGAGGGTGGCGTGCGCTTCGGCACCGAGGTCGTCGGACTCGACCGCGACACCGTCGGCCGCGCGAACGGCAGCCAGGTCACGGTCGGCGTCCGCCCCGAGGACATCGTCGTCGGCCCCGCCGACGGCAAGGGCCTCTCGGTCACGGTCGACCTCGTCGAGGAGCTCGGTGCTGACGGCTATCTCTACGGCCACACCGACATCAACGGCAAGCGCACCGACCTGGTCGCTCGCGTCGACGGCCGCAGCCACCCGAATGCCGGCGAGACGGTCACGCTCGCGGCATCCGTCGGACACGTTCACGCGTTCGACATCGAGTCCGGTCTGCGTCTGAACGACAAGCCGGTCGTCTCGGCCTCGTAAGTTCCATCGCACACGGCGCGGGCTGACCTTCGGGTCACCCGCGCCGTGTCGTTTCCCCGGGAGCCACATGCAGGACGCACTGCGCATCACCGCCAGCAAGGTCAACCCTGAGCTGCTGTCGCTGCCCTGGTCGACTCCGCTCGCGAAATGGCCATCTGAGCGCATCGTCTCGCTGCCCAAGGGTCTCTCCCGGCACCTCGTGCGATTCGCCGATCTGTCCGGCCGTGTCGTCGCCGTCAAAGAGACCACCGCCGAGATGGCGCAGCGCGAGTACGACATGCTCGGCAACCTCGCACGCCTCGACGTGCCATGCGTGGATCGCGTCGCCGTGATCGCCGGGCGCTCGGACGACGCAGGTACTCCGCTTCCGGCTGTACTGGTGACATCGCACCTGCGCTTCTCCATGCCCTACCGGGCGCTGTTCACGCGCGTCCTGCGCCCCGACACCGCCACCCGACTCGTCGATGCCCTGGCGCTGCTGCTCGTCCGGGTGCACAACGTCGGCTTCTACTGGGGTGACGTCTCGCTGTCGAACACGCTGTTCCGTCGCGACGCCGGCGCCTTCGCCGCCTACCTGGTGGATGCCGAGACCGGCGAACTGCACGAAGAGGGCCTCACGGAAGGACAGCGCCTCTACGACCTCGACCTCGCCCGCACGAACATCGCCGGCGAGATCATGGACCTCGCAGCCGGCGGGCGCCTGGAGCACGGAGTGGATGCGGTCGCCATCGCCGACGGCATCGTGTCGTCGTATCACTCGCTGTGGGCGGCGCTGACCGCAGAGGAGTCGTTCTCGGCCAACGAGACCTGGCGCATCACGGAGCGCGTCGAGCAGTTGAACGCGCTCGGCTTCGACATCGATGAGATGTCGATGACGACCACCGGAGACGGGACGGTCGTGGAGATCCAGCCGAAGGTCGTGGATGCCGGTCATCACCAGCGCCGCCTCATCCGGCTCACCGGGCTCGATGTCGAGGAGAACCAGGCGCGTCGGCTGTTGAACGACCTGGATGAATTCCGTGCACGCTCCAAGAAGGAGTGGGCGGATGAGGAGATGTACGCGCACGAGTGGCTGACCAGGGTGTTCGAACCCGTCGTGCGGGCGATCCCGTACGAGCTGCGCGCCAAGCTGGAGCCGGCAGAGGTGTTCCACCAGGTTCTCGAGCACCGCTGGTACCTGTCACAGGCCAACGACCGCTCGGTGCCGCTGGCAGAGGTGCTCACCTCGTACATCAACGATGTGCTGCGCCATCGCCGCGACGAGGCCACGATCATGGGCCCGCCGACCGAGACCATGTCGCTGCCGGTGATGACCGGCGCCGTGGCGGTCGCCGACGACACCGGTGAGGTCGACTGGCGCGACCTCGTCTGACGGCCAGTAGCCGACGGCTCAGTAGCCGATGGCTCAGTAGCCGACGGCGAAGTTCTCGCGGTGGTGCTTCGGGTTCTCGATCTCATCGACGAATGCGACACCGAGATCTCGTCCGGAGATGTACGACTCGCCCGCGGCATCCGTCACCAGGACCGGCCCGCCGTCGCGGTATGTGCCGGTGCGCTCACCCGGTGCCCAGTTGCCGAAGCCGCCCGCCGGGTGCACGAAGAACCAGTCCTTGCCCTCCGGCGCGCCTTGAAGGTCCTCCAGCACGCCGACCGCCTCCATGGCTTCGGCCTTGAACTCCTCAGGGAAGCCCGCATCCACGAGCCGAGGACCGCCCGGTGCGACCAGGCTGCCTCCCGCTCCCCCGACGACGCCGAGACGCACGCCGTCGGGCAGCGCCGCGAACAGCTCAGCGGTCGCCGGACGCACCTTGCCGATCATGTCGCCACGCGGCGAAAGCGCCTGGATGACGACGTCGACCTCTTCGATCTGGGTGAGCAGTCCTGGCACGTCGAGGATGTTCCCTTCGACGTACACGGCGCCTTCCACCCGCTCAGTCGGCACGGAACGCGCCAACGAGACGACGGAGTGGCCGCGCGAGACGGCCTCGGCGACGATGTTCGAGCCGGCGTAGCCGGTTCCTCCGATGACGGCGATACGAGCCATGACTTCTCCCGACTACTTTCCGGCGAGCTGCGCCCGCACCGTGGCGACCTGATACAGCGCGACGGATGCCGCGATGCCTGCGTTCAACGATTCCGTGGCCGCCGAGATCGGGATCGAGACGATCTGGTCGCAGTTCTCCGTCACGAGACGCGAGAGACCCTTGCCCTCTGAGCCGACGACGATCACGACGGGGCGATCGGCGAGTGCGAGGTCGGGCAGCGACACATCACCGCCGCCGTCGAGTCCGATCACGAACACGCCCTGCTTCTTGAATTCCTTCAGCTGCGTGGTCAGGTTCGTCGCCATCGCCACGGGGATGCGGGCGGCGGCACCGGCGCTCGTCTTCCATGCCGCGGAGTTCACACCGGCCGAGCGACGCTGCGGCAGGATGATGCCGTGCCCGCCGAACGCGGCCGTCGAGCGGATGATCGCTCCGAGATTGCGCGGATCGGTGATGCCGTCGAGCGCGACGAACAGCGGCAGCTCACCGCGACCTGAGACCAGTTCGAGCAGATCCTGCGGGTGCGCGTACTCGTACGGTGGGACCTTGAGCGCGACACCCTGGTGCACTCCATCGAAACCGGCCATGCGGTCGAGTTCCTGCCGCGTGACCTCCATCACGGGGATTCCGCGATGCGTGGCGATCGAGAGCATCTCCTTGACGCGGTCGTCCATCTCGACGCGCTGCGCGATGTAGAACGCCGTCGCGGGGATCTTGGCGCGCAGCGCCTCCAGCACCGAGTTGCGTCCGGTGACGTTCTCGGTCTCGTCGCCGGCCTTCGCCTTGGACGAGCGGTTCTGGCTGCTCGCGTTACTGGGACGTCCACCGGGCCTGCCCTTGCCGCCGGATGCCGCAAAGCGTTCGGCTGCGGCCTTGCGCTTGCCAGCCGGGTGCCAGGCTCGATCCTCCGCCTTCGGGGTCGGTCCACGGCCCTCGAGCGACTTGCGTCCGAGTCCGCCGGTGCCCTTGAGAGGGCCCTTCTTCTTGCCGTTGCTTGCGCCGGGGCGCTGTGGCTTAACCATCAATACTCCAATGAGTTCCGTCTGCTGTGTCTTCAAGAGCGATGCCTGCCGCCGCGATCGCGTCGCGGATGCGGTCGGCCGTCGCCCAGTCCTTGTCGGCCCGTGCCTGAGCGCGCTGCGTGATCATGGTCTGCACGAGGGCGTCGAGAGCGGATGCCTCGGCGTCAGCATCACCGGATGCCGCGGATGCCGCATCCAGCCCCAGCACCTGGATCATCTCGCGCACTTCATGCAACGCCCGTTCGGCGGCCGCATCGTCGCCGTGGTCGAGAGCCTGGTTTCCACGTCGCACCCGATCGTGCACCACGGCCAGTGCCTGCGGCACACCGAGGTCGTCGTCCATGGCTTCCACGAACTCTCCGGGGATCAGGGGTGTGTACTCCACTGCCTCGTCGTCCAGGTCGCGCCCCCGCCGCATCTCGTTGCGTTCGGCTGCCCTCCCCGCCCGCTCGACGAACGAGTGGATGCGTCCGAGGGCAGCCTCTGCCTCTGCCCATGACGACTCGGTCAGATCGAGGCTCGATCGGTAGTGCGCGGCGGCGAGCGCGTAGCGCACGACGAGTGGGTCGTGCGCGGCGAGCACGTCGGCTGCGAGTGTGAAGTTGTCGAGCGACTTCGACATCTTCTGCCCGTCGACGGTCACCAGGCCGTTGTGCACCCAGTACTGCGCGAAGCCTTCGCCTGCCGCCGTCGACTGCGCGAGCTCGTTCTCATGGTGCGGGAAGCGCAGATCGAGCCCACCACCGTGGATGTCGAACTCTGATCCGAGGTAGCGCCTGGCCATTGCCGAGCATTCGATATGCCAGCCGGGTCGACCAGCACCCCACGGCGAACTCCACATCGCGTCGGCGGGCTCATCTGGTTTGGAGCCCTTCCAGAGGGCGAAGTCCTGCGGATTGCGCTTGCCTCGAGGATCGGCATCCTCAGCAGCCTCCATCGCGTCGACGGACTGATGCGTGAGCGCACCGTATTTCGACCACGATCGCACGTCGAAGTACACGTCGCCCGAGCCGTCGGGCGCGGCGTAGGCGTGCCCGCGGCCGATCAGGGTCTCGATGAGCTCCTGCATCTGAGGAATGGATGCCGTCGCACGCGGCTCGTACGTCGGAGCGAGGATGCCGACGCCGGCATATGCCGCCGTGAACTGCTGCTCCATCCGGTACGCCAGCGCCCACCACGGCTCACTCGCGGTGGCGCCGGCGAGAACCTTGTCGTCGATGTCGGTGACGTTGCGCACGAAGGTCACACGACCGAATCGATGTGCGAGCCAGCGGCGAAGGAGGTCGAAGCTCAGGGCCGCGCGGACGTGACCGATGTGAGGGCCGGATTGCACCGTGGGTCCGCATACGTACATCGTGACGTTCTCGGGGTCGAGAGGCACGAAGTCGCGCAGCTGCTGTGCGCGCGTGTCGTAGAGGCGGAGAGTCACTGCACCAGACTACCCGGGGTATATGAGCGCGACCGCTGTGACGGCGACGCCTTCACCGCGGCCGGTGAATCCGAGGCCGTCAGTCGTCGTCGCGGTCACGGCGACGGATGCTCCGCCGAGTGCGGCAGACAGTGAGCGCTCGGCTTCACCGCGACGCGCGCTGAATCGCGGACGGTTTCCCTGGAACTGCACCGAGACGTTGCCGATCACGAAACCCGCCTCTGTCACGAGTTCGGCTGTGCGTGCGAGGAAGACATCGGCGTGCGCACCGGCATACTCGGGATGCGAGGTGCCGAAGTGCTCGCCGATGTCACCGAGTCCGGCAGCGCCGAGCAGGGCATCGACGATGGCATGCGCGACCGCGTCGCCGTCGGAATGGCCAGACAGCGGCTGCTCACCCGGCCATTCGAGCCCCGCCAGCCAGAGGTTCCCTTCACCACCGAACGCGTGCACGTCGGTGCCGACGCCGATGCGGGGAGCAGACACGGCCGCCGGCTCCGCCCGCACGTCGAGGATCTGTCGCGCGCGCGCAAGGTCGCCCGGCGTGGTGATCTTGAACGCGCGTTCTGAACCGGCGATGTGTCGCACGGGATGCCCCGCTGCCGCGAACAGCGCAGCGTCGTCGGTGTATTCGATGCCCGATGCCGAAGCGGCGGCATACGCCGCTTCGAGAAGCGCTCGAGGAAAACCCTGCGGGGTCTGAGCAGCGGCCAGCTCCGACCGATCCACCGCAGCGACGACATCATCCCCCTCCACGCGCTTGAGCGTGTCGATGACGGCGATCGCCGGGATCACTCCGGCATCGACGGTCACTGCCACGGCGACGGCGTCGATCTGGGCCGGTGGTGTCAGAGCGCGCGCGGCATCGTGGACGAGCACCGTGGTGATGTCTCCCCACAGCGCCGCAAGACCAGCGGCGACGGACTGCTGCCTGGTCCCCCCACCGGTCACGACACGACCGAGGTCGCGTCGATCCCCTGCGGCTGCGAGCAACTCGGTCTCGGCATCCCCCTCGTGCCCCGAGGGCGCGACGACGACGACCTGCGCGACCTGAGCCGCGAAGACGCCGTCGAGCGCATGCCTGAGCACCGTGTGCTCGTCGATGCCGACGAACGCCTTGGGCGCGACAGCGCCCAGACGTGTTCCGGAACCCGCTGCGACGACGATGATCGCCGTCGTGGGCACAGGGATGAGAGTCACACGCTCACACTAGCGAGGCCCGAGGGCCTCGGCCATCAGGACGCAAGGACCTCGTCGAGCAGCGCCCCGGCCTTGTCCTCGTCGCACTTCTCGGCGAGCGCGAGCTCGGAGATGAGGATCTGACGCGCCTTCGCGAGCATGCGCTTCTCACCCGCGGACAGACCGCGGTCCTGATCGCGACGCCACAGGTCGCGCACGACCTCGCTCACCTTGATCACATCGCCGGAGGCGAGCTTCTCGAGGTTCGCCTTGTAACGACGTGACCAGTTCGTGGGCTCTTCCGTGAACGGAGCGCGCAGCACCTCGAACACGTGATCGAGACCCTCCTGGCCGATGACGTCGCGGACACCGACGAGGTCGACGTTCTCTGCAGGAACCTCGATGATGAGGTCACCCTGGGTGACGTTCAGCTTCAGGTACTTCTTCGTCTCGCCCTTGATGACGCGATCCTTGACCTCGATGATCGTCGCGGCCCCATGGTGCGGATAGACGACCGTCTCGCCAACTTCAAAAAGCATAAAATCGTGTCCTTTCGGCAACCTCCAGAATACCACAGGCGACATGCACTAAGGTTTGCTCCGCACGGCCACGTGAGCACCCCTCGCGTACCCATAGAATGGATGCGGATATCCCAAATCTCCCAGGAGGACTCGTGAAATCGCGCCTTGTAGCGTCTGCCGCCATCAGCGCCCTTGTTCTGCTCGGCGCCACGGGATGCACGTTCATCACCCCGCAGTCGACTGAGATCGCGTACTCAGCATCCGACGGCGTGAACATCGCCGATTCCGACGGTCCGCTCGAGATCCGCAATGCGATGATCATCGCGACCGAAGACGGCGCCACCGGCAACCTCATCGCCGCGATCGTCAACCCGACCGACAAGCCCGCGACACTCACCGTCGAGATCGAGGGTCTCGATCCCCTCACCCTGCGGGTGGGCGCGGGAGACACCGTGAGCCTCGGCGCGAACGCCGAGCCGCTGCGCATCGACGACCTCGACACGATGCCCGGCGCCACGATCAAGATCTACTTCCAGTCGGGCGACGCCACAGGTACCGCTGCAGACGTGCCCGTCCTCGACGGCGCTCTCTCGTACTACGCCGATCTGGTCCCGCAGGAGGACGACGCCTGATCGGGCGTTACCGCGCTCTTCACGCAGAGAGGCCGGTCACCCCATGGGGGCGACCGGCCTCTCTGCGTCTGCGGATATCAGCCCTCGAAGCGGTATCCGAGTCCGCGCACGGTGACGAGCATGACCGGCTCGCCCGGGTTCTCCTCGATTCGGGAGCGGATGCGCTTGATGTGCACGTCGAGCGTCTTGGTGTCGCCGAAGTAGTCGCTGCCCCATACGCGGTCGATCAGCTGACCGCGAGTGAGCACTCGACCTGAGTTGCGCATCAGCACCTCGAGCAGCTCGAACTCCTTCAATGGCATGTTGATCTCCTCACCGGAGACCGTCACGGTGTGCCGATCGATGTCGAGCGTGACGCGCCCGCCGTCGAGCACGCGCTCATCGAGATCACTGTCGGCCTGCACCACACGGCGCAGCACGGCGCGCATGCGTGCGAGCAGCTCACGGGACGAATAGGGCTTGGTGATGTAGTCGTCCGCGCCGAGCTCGAGCCCGACGACGATGTCCACCTCCGAGTCCTTCGCCGTGAGCATGATGATCGGAACCGCCGAGGTCGAGCGGATCTGCCGGCACACCTCGGTGCCCGGCATGCCGGGAAGCATGAGATCGAGAAGGACGATGTCGGCACCTCGCTCTCTGAACGCCGTCAGCGCGCCGGGGCCGTCCTCTGCGATCTCCACCTCGTAGCCTTCACGACGCAGCAGATAGGCAAGGGGGTCGGCGAGATCGGGTTCGTCCTCGACGAGAAGAATTCGGGTCATACGGTCTCTCCGTTTCGGGCGCGCACTGCCGCGGCCTTGGCCGCCTTCTTGGCGCGCTTCTTCTTGTTCTTGCGGTCTGTCGTGTCGGGCATCGGAGCATCGATCCGAGGCAGCACCATGGTGAAGGTCGATCCGCGACTCGGCCTCGACCATACCCGCACCTCACCGCCGTGACGCTGCGTGGCGTGCTTCACGATCGAGAGTCCGAGCCCCGTGCCGCCGGTGCGCCGCGAGCGAGCCTCGTCGGCGCGATAGAAACGCTCGAAGATGCGCTCCCGATCCGACTCCGAGATGCCGATGCCCTGATCGGAGACGGCGATCTCCACTGTCTCCCCTTCGATCTTGACGCCGACGCCGACGCGCGAGCCGGTCGGAGAGTAAAGGATCGCGTTGGCGACGAGGTTGCCGACCGCCTCGATCAGGATCTGCAGATCGCCGCGGACGAACACTCCCCTGTCGCCTCCGCGCATGAGCTCAACGCCGGCGGAATCGGCCTGCACGGCGTGAGCCTCGATCGACGCGGCGACGACCTCGTCGATGGCCACCGGACCGAAGTCGTTGGCGCCGTCGGCGGCCTGAAGACGCGAGAGACTCATGATGCGTCCGGTGAGCTGTCCGAGCCTTGTCGCCTCGGCAGAGATGCGCGACGCGAAGATCCGCACCTGCGCCGGATCGTCGGCGGCGGACTCGATGGCTTCGGCGAGCAGGCTCACGGCCCCGACAGGGGTCTTCAGCTCATGGCTGGTGTTGGCGACGAAGTCGCGGCGCATCTGGTCGAGGCGCTCCTGCTCCGTCACATCGCGGATGATCAGCAAGGTGAGGCGCGCCGCCAACTCGCTCGCCCTGGCGGACACCAGCCGCGGATCGAGGCTGACCCCTGGACGCGTGATGCGCATCGTCTCGGTGGATGACGCGCCGATCGAGCGGACCGTGCGCACGAGTTCTCGCAGCTCCGGGTTGTCGAGCGTCGCCCCGACCTCGATGCCGAAGCGCGCAGCAGCATGGGAGATGGCCAGCACGAGTCCGGACGAGTCGATCACGCACGCCGCATCGTCCATGCTCTCGAGAACGTCGACCGTGCCCTGCGGAACCGTCGTGGACGATTCCTCCACCACCTTGGCGCGAGCACGGTACGCCCAGAAAACGAGCACGGCCAGCCCTATGCCGATCGCCAGCCCGACGGCGAGGGCGAGCAGCGCGATCTGCGGCGTGGTCATGTCACCAGCGTAGAGTGCGTTCACCTCGGCTCTGGCGGGTTTGCGCGCCACAGCGGATGCAGGCGAACTAGTATTCACGTGCTGGGCACCGTTCGTTAACCTTCGACGAACACAATCAGCAAGGGCGTGCGCACATGGCAGCGCCCCGTCATCAGCCGGCCAGACCACCCGAGCTCCGAACGAAAGGTTGCGCCGCTCATGCGTGAACTCTTCCACCAGTCCCTCGAGGATGTGCAGTCCCGTCTCGTGGAGATCGCCGACCTCGTCAACGTCTCCATCGACAAGGCCACCCGCGCCTTCGCCACGGGCGATGTCGCGCTCGCAGAAGAGGTGATCGCCGACGACGCGAAGATCGACGAGCTCGCGGTGAAGCTCGACGAGCAGGCCATCGAGATCCTCGCCCGTCAGCAGCCCGTCGCACGCGATCTGCGCATCGTCGTCTTCGCGCTCCGAGTGAGCGCGTCCCTCGAGCGCATGGGCGACATGTCGGAGCACATCGCCCAGCTCGCGCGACTGCGCTTCCCCGAGCGCGCCATCCCGAAGGGTCTGAAGAGCACGTTCACCCGGATGGGTGAGCTCGACGTCGAGATCGCGCGTACGCTCAGCGAGCTCCTGCGCACCCAGGATCTGCGCTTTGCAGACGAGATCCGCAATTCGGATGACGACGTGGACGAGTTGCACGCCAAGGTCTTCGAGAAGGTGCTCAGCGACAACTGGAAGGGCGAGGCGGGCGCCACCGTCGACGCGACCCTCGCGAGCCGCTATCACGAGCGCTTCGCCGATCACGCGGTCGCCATCGCGAAGAAGGTCGTCTACCTCGCGACCGGCGACTGGGCGGTCGACGAGGAAGACATCGCCCTTGCCGCTGCAGAGGCGGAAGCTCAGGTGGCAGAAGTTCAAGATCCCGACGGCAAGGGCCTCGCCTGACCCAGGTCCTCCGGTTTCATAAAGGAACCCCCTGCAGATCTCTGCAGGGGGTTCCTTCGTCGAGCGTGACGGGTGTTACTTCTTGCCCTGGGAGGCGACAGCGGCAGCGCCTGCGGCTGCGGCCTCGGGGTCGAGGTAGCGGCCGGGGCCGGTGGGCATGTTGTTCTCGTCCAGTTCGTACACCAGCGGGATGCCGGTGGGGATGTTCAGCTCGGCGATCGCGTCGTCGCTGATGCCGTCGAGGTGCTTGACCAGGCCGCGCAGCGAATTGCCGTGTGCTGCGACGAGAACCGTCTTGCCCGCTTCGAGGTCCGGCACGATCGCGCTCTCCCAGTAGGGCAGCATCCGGTCGATGACGATCTTCAGCGACTCGGTGCGAGGCACCTCTCCGTCGATGTCGGCGTACCGGGGGTCATTCACCTGACTGAATTCACTGTCATCGTCGAGCAGGGGCGGCGGCACATCGAACGAGCGACGCCACAGCTGGAACTGCTCAGGACCGAACTCCTCGAGCGTCTGCGCCTTGTCCTTGCCCTGCAGCGCGCCGTAATGGCGCTCGTTGAGGCGCCAGGAGCGCGTCACCGGGATCCAGAGACGGTCGGCGGCGTCCAGCGCGATGTCGGCGGTCTGGATGGCGCGGCTGAGCAGGGAGGTGTGCAGCACGTCGGGCAGCAGACCGGACTCTGCGAGCAGCTCACCGCCGCGACGGGCCTCGTTCTCGCCCTGCTCGGTGAGGCGGACATCCACCCAGCCGGTGAAGAGGTTCAGTTCGTTCCACTCGCTCTGGCCGTGGCGGAGCAGGATGAGGGTGCGCGTCGCAGTCATGCGTTCAGTCTATGAGGTCTGGGACAATCGTGGCCTGGGATGCCGTGGCACCCGGTCAGGCGTTGCGCGGATCCTGACCGGCCGGGCGCCGCGAGAGGCGCGTCAGGCGTGGCACGTCGGCCGTGGCTCCGGCGTCGGCCGGAACGATCACCTGCTGCGAGGCCGCGATGTCGGCGCCCTCCGCCTTCACGATCAGGTCGCCGATCGGCGCCCTCCGCGACAGGATCGCGAGGGCGATCGGTCCGTCCTCATGATGCCGCGCCACGGACGTGATGCGACCGACCTCGTCTTCGGCCGCGAACACGGCGTCGCCAGGTGAGGGAAGGACGTCATCGCTGCCATCGAGCTGCAGCGCTGCGAGGCGGCGTGGAGGATGGCCGAGGTTGTGCACCTTCGCCACGGTCTCCTGGCCGCGATAGCATCCCTTGCTCAGGTGCACCGCGCTGCGGATCCAGTCGGATTCGTGCGGCAGCGAGCGCTCATCGACCTCGCTCGCCCAGCGGGGACGCCAGGCGGCGACGCGCAGAGCCTCTGTTGCGAGGATGCCTGCGACGCCCACCGCGGTTTCGTCGATCAGACCGACGACGGATGCCGCGGCATCCGCATCGACGATCGCCACCCGCCACTCGTACGAGGCGGACGGGTGCTGTTCGATCGTCGCGTACTGGTGGCCGCCCAGCTGCACGGCAGCCCACGGGTCGGCCCACACGAGGGCGGTGCCGTTCGGCGTGAGTGCCAGCCCACGCACGACGGCCTCGGCGTCGCCGCCGGCGAAGAAGCCGACCAGGTCGAGTTCAGGGCGAACGGCGACGGTCACGCGGGAGCGGAACACCATGCGCTGCAACCAGGTCGCGAGCGATTCGGCATCCGCGGCATCCGCGATCAGCCAGACCGACGAACCGTCCTCCAGAACACCGGCGGCGTGCTCGACGCGCCCCTGCGGATCGAGGATCAGCAGTTCGGTGCTGTCGCCGGCGCCGAGGCGGGCGACCGACTGCGACGTGATGGAGTCCAGCCAGCTCAGCCGGTCTTCTCCCGCGACCTCGATGACGACACGATCGCCGAGAGGCGCCACTGCGGTGCCGGCGACGAGTCGTCGCTGCTCGCGGATCGGATCCCCGAAATGGAGAACGACCTCGTCTTCTGACACGGCGCCGGGCAGGGCGGAGAAGGCGCTCATCGTCAGACCTTCGCCAGACGAGCCGACGCATGCGAGGCGAGCTCGGATCCGAGCGCTGCGATGTCCCAGGCCCACAGCAGATGACCTTCGACCAGGCCGTACATACGACTCGCCGCGCCGTACTCCTTGCCGCCGGCGCCGCGCACGATCGCGTCAGTCGCGATGTCGATACGGGGCCCGTTGATCTCGCCCAGATACAGCTCGAGCGTGCCGTCCGAGTGCGCGAGGGACACCTCGATCGGGAACCCGCCCGAGTCGGCTCGCAGTTGCTCGACGTCGTCTACCGTGCGCGCAGGTGTGCTCTCGATGGGCGGCAGCAGGGCCGGCCCAGGATCCGCCGCAATGGCGGGCCGGGAGAGGCGCCAGAATCCGGACTCGGCGACCAGCGCGACCGACGACTCGCCCTCGGCGGCCGCCATCCATCCCGTGGCCGAATAGTTCAGGTACCCGGCGCCGTCGTGACTGAAGCTGACGCGATGCGTGAACTCGCCCTCGAAGCGGTGGCCGTCAGCGGTGTACTCGATGACGCCTGTGCCTTCCCACACGCCGATGAGCCAGCTCAGCGGGGCAAGATCTGCCGGGAGGTCAGTGGGAAGCTCGAGCATGGCGCTCTCCGATCAGCAGTCGTCTCGGATCAGCGCTGACCGCGGAAAAGGTTCCACAGCACCGTGCCGGCCACGAAGGCGATCGCGAGACTCGCAAGGCCCAGCAGACCGATGAAGAAGAGTTCGAGTGCGACGAGATCCATGACCCCCACTCTACCCCCGGGGCGGGTGCACGGCGGCGAGCGCGTGCGTCAGGCGGGGACCAGCGCCGCCAGTGCGAATCCGGCGGAGACGACTCCGAGCAGGAGCAGCGCGCCGGTCACGCTGGCCGCGGTGCGGAGGATGAAGCCCTTCGTCTGGCCGTACCAGAGCTGCAGGGCGAAGGAGAGCAGCACCGCGCCGCCGAAGCCGACGATCAACCATTGCACCCGCCACTCGGGAGGTACGAAGATGCCGATCGCGATCGCCGCGAGCAGTGCCGCGCCCCACACGATGACGACGCCGCCGAAGGGGCTGCGCGGCGCGAGAGCAGGTTCGGACATGTCTCCATTGTCACCCATACGTCGGCTGATCCGCGGTTGCGCGCAACGACCATCTGCGTCGCTGGGTATCATTGGCGCACGGCGTCGTACCCGATCGCCGTTCAGGGCGACGGATCCCGCAGCCCGGAAGGAAAGTGCGTGGCCCTGCTCCTGGTTCTGACCTCAGCTCCCGCTTCGGAGCAAGTGCTGCCCGCCCTGGAACTGCTCAGTCACCGTGTGCGGCAGATCCCCGCGGAGCCGGCGCAGCTCGTCAGCGCCCCCGAGAGCGACATCGTCATCGTCGACGGGCGGCACGATCTCTCCGCGGCCAAGTCACTGTGCAAGCTGCTGCGCACGACAGGGCAGGACGCGCCGCTTCTGCTCGTCGTCACCGAGGGCGGGATGAGCGCCGTCTCGGGTGACTGGGGCATCGACGACGTGTTGCTGACGGACGCTGGTCCCGCGGAGACGGATGCCCGCATCCGACTGGCGATCGCGCGCGGCGAGGCCACGGCCGAGCCCTCCCGGGTCCAGGCCTCCGGTGTGACCATCGACGAGCAGTCGTATTCGGCCAAGCTGCACGGCAGGTCGCTGGATCTCACGTACAAGGAGTTCCAGCTGCTGCATTTCCTCGCCACGCATCCCTCACGCGTGTTCACCCGCGAGCAGCTGCTCAGCGAAGTGTGGGGGTATGACTACTTCGGAGGAACACGGACGGTCGACGTGCACGTCCGGCGCCTGCGCGCCAAGCTCGGCGACCAGGAGCAGATCATCGGCACCGTGCGCAACGTCGGCTACCGCTTCAACGTCTACGACGAGGACCAGGTCGCCGCCGCACGGTGACACGGCACGGCGACATGAAGCCGACTCGTTCACGCGCGTGTCATCTGGCGGTGCCAAGATGTACTCCATGATCGATTCCGCGCTCGCTGACGCCGGGCTGGGTGACGCCGAGGACGATGACTTCGACGCCATCGAGTCCCCGGACTCCCTCCTGCCTGACCATCGCTATCACGATCGGGAGGTCAGCTGGCTCGCGTTCAACCAGCGCGTGCTGGAACTCGCCGAAGACGCGACGCTCCCGGAATTGGAGCGCGCGAACTTCCTGGCGATCTTCGCGAGCAACCTCGACGAGTTCTTCATGGTGCGCGTCGCGGGCCTCAAGCGCCGCATCGTCACCGGTCTCGCCGTGCCGACGAATGTCGGCCGCTCCCCCGCGGATGTGCTCGCCGACATCTCCCGCGAGGCGCACGCCCTGCAACTGCGCCACGCCGCTGCGTGGACCGAGTCGGTGCGCCCTGCGCTGGCGGATGCCGGGATCGAGATCACCGAGTGGGACATGCTCACCGATGCCGAGCGCGCCGCGCTCACCGAGTACTTCCAGTTGCATGTCTTCCCGGTGCTCATGCCCCTCGCGGTCGACCCCGCTCATCCCTTCCCGTACATCTCCGGCCTGTCTCTGAACCTCGCGATCCGCATCCGCAATGCGCGCACCGGCCGGCAGGAGTTCGCTCGCCTCAAGGTGCCGCCCATGCTCCCGCGTCTCGTCGAGGTGCCGGGCAGCAGCGAGATCGCACGCTACCTGCCGCTGGAAGATCTCATCTCCAACCATCTCGGCGACCTTTTCCCTGGCATGGAGGTCCTCGACCACCACGCGTTCCGTCTCACGCGTAATGAAGACGTGGAGATCGAGGAGGACGAGAGCGAGAACCTCATCCAGGCGCTCGAGGCAGAACTGCTCCGGCGCCGATTCGGACCGCCGATCCGCCTCGAGATCGCCGACGACATGGACGATCTGACCCTCGATCTGCTGATCAAAGAGCTCGACATCACCGACCAGGAGGTCTATCGACTGCCGAGTCCTCTTGATCTGCGCGGGCTCTTCTCGCTGTCCCGCGTCAACCGACCGGACCTGCGCTACCCGCCGCATCTGCCCACGACCGCCGTGCCGTTCCAGCCGACGGGTTCGAACAGCCGTGCCGACATCTTCAGAGCCATCCGCAAGAGCGATGTTCTGGTGCACCACCCGTACGAGTCGTTCGCGACCAGCGTGCAGGCGTTCCTCGAGCAGGCGGCTCGCGATCCCGATGTGCTCGCGATCAAGCAGACGCTGTACCGCACCTCCGGTGACAGTCCCATCGTGCAGGCGCTGATCGACGCGGCAGAGTCCGGCAAGCAGGTGCTCGCCCTGGTCGAGGTGAAGGCGCGCTTCGACGAGGCGAACAACATCGTCTGGGCCCGCAAGCTCGAAAAAGCCGGCGTGCACGTCGTGTACGGCCTGGTCGGCCTCAAGACGCACTGCAAGCTCGCCCTCGTCATCCGCGAGGAAGACGGCAAGTTGCAGCACTATTCGCACGTCGGCACCGGCAATTACAACCCGAAGACCAGCCGCATCTACGAGGACTTCGGACTCTTCACGGCCGATGCGCAGGTCGGCAAGGACCTCACCCGCCTCTTCAACGAGCTCAGCGGCTACGCGATCGAGAAGAAGTTCAAGCGCCTGCTCGTCGCTCCCCTGCACCTGCGCAAGGGACTTCTACGTCAGATCGACAACGAGCGCAAGAATGCCGAGGCCGGCAAGGCCGCCCACATCCGCATCAAGGTGAACTCGATGGTCGATGAGGAGATCATCGATGCGCTGTACCGGGCGAGCGGGGCGGGAGTGAAGGTCGACATCTGGGTGCGCGGCATCTGCAGCATCAAGGTCGACCTGCCGGGAATCAGCGACAACATCACGGTGCGCAGCATCCTGGGGCGTTACCTGGAGCACTCCCGGATCTTCGCGTTCGACAACGACGGCGACCCGCAGGTGCACATCGGCAGCGCCGACATGATGCATCGCAACCTCGACCGCCGCGTCGAGGCACTCGTCCGCGTGACGGACCCCGCTCACATCAGTGAGCTGCTGTCGTTCTTCGACCTCGCTTTGGACGACGGGACCATCTCGTGGCATCTCGGTGAGGACGGGGTCTGGACCCGACACTCAGTGAACGCGGACGGGGAGTCGCTCGTCGATCTGCAGGACAAGACGATGAGCCAGATCCGACGCCGTCGGCGTACCCGGACGGTGCGATGACCCTTCATCAGGACGCGACCGAGGTGGTGCGCGACGACAAGGCCGTGTACGCCGCGGGTGCGGTGGTGTGGCGTCTCGTCGATGCCAAGCTCTGCATCCTGCTCATCCATCGCACGAAGTATCGCGATGTGACGCTGCCGAAAGGCAAGGTCGATCCGGGCGAGATGCTCGCGCAGACGGCCGTGCGCGAGGTGCACGAAGAGACCGGTATCCGCGTGGACCTCGGCGTTCCCGTGGGCGTCAGCCGCTACTTCATGCGCCCGAAGCGGCAGAAGGTCGTGCACTACTGGGCGGCAGAGGCCACTGAGGAGGCCATCCGCAGTTCGACGTTCGTCCCCAACCAGGAGATCGCGGCGATCGAATGGGTGAGCCTGAAGAAGGCGCGCAAGAACCTGAGCTACCCGGTCGATCTGGAGATCCTCGACGAGTTCGAGAGGCTCGTCGACGACGGCGTGCTGCATACCTTCCCGATCATCGCGCTGCGCCATGCGAAGGCCGTCTCGCGCTCGGACTGGGACGGTTCAGACGCATCGCGCATCCTGACCGAGCGTGGCCGGAAGCAGTCCAAGGCGATCGTCGCGCCGCTGCGCGCATTCGGCGTGCGGAAGATCACCACCAGCGACGCAGAGCGCTGCGTGCAGACGGTCGCTCCCCTCGCGAAGGCACTGGATCGCAAGCCCGTCGAGACGGAACTGATCAGCCAGGATGCATGGGAAGAGGGTCGATCCGACCTGCGCGCCGTGATCGGCAAGCGTGTGCGTGCCCGCAAACCGGCGGTCCTCTGCAGCCATGGCCCGGTTCTGCCTGGTCTGCTCAGCGAACTGGCTCTGGCCACCGGCACCCTGCAGGGCTCGTACCTCGGCAGCGCCTCCGCGTTGGAGGTCGCCGCATTCTCCGTGGCGCACCTGTCTGCGACGAATCCCGGTTCGGGGATCATCTCGATCGAGACGCACGTTCCGAAGCAGTGATCGTCGCCACCCCAAGGGGTTGCCAGTCGTTCACCTTCTGTTTACCCGTGCGGGAGAGTCTCGTTAACCGCCGCCCATAGCGTCACTGTGTGCCCTGCACCGGGCCTCAACCATCCACGATCGAAGGATCCCACAGTGAAGATCTCCCGAATCGCTCGCGTCGGCGCCGTCGGCGCCGTCGCCGCTCTCGCTCTCGCCGGCTGTGCCGCGAACGAAGGCGGAACCCCGGAGGGCTCCACCGAGCCGTCGACCTCGACTCTGTCCGGTTCCATCGAGGCCACCGGCGCCTCCTCGCAGGAAGCAGCCCAGCAGTCCTGGGTCGCGGCGTTCCAGACCGCCAACCCCGACACCACGATCAACTACACCGCCACGGGTTCCGGCACCGGCCGCGAGAACTTCCTCGCCGGCTCGTCGAACTTCATCGGCTCCGACCGTGCGTTCAACGCCGAGGAGATCGCCGCAGGCGGCTTCGGCTCGTGCACCTCGGACGATATCGTCGAGATCCCGGTCTACATCTCCCCCGTCGCCGTCGCATTCAACCTCGAGGGTATCGACGAGCTGAACCTCGATGGCGCGACGATCGCAGGCATCTTCGCCGGCACCATCACCAACTGGAACGATCCGGCCATCGCCGACCGGAACCCGGATGCGACGCTCCCCGACCAGGCGATCGTCCCGGTGCACCGCGCTGACGCGTCGGGCACGCAGGAGACCTTCACCAGCTACCTCGAGGCCGTCGCACCCGAGGTGTGGACGAACGAGGCCAGCGACGAGTGGCCGCTGTCGACCGGTGAGGCTGCCGACGGCACCTCCGGTGTGGTGAGCGCCATCACGAACGGCGTCGGCTACATCGGCTTCGCCGACGCTTCGCAGGCTTCAGAGCTCGGTCAGGTCGCTGTCGAGGTCGAGGGCGAGTACGTCCCCTACTCGGCCGAGGCAGCATCCGCACTGGTCGCGGCTTCGCCGCTCGAGGAGGGCCGTTCGGCTAACGACCTCGCGTTCGCGGTCGACCCGGCTGCGGCTCCGGCGGGGTCGTACCCGATCGCCCTGGTGTCGTACCTCATCGGCTGCGTCGACTACGAAGACACTGAGGTCGCCGCGCTCGTCAAGGGATACTTCCAGTACGTCGCATCGGCTGAGGGCCAGGACGTCGCCGCAGAGGCTGCCGGCAGCGCCCCGATCTCGGACGACCTGCGCGAGAAGGTCGACGCAGCGATCGACGCGATCGTCACTGAGTAACACGGATCCTCAGTCATAGGCTGAGAGCTGTGCTGAAGCCCCTGCGGCGCTGGTCGAATCGATCGAACCAGCGCCGCGGGGGCACCCGCATGAACACACCCCGCATGTCCCTCCGAACACCCGTGGAGCCGCTCAGATGACCACCACCACGACGGACACCGAGAGCACCCGTTCGGCCGTGTCGCCGAAGGCCGTCCTGCGTCCAGGAGATCGGATCTTCTCCGGCACCGCGCTCGGCGCCGGCATCGTCATCCTCGTCACCCTGGCCGCAGTCGCCGTCTTCCTGGTCGTGCAGGCGATCCCGGCGTTCGCGCCTGACACCTCGAACAACCAGATCCTCGAGGGACAGTCGTTCATCACGTGGGTCTGGCCGTTCGTCTTCGGCACGCTGTGGTCGAGCCTGATCGCTCTGGTCATCGCGGCCCCGATCGCCGTCGGTATCGCGCTGTTCATCTCCCATTACGCCCCGCGTCGGCTCGCTGGGGTGCTGGGCTACATCATCGACCTGCTCGCAGCTGTCCCGTCTGTGGTGTTCGGGCTGTGGGGCGCGCTCACGTTCGCGCCCATGCTCGTGCCGTTCTACAAGTGGCTCAACACGAACCTCGGGTGGATCCCGATCTTCGGCGGTACGCCGTCCGGCACGGGCAAGACGATCCTGACGGCATCCCTCGTCCTCGCCGTCATGATCCTGCCGATCATCACAGCGATCTGCCGTGAGATATTCCTCCAGACACCGAAGCTGCACGAAGAGGCCGCACTCGCTCTCGGCGCGACCCGCTGGGAGATGGTGCGGATGGCTGTGCTCCCCTTCGCCCGCAGCGGCATCGTCTCCGGAGCGATGCTCGGCCTCGGCCGCGCACTCGGCGAGACGATGGCGGTCACGCTCGTGCTCTCGCCGCTCGGTATCGTCACCTTCAACCTGCTGAACCCCGAGAACCCCACGACCATCCCTGCGATCATCGCGCTGCGGTTCCCGGAGGCCCACGACGAGGGCGTCAACACCCTCATCGCGGCCGGTCTGATCCTGTTCATCGTGACCTTCGCGGTCAACTTCGTCGCACGCTGGATCGTGTCGCGTCGTGCCGAGTTCTCGGGAGCCAACTGATATGAGCGCCATCGCCGTCGCCCCCGCCACTCACACGACCAGCGCAGGGCATCTGCCCAAATGGGCTCCGTGGGCTCTTCTCGCGATCTGCTTCCTGATCGCGGGCACGATCTTCGCCTTCGCCAACAGCGGCGGCGACCCGGCCGACTTCAACATCGCGCTGACCCTCGTCGTCGGGATGATCCTCTACATGGGGCTCATCTTCGTCGTCTCCACGGTCGCCGAGAGCCGTCGCCATGCGACCGATCGCCTGATGACCGCCCTCGTCTCGGCGGCGTTCGCGGTCGCGCTGCTCCCCCTCATCTCGCTCCTGTACACGGTGCTCATCAACGGCCTCGCACGGTTCGACGGCGAGTTCTTCAGCTTCTCGATGCGCAACATCACCGGCGAGGGAGGCGGCGCCATCCACGCCGTCTGGGGCACGCTGCTCATCACGCTCGGCGCGACGATCATCTCGGTGCCGATCGGCCTGATGACGTCGATCTACCTCGTCGAGTACGGTCAGGGCAAGAAGCTCGCCCGCGGGATCACGTTCCTCGTCGATGTGATGACCGGCATCCCGTCGATTGTCGCCGGTCTGTTCATCTACTCGGTGTTCGCACTCATCATGGGACCGGGAACGCGCATCGGCATCATGGGTTCGCTCGCACTCTCCGTGCTCATGATCCCCGTCGTCGTGCGCGGCTCGGAAGAGCTCCTGCGCATCGTGCCGAACGAACTGCGAGAGGCCGCATACGCGCTCGGCGTTCCGAAGTGGCTGACGATCATCAAGGTCGTGATGCCCACTGCCATCGCCGGAATCGTGACCAGCATCATGCTGGCGATCGCGCGCGTCATCGGCGAGACCGCACCGCTGCTGCTCACGGTCGGCATCGTGCAGGGAATGAACCTCAACATGTTCAGCGGGCAGATGTCGACGCTGCCGGTGTTCTCCTACATGCAGGCCAAGTACCCCGGGCTTCCGGCCGATGCGTTCATCGACCGTGCGTGGGCTGCCGCGCTCACGCTCATTCTGATCGTCATGGTCCTCAACCTGGCCGGTCGCCTCATCGCCAAGGTGTTCGCACCCAAGTTGTCCGGCCGCTGAGCCGTCTCCCCTTTTCCCGACAGAAGCTTTCCCGACCGAAGGATCTCTCAGGTGTCCAAGAGCATCGAAGTAAACGACCTCAATGTCTTCTACGGCGACTTCCTCGCCGTGGAAGGCGTCAGCATCGACATCAAGCCGAACACCGTGACGGCTTTCATCGGCCCGTCCGGCTGCGGCAAGTCGACCTTCCTGCGCACCTTGAACCGCATGCACGAGGTCATCCCCCGTGCGCGCGTCGAGGGCGAGGTGCTGATCGACGGCAAGAACCTCTACGGTGCGAACGTCGACCCGGTGCTCGTGCGCCGTCAGGTCGGCATGGTCTTCCAGCGTCCGAACCCGTTCCCCACGATGTCGATCAAGGAGAACGTGCTCGCGGGTGTGAAGCTCAACAACACGCGCATGTCGAAGAGCGACCAGGAGACCCTCGTCGAGCAGTCGCTGCGCGGCGCGAACCTCTGGAACGAGGTCAAGGACCGTCTCGACAAGCCTGGCTCCGGACTCTCCGGCGGCCAGCAGCAGCGTCTGTGCATCGCTCGTGCCATCGCCGTCTCACCCGACGTGATCCTCATGGACGAGCCCTGCTCCGCGCTCGACCCGATCTCGACCTTCGCGATCGAGGAGCTCATCGCCGAGATCAAGACCCAGTACACGGTCGTCATCGTGACGCACAACATGCAGCAGGCGTCCCGCGTCTCCGACAAGACCGCGTTCTTCAACATCGCCGGCACCGGTAAGCCGGGCAAGCTGATCGAGTACGACGAGACGGCCACCATCTTCACGACGCCGTCCGTGCAGGCGACGGAGGACTACGTCTCGGGCCGCTTCGGGTAACTCCCCTCCCCCTGACCTCTGCCCTCTCTGCCCCCTGCCCCCTCTGCCACCTCTGACCCCTCTGCCCATCTGCCCCCTGGGAAAACCCAGACCATCTGGCGTGTCTCCGGCGCGTCGCACTGCGACACACCGCGCGACACGAAGTCGGTCTGGGTTTTCCCATTTATGACTGGTTCTGCACAGGATGCCGGTTCACCGGCTCCTACACAGAACGTGCTTTTGCGGGGGGCGCGCAACAGCGGCGACCGGGCAGGATCGTGCCCATGTCATTCATGGCTGCACCCGCCGCGCTGCACTCTCTGGGGCGAATGGCGCGCACGGCGGAACTCACACGGCTCGGGGTGACCGAGGCGGAGCTCACTCGCGCAGTCCGCGCCGGTACCGTCGTTCGGCCTCGCCAGGGCGTGTACGCACTCCCCGATTGCTCGGACGCTCTGCTGCATGCCGCCTCACACGGCGGAACCCTGGGGTGCAGTGCCGCGGCGAAGATGCTCGGGCTGTGGATCCTGGAGGTCCCCGAGCAGCACCACATCTGGCTCGGCGACGCAGGAACTCCGCGATCAGGATGCTCGGACTGCCGCGTGCATTGGGACGAAGGCACCGCCGAGGTCGGTGTTCTGCCGCCAGTGCACAACGTTCTCCTTCAGATCGCGGTGTGCACCGACGAGGACACGTTCCTCGCGGCGTTCGAGTCAGCACTCCGCCATCACAAGATCTCATCCGGGGGCATCGCCTGGTTGAGGAGTCGTCTCCCACGGCGCCGCCGCTGGCTGATCGACTTCGCCCGATCCGACGCCGACAGCGGACTCGAATCGCTCTTCCGGCTACGGATGCATCGCCTCGGCATCACGGTGCGCTGCCAGGTCAGCATCCGCACCGTCGGCGAAGTCGACTTCGTCATCGGCGACCGATTGATCGTCGAAGTGGACGGCCGCGAGAACCATGAGCGTGAGAAAGAGCGATCCAGAGATCTGGCTCGCGATGTTGCCGCAGCGACCCTGGGTTACGATACTCTGCGCTTCACCTACGCCATGATCGTCCATCACTGGAAGAGCGTCGAATCTGCGATCCTCGCCAAGATCGCAGATCGCGCTCACCTGCGGCCTCTGCACTGACGCTCGTTGCGCACCCACGCGGTGGAATCTCGGAAAACAGAGACCGTGTGGCGTGTCTTCGGCATGTCGCGCGAGAACACGCCGCCGACACGCCCGCCCGTCTCCGTTTTCCGATTCGCGGCATTGCGGATGCCGCGTCCGAAGCTGTGCGCGGATCAGTCGCGAGGCGACAGGAGGTACTGGTTCAGTTCGGCCGTGAGGGTGTGGTCGACCGAAACCGCAGCACCGTCGACGGCGGTGATGGGGACGGCGAGGCGGATGCTGGAGACCAGCCATGCGGCATCCGGCCGCGAAAGGTCCGTCGCCGGGATGCGGCCGTACTCCGCGTCGAAGCCTCGACCCGCCAGGTGCTCGTACACGCTCAACTGAGTCGTGCCGTGCAGGATGCCCCCTGTGGGCGCCGGAGTGGTGAACCGATCGCCGAAGCGCAGGATGAGCGATGCCGTCGGCGCCTCGAGCACGAAACCGTCGCTGGAGACGAAGATCGCGTCGTCCGCTCCCCTGCGATGCGCCTCGCGCAGCGCAGCCATATTCACGGCGTACGACAGCGTCTTCGCCCCGAGCAGCAGCCAGGGCGCCCGCTCCGCGGCGTCCAAGCCGTACCCTCGGTCGAGAGTGACGACCTTGACGCCCGCCTCGCGGACCGCCCGAAAATCGGATGCCGGCGCCGCCGTCACCCAGGCGGTCGGAGTGGGTCCGTGCTCGACGCCGCGGCTGAGGATCAGCTTGATCACGCCTTCTCCGGCGGGGCACTCCGAGGCTGCGACCGTGACGGCCTGACGCCACTGCTCCTGGTCGGGTACCGGCAGATCGCACAGCCGTGCCGAGTTCGCCAGGCGCTCCAGATGCGGAATGACCTCCTGCGCATGCCCATCGACAACCCCGATCGACTCGAACACGCCGTCGCCGCGCTGGGTGCTGAGCTCCCCCACGCTCAGCGCAGGAGCCGCGGCATCCACGACGGTGAATGTGTCCGCGTAGTCGGTGCGCTCCTCAGAGGCGCCGACGGGATCGATGATCAGAGCGAAGCGCCGGGTCATACAGCGACTCTACGGCCACGGCACCGAAGGGAATACCAGCGACGTGCGGACGTTACAATGGAGTGGCCGGGCCGCATAACCCCGGGCTCCAAATTCTGCCGCTGCGAGCGGCCTTCCGCCGAGAGGCGTTCTTGCGGCCCGGTCTTTCCATATCCGCGGCAGCTCTGCAGCGGGTCGTTGAGTTCGCCTCGTGAGCGTCAGTTCAATCCGCCGCTGCGCCAGAGGCCGGCCGCCGCGCTCAGGTCTCCCGCGTACATGTGGAGCCGCCGCGCACGAGCCGTGAGTTCAGTCGCACGCTCGGGTTCGGTCGCCTCGTAGTCGTCAGCGGTGTGTGTCGCGCCTGAGACCTGAACGCGGCAGAATGCGGCGGCGCGCTCGAGTGCGACCGAGAAGTCGCCGCGGAACACACCCCGAAGGATCGTGTCGATCAGCGACACGATCTCCTCCGGGTTCGCCGGTACCGGCGCGCCGGCGACGACGGCATCCACCGAACCGAGTTCGACGCGGCCCCGTTCGTAGAGCAGCGCGGAGGTCTGCGGATCGCTGTGAATCGCCAGCTGCAGCAGGTACAGGCGCCAGAGCGCTCCGGGAAGCGAGACGGCGGGGGCGGTCGCCCACAATTCGGCGATGTCATCGATGCCGTGCTCGGCCGTGAACGCGATGAGACGTTCTGCGCTCTCCCCGCTCTCGTCTTCGCGAGCGCGGGTCAGCAGAGCGGATGCCGTGGCGTGAGCGACCCTCGTCGCCTCCGCAGAATCCGAGGATCCGACAAGGTTGTCGAAGGACGCAGACGGGCGGCGGACGGGACGGTGGAACTGCTCGGACATCCGTCCAGGGTACTCGCGCTCAGGCGGTCGGGATCGCGATGATCGGATCGCTCGTCGGCTGCCCCGTGGGTGATCCGCCCGCCGGCTCCACCGTCACAGCGATCACGTCGCCTTCACGCATGGCCCCTTCGAGCAGCGCGGTGGCGTCACCGGCATCCGCTTCGAATAGACCCGCCGGCACCGGCTCATCGCCGCGCACGAACCAGAGCTCGTAGGTCTTGTCGTCGCTGAGGGGCTCGAGACCGTCGGCGACGAGAACCGCGCTGCCCACTGTGGCTGACCAGTGGGCGATGGCGACTGCGCCGGATTCGAGCTCTATCGAAGCCTTCTGTGCATCCGGTGCCGCCTGGATCTCGTTCAGAGCGACGACGGATGCCGGTGTCGTCAGCTGCGACGTGAGGGCGACGATCCCGAAACCCAGACCGGCGAGAAGTACCAGGCACGCGGCGAGAACGAAGATGGCGCGTCCCCAGCGACGAGGCGGGCGCAGGAAGGGCTCTTCGACCTCGGGGGTCGCCCGTTCGACAGAATGCGGCGCGACAGCGTCGTCACCCTGGGGCGTCGTCGCGATCTGCGCGAGCAATGCGGCGCGGATGTCGGAGGGCGGTGCAACCGTCACCGAAGCGTCGGCGAGAAGGTGAGCGGTCTCGATGTCGTCGTCCGCGATCGCCTGCCATTCAGGGTGGCTGATGAGGGCATCCGCGAAAAGCTGCTCATCGGCATCCGAGAGCGCGTGCAGGGCGTGGCCCGCAGCCAGCTCGGCGAATTCCTTCTCGTTCATGCGTTCACCCCCATCTCGCTCCTCAGACGTGAGAGTCCATCTCTCATCCTCGTCTTGATCGTTCCCAGCGGCGCACCGATCAGCACCGCGATCTCGCTCTGGCTGTAGCCCCCGTAATACGACAGGACCAGTGCCTCCCGCTGCGGGTCCGGCAACGTCGCCAGAGCTGCGACGACCTTGCCTCCCTCGATGCTCAGCTCGACCTGCTCCGCCACGCTGTCGTGCGAGACGCCGAGGTCGCGTATTCCGACCCTGACGTCTCGATCAGTACTGGACTGTGACGCACGCACTCGATCGACCGCCCTCCGGTGAGCGATCGTGAGAACCCACGTTCTGCCCTGCCCCTTGTTCGGAGCGAACCGTCCGGCGGATTGCCACACTTCGAGAAAGACCTCCTGGAGCACTTCCTCGCTCTGCGAGCGATTGACGAGCACACGCAGGATCAGTCCGAAGACGCGTGAGGAGAGCAGATCGTACAGATCGGAGAAGGCTCTCTGGTCTCCGTCGGCGACACGGACGAGGAGGTCGGCGGCGAGATCTCCCGCCGAACCGTCCTCCGGCATGTCCACGCCGTCAATGACCATCCACATAAGCATGCCGTATCGGGCGGGTCCCGTCCTCTTCCCCCGCCCAATGGCCGATCATCCACCTGCCAAAAGTTTTTCCGAACCATTCCCATCCGATCCGTGAGGGGCTCCGAAGAATCCTCGACACCGCGGGAATGCCGCGGTTCCGATTCCCGGAGGTAGACATGTTCAGCACCAAGAAGAAGATCACCGCAGCTCTTTCACTCGGCTTCGTCAGCGTTCTCGTGCTGTCGGGTTGTTCGATGAGCTCCGACACGGCCGAAGAGCCGGCCGAGTCCACCGCGCCGGAGACGTCGCAGGAGACACCGGACACGATGGATCCGGCCGCGAACCTCGTCGGCCCCGGCTGCGAGGCGTATGCCGAGGCAGTGCCGGACGGCGGCGGCTCGATCGCGGGAATGTCGAAGGATCCTGTTGCGGTCGCGGCATCCAACAACCCACTGCTCAAGACGCTCGTCGCAGCCGTGAGCGGACAGCTCAACCCTGACGTCGACCTCGTCGACACCCTCAACGGAGACGAGTTCACCGTCTTCGCTCCGGTGGATGACGCGTTCGGCAAGATCGACCCGGCCACCATCGAGGCCCTGAAGACCGACTCTGCCACGCTGTCGTCGATCCTCACTTACCACGTGGTTCCCGGCCAGATCGCTCCCGAGGACATCGCAGGCACGCTCACAACCGTGCAGGGTGCGGAGCTCGAAGTCACCGGCAGCGGCGACTCGCTGATGGTCAACGACGCCAACGTTGTCTGCGGTGGAGTCCAGACCGCGAACGCAACCGTGTACCTGATCGACTCGGTACTCATGCCCCCGGCTGAGTAATAAGAAGTTCCGGCCTTTGGGGAGGTTGGAATTGGGGGGGCGACGCGGTCGCCGGCGAAGCTGTGTCGCCGGCGGCCGCGTTCTGTCGTTCACGGCAGTTACGGGTCGACGGCGCGTGTGCCCCCCCGAGTTCTGAACGGAAGCGCAACACCTCGTAGGTTGTGGTTATTCACACTCACGACCTGAAGGGTTGCGCTTCCTTGACCGCACATTACCGTCATCTGACTCTTGAAGACCGGATCGAGATCGAG
>Ga0265296_1000270_pt1 | contig 92062 bp, 106 predicted proteins | sample MunlanPumphouse1_FD_189073 | JGI IMG/M metagenome (GOLD analysis project Ga0265296, IMG submission 189073) | Groundwater microbial communities from a municipal landfill in Southern Ontario, Canada - Pumphouse #1 | ecosystem: Environmental > Aquatic > Deep subsurface > Groundwater | place...
GAGCGTCAGAAATCCCGACCATGCAAGTCGTCGAAAAGTCGAACGAAGGCCTCAGCCGCGTGTTCGCGGTCACCATTCCCGTCGCGGAGCTGAACGAGAAGCTCGAAGCCCGCGTCAAGGAAGTCGCGCCCCAGGTGAAGCTGAAGGGCTTCCGTCCGGGCAAGGTGCCGGTCGCCCACGTCAAGAAGACCTTCGGCCGCGAGTTCATGGGCGAGATCATCAACGCCGAACTGAACGAGACCAGCCAGAAGGCCCTAGACGAGGCCAAGATCCGTCCGGCCGCCCCGGCCGAGATGAAGCTGACCTCCGACATGGACAAGGTCATGGCCGGTCAGGAAGACTTGGCCTATGAAATGGCCCTGGAAATCATGCCGGACTTCACCCCGGTCGATCCCAAGACCCTGAAGCTGGAACGCCCGACCTACGAAGCCTCGGACGCCGATCTGGACGAGGCCCTGACCGAACTGGCCGGCCAGGCCAAGTCCTACGAGGACAAGAAGGGCAAGACCGTCAAGGCCGCCGAGGGCGACCAACTGACCATCGACTTCCTGGGCAAGCTGGACGGCGAGCCCTTCGACGGCGGCGCCGCCGAGGACGCGGACCTGGTGATCGGGTCGGGCCGTTTCATCCCCGGCTTCGAAGAACAACTGACCGGCGCCAAGGTCGGTGAGGAAAAGACCATCGAGGTCACCTTCCCTGAGAATTATCAGGCCGCCCATCTGGCCGGCAAACTGGCCACCTTCGACATCAAGGTGAAGGCCATCAAGGCCGAGGTCGAAGCCAAGGTCGACGAGGACTTCGCCAAGCGCATCGGTCTGGAGTCGCTGGACAAGCTGAAGGAACTGCTTAGCCAGAACCTGAACCAGCAATACGCCGGCGCCGCCCGCTTCAAGCTGAAGCGCGCCCTGCTGGACCAGCTGGACACGGCCCATGACTTCCCGCTGCCGCCGAAGATGGTCGAGGCCGAGTTCGACGGCATCTGGCAACAGGTCGAGGCCGACAAGGCCGCCGGCCGCCTGCCGGAAGAGGACGCCGCCAAGTCCGACGAGGACCTGAAGGCCGAATACCGCAAGATCGCCGAGCGCCGCGTGCGCCTGGGTCTGGTCCTGGCCGAGATCGGCCGCGCCAACAACGTCCAGGTCACCGACCAGGAGCTGAACGCCGCCCTGCTGCAGGAAGCGCGCAACTATCCGGGCCAGGAACAGGCCGTCCTGAACTTCTACCGCCAGAACCCCAACGCCGCCGCCCAGATGCGCGCCCCGATCTACGAGGAAAAGGTCGTCGACCTGATCGTCGGCCTGGCCGAAGTGACCGACAGGCCGATCACCAAGGAAGAGCTGCTGAAGGAAGACGAAGAGGGCTGATCGGCCTCACGTATCTTACGTACGTGTAACTTCCCATTCTCGTCAGAAATGGTATGCGAAAGGGCTCGCAGCGCGGGCCCTTTTTGCATCTGTCGGTTGCCCGGAGACCTAATCTGATGAGCCTGTCTGCAGCCCTAGCCGCGGCCCTTCTCCTTACGTCTGCGCCCCAGGCCGCGCCCCAGCCTCCTCAGCCCTCAACGGCAGAGCTCGAGGCCATCATTGTCGAAGGCCGCCGAATCGAGGAAGCGGCTCGCGCCTATATCGAAGAGGTGGGCGAGCCGCCGCGCGGAACCCGTCTTGCGCGTTGGAACCGCCCCGTCTGCATCAGCATGAGCAATATGCAGCCGCGCTTCGCCCAGTTCGTCATCGACCGCATCGCCGCCAACGCCCTCGACGCGGGGGCCGACGTCGGCGAACCGGGCTGCAAGCCCAACGTCATCATCCTGGCCACTACCGACGGCCCGGCCCTGGCCAAGAAGCTGGTCAAGGAGGTTGGGCTCGGCTTCCGGCCCGCCATCAACCACACCAACCTAGACCGCGACGCCCTGTCCGACTTTCAGAACTCCGACGCGGCGGTCCGCTGGTGGAATGTTGTCATGCCCGTGACGACCGACACGGGAGACGTCGCGATCACCTTGCGCGGGGAAGACCCCCGCCAGGTCACGGTTCGCGACGGTTCGCGTCTCCGTTCCAACATCCGCTACGACATGGCCTGGACCATCGTCATCATTGACATGACCAAGACCGGCGGCGCGCCGTTTGGCACGCTGGCCGATTATGTCTCCATGGTCTCCCTGGCCCAGATCGACCCGGACGCCGACCTCAGCGGCCAGTCGACCGTGATGAATCTCTTCCGTAATCCCGTCGAAGTCGACGGTTTGAGCCAGTGGGACAAGGACTACCTCGCCGCCCTGTACGCCGCGCCCTCGGATCGCGTGAATGGCGATCGACAGGAAGCCGCCGTGGCTCATTCCCTGATCCAGCAAAGGCGCGAGCGCGCCGGTCTCGAGGATGCGGCGGCCGGCGATACGCCGCCTGGCGACGCCCCGCAATGAGGCAGTGAACGCGCCGCCTTGCGCCACCCCCCCGGGGACGCGATATGCTAGGTACGAAGGGCGCGGCCTGAATCGCGCCCACGGCATCCCGAGAAGGCTTGAATGCGCGATCCGATCGAACTGATGAACATGAACCTCGTCCCCATGGTGGTGGAGCAGTCCAGCCGGGGCGAGCGCTCCTTCGACATCTTCTCGCGCCTGCTGCGCGAGCGGATCATCTTCCTGACGGGGCCCTTCGAGGACACGATGGCCTCGCTGATCTGCGCCCAGCTGCTGTTCCTGGAATCGGAGAACCCCAAGAAGGAGATCTCCATGTACATCAACAGCCCCGGCGGACAGGTGTCCTCGGCGCTGGCGATCTACGACACCATGCAATACATCAAGAGCCCGGTCTCGACCGTGGTCATGGGCATGGCCGCCTCGGCCGGTTCGCTGATCCTGACGGCCGGCGCCGCGGGCCAGCGCATCGCCCTGCCGAACGCCCGCATCATGGTGCACCAGCCTTCGGGCGGCTTCCGCGGCCAGGCCTCGGACATTGAGCTGCATGCCGCCGACATCCGCTACACCAAGAAGCGTCTGAACGAGATCTACGTCCACCACACCGGCCGGACCTACGAAGAAGTCGAAAAGACCCTGGACCGCGACCACTTCATGTCGGCCGAAGAGGCCAAGGCCTGGGGCATCGTCGACCACGTCTACGACAAGCGCGAACAGGCCGACGCCGACGGCGTCAAGACGCCCGGCCACTAAACCGCCGGATGATATGGCGAAAGGGCGCGCCGTCGCGGCGCGCCCTTTTCATTTTGTGCTATCGGAACCGTCATGCAGTTCACACGAGATCCCAGCGGCACGGTCGAGGTCGACGGCGAGACCTATGTTTGGGAAATCCGTCGCCAGCCTCAACCCAAGGGCGGCAACGTCTGGGAGGGCATGGCCGTGTCTTTGCGCCACGTCGATTTCAAGCGCGAAGCCATCGTGCAGTTTCCGCCGCCCTTGCGCCCCAACGGCCGGCCCGACGTCGAGAAGCAGCGCGTCAATGTCGATGCGGTCCGCAACGCCGTCGCCTCGGCCATGGAGGCGGGATGGGACCCGACCTCGCGCGGCAAGGCGGTCGTGTTTGATGTGGATGCGGACGGCGCCTGACCGTCACGGCTTCTGGCGGAACACCCTGAATCCGGGCTGCTGCGCCATGGCCAGCATCTCGCGGTCGCCCGAGGTGTCGCCATAGGCGGCGGTCAGCACCATGTCCTCGCCATAGGCGGCCTTCAGACGCCGCACCTTTTCCAGCCCGCGACAATTCGGCCCAGCGAATGCGCCCGTCACCCTCTGTTCCGAATCGAACACCAGCGGGGTGCCCAGCAAGGCCTCGGCGCCCAGTCTGTGTGCAAAGGGCGCCACCGTGGTCTCGGGCGAGGCGGTCACAATCACGCGATGGGCGCCGCGTTCGCCCCAATCGTTCCAGACCTTCAGCGCGTCGGGCCGTATGAAGCGATCCCAGACGGTGTCTGCGAATTGCGTCGCCTCGGCCTCCAGGGCCGTCTTCGTCTCGCCGGCCAGGAATTCCTTCACCGAGGCGGCCTTGATCCGACCCCGATCCCGGTCCCGCGCATAGACGGCCAGGGCGGGCGCCAGCTTGACCAGGCCCAGGGCCCAGCCGCCCGGACCGGCCCGCCAGCGCAGGAATTCGGTGAAACTGTCGCGAATAGTCAGGGTGCCGTCGAAATCAAAGGCCACGATGGGCGCCGCGCCCCGGTCCGGCGCGTCTCCCGACTTCGTCCGGGACTGGCGCAAATCCTGCAAGCTCCCCATGTCAGACATTCGCCTTGATCCCCACCGACACTGATCCATCCCCGCCTTGCAACATTCCCCTGCCGCCTTCGGGGTTGTCGTTGAACGTGGGATGGGTGATTGTCATTTTTTGAAGACCTTTGCGTCCAGAGTGCTGGAATCAACGTGGAGGAAGCGCGTTTCGGGCCATTTCGGTCCGCTCCGCGGGAGTGAGATAAGGGTCTATGACCAAAGCAGCCGGCTCTGACGCCAAAAGCACCCTGTACTGCTCGTTCTGCGGAAAGAGCCAGCACGAGGTCCGCAAACTGATTGCGGGCCCGACCGTGTTCATCTGCGATGAATGCGTCGAACTGTGCATGGACATCATCCGTGAAGAGCACAAGATCGGGTTCAAGAAGACCACCGACGGCGTCCCCACGCCGAAGGAGATCCGCGACGTCCTGGATGACTACGTCATCGGCCAGTCGCACGCCAAGAAGGTCCTCTCGGTCGCCGTTCACAATCACTACAAGCGTCTGAACCACGCGACGAAGAACAACGACGTCGAGCTGGCCAAGTCGAACATCATGCTGATCGGCCCGACCGGGTCGGGCAAGACGCTGCTGGCCCAGACCCTGGCGCGCATCATCGACGTGCCCTTCACCATGGCCGACGCCACCACCCTGACCGAAGCCGGTTATGTGGGCGAAGACGTCGAGAACATCATCCTGAAGCTGCTCCAGGCCTCCGACTACAATGTCGAACGGGCCCAGCGCGGCATCGTCTATATCGATGAAATCGACAAGATCAGCCGCAAGTCGGACAATCCCTCGATCACCCGCGACGTCTCGGGGGAGGGCGTGCAGCAGGCCCTGCTGAAGATCATGGAAGGCACCGTCGCCTCCGTGCCTCCGCAAGGCGGCCGCAAGCATCCGCAGCAGGAGTTCCTGCAGGTCGACACCGCCAACATCCTCTTCATCGTCGGCGGCGCCTTCGCCGGGCTGGAGAAGGTGATCTCGGCGCGCGGGGCAGGGGCCTCGATCGGCTTCGGCGCCCAGGTCAAGGAAATCGACGAGCGTCGCACCGGCGACATCCTCAAGGGCGTCGAGCCCGACGACCTGATGCGTTTCGGTCTGATCCCCGAGTTCATCGGCCGTCTGCCCGTGCTGGCGACCCTGGAAGACCTGGACGAAACGGCCCTGGTCACCATCCTGACCGAGCCCAAGAACGCCCTTGTCAAACAGTACAAGCGCCTGTTCGAGATGGAGAATGTCGAACTGACCTTCACCGACGACGCCCTGATCGCCGTCGCCAAGAAGGCCATCACCCGCAAGACCGGCGCGCGGGGCCTGCGTTCGATCCTGGAAGGCATCCTGCTGGAAACCATGTTCGAACTGCCGACCTTCGAAGGCGTCGAGGAAGTGGTGGTCAACGCCGAGGTCATCGACGGCAAGGCCCAGCCCCTGCTGATCTATTCCGAAGCCTCCAAGAAGAAGGCCGACGGCGCCGCCTGATCGGGCATCGCCTTCGCACTGAAATGAAGGGCCGGAGCGACAACGCTCCGGCCCTTTTTCTGTCTCCGCTCAGACCCTCTCCCGCTTGCGGGAGAGGCGGCCCGGCGTCCGCGCAGCGGACCAGGGTCGGAGAGGGGAGGCTGGCTTGCTGGAAGAAGACTTCCCCCATCGTCACGCGTGTCGCTTCGCGCCACGACGCGACACTTCCCCCGCAAGCGGGGGAAGATCTGATCAGCCGCCCAGCACCAGCATATGACCGGGATGGGCTTCCGCCTCGGCCCGGGCGCACTGAACGGCGCTCTTGGCGTCGGTGAAGACGCCCTCGAACAAACCGTCGCTCGAGGTGACAAGCCAGCGGCCGTTCGCGGGCTGGATCGTCAAGGTTTCGACAGCGGGCGGCGAAGGGGGAGGGCGGCGATCATTGCGCCCGCCTGTGCTGGTCGCGGTTCAACCGATCGGCCTCGGCCTGCAGCCGCGCCGCAAGCCGTTCGGCTGCGGCCCGATCAGGCAGGGGACGGGTCGCCACGCCGTTGACCGCGACGGCCCATCCGGCCGCGCGTGCCACGACCCTGTATCGTCGCGGCGGGACCGGCTCGGCGGCCCCGCCTTCCAGATGGCCCTGCATCATCGCGACGGCCCCCGGTGAATCGGCGCACCGAACAGAGCGCCGATGACGGTCCAGGCCATCTTCAGTGTGGACGGTTTGTCGGCGGATCGTTTCAGCGACTCCACCAGTAGATGTGAACGGCTCATGGTCTCTCCTTCGCCGACCAGAAGACGCCCAAACCCCGTAAAGCCGCCATGTCGAAAGCGCGGGCCGGCGTAATGCGGACGTAAAGCGCTACATTCACCTCGCCGCCCTCCCTCTTTCGTCATTCCGGGCGAAGCGCAGCGGAGACCCGGAACCCAGCGGCGCCAAAGGCGAAATCCATCCGCCGCACAATGCCGGACGACCTAATCCGCGACAGGTTCGCGCTCTCGCGCGCCGCTGGGTTCCGGGTCTGCGGGCCAAGCGGCCCTCCGCCCGGAATGACGAAAGTGATGATCGACAACCTAGGCCAACTGTCACAATGACGCTGGTCTGAATCGAACGATTTCAACGCCCTAAAAGATTTTCACCCCAACTTCCCCGCCATACCCGCCGGCGCCCGTATCATCCTCTCATCCCCGCCGATGGGGAGGGCGTCGGATCCAGCGCCCTGACGGCGGCGGGGCTGTGGTCGAGCGATGAAGCCGGTGGGGAGGAGACCGCCGGGGTCCTTAGGGGCGGCGATGGATGCCGCCTCCTGCTCGCCGCACGCCTAGGAAAGCGGGCCGCTGTCGATCCTTGTCGGCATGTCCGCCCCGGCGAAGCCGTCGCAAGGCGGCCCGCCGATCCGGCAAGGCTCGAAGAATAGGGCCGCCAGCCGGAGCGCGTGTGGAAAACGACCGCGTGGGACGACGACTGCGCCGAAACGGTACTTAAAATCCAAAACACCGGGTGCAGACCCGGCGTCCCACGCCCTCCCCGAACTTCGCCGTGAGAACGGCGAGGACAAGGCCAATTCCGCATGTGCGTGCGGCGTCCAAACCACGCAGGTGTGGGCCGTTCGCCAGCCACGCTTGAACCACGGCTCTTTCAAACCACATACTCATCCGAACGCCGTCGGAATCGACGGGCTGTCATGCGCTGGTCGGACCTCTTGTCCGGGCGACCGTGGCGGCGGGCCGGAGATCATCAATGGCCCAGGAGTACGCATCATGACTGAAACAAAGATCCTGCCCGTCCTGCCGCTGAGAGACATCGTCGTCTTCCCGCATATGGTCGTGCCGCTCTTCGTCGGCCGCGAGAAATCGGTGAAGGCCCTCGACGAGATCATGAAGGGCGAAAAGCAGATCCTTCTGGCGACCCAGAAGAACAGCGTCGACGACGATCCGTCGCCCGACGCCATCTATCCGATCGGCGTGCTGGCCAGCGTGCTGCAGCTGCTGAAACTGCCCGACGGCACCGTCAAGGTTCTGGTCGAGGGCAAGGGCCGGGCGCGCCTGACCCGCTTCACCGACCGCGAGGACTATTTCGAGGCCGAGGCCGTCGAGATCGAGGACGAGCCGGGCGACGCCTCCCAGACCGAGGCCATGCTGCGCGCCGTGGTCGAGCAGTTCGAAAACTATGTGAAACTGAACAAGAAGGTCCCGCCCGAGGCCCTCAGCTCCATCCCCCAGATCACCGACGCCTCCAAGCTGGCGGACTCGGTGGCCGCCCACCTGTCGGTCAAGATCATCGACAAACAGGGCCTGCTGGAAACCTTCGACGTGCCCAAGCGGCTGGAGAAGGTCTATGGCCTGATGGAGGGCGAAATCTCGGTCCTGCAGGTCGAGAAGAAGATCCGCTCGCGCGTGAAGCGCCAGATGGAGAAGACCCAGCGCGAATATTATCTGAACGAGCAGATGAAGGCGATCCAGCGCGAGTTGGGCGAGACCGACGATGCGCGCGACGAGATCATGGACCTGGAGAAGCGCATCCGTAAGACGCGCCTGTCCAAGGAAGCTCGCACCAAGGCCGAGGCCGAGGTCAAGAAGCTGCGCAACATGTCGCCGATGTCCGCCGAGTCGACCGTGGTCCGGAACTATCTCGACTGGCTGCTGTCCGTGCCGTGGGGCAAGGCCAAGCAGAAGCCGATCGATCTGGTCAAGGCGGAGGAGATCCTTGAGGAGGACCACTTCGGCCTGGAGAAGGTCAAGGAACGGATCATCGAATATTTGGCGGTCCAGGCCCGCACCGGCAGCCTGAAGGGGCCGATCCTGTGCCTCGTCGGCCCTCCCGGCGTCGGCAAGACCTCGCTGGCCAAGTCCATCGCCAAGGCGACCGGGCGTGAATATGTCCGCATGTCGCTGGGCGGCGTGCGCGACGAGAGCGAGATCCGCGGCCACCGCCGGACCTATATCGGCTCCATGCCCGGCAAGATCATCCAGTCGATGAAGAAGGCCAAGACCACCAACGCCTTCGTCCTGCTGGACGAGATCGACAAGCTGGGGTCCGACTGGCGCGGCGACCCGTCGTCGGCCCTGCTCGAGGTGCTGGACCCGGCCCAGAACTCGACCTTCGGCGACCACTATCTGGAGGTGGACTACGACCTGTCCCAGGTCATGTTCGTGACGACCGCGAACAGCCTGAACATGCCGCAGCCGCTGATGGACCGGATGGAGATCATCCGGGTGTCGGGCTACACCGAGGACGAAAAGGTCGAGATCGCCAAGCGTCACGTCCTGCCCAAGCAGCTGACGGACCATGGGCTGAAGGCCGACGAACTGATCGTGCCGGAAGACACGATCCGCGACCTGATCCGTTACTACACCCGCGAGGCCGGGGTGCGGTCGCTGGAACGCGCCCTGGGCGGCCTGGCTCGCAAGGCCGTGCGCGAGATGGCCAAGACCAAGGTCACGTCGATCACGGTGGACGCCGAGAAGCTGGCCGAATACGCTGGCGTCCGGAAGTTCCGCTATGGTGAGACGGACGAGGAGGATCAGGTCGGCATCGTCACCGGTCTGGCCTGGACCGAGTTCGGCGGCGACATCCTGACCATCGAGGCCATCAAGATGCCGGGCCGCGGCCGCATGACCGTGACCGGCAACCTGAAGGACGTGATGAAGGAGTCGATTTCGGCGGCGGCCTCCTATGTGCGGTCGCGGGCCCTGGCCTTCGGCGTCAAGCCGCCGGTGTTCGAGAAGACCGACATCCACGTCCACGTGCCGGACGGCGCCACGCCCAAGGACGGCCCGTCCGCCGGCGCCGCCATGACCGTGGCCATGGTCTCGGTCCTGACCGGCATCCCGATCCGCAAGGACATCGCCATGACCGGCGAGATCACCCTGCGCGGCCGGGTCACCGCCATCGGCGGTCTGAAGGAGAAGCTGCTCGCGGCCCTGCGGTCCGGCGTCAAGACGGTGCTGATCCCGCAGGAGAACGAGAAGGACCTGGCGGACGTGCCGGACAACGTCAAATCGGCGCTCGAAATCGTGCCGATCTCCACGGCGGACGAGGCCCTGCACTGGGCCCTGACCGGTCCCCTGACGCCGGTCGAATGGGATGAGGCGACGGATCCTCTGCCCGCGCCCGTGCCTCCGCTTGACGGCGCTGCGGCGACCGTCAGCCACTGAGCCGCGACCTAGGTCGCAGACGAAACGCCGCCGACACCTCTGTCGGCGGCGTTTTCGCTTTTGACGCAACCGCCGATCCGCCCTTTACTGGTTCGCTTGGGAGGATGACATGACGAAAGCCGAACTTATCGGCCGTATGGCGACGGCCGCGAACATCAGCCGCGATCAGGCCAAGACGGCGCTCGAAGCCTTCACCGACGGCGTGGTGGAAGCCCTGACCCAGGGTCGGGACGTCAAGCTGATCGGCTTCGGCAGTTTCACCCCCGTCGATCGCAAGGCCGGCGTCGCCCGCAACCCTCAGACAGGTCAGGCCGTGGCCCGGCCCGCCTCCCGCACCGCGCGCTTTCGCCCCGGCGAAGGCTTGAAAAGCGCCTTGAACGGTTGAAGCCCAACGGGCATAAGCCCGGCTCCGGTTTCCACTTCGGTTTCTTGGGCGGCTAGCTCAGCTGGTCAGAGCATCTCGTTTACACCGAGAGGGTCGGCGGTTCGAACCCGTCGCCGCCTACCAACCTTTCAGGGGTTTCTGGGGAATGCCGCAGGGCATTTTCCCAGAAATGTTCCCAGAAACCGTTACCCGAACTTGTCGGCGACGTCGTTCTGATAGTCCGGCCGATGGTGGCCGTAGTGCTTCAGCAGGGTCGTGGGCGACATGCCGAGGAAGCCGGCGGCATCCCAAGTATCGACGTTGCGCTCCATCAACCAGGTCGCGCAGGTGTGGCGCAGATAGTGCGGTGACACGCCCTTATCGAGCCCGGCGTCGCTGACGCAGCTGGCGAAGCTCTTTTTGACCCGCAACACCGGCTCGCCGCCGAAGTGGATCACGGCCGTGACTCCGGCCTTCTCATCGAGGCGACGCCACCTCTCCATATGGGCCTGCAGGCGCTTCGGAAACTTCACGACCGGGCGGCGCTTGGTTCGCTTATCGCGCTGCCCTCGAGCGCGACGGTACATGACGCCGGCGTCGACGTTCGCCCAGGGATGCGCCGGGCTCTCTTCCCAGAGCGCCGCCGCCGTCACGCCTGAGCGCGAGCCGGTGTAGAGAGAGATCAGGATGAACCGGCGCAGGTGCATCCGATTGGTCCGCGCATTGGTCGACGGCCGCACCCAGCGGCCAGGCGCACCGGTCCTGGGGTTTGTCGCCGTTTCGTCCCAGCGCCAGCCCATCGAAGCCCAGAGCAGCCGGGCGGCCTCGCGTCGGCTCAAGGCGTCGCGGGGCGATTCGGATTTCGAAGGCAAGACGACCTTGGGGACGACGCGGAGGTGATGCTCCTCGTGCCACTTCCCGATCGCCGTCGATAGGCATTCCAGCTCGCGCCTGGCGGTCTGGTCGCTGACGCGAGGGGCGTTGGCGGGATCCTTGGTGTAGGATTTGATCGGGTCCAGGATCCGCGTCGCAACATACGCCTCGGTGCTCGAGCGCCGAACATCGGACAACACCTTGCCCTCCCACCTGGGGAGCAGGGTGGCGATGAAGCTCGCCTCCTTGGCCGGATTGGATAGGCGTGTGGCGGGACCGGCCGCGTATTCGGCCAGGACCTCCGCTACGTAGACCTGATCTGGATCACTCTTGCGGCGTCGTTCGACCTCCCGATCTGTGGGTTGCTCGACGGCGCTGGCGTTCTTTTGGAGGATGTAGAGGGCGAGCTGCTCGTCCGCCCCGCCAGGGCCCTCACGGCGATCAGGGCCGCAGCCTGTGCCGATTTCGACCGTTCCGTCTCGGATGCAGTAGACATCGGGGATGGTGACGCCGTCGGGCCGCCGCCTACCTTTTCGAAGATAGAGGCGCGGGCCTTTCGAGGGACGGGGCATGCAAAAAGAGCCTTGAGATTCGCTGGGGTGACGTAATAGGCGCCGCCGACATAGGAGGCCGTCAAGCGCTCACGTCCGATCTCGAGGCGCAGGGTGGACACCGTGCAGGGATAGAGGCTGGAAAACACCGCCACGATTTCGGGGAGGGTCATGGGATCATCATCCGCCCAATCCGAGGGGAGCGGTCGATCAATAGAGCGGTCGCGGCGACGCGCAGTCATCCGTTTCCCCCGATCTTCTCCGTCGTGAAAATGGTTCCTCGCGCGCGCATGGTCCGCAGTCGGCCGAGCGGCGTGAGGCGCCAGCTCACCGCGCGCACCGTCTCGATCGCGTCGGCCCCGAGACGTTCGCGGATCTCGATCATGCAAATCTCGGGCGGCCTCGGTCGCATGTCGATGACCTGACCGCGACGGCCGATAGTTCGGGCGGCGTCTTGGAGATGGACCAGCCTACCGTTCGCCTGTGCTAATTGGTCCAGCAGACAGGCGGCGTCGGCACGGAGGCCGAAGGCATTGTGGTAGAGCGCTCGACGGCGGTCAGCCGCGCGCCGGTCTCGCAGAGACTTGCCGCCGACGACGACGTGCACCAGGCGCTGTGAAAGCTGGGCGAGATCTAGGCGCATGGTGCGGCCTCTTCGAACAGATCGGGGTGGCTGGTCGTCTCGAGACCGTATCGGATGCTCAGGTTCTGATCGGCCCAGGTCTGGTGGCCGGTGGCGTCGTGGTGGCGTGCAGCGACGGCCATGGCGTTCTTGCCGGTCCAGATGGCGTCGGAGCCTTTGCAGACGAAGCATCCGGCCATGACGGTGCTCGATGTCGAGGTCGAGCGGCTCATGAGTCGAGCCGTTTCACGCGCTCACCTGTCGCGATCTCCAGCTTCTGGCCGATCTCCGCCAGGCGGATCAGCTCGCTGACGAAAGCGGCAGGGTCATCATCGATGGTGAGTTGGCCGGCCGGCGTCTCATTGGTCACAACGCGAAGCCCTTTGACCAGGTGCTGCGTCTTCAGCCACACAAAGTCGATGCGGGGGCGCGACATCAGGGTTCAATCCCCGCTTCGATCAGCGTGCCCAGGTCGGTGTTGAACAGGACGGCGATGTCGCGCGGCCGATAGCCGGCGCGGCGGAACCAGGTCGCCCAGATGATCAGGCGTGGATGGTGGCCAGGAATCGGGTCGAACATCAGGCGGCCAGCCTCCGTTCGTTCAGCAGCTCGGCCGCCTGGGCATAGGCGAAGCCGGTCAGCATCTCTTCATCGCCGACGAACAGACGCGGCCCGACATAGCGCCCGTCCTTGTCGTGCCGTGTGACCAGGACGACGGAAGGGAACTCGACGGCGACGTGCAGCCGGTCCTCCCCGTTGTCGTCGGTGATGACGGAGCGCAGCTCCATCGTGGCGCATTCCAGATGCGCCGCGCGGATGGGAAGCCTGAGCGCCGCATCGGGGCAGGCGCTGCAGCGGTCGGCCGACAACCAGGCGCAACCGCTTTCGCAGGCATGGAGCTCCCAGCACCCGCAGGCGCGGCAGATCCGGACGTCGGCCGGCGCGCGCATCAGGCGGCCGCCATCCGGGCCAGGTCGCCGGCCGACGGGCCGGCCATGGCGCGAACGATATTGATCAGCGACCGGCGGTGATCCTCGGACATCCTGACGAAGCTGTCGGCCAGCTCCAGGCCGTCATGGGTGCGGCGGAGCTGGTTCAGCGGGTCGCCGGCGTCCGCCGCCTGGTCGGCCTGGCCGTAGAAGTCGGCCGGGTGCGCTTGCAGGAAGGCTGCGATCTGCGCGAGCCGTGCTGCGCTGACGCGGTTCACGCCGCGCTCGTACTTCTGAATCTGCTGGAACGTCACCTGGGCGGCGGTCGCCAGCTGGGCCTGGGTGATCCTCATCGCCTCGCGGCGCTTGCGGATCCGCGCACCGAGCGCGACGTCGAAGGGGTCGTGTGAGTCGGACATGGTCTACCTCTGGAGTTGAAGGATGAGCGCCACGACGATCGCGGCGCAGTAGGCGAGAACGAAGGTCAGCAGGACAGGACGGCGGCGCATCAGCGGCTCGGCCAGAAGCACCAGACCAGGAAAGCGGCCCCGACCAGGACGAGGCACAGCGGCTGTCCGAGGGCGATGTCGGCCAGGCCGGCCACGACGCCGACGCCGGCGACAGCCATGTGCGCCTTGATGACCAAGCTGATGGGAGCGCGGCGCCGGCGACCGCTGCCCGTGCGGATCTCTACGTGCGCGAGCGGCCGGCCGGCCTCGCTGCGAACGATGTTGTGGTGGGTCACTGCGCGTCTAGCTCCGCAAAGGCCGCATCCTTGGCGGCGTTGAGTTCGGCGGCGGCGGCGTCCGACCCGCCCTTGTCGGGATGGGCCGCCTGCAGGCGGGTCTTGTGGCGGACGGTGATCGTCGCCTTGGCCTCGGCCGCCGAAAGTTCGCCAGGGAACAGCGGGTCGAAGCCCAGCACGTCTCGCCAGCTCCGGACGCCGCTCGATGGCGGGGGCAGGGCGCTGAAGGCCTGAAGCGTCTCGGCCGCGCTGGCGACGCCGTAGCGAGTGATCGCCGGCGTGGACTCCAGGTGCGCCGCCAGGGCGCCGATGTTCTGCGCGGCCTCTGTGTAGGTGTCGCAGGCTAGGGCGAACGGCTGGTTCTTCAGCGTGAAATAGAGGCAGACGCCCGGGTCGGCCGGAGCGGCCCGATCGGCACGCGGACGTCCGTCCAGTCGCAGCTCGAGGTTTGAGGACAGCACAGGCTGCCAGCCGCCTATGCGCTCGAGCTCGTTCTCGACGCGCACCATGGCCTCGGCCGGTGACAGAAGCTTGCCGGATTTCTTGAACTGTCCCTGCCGGCGCTGGGTTGCCGGCGTCCTGGGGCGGTGCGCTGGCCAAGCCAGCGGGAAGCGATCAGGCGTTCTCATTTGCCACCCCGCGTTAAGTCCGTCTCGCGGCCTCGCAGCACGGCGCGTTCGATAGCGGTGCGCTTCACGGAGGGAAGCGCCACAGCCAGAGTTGTGAGACATGCGAGGGTCGGAAGACTTCCGATCGACATGCCGAGGCCATCTGACATCCCTTTGATGCGCAGCACGGCCTCTTCACTGTCGATGTTGGCTTTGCGGTCTTCTCCACCGTTCCAATGGTCGGACATCAACAGCGACTGCACGGCGATGCTGACGACGTCGTCGATGTTGTTCTTGCTGGGCTTGTAAGCAGGCGACTTCTTCGCGGCCTCGCGGCAGGCGTCCAGCAAAAGCAGGGCCGCGTCCTGGACACGACGGCTGGTATCGAGATCGACGAAGTGCATCAGACCTCTCCCAGGGCGGAGAGGTAGAGATCGAGGATCGCGTCCTCTTCCTGTCGCTTGGCCTTGTCCTGCTTCCGGATCCGGATGACCTTGCGCAGGATCTTGACGTCGTAGCCCTCGCCCTTGGCCTCGGCGAAGACCTCCTTCATGTCGGCCATGACGGCCTGCTTGTCCTCTTCGAGGCGCTCAAGGCGCTCGATGATGGTGCGCAGGCGGCCCTGGGCGGTGGCTGTCAGGACGTCGGCCGAGGCGTCAAACGCGGCGTCGGTGGACTGATCAAAGGCCATCAAAAGCCACCGTCTGCAGCGAGGGTCTTGCCCGATAGCAAGACACCTTCCCGCCCGGTGTGGTCTTCCACATCGAGGAGGCCGCCGTTGACTTGGAACACTTCAGAGTCGCCCAGGACGAAATAGACCTCCGCCTCCGGCGCACACAGCGCTTCCAGCCCCGAAATCAGGTCTCTAGCTTTCATGAGCGAATGGTCCTCAGAGCAAGGTGGGAGGGCAGGGACCGCCAGTAGACGTAACCCTGCGGGTTGAACTCAGCCGAGCAGCTGCAAACGAGCGTGATTGGGTTCAGCGACTTGGATCCGCAGCGCGGGCAGTCGATAGGCGCCGGGCCACTCACGGCCACACCGCCGGCAGCGCACCTACCGCCTGTGCGATAGCGCGTTCTTCTTCGACCGGGACGCCGAAGCCCTGGCCGCCCCATCCTGACAGGATGAATTCGCGATGCTCGGGCGTCAGAAGCGTGTTGAAGGTTGTGGGCGGGGTGTAGGCACCGCGACCGCAGCGCTCCATATCCTCGGCGCTCGGCAGCGGGAATCTGCCCTTGCTGATGCTGGCGCTCACGACGGCATCGCCTGAGCCGCTTCCTCGGCTCGGCCGAGGACGAAAGCCAGCGCCAAGCCCGCTTCGCGATAGGGCGTCGCGCCTTCCACATTGAGCCTGCCGACGCGGGTCCAGCCGTCCAGGATCGATTCGACGTTCGAGCGGATGGTGGTCAGATCGTCACCGAACCCGAGATCAGGGAATGGCGGATTATCGGGATAGGCAAGGTTCAGCAGGTCAGCGAGCGCGTCGCCGGTCTTCGTCTCTCGCATCAGGCGCACATGGGATGTCAGCGTCGCCAGCACCTGGGCGCGGGTCAGGCTGAATGCCGTGTTGGTCGAGCGCCTCACGAGGCCGCCCTCAACAACTTCACCGCGTCCAGCACTGCCGGAGACGACAGCGCCCGCACCGTGGCCTCCTGTTCTGCCTGGTACTTCTCGCGGGACGCCTTGGCTTCAAGGGCGGCCAGCGCCTGGGTGGGCGTCTTGCCCAGCATGGTGTCCAGGGCGACGTTGGCGCGGTGAAGCGTTTCGCCCACTTCGGCCGCCGCGGTGGACAAGGATCCATGTTCCCGCATGGCCAGCTTCAACTGGCTTAGTTTGCCGACGGTCCAGCCGCTCAGCGTGCGGGGCAGACTGCAGCGGCAGATCCGCTCCAGGTCACAGCTGCAGTAACGGCGGATCAGGAAGGGCGTCGCGGTCATCACTGATCGCCCTGGGCGATTGTGTCGATGCTGCGCTCGAGGGCGTCCAGGTCGCTCAGGAGTGCGTAGGTCTGCCCGTCCAGGGTCTGGCTAAGCGACATCCACTCGTGGCGGAGCCGGAGCAGGGCCTGTCGTGCCTGTTCGACGTCGTCCCTCGCCGCGCGTTTGGCGATGGCGACGAACTTCATGCTTGTGGTTGCGGCCAACGGCTCTCTCCCTCAATCGTGAGGGGAGTTTGGCAAATCCAAACATTATGAGTCAACTACAAAGTTTGGAAAAACCAACCCAGATAGTCAGGTCGCGTATCCAGCATCAATTCGAGGCAACTGACGCGCTGCCACGGAGCGCTGAGTCACGGCTCTGCGGATGCGCTCATTCAGTGTGAGGTTGCTGCGCTACGGTAGCACTGGCGAAAGGTTAGGCGGCTTTGACCGATGGCTTCGCGCGGCGGGCGTTAGGCGTGCGTCCAGACTTGGGCGCGGGATCCGTGGAGGCGGGAAGGGGCGACCCTTCCGAGATGGATCGCGCTGCGGCACGCAGGTATCTAATGGCGATGGCCTCTTGGGGGTCCATGAGGAGTTCGTAAGGCTCGATCTGAAGCCAAGCGGCGATCTCATTGACCAGGTCGCGTCGGTAGGGCTGCTTCCCGTGATAGACGAAGTTGGCTCGAGATTTGTCCCAGCCGAGCTCATTTACCAGCGACGCCTGCCGCTTGTCGAAGTGGTCGAGCCACTGCTGAAGGAACCAGTTCTTCTCCACCAAACGAGTCTGGCCTGTTCGGTGACGGCGGTCGTTTGTGATCATCTCAACAATTCCGCTTGACTCGCAGTTGAGAAAAACCAAACTTCCGCCCTTATGGACTTACCATCGTGGCGAAAATCAAAGGGTTGGACGCAAAGCGTCCTCGCTGACCGACTCGGTTTGAGGTCGAAGGCGCATGTCTCACGTCTCGAGACTAAGCGTGAACGGGTCTCGGCAGAGCTGGCGATCGCCATTGATCGGCTGACCACTGGCGCGGTGCGCGTCGCGGACCTTCGCCCAGATCTGCATGATGTCCGTGTGGTCCGGCCCGCTCCTGCCGATGGCGGAATCTCCGCATGACGCCGCTGGAGCCCGCCTTCGCCGCCATCGCGCTGTTCGCCGCATTCGGCCTGGGCGCCCTGGTCGGCCCGTCCCTCACGCGCTGGATCACCGAGGTTGATCGCCGGCAGGCGATTCGCCTCCACGCCCAGGGCTGGACCCACGGTCAGATCGCAGAACAGCAGGACCGCGACCCTAGGCAGATCGCCGAATGGCTCGCCGAAGGCGACAGGTCTCGGACGTCCTAGGATGGAGATCAGGGGAGGGGATTTTTGCGACGACTGCGCCTGGCCCGAATGCGCGGGCGCCGGCCTATGCATCAAGCCGTTCGTGTCGCCCGTCGCCCTCTTGGGCCTTGCGCTCACGCCGCTCGAGACCATCCAGATCCTGGATGAGATCGCTGCGGCCCCGCCCAAGTTCGTCTTCCTCGGCGTGGATCTCGGCTCGACCGATTTCTGCATCGAGCACCCCCTCGCCACCGTCAGCCTGACCGGCGCTGGCGAGAGCCCCGTCATCGCAACCGCCATGCCAGCGGCCCCCCTCCGGAGCGATGACGGGGACCTCCTTTCCAAGATCTCGACGCGTGAGCCGCCTCTCTCCGTGATCGAGCGTCCCGTCGCTGAAGTCGGAACAGCCATTGCGCCTTTCGGCGACGGGACACCCTCGTCCAGTACCGCGTCCCCCGCCAACGCAGGGACACAGTGCTGAGCCGCCGCGAGATCTTTTCGCACCACGGCGCCGGTCTGATTCACGACAGTTCCCGATTCGTCCCGAAGGTTAACGAGACGTGCCTGCGCGGCCGTTCGCGGCTGCTCGGCCGCCGCCGCTGCGCGCGTCTCACCGCCCTCCGTCACCAGCTCCTGGCGAGGCTGTGCCTGGACCGAGAACGACGCCCGGCCCCCCAGCGTGATCAGCGCCAGACCCACATCGGCAAAGCACCCGCTTCGCCCGCCTGACGGCCATGCCGGACAGCCCTGTGAACCCGCCGGGGGCGGATTTCTGCAGCGCTGATCGTGATCGCCAGAGGCGGCGCGTGCGGACGGCTTGCCCCCATCACAGCCAACCATGGCCGCCATACGGACGGTCATCGGGATTGCTCATGTCTAACGCCGGGCGGGAAGCGCTTCGGCGAACGCATGTCTGCGCCCCGAAAGGACCGGCCGTCAGGCGGATTCGCAAGGACCGAATCCACCATGAACGCACGACAGCACACCCTGCTGGCGCGCCTGCTTATCGACGCCTGTGGCGGCGTTGATGCATGCTGCAAGCCGATAACGCGGGTCGAACGATCCGCCCTCTATGCGTACCGCGACTATGAGAAGCCGGCCTTCATGCCGGCCGACGTGATCGAGGCGCTGGAAAAGAAGTGCGGGAATCCGGTCTACTCCGGCTTCCTTTTCGAGATGGCGAAGGAGTCAAGCCGGGCCGACGCACTCGCCTGCGTGGGCGCCTCGGCCGACCGAGTTCATATCTCGGCCTTCCGCCTGTGGGAGGCGGCCAAGGACGCCCTTGCGGACGGCGATCTCAGCGAGATCGAGAAGCGCGAACTGGCCGCCGGCCTTCAGAAGCTCGAGGACGCGGCGCGTTCCATGCGGTCGTCCCTGGACGCCGAGCCCCTGGTCGAAGGCGAGCCGACATGACGGCCGTCCCGATCGACCACAGCCACCGGCGTCGACGGCCTGAGCCGGAAGGCCGCCGCACCTTTAACCCCACGCGGCGCAACAGCCGCACGGTCGAACACGGCCGCAAGGAGAAATACAGCAAGCTCTCGAAGAAGGAGCAGTGGCTGCGCTTGTTCGCCCTGAAGGCCTACCGCAAGAAACTCCGGAAACCTGGCCAGCGTTTCGGCGCGGCCGGAACGATCAGCGCCGGCGCCGTCGAGTTCTATGAGCGCCTTCTCCGCCTCGAGAGCCGGTTCGGCCTGGTCGATCCATCGGTCGCCTGGCTGGCCGAACAGGAGAACGTCCCCGAGAAAGTCGTCCATGCCTGGAAGGACCAGCTGAACGAGCACGGCTTCCTGTTCTGGGAACGGCGCTGCGTCGAAACCGGCAACGATGGCCAGCGCGGACCCCAGCTGCACCAAACGTCGAACCGCTATTGGTCGGCGCTGCCGGCGAAGGCGGCCGAGCTGGTCAAAGCGGTCCGGAAGAAACTCGGTCTCGAACCGAACCCCCGCCACGTCACCGAGGCCGAGAAGGGCCAAATGCTGCCCGCTGCGCGGCGTCGGAGCGATCTGGTGGAGAAGCGACAGCGAGACGACCGAAGGGCCCTGGAGCGCGCTCTGAGCGGTCTTTCAGACGTTGTCGATCAGGAGGTCGCCGGAAACGGAGGAGTTAGCGGGGAAAGAACGCGAATCCCACCAGACCCGACCATCCGGACGATTCAAGAATAAGAAGGCGTCGAGCTAGTCGCTCGACCACATGATCTAGGGATGAAAGGCGTCGCGCTAGGACGCGCGACAACATTTCCCAGGACCACAACGACCGCCAACGGCGGATTTTCTCCCCCTCACAACAGGGGGCCGAGCAGTGCTCGGCCTCATTGACCCACGCTGTCGCGTGCCAACCGGCCGCCGACAGCGTCTGCTCGCTCGTATGTGGGCTAGGCGAGGACGGAGGGGTTTCGAATTTCGGGGCACGCGGCAGGCGCCGGATTGCCCGAACGCTGAGAGTTGTGCGAAGAGGGCGCAACCTGTGGGGGATGGAATGGAAGCTGTCGCGATTATCATCATTTTGGCGTCGATCGGCGCTGGACTGTTCGGCTTGATCAACCTGGTGAAGCCGTTGGGTCTGCTGCGGATCCGCCGCCGGCGTTACGCGGCGGCTGTCGTCGGTGGATCCGTCTTCGCCTTCTTCTGCGGCGCTTTGCTTGGCGCCGCGAGCCAACCAGGCGGGCTCAACACCGGCATCGAGCGAGCGGAGAAGGAGAACGGCGCGCGCGGGGGGGCGGCCGCCGCGCTGGCCGAAAAGACAGCGCCGAAGGAGGCTCCGCCGCAGGGCGTGACCCAGGTCGAATTCAACGCCGTATGGGGCGCGGCCAAGGTCGTGATGTCCAGGTGCGACACGCCCCTGCGCCGCGCTGGTGAGATCGTCGGCACCGGCGACGTCTATGCGGCCTACCCGGCGGTCCAACGGGCCGAGGAGGACTGCAACCAGGCGATGATGCTGATGAGCGACATTGAGCCGCCGAAGTCCGCGAAGGGTGATGTCAGGCGGGCGATCATTGAAGCGCGCGATGCCTGTGCGACGACCGCTTTCATCAAGGCTGACGCTATGAAGAAGCTCGGCCTGGTCGTGAATGGCGATACACGGCCTTCTGCCTTCGCCGATGCAAAGGCCGAACTTGAGCGCGGCCAGCTGTCCAACCTGCACTGCCTGGCCAAATTCGCCGCCGCCGCCGAGGCCGCCGGCGTCTCCCTGCCGGAGTTTGACCAGAAGGAATCTGAGCCGGCCGCCTGATCTGATCAGGCGGCTGCGCGGTCGCCATCAATCGAAAGGGCGGGCCTGATCCCCAGCGCGCGCAGAGCCTCGAGCGCCGCGTCGATCGTGGCCTTGCCCTGCAGGATCCGGCGGACGTTCTTCTCATCCTTGCCCAGGCGTTCCGCCAAGGCGCGGCCGGACACATGCTGGCGGTCCATTGCCATGACCAGCAACAGTCGCGCGGCGACGGCAGGTGAAAGCGGGACCAGGACTTCGCCATCCTCGGCCGGGCTGGGCGAGGGCACGTCACGGGTGTCGAGCAGCAAGCCCTCGACGGCGACGTCCAGGGCGTCGGCCGCCAGCTGATACGATTCCTCGAACGTCGCGCCGCCGGTGATGGCCTCGGGGATATCGCGGAAGGTGACGAGGAACTCGCCGGGTGCTTCCTCTACGATCCGGGCGGGATAGGTGAAAGCGGTCATGGTCTCGATCTCTCTTGAGGATGGGGCCGTTGGCGCGGCCGCTGCGTTGGGTGTGGACGCCTTCAGAAGGCGTCCTTTGGAAGTCCGAGCTGTTTGAGCAGCCCCTGTTTGACGACGTTGCTGATCTCGCCGTGCTTGACCGTGGTGAAGGCGTCTCCGACGTAGACCCGGCCGTGGCCGCCTTTGCCGTGCGCCGCGTCGAAACGGTAAGGAAGCCCTGCTTTCTTGCAGTAGGCTCGGAGGTCACGAAGGAAGGTGTCGCGGTTCATGGGTGTCTTTATGCGGACTTTTTTGTCCGCAGTCAAGGCGCGCGGACAAAAATGTCCGCGAAAAACTACCAATCAGCTATCGACTAGCGATCAGCTATCCAGTAGCTAGTGGCTATCCGATAGCCGCCAGCTATCTACTAGCTAGGAGTAAGCCCCTTGCCCGTTATCACTATGTCGTCGCCGAAGGGCGGCGCCGGAAAGACGACCTCGCTCGCGGTGCTGGCGACGCAGTTGGCCAAGACGGCCCGCGTCGCCATCATCGATGCCGACAAGAACCACCCGATCGTGACCTGGTCGGAGCAGCCCGGCTTCCCCGAAAATATCGAGGTCATCAGCGACATTACCGAGGAGAACTTCTGGGACCGCCTGGACGACGCCGCGCGCCGGGTGCCGTTCGTCCTGATCGATCCCGAGGGTACGGCGAACGTGATCTCGTCTCATGCGATCAGCGCCGCCGACCTGGTCGTTATCCCGCTGCAGGCGTCACAGCTCGACGCCGACCAGGCGCAACGCGCTATCCGCCAGGTCGCCAACCAGGAGCGATCTTCGCGCCGCAAGATCGCGACGCGGATCCTTTTCACCAAGACCAGCACCGCGATACAGACCCGGACGCTGAAGCACCTGAAGGCGGAGTTGGCCGAAGCTGGGGTGGCCTGTTTCGAAACCCAGCTGGTTGACCGCGAGGCCTTCCGCGCGATGTTCTCTTTCGGCGGGACACTTGAGCTTCTGGATAGCCGTCAGGTATCCAGTCCAGAGAAGGCCGTCGCAAACGCTCGCGCGTTCGCGGCCGAGGTCCTCCAGGTGCTGAAGGGACAAGAGCGTGAACGAACGACGTAAGACATTCGGTGCGGATCCCGGCCCGGCCGACGACGTCGACGCCGGCGACTTCCAGCCCGCGCCCATCCGGCGACCGGATCCGGTCGTCGCTCGCCGCGTCGCGGTGGAGGGCGGTTACGCTGACCCCGCGCCGACGCTCGCCCCCGGCGACACCCAGCGCCGCCACCGCACCGGCCGCACCGCCCAGCTGAACCTAAAGGTTACGCCGGAGAACAGGGCCCGCTTCGCCGATATGGCGGACGCCGCCGGCGTCAGCATGAACGTGCTGTTCGAACAGGCCCTGCAGGCGCTGGAGGACCGCGAATGAGTGAGCCGCCGAAGATCTGGTTCGACGAGTATGACGAGATCACGAGGATCGCGCGGGACTTGCCGATGACGCTGGCAGGGTATCAGCGGCTGTTCATCGGCAGTTGGACGTGTGCGCCCGAAAACACGGCGAGGCCGCAAGAAACTGCAAGACCGGAGCCCCCCAGCGAGCGCCTAATCCAGCCCAGGCGGACAAGGATCCGGCGGGACTGGTGAAGTGCAATAATTGCGACCCATAAAGCGGCCAGGCGAGGCGGGGGGAAAAGCGCGGGCCTGGGGGGATCGGCGGGCGTCGGCGGCCCTTGGGGCCTCGCGGGCGCGCGAGGGCCTTCAGGCCCGCGCGATCGGGGTCTCCGAAAGCCTGGTCGTGTAGGCCGGGCTTCGCATGTCGGCCTTGGTCGCCCAGCGCTTGGCCAGCCCGGCCCGCGCCGGCACTAGGGCGCCGCGCCCATGCCGGCGGTTGACCTGGTCAAGTGCGGCCATCAGCTGGTCACGGCGCGGATCCGCCGCGGCGAGCAGATCACCCGTCGTCGCGCCCGGCCGCACCAAGTCATCGAGCATGACGCCAGCCTTGGCGTATCTGAAGCCCGGCGCCCACAGCCGACGCACGACGGCCGTCCCCGCCGCAATCATCGTGGTGGTGTCGCAGCTAGGCGACCACAGCGCGGCGCGCCCGCTGACAGATCGAGGCGGGCCGGCCGCGTGAGCGGCGGTGTGGAAGAAGATCGTCATGTCGGCCGAGGCGAGCCCATGCTGGCGCAGCTTCTCGCCGGCGCGGGCGACATAGCTGGCCACGGCCTCCAGCATCTCGTCCAGGTCGGTGATCGGCCGCCCGAACATGCGTGTCACCGCGATGCCCTTCCGCACCGGCGGCGTCAGCTCCAGATCCGCGCAAAGGACGCCGGCGAGCTCGAGCACCAACCGCTCGCCCGTCACGGTCAGCAGGGCGCGGGCCGCGCGCGGATCCATGGCCCGCAGATCCGCCGCCGTCGTCACGCCGACGGCCCTCAGCTTGGCGGCCGACGCCCGGCCCACGCCCCACACGTCCGCCACCTCAACGCTCGGCAGCAGGGTGTCCCGCCGCGCCGGGTCGGTCAGGTCGCAGACGCCGTCGAGTTCGGGCCGCTTCTTGGCCAGGTGGTTCGCCACCTTGGCCAGCGTTCGCGTAGGGCCCAACCCCACACAGGTCGGAATTCCGGTCCAGCGCCGGACCGTCGCCCGCATCTCCCGCGCCCGATCGGCCGCGTCCGCGTCGCTGGTGAAGTCCAGGAAGCTCTCGTCGATCGAGTAAATCTCGACGTCCCGCGCATAGCGCCGATAGACGTCGTTCACCCGCCGGCTCATGTCGCCATACAGGACGTAGTTGGATGACCGCGCCACGACGCCGGCGGCCGTCGCCTGGTCGCGGATCTTGAACCACGGGTCGCCCATCTGGATCCCCAGGGCCTTGGCCTCTGGCGTCCGGGCGATGGCGCACCCGTCGTTATTCGACAACACGATGACCGGCCGCCCCTCGAGCGCGGGATCGAACACCCGCTCGCAGGAGCAATAGAAGCTGTTCCCGTCCGACAGGGCGAAGATCCGTGCCGTCATCGCGGCGCCGGCCGGTGCGGCGTCAGCGACCAGGTGATGACGCCCCAGATCATCGCCTCCGACGCCTCGTCCAGGACAAGCGGCGACATGGCCGGGTTGTCGAAGTCCAGCGCCAGCCGGCCGCCTCTCAGTCGGATGACGCGCTTCGCGCTGGGCTGGCCATCGATGACGGCGACCACGGCGTCGTCCGCGCGCGGCGCCAGGGATCGATCCACCACGACATAGTCGCCGTCGTTGATGCCCCGGCCGATCATGCTGCGGCCGGTAATGCGCCAGACGAAGGTGGCGGTCGGGTTGGTCACGATCAGCTGGGCCGGATCCAGCGCCTCCTCCAGATAGTCGTCAGCCGGCGACGGGAAGCCGGCGCATAGGCTGGCCCCCATGAAGGGCAGGGGCTGCCCTTCGCCCAGCCTGACTGAAACCCCGATCCTCGTCGCCATGCCTACGGTTCGCTCTCGATCGCCAACCGACCCTGGGGGCGCCTTACGCGGCCGGTGATGCGAGGAAAAGGAAAAATGTTCGCGGAATGTTCCCTTTTTGTGGATCGGCTCGGTTTACAAACGGCGGGGCGGTTTACAAATCGGCGGCCGGTTGACAGCCGGCCGCCGTTGCCCAGACACCTTATCAGGTGTCCTGTTCAGCCAGCGCCTCGGAGAGTGCGCCACGCGATCGCTGCAGCCAGGCTGCAAACCCCGTTACCCGCTCCTCGGGCGCGGTCCAGCCGATCGGCCATCCCATCACCATCTCGTAGAAGGGCGGGTTCGAGATCAGGCCGGTCACGTAGGAGCCGGTCCCATGTTTGAAACTCACCCGGACGTGGCGCGAAGAGCGGCGGCAGGGCTTCGCCGGAACGGCATCCAGCCCCCGCAACAGATTGAAGATCGTCGTCCAGATCCGCGCGGCGTTCGCCAGGCTGAACTGCCCCGCGCTGCCCGCCTTCGCATCGAATGGCCCCGTGAACGCCGCCTTGGTCTCGTCCAGGACGAAGTCCGGGAAGTAGCCCGCATCCTGCGCCGTGGGCGTCGGCCAGAATGAACAGCCGCTTCCGTATGTGAGGCGCGCCCGCTTCAGCCGCCGTGAACAGGCCCGCCTTGACGCCGTAACCCAGGCGCTGAAGGTCTCCGATGACCTCCCGACATCCCAGGGACAGATGGCCTTCGACGTTTTCGAGGAAGACCCAGCGGGGGCCGACCTCGCGCACGATCCGCTCGACCTCGGGCCACAGGTGGCGCGGATCGTGTTCACCGCGGCGTCGGCCGGCCTGGCTGAAGGGCTGGCAGGGATAACCGGCAGAGACGAGATGAACGCGGCCGCGCCACGGTCGGCCGTCGAAGGATCGCAGATCGTCCCAGATAGGCGCCGGAGCCAGGGCCTGGTCTTCCATCCGGGCCACGAGAGAGGCCGCAGCGTGGGCTTCCCGCTCGACGTAACCCACAGTGCGATAGCCGGGCTCGGCGATATGGAGCCCGAGGTCGAGACCGCCGTAGCCGGCGCAGAGAGAAAGTCCCCGCAGATCTGCGAGGGGTTGTTGTTTGGTGTGAAGAGCCACAAAGCCCGTTCCCTTGTTCGGCCGCTCCTTGGCGATCGGGTGGGGGCTCGGGGCCTCGAAAGGTGAAAGCGCGCCTCCCCGACCAGGTCTGCCGGGGAGGGCGTCGCCGGCGACGTCAGCCGCCGCCGGTGATGATGACCTCGCGCGCGGGGCGGGCGCCGCCGCCGGCGAGGCCGTAGTGGGTGTCGACCGCCTCGATGTCGAAGGCGGCGAAGATCTCGCGCACTTCCGGCCGGTCGTTCAGCGACAGGATGAACCGGCCCTTCAGACGGCCCAGCTGCTCGGCCATGGCGGCGAACTCACCCCGGCCGAACAGGTCGGCGCCGTAGTCGGTCTCGCAGCCGAAATAGGGCGGATCGATGTAGAACAGCGCGCCGGCGCGGTCGTATCGCGCGATGCAGTCGGCCCAGGGCAGCTGCTCGATGGTGACGCCTTCGAGGCGCCGGGCCGCGGCGATCAGATCCGCGCCGACCTCGCTGGCTCGGAATCGGCTCGGCCCGTCGGTCCGGACGCCGAAGCTTCGGCCGCTGACCTTGCCGCCGAAGGCCGTGCGCTGAAGATAGACGAACCGCGCGGCGCGCTGAAGGTCCGTCAAGGTCGTTGAATCCTCGCGCATATGCCGGTCGAAGTCGGCGCGGGCCTGCAGCTGCAGGCTGACCAGCTCGACCAGGGCGCCCGGATGCGAGCGCATGCACCGAAACAGGTTGGCGACGTCGCCAGACAGGTCGTTGATGATCTCGCATCGCGGGCGAAGGCGCCGGCGGAAGAAGACGCCGCCCATGCCCACGAAGGGCTCGATGTAGAGGGTGTGCGGCGTCGCCTCGATCTGGGCGGTGAGGCGACGCGCCAGGTTGCGCTTGCCGCCGATGTAGGGGGCGACAGGCTTTGCGGGATCGACGGGCGTCAGCCCTGTCCCATGGGGGTCATGCAGACCCCCGGAATCTCGAGCCATGGTGCTCGTTCCGTTCTTCGGCCGCTCTGGTGGCGATCGGGTTAGGGCTCGAGGGCCTCAAGACGTTCAAGGCCGAGCAGCGCCGGCACTTGATTTCGACGACGCCGGCGAGGGCGCCGGGTTCGGATTTGAACAGCAGCGCCGAACAGCTGGCGCAGCGAACCGCCTCGCGCGAGACGGAAAAAACCTTTGCAGTCATATGAGACTCAACCCAAGCGAGCCCCTGCCGGTCAGGCCGGTGGCGGGGCGAAGGGGGCGTGCACCCCCCGACGTGCTGAGCTAGTTCTCGGCGGCTCGGGTGCGGCAAACACCCGGCCCCCGCCTCCAAAGACGAGGGCATGGCCCTGATCGGAAATGCGTTCCCCGCAGGCTAGTCGGCCCTGTTGTGCGGGTGCATCCGACAACAGCCCTAGGTCTTGGGCGTGCGCTCCCGGAACCGAACCACCTCAGCGCCCAGCCAGTCGTTGATCGCCCGGAAGCGGTGCTGCAGCGGGATGATCTCGGTCAGATAGAATACCCATTCGGCTTTCTCGACGTCGCCGAACCCGCCGGCGGTCTGCGGGATGATGCCCAGCAGCTGGGGCGGCACGCGGTGCGCCGCCAGGACGTCGTCGCGGGTGATGTTCTTGATGCCGACGAACTCGTCCTTTGCCGCCGCCTCGCCGGGGTGCAGGATCTGCACCGAATCCTTCTCGCCCTGCGGAAGGTGAAGGAACAGGCTCTTGAAGTTGCCGACGCCCTTGGTGTCGCGGATGGCCGAGCGGATCTTGTCGGCGTCGTCTTCAGCCAGGCCGCCCTTGCCGACATACATCACGAAGCCGGCGTGCGCGCCGTTCAGGAAATAGCGTCGGCGGAACAGCGTCGCGCCCTCGTTCAGGAACGCGGACTGCAGGCCGCCCAGGTATTCGGGCATGCCGTAGATTTCCTGGTCCAGCCAGGGCTGCATCCCATGGAACACGGCGTCGCGGTCGAACCAATGCTCCTTCATGAAACCGGACAGGAAGACGAACTGACCAGGATCGACGCCGGCGCGGGTGTATCGTGCCAGGCTCCGCTTCAGCTTCATCGGCCGACCGGCGAGATTGTTCACACGTTCCACGAAGTAATCGCCGAACACCAGGTGATCCAGCACCAGGCCCTCGAACGTCTGCAGGTCCAGGACGGGGGAGGGGATGAAGTCCCGCAACAGCTGATTGACCTTCACGCGGAAGGCGCTGGAGTGGTGCGAGGTGACGTTGGCGGTCTTGCTCAGCAGATCGCGCGACACGGGCGGCGCGTAGTATCGGCCGCCGACGCCCTGGACGGGCCAGCATTCCAGGTGGTCCATGAACTCGCGGCGGTTCAACACCGGCTCCGGATCGCCCAGGCTGAACGCCATGGGCGCGGCCGACGTCGCCGCCGGCTGGACTTCGCCCTCGATGGCCCGGCTGAAGCCGGCGGCGGTGCGAGCGCGCGCCAGGGCGCGGCCGCGCGAGGGCAGGGCCGTTGTCATTCTGAAATCTCCACACTGGATCGGGTCGCCCCGCCGATGCCGGCGGCGAGCGGTTCGTTGAACAGGGCCTGGAACAGCGCCCAGGCCAGGTCGGCGTGGCCGCTGTCCTTGGTGCGGCTGGCCTCATAGGTGACGTGGCGCCCGCTAGCGGTCAGGGTCCGGCGGATCGATAGCAGGGCGCCAGTCAGGTCTCGGAAATCGACGTGATATTCGAGGCGGTGCTTCCCGATGACGTCCAGCGCCTTGTAGACCATCTGGGTCTTCAGGATCGGGTCATATCGGTGCTCGGTCATCTGCGGGAAGAAGGCGCGCACCAGCTGCGCCACGGCGCCGCCGATGCCGGTCCCATCGATGTCGATCTTGGTCACGCGGTAGCGCTTGGTATAGGCGCGGATGACTTCGGCCTGCTCTGTGAAGTCCGAGCCCTTGAACTGCTGCCGCTCAAGGACGCGGAACTTGCCCCGCGGCGTCTGGGGCGGGGCCACGATGACCAGGCCGGCGGCGTCCGCGTTCTCGCCGTTGCCGTTGGGATCGTAGGACAGCCAGACTTCGCCGGCGTAGGGTCGACCCGCGCCCAGGAAGATGCGGGCCATGTCGACGTCGGCCCAGGCGTCCTCGCCGTCGACCATGCACGGCGACAGCGACGTCATCGGGAAGACGCTCAGGGTGTCATCGACAAACCCGCACATCAGCAGATTGTCGAACTCCGGCCCCGAATACTCGTCGCGCAGATCCTCGATGTCGAACAGGTCGCAGCCCTGGGCCTCGGCGTCCTCGATCGTGACGGTGTGGCGCCAGATCCGGTCGGCGCCCATCTGCCCGTCCTTGGTGGCGTTCCAACTGACGTCGAAGTCGCGCCGCCTGTCCTTGGCGCGTTTGCGGTTCCACTCCAGGCCCGTCCAGAAAGCGTAGGCCTCGTGGGTGACGGAGCTGGGCGTGCTGAAGTAGGTCTTGCGATACTTCTTCTGCATCGCCATGCCGCTGGCGACCTTCTTCAGGGTCTCGAAACCGAACACCCAGAAGAATTCGTCGAAGTAGAAATCGCCGTGATAGCCCTGCGCCGTCCGGGCATTGGTGCCCAGGAAGATCAGCTGCGGCTGCTCGAGCAGGACGCCGTCGTCGTCGTGACCCCGATCAATGATGATCGGGTCGCCGCTCAGCTCGACGCCGATCACCTCCATGACGAAGGCGCGGATATAGCCCTTGAAGACGTGCGCCTGATTTTTGGAAGCCGATAGGAAGATCTGGTTGTGCCCGGTCTCCAGCGCCTTGATCAGGGCCTCAAGCGCGAAATAGTAGGTCGCGCCGATCTGGCGGCTCTTCAGGATCATGCGCGAGCGCAGGTCCGACTTCGACCACCAGGTGCGTTGGTAGCCGAACATCCGCTTCAGCATCGTCGCCTTCAGGATTTCGACCTGGTCGGGCGTGATGCGGTTGCGCTCGGGCTTCTTCTTCGGCCCAGCGTTTCGGTTGGCGACCTTCGGGTTGATGTCGCCTTCGTTCCCGCCGTCCATGTAGCGGCGAAGGCGGGCCAAGCGCTCGGCCGCGCGGAGCAGGGCGTCGATCTCCTTGAGATCCGCGCCCGTCTTGGTGGCCTTCATCGTTAGGGCGACGTATCGCGCCTCGGTGACCCCGGCCATCCGCTCGATCGGCCCGGCCTCGTCCCACTTGTCGCGGCTTTTCCAGCTGGCGACGGTGTTCTCGGGCACCTTCAGCAGGCCGGCGATGTCGGTCGGCCGCCACATCGACCAGTAGAGGAACTTCGCGGCCCGCCGCTCGTCGAGCATGGCCGCGACCGGGAAGGCGAAACCACCCATGGCGGCCAGCAACGCGCCCAGGTCGTCGCTGCCCCCGCTGGGCGTCTCCGTCTTTTTCGACCTGGTCCTCATCGCGGCGGACGCTAACGGCGCGCCCGCCGCCGTCTGACGGCCGCGTGTTGTCAGACGCGCCCGCACAACAGGCCTGCCTTGAGACGGAAGGCGATCAGGCGGTGATCTGCAGCCTCATTCGCCGGGTCGCCCGGCCGCTCTGCAGATCGCCCGAGGCCCGATGTCCAAGAAGCTGACGACCAAGTTCACCCGCATCGCCGTCGCCGGCCTGACCGCCTCCGATGGCCGGACCATCGAGCCGCAATGGCTGCGCGACATGGCCGCCAACTACAACCCGGCCACCTACACCGCCCGCGTCAACGTCGAGCATTTCCGCAACGCCTCGGCCGCCGGTCCTTTCCCGGCGCTGGGTGATGTCATCGCCCTGCGTGTCCAGGAAGACGAGATCGAGCTCGGCGGCAAGACCGAGAAGCGGGTTGCGCTCTATGCCCAGATCCAGGGCAACGAGACCTTGCAGGGCTATCTCGCTGCCGATCAAAAGAAGTTCACCTCGATCGAGGTCGAGCCCAACTTCTCGGGGACCGGCAAGGCCTATCTGATGGGACTGGCCGCCACCGACAGCCCGGCGTCGCTGGGCACCGAGGCTCTGCAGTTCTCCGCCCGCACCGACGACGCCTTCGCCAAGATCCGCAAGGCCGACCTGGACAGCCGCAAGAAGCACGAGACCTGCCTGTTCTCGGCCGCCTTCGCCACCACGATCGAGTTCGCCGAGGAAGGCGCCCAGGTCGAAAGCGCCGACTCGGTGATCGACAGGATCGTCGCCAAGTTCACTTCCGCGATGAAGGGCGCCGAGCCCAAGGCGCCGCCCGCCGCCGATCCCGCCAACCCGGGCGGTGACCTGACCGCGCTCGCTACCGCCATGTCCTCAGGCCTCAAGGAACTCGGCCAGTCGTTCACCCAGGCCTTGGCGACGCAGAGCGGCGAGATCAACGCCCGCTTTGCCAAGATCGAGAGCGAGCACGCCGCCATCAAGCGCGACGTCGAGCAAACGCCCGACCGCAACTATCGCCAGCGCCCGGCCGCCACCGGCGGCGGCGAGGGTCAAGAGCTGACCGACTGCTGATCCGCCCCTCTCGCGCCACCGATCCCCTCCCGACGCCCGTCACGGAACCTGAACCCGATGAAGACGAAAACCCGCCTCCTTTACACCACCTGGCTTAGCCGCCAGGCCGATCTGAACGGCGTCGCTGAAAGCACCGTCCTCGGCGAGAAGCAGTTCGCTGTGGACCCGTCGGTCCAACAGATCCTGATCGACAAGCAGGCCGAGAGCTCCGCCTTCTTGGGCCTGATCAATGTAGTCCCTGTCGACGAACAGTCTGGCGAAAAGCTCGGCCTGGGCGTCGCCGGCACTCTGGCTGGCCGCACCGACACCAACGCCCGCGATCGCGAAACCCGTGATCCGACCACGCTCGATGCCGACCGGTTCGAGTGCAAGCAGACCAACTTCGACACCCACGTCGGCTACGCCAAGCTGGATCTCTGGGCGAAGTTCAAGGATTTCCAGCTCCGCATGCGCAACCAGACCCTGCAGCAGCAGGCTCGGGACCGCATCATGATCGGCTGGAACGGCATCATCGCCGCCGTCCAGACCGATCGCGTGGCCAATCCCCTGCTTCAGGACGTCAACATCGGTTGGCTCCAGCAGATTCGCGTCAACCGCCCGACGCACGTCTTCGCTGAGGGCGCCACCCCCGACAAGATCATCGTGGCGCCGACCGGCGGCGACTATCGCAACCTCGACGCCCTGGTCTACGACGCCGTGGCGAAGTTCCTGCCCGAATGGGTCCAGGGCGACACCGAGCTGGTGGCGATCGTCGGCAGCGGCCTGCTGCACGAGAAGTATTTCCCCATGGTCGATGGGGAAGACAAGCCGACCGAGAAGGTCGCCGCCGACATCCTCCTGTCCAAGAAGCAACTGGGCGGCCTGCAGGCGGTCAAGGTGCCGTTCTTCCCGGCGGGCACCATCCTGGTCACGCGCCTGGATAACCTGTCGATCTACGAACAGGAGGGCACGCGTCGCAAGACGATCGTGGACAACGCCAAGCGCAACCGCGTCGAGACCTATGAGTCGGTCAACGAGGCCTACGTCGTCGAAAACTACGACTTCGCCCTGCTTATCGAGAACATCGAGGTTGGCGCGGAGGACGGCGAGTAATCGCCGTCCCACCCCTCAACCCACCTCCTGGAGAACGTCGATGAGCGCCGCCGAACGCGCCAAGGCCCGAGCTGTAGCGGCCGCTGAACAACAGGCCGCTGAGAAGGCGGCCGAGGTTGAGGCTGCCTTGGCCACGGCCAAGCCCGCAAAATTCAAGCCTGCGTTCAGGCCGGCGCCGTCCGTGCCCGCTCCCGCGCCGGGTCGCCTCTCGCCAGCTGCGCGGCGGCGCTCGTTCCTGATCGCCTCATCGGCTGGACGGGTGCTGGCCGCCGCCGGCGTCCACATGGACGTCAGCGCCGCCAATGATCCGAACCTCGAGAGCGAGGCCGCCAAAACCCTGCTGATGCTCCAGGACGACAAGCGCAAGCTGAAGGGCCTTCAGGCCCAAAGCCGCAAGATCGAACTGAAGCGTCAGCTGGTCCCGAACTATCGGGACTGGTGCAACGGCGTCCTCGCCGGTGGCCGGGGCGAGCGCGGGCCGCTGGACGCCATCTTCACCACCATCCTGATGTGGACCATCGACATCGGGGACTACATGGCGGCCCTGCCGATGGCCGAGCATGTCCTCCGCTATGGCCTGGAGATGCCGGCGCACGTCAAGCGCACCCCGGCCGTCTTCATCGTCGAGCAGATCGCTGAGGCTGCTATCGCCGCCTACGACCTGGGCGACAAGGAAGCCGAGGCGTTCCCGCACGCCGTCCTTCCGATGGTGGAGGATCTGATCGACAGCGTCGACGCAGACATGCCCGACGAGGTGACCGCCAAGCTTCAGAAGGCGATCGGCAAGGCCATCATGGCGGGCGCCGACCTCGAAGACGAAGACGATATGCGCCAGCGCCAGGAAGCGACCCTGCGCCGCTACTTGGCCGCGATGAAGCTGGACCCCCGCGTCGGCGTCAAGGGCGACGTCACCAGGCTGAAGAAGGCGCTGGGCAAACCTGACGATGAATCCGGAGCGCAGCCCGATGCCGCCGACGCCGTCGCCGCCCTGGGCGCCGCCATCGAGGCGGCCGCCACCGAACCGAACCCGTCGGCCTCCGAAGGAGCCGGCTGAACCAGCTCGCCCCCCGGCGCTCGGCGGCGGGGCTGGCCCGACAACAGCGGGTTCGCCCGTCTGCAGTGTCCGACCAGCCCCCCACCGCCGTAGCCGGCGCGACCGAACGAAAGAGATGTCGTCGCCACAGGCGGCACAGCAGAACCGACCCGCTCTAGCGCAATGAACATCTCTTTCCCCCCTCCCAGCAGCGACGACCAGGTCGCGCCGTCCTACCCCGCGGCGGCCGATATCGAGTGCGATGGCTGGTGGCCATCTGTGAACCTGCTCGCCGTGCGTGACGCCGTGCGTGTCCCCAGCGGCGAAACGGAGCGCCTGCGCGACGCCGTGCGCCAGGCCATGCTCGACATCGCCCATGAACTTGCTGCTTGGCGAGCCGAGCAGGAAGCCGCCGGTCACGCCAAACTGGCGGATGTTCCGGGGCGAATGAAGGTAGACGGCAAGTCCGACTACGAGCTGCGCTGGTTCCGAGCCGTCTATTCTGTTGTCGCGGCCGACGTCGGCGAACGCGCCCTCGGGCCGCAGGTCTCCGGGGCTGGCGCCGAACGGGTTGAAACCCTTCGCGCCGACGTCCACGCCCACCAGCGTAACGTCTCCTACGCCGTTCGGGACTTCCTCGGCCGGCCGCGCATCATCGCAGAGGCGATCTGATGGCCGGCCCCTTCATCGACACGGCGCTCGAAGGTGAAACCGTCGATGCGATCTGCTGGCGCAACCTGCGCCGCAGCGCGCCGGCCATCGAGCAGGTCCTGCGCGCCAACCCCAACCTTGCCGACCACGGTCCCTTCCTCCCGCGTGGAACGCCTGTGGTTTTCCCGACGTCCGCCACCGCGCCGGCGACGACGCCGATGATCAATCTGTGGAACTGACGATGACCGCCCAGCCAATCCAGTCCGCATCAATCACTCTGCCGTCCTGGGCGGCGCTTGGCTTTTGCCTAGCGCTCGCCGGTCAGCTCGTCGGACTCGTGATCTGGGGAGCCAAGGTCGAGGCCCGCACGACCGAGCTGCATGCCACGACCGAACCTCTTCGTCGCGGAGACCTGGTCAAGATCCAGACCGACGTGTCGTGGATCCGTCAGGAGCTCGAGCGGGGGAGGGCGCAATGACGCCGGACCCGCAGGATCCACTGCCGGAAGGCCAATGGCTTTTCCGCCGCATCTTCACCTGGTCGTTCACCGCCATCCAGCTCGGCCTGCTTGGGTGGACCATCTGGCGCATGCCGGCGGCCGACCTTCAGCTGGTCGCCCTCTGGCAACTCGGACTGCTCGCCCTGGTCGTCACCTACTACCTCCTCGCGCCTAGCTCACCCCAGCTGGCGCGGATCTTCGCCGAGATCCGCGGCCGACTGCCGTTCACCCGCCCCCCTGGAGACCCGTCATGAAACCCGCGAAGCTGCTTGTCGTCCATTGCTCTGCGACGCCGGCGAACAGAGACATAGGAGCCGCTGAGATCCGCGCCATGCACAAGGCCAAGGGTTGGCGTGACATCGGGTATCACTACGTCATCCGCCGCGATGGCACGGTCGAGAAGGGCCGGGCCGACAACGTCATGGGCGCACACGTGACCGGCCATAACGATGGCTCCCTTGGGATTTGCATGGTCGGCGGAGTAAAGCCGGACCTGAAGGCCGAGATCAACTTCACGCCTGCGCAGTTCGCCTCGCTGCGAGAGTTGCTGACCAAGCTCCAAGGCAAGTTCCCGGGCTCGCGGATCTGCGGCCACCGCGACCTTTCCCCCGATCGCAACGGCGACGGCGTCATCACGCCCGGCGAGTGGGTCAAGGAATGCCCCACATTCAACGTCGATCTGTGGTGGTCGCAGGGCAAGGTCCAGCGCTGATGAAGACCCTGACCCGCACCTTCAATTTCGCCTCGCCATGGGGTTGGGCCCTGGCTGGCCTGGCGCTGCTCGCGTTCGGTTGGCTGGTCGTCGTCGCCCTGGGCGGCGTCGGCTTCCGCTTCGATCCCTTCAACGCCGTCCAGCGGCGGGCCGACGCGGCCGAGACCCGCGCGGCGACGGCGACGATCGACGCCGGCGCCAGGACCCAGGAGGCCGCAGGCGCCCGCGACACGACCGCGAAGGTCGAACGCACCCTCGACCAGGTGCGCCGCGCCGAAACCATCGCCATCGATCTCACCACTCAAGCCAGGGCTGCACCCGATGCGAACCAAGACCATGATCCTGACCGCCGCGCTCGTCTGCGCAGCGAGTATGAGCGCCTGTGCGACGCGCGTCCTGCCGTCTGCCCTCCCGACCCCGCCCCGCCGCGAGATGCCCGAGACCGCTAAGGCGACGTGCGCCCTGCCGCGTCTTCCCGATCTGCCGACACAGGCCGATCTCGAGGCGGCCTTCTACGCTAGGGGCGTCGTCATCGTCGCCTGCGACGCCGCCCGTCAGCTCGCTGTCGATGTCCACCAGGGCGAACACGACGACGAGGACGCCTGGCTAAGAACTATGGATTGACCATCTGGCCTCAAAGCAGCCGTTCCGAACGGCCGAGAGGGGGCGGAAGCAGAAATGGATTCCTGAGTTGATAGCGGAAGTTCTGATCACGACGATGCTAGGGTGATCTGCGTCCCCAGCCTAGGGCATCGCTCGCCTCGTCGATGAACATATTCAACAGGCGCGCCTCGTCGTCGCTCCCGAAGCCGATCAACTCGCGCTTGGCATAGTCCACTTCGGGGCCGTCCTTCGCCACGCGATCTCTGCGGCCGTCGTGGTGGATCAGAGCGATGCGGCTGGCTCGCTGGGTGAACTCAATCCATCCGCCGTCCGCGTCGGCGCCGGCCTTAAGGTGGCGGCCTGACCTCAAGCCTCGGAACATCTGCGCCGGCCGAGCCTTCGATCGCGGCGCGGGATCGCCGTCCGAACCGGCCGAGCCGATCGGCGTGATCCAGCGGACGATCTTGGCGCGTTCAAATGTGCGCAGGCCTCCGGCCTCCCTATCGAAGCCCACCAGGTAGTCGCCGCGTCCGATCCAGCTGCGCATGTCCACTACGCGCGGCTCACCGAACCCGCCTGAAGGATACAGGAATCGGGCAGGTCGGCTCGCCGGTTTGGCTTTCGGCCGGCCTTTCCGCTTTTCCCAGGCCGATCCGTCCGGCGCGACCTGGCGCGCCATGCGGCGTTGGTTCGCCCGCCGCATCTCCATGACCATGCGAAACAACATCCGCCGGCGCTGGCCGGGCTGCAGCTTGTCCAGCATCTGCTCGGCCAGCTGGTGAAGGTGGTGGAGGTCATCCATCGGTCAGGCCGATCAGGGCGTCACAGCTTCGTCTGGATGGGCGGCGCAATGCACGATCAGCGCGTCATCCAGGAACACGGCGTGCAGCGGCGGCCCGCTCGCCAGGGCCATGGGCATAGGCGGATCGACGGGAACGACGTCCTGGCCTGAACCATCCGGCCGGGCGACATAGCGGAAGTCCTCCGTCAGATTGACGGCGGCGTGGAGATCGTAACGGTCGGCGTCCAGCCGGACGCAGGTCATGTCGATGGCCTTCGCCGCCTTGTCGCCGTTCGCAACTAGGTCGTGCTGCCAGCGCTCCAGCCAGCGCAGCATCGGAACGATCACCTCGATCGGATTGCCGTTGAAATCCGGCATGTTGATCTCGACGGTGTAGCTGAGGCTGAAGCCGGATCCCGGTCGCGCGTCGGTCTGGGGACTGACGTTGCTCAAGACCATCTGCAGCCGGGCTGTATCGCCCTTCACATGATGTCGGGCGTCCAGGGCGTCCGCGAGGGTGGCCAGCAGGCTTTCGGGCTTCTTCATCATCAGATCTCCGCTGCTCGATCCCTCGCGCCTGGGCGGGTCTTCGGGCAGGGCGGCGTGTTGTGCGGGCGCGTCTGACAACAGGGCGTCGTCGCGCCCCTGGGCAAGGGACGGCGACAACCATCGCCATGTCCACCTACGCAGGCCAAGCCAGCGGCTCGACCGCCGTCGACCTCTCCAAACTGCCGATGCCGGCGGTCGTGGAGGTGATCAGTTTCGAACAACTGATCACCGAGGCGAAGACCATCTTTCTGCAGTACATGGCGGCCGTCGCTCCCGACGCGGTCGAGGCCCTTGAGGCTGTCCTGAAGCTCGAGAGCGAGCCGATGGTGAAGCTGATCGAGGTCATGGCGTATCGGGAGCTGATCCTGCGCCAGCGGATCAACGATGCGGCGCGGGCCGTCACCATCGCAGGAGCCTACGGCGCGGACTTGGACAACCTTGTCGCCCTCCTCGGGGTTGAGCGTCTTCTGATCACCCCGGCGGATCCTGTCGCCCAGACGCCGGCCGTGATGGAAACGGACGAGGCGCTTCGGCGACGGGCGTTGCTGGCGCCCGAGGCCTATTCGGTCGCAGGCCCCGAGGGCGCCTATATCTCGCACGCCCTGGGCGCGTCCGGCGACGTCCTGGACGCCAGCTGCACCAGCCCCGATCCCGGCGACGTCGTCGTCACTGTCCTCTCGCGGCTGGGGGACGGCACGCCCTCGTCATCCCTGATGGACGCGGTCGAGGCGGTCGTTGGCGCTGAAACCGTCCGTCCCCTGACCGACCATGTCATGGTCAGGCCGGCTCAGATCCTGACCTTCGAAGTGACAGCAAGGATCACGACCTTTGCCGGCCCTGACGCCGATGTGGTGATGGCCGAGGCGAGAGGACGTCTGGACGCCTACCTCGCCGGGTCGTTCCGTCTGGGTCGCGACATCACCCGGTCCGCAATCATCGCCGCTCTGGCGGCCGAAGGCGTCCAGGACGTCGAACTGACTTCGCCGGCGGCGAACGTCGTTTGCAACCGTCTGCAGGCCGCGCGCTGTACCGACATCGATGTCATTCACGTGGGCCTGGGCGAATGAGCGGCTCGGCTGCCCGTAGCCTGCTGCCCCCGAACGCCACTCCCGTCGAACGGGCTTTGGAGGCTGTGACGGCGCGCCTCGATGGCATGCCCGTCCCTCTTCGCGACCTCTGGAGCCCGGAGCGCTGCCCCGTGCATCTGCTGCCTTGGCTGGCCTATGCCTTGTCGATCGACAGCTGGAACTCCGGCTGGTCCGAGCCCGTCAAGCGGGCGGTCGTCGCCCAGGCCATCGCTATCCAGCGCATCAAGGGCACCGCCGCCTCCGTTCGCCAGGTCGTGAAAGCCTTTGGCGGTCAGATCGCCATCCGCGAACCCTGGCAGATGAACCCGCCCGGTCGGCCCCATACGTTCGAGGTCGTCCTGTCCTTGACCGGCGAAGACGGCGAGCCCGCCACCGCCAGGTTCGTGGACGAGGTGATCGACGAGATCGCCCGCACCAAGCCGGCCCGCTCTCACTTCACCTTCACTCAAGGCCTGAAGGCCGAGGCCGCGCTTGGCGTCGTCGCCGGCGCACGCCCTGCCCATTACCGCCGCCTGCAGCTCGAGGAGGCCGCCTGACATGGCCGGACTACAGATCACCATTACCGACGCCGGCCGCGCCGCCCTGCCGAACGGGCCGAACACGGGCACGTCGGCCATCACGATCTCGCACGTCGGGATATCCAACGCCCACACAGCCGGCTCGCTCAAGGGGCTGACGACCCTGCCGGGCGAGATCAAGCGGGTCACCACATTCGGCGGCGACGTCGTCGCGGACGACGTGATTCACGTCACCATCAATGACGAAACGCCCGAGGTCTATTCGGTGCGGGCCTTTGCCCTGTACCTCTCCACCGGCGTCCTGTTCGCAGTTTTCAGCTCGCCCGATGTCGTCGTGGAGAAAAGCGCCGGCGCCATGGTGCTGCTGTCGGCAGACATCACCTTCAAAACACTGGACACCGCCGTCATCCAGTTCGGCGGGACCGGCTTCATCAATCCGCCGGCGACGACGGAGCGGTTGGGTGTTGTCGAACTGGCGACCTGGGAAGAGTCGGCCGCCGGCAATCGGGCCGATGCGGCGGTCACCCCCTTCGGCTTACTGAAGACGCTGCAGTCCTGGGCGACGAACTTCGCTGCTGCAGTGCACCGTCATGCGATGACGTCGATCGACGGTCTGCCTGAAGCGCTCGCCAGCAAGTCGCCCGTCGGCCACAAGCACGATGCCTCGGACACGAACGCCGGCGTGTTCGATGTCGGCCGGATCCCTGCTTTAGGGATGGAGAAAGTCACCGGCCTGGCCACGGCGCTGGCGAACAAGGCGGCGCTGATCCATGGCCATGTCATGGCTGACGTCGATGGCTTGGTTCAAGCGCTCGCGGGCAAGTCCCCCCTGGGGCACAAACACGACGCCTCCGACACCACTAGCGGCGTGTTCGACGTCGGTCGCATTCCGGCCCTGGCGATGGAAAAGATCACCGGCCTGGCTTCCGCATTGGCAGGGAAGGCAAGCCTGCTCGCCAATGTCGTTTTTGGCGACGTTCGCGCCACCCGAGGCGGTCAGACTGGAGTTATCTACTTCGGCGATGGTGACGATTATTTGCTGTTGACGCAGGGGGTGCTGGCAACCAATCGGCCGTTCAACGCGGCGACGGTATCAAGCGGGGGGAATCCGACCTGGCACTCTGGAAACTTCAACCCCGCCACCAAGGCTTCGCTCGGCGAGAGCGCCACATTCCAAGACGTGCGGGCTTTCAGAGGCAACGGAACGGGTGCGGTCTATCTCGGCGACCTGTCTCACTACCTCCACTACGACGGCGTCAACTACGTCCTGCCCAATGCGCCGCTTGTCCTGAACGGCGGCATGGTGTGGACCACGGCCAACTTCGACCCGAGCGACAAGGTCTCGATTTATCAGACCAACCTAGGACGTACCGGCGGCGGCCCCGTCGTGAAGATGAATACGTTCCAAGACTATGGCGACGTCGCGACGGGTTGGTCGGCCATGATCCATCCAGACAGCGCCTACGCGCCGGGCGGGTGGGGCTATTTCATGAAGGCCGGGCGCCGGGATAACGGCAACGGTTGGGGCGGCCTCTTCTTCGGCCGGGTGACCGAGGCGAACACCAAGCCCGATCTGTGGGTCGGCATGGCGATCACGCGCGATCACCAGCCCTATTGGGCCAAGCTTTGGAGCGACGCCAACTTCGATCCTGGGTCCAAGATCACCATCGTCAACCCGGACGGCAACGCCCACACCATGGTGATGGGTTGGAACGGCGCGCGGTTCGTCGCCACCGTCGACGGCCTGGTGTCTCACTCCTTCCTTCACATGGCCGATGCTGCGGCGTCCCTGGGCGCGAGCGGCTACGCCATGATTCCCGGCACCGGCCTGATGATCCAGTGGGGCGTCGTGACGTCCAACATCGCCGAGGGCTCGACCCACGCCGTCCTGCCGGTCGCCTTCGGCGGGGGGTGCCTGGTCGCCCTGGCGACGCCGCGCAACCCCGGAAGCAGCGTCAACTCCGATTACTACATGCAGGTCGTCGGTCGGTACCAGGACCGGATCGTCTTCTTCGCCAATCGTGCGAACGGCTCGGCCGGCAATCTGGACGGCTATGAGTGGATCGCCTTGGGACGCGTCAGCGGCAACCCGGACCCTGCCTACTCCTCGGGCGGAGGCGGCGGCGGCGGCGGCGGCGGCGGCGGCGGCGGCGGCGAGATCGACCCCTATGTCTGACCTTCAGATCGAGAAAGCCCGATGACCCTCCTTTTCAGCCCCTCGACGGGCGCCTTCTATGATGACGGTTTCTGGGATGCGCCGCTGCCGGGCGACGTGTCCGAGGTCTCGGCCGAGGATCACGCCGCCCTTCTGGAAGCTGCCGGCCGGGGCCAGGTCATCCAGGCGGGGCCGGACGGCGTGCCCGTCGCCGTCGATGCGCCGGCGCCCCCGGTCGAGACCTTGGCGGTGATGGCTCGCCGTCGGCGTGACGGCGAGATCGATCGCCTTCGCTGGTTGGTCGAACGTCACCGTGACGAAATCACCCTGGGCGTTACCACCACACTGACCGCAGAGGATTTCATCCTCGTGCTTCAGCACATTCAGCTTCTGCGCGACGTGCCCGACCAGGCGGGCTTCCCGGACCAAATCGAATGGCCCGTCCTGGCGCCGGAGCTTCTCGCGACCGCAGCCTAAGTCCCCCTGCTGTTGTGCGGGCGCGTCTGACAACAGGCGCGCCGCGAAAGCAGTTTGCCGCTGCGCCATCGTCCGCCGGCATGACCCGCGCCCCGTCCACTTCCAGCGCCGAAACCGATCTGACGATCGGCAATCTCGCGCGCGTCGGCGTGATCGAGAGTGTCGATCTGGCGGCCGGCAAGGCGGTCGTCCGTTTCGGTGATGAGCTCACGCCGCCGATCGACTGGATGATGTCCGCCGGCGACACGCGGATCTGGCTGCCTCCGACTGTGGGTGAACAGGTTCAGGTGCTCGCCTGCGAAGGCGACATGGAGCAAGCCGTCATCCTGGGCGGCCTCCCGTCCTCGATCTTCGCACCCCTGTTCCTGGGGGCGACCGTAGCCATCCAGTTCAAGGACGGCGCGATCATCAAATATGACCCCGAAAGCCACCGCCTCGATTTCGATCTACCGGGATCCGCCGTCATAACGGCCCCGTCCGGGGCGGTCCTCAACTGCGACGTAGAGATCCAGGGCGACCTGAAGGCGACTGGATCCATCACCGCCGAGGGCGACGTCAAGGCGGGTGACATCAGCCTGAAGAATCACCCCCACGGCGGCGTCGCCACCGGGCAGGGCGTTTCTGGAAAGCCGCGTCCATGACCGGCCTGAACCGGCAAACGGGTCGAGGCTTGGATCCGAACAGCGACGAGCACCTGATCCAGTCGATCGGGGACATCCTCACGACGCCGCTGAACCTGCGCGTCGGACGTCGCGGCTACGGATCCGAACTGCCCGATCTCATCGACCAGCCGCTTAACGCCAGAACGCGGATCCGCATCTTCGCCGCCACGGCGATGGCCCTGCTGAACAACGAACCTCGTGTCCGACTGCGCCGGGTCCAGCTGCAGATCGACGCTGCCCATTCGCCCAGGCTGCTCCTGGACATCCTGCGCACCGATCGTCCGCGCCGAACGCCGACGACGCTCTCCGTCTCCCTTCGTCCCGCCTGACCTTTCAAGGAAGCCCGCCCATGGCTCTTACGCCCCGTCCTCACGGCATCACCCATCAAGAAGCTCCGGCGCGCAGCGTCCTCCTCGCCGTCGCCGCCACCTCGGTGTGGGGTGTTGTCTGCACCGCCTCCGACGCTGACGCCGACGTCTTTCCGCTGGAGACGCCTGTCGCCGTCGTCGACGCCGAGGCCCTGATCGCGGACGCCGGCGTCGCGGGGACGCTCTCTCGGACCCTGCAGGCGATCGGCGCCTTCGGGCCATCGGCCGGCGTCATCGTGCGTGTCGCAGAAGGCGAGGGCGACACGCCGGCCGAGATCGCCGCCGATCTCGACCTGAAGGTTGTCGCCGGCATCGCCAAGCTCCGCATCGCCGAACAGTCGGTCCAACTGCGCCCGCGCATCATCGCGGCGCCGGGCCTGGACACCAAGGTCGTCGCCACGGCGCTTGCGACGGCCGCCGCGCGCCTTTCGGCCATCGCCTATGCAACGGCAGAAGGCGAGACGCCGGCCGAAGTGAAGATCTATCGGGACAGCTTCACCCAGCGGGAGCTGATGCTGATCGACCGAACCTTCCAGGCCACGGACGCTGCCTCGGCCTTGACCGTGGAGACCTTCGCGCCCGCGGTCGCGGTGGGCCTTCGCGCGCAACTGGACCGCACGGTCGGCTATCACAAGACGATTTCCAACGTGATCCTGCCCGGCGTGGTCGGGATCGTCGAGCCGCGCGAATGGGATCTGGGAAGCGCCCAGACCGAAATGGGTCTGATCAACGGCGCCGACGTCACCGGCCTGATCTGGCGCGACGGCTTCCGCTTCTGGGGCAATCGCACCTGCAGCGTCGATGAACGCTACGCGTTCGAAAGCGCCGTGCGAACCAACCAGGTCCTGCGGGACACCATCGTCGAGGGCCTGTTCCCCTATATCGATCAGCCCCTCATCGGCTCGATCCCGACCGACATCGTCGAGAACATCAACAAGCTGTTCCGCCGCGAGGTCTCGGCCGGCCGCCTGGTGGGCGCCGTCGCCTTCATCTCGCCGGGTAACACGCCGGAGAGCCTCGGGGCCGGCAAGCTGAAGATCGGCTACCGCTTCACCGACGCGTCGCCGCTCGAGGAGCTCGGCGTCACCAGCGAAATCACCGACGAGTTCTACGCCGACTTCGCCACTGTGGCCTGAACGCGTTCGCCCGTCCCGAAAAACCAACCGGCCGCGCGCCGCCTAGGAAATCCGTTCGATGAACCTCCCGCGTAACCTTCACGACTTCAACGTCTTCGCCGGCGGGCGCTCCCTGGCTGGCCAGGCGCGCACCATCACCCTGCCCAAACTGGTCATGAACACCGAGGAATATCTCGGCGCGGGCATGGGTGCGGCCGCCAAGATCCTGACCGGCAGCATGGCCGCGCTCGAGTTCATGCACAACTACGGCGGCGAAGTGCCCGAGCTGAACGCGGGCTTCGGCGACCCCCGCCTGGACGGTCAGCAGTTGCGGTTCGCCGGCGCCTATAAGAACGACGCCATCTCCACCTACGACGACGTCCAGATCACCGTCAGCGGCCGCACCAACGAGATCGACACCGGCGAGCAGGAGATCGGCTCCAAGAACGGCGTCAGCTACAAGACGGACTGCGTCTATTACAAACAGGTCCGCAACGGGCAGGTCGAGTTCGAGATCGACATCCTGAACAAACTGCTCCTGGTCTACGGCGTCGATCGCTGGGCCCAGCTGCGCGCCATCACGCGCTGACCGTGGCTGATCGGCGCGTCCAACCTCCAATCCTGATCCCGGCCGCCGTCGAGCGCCGGCGACCTGACGCGTCATCGCGTCAGCCGGCCGAGGATCGCCAGCCCTTCATGGCGCGCATGCTGTCGCTGCCGCCTCATCTGCTCCGGGGAGCCTGAACCATGAACGACGTCGTCGAAACCACCACAGCCGACAAGCCGCTCGTCGATGAGAAGGGTCGCCCTCTCTTCGACGCGGCCGGAAACCGTGTCGCGTGGGTAGACCTGGACAACCCCATCAAGCGGGGCGGGCAGGACATCTTCGAAATCAAGCTGCGCAAGCCGGATACCGGCCATCTGCGCGGCACCAAGTTCAACGACCTTTATACGATGGACATCAACGCGGCCTCCATCGTCGTGCCCCGGATCTCCGACCCCGTCATTCCGACGGCCGAGTTTCTGACCATGGCCCCCGAAGACACCGCCCAGATCGCGGGGGAGATCGTCGGTTTTTTGCTGACGAAGCGGCAGAAGGTCGCGGGTGGTCTGGAAGCATAGAAGACGCGATCAGCGACATCGCAGGCGTCTTCCACTGGTCTCGCGAAGAGCTCTCCCGCCTTTCCCTCAATGAACTGTTCGAAGAGCGCGAGCGCGCTGTTGCCTGGTGGAACCGCGTCCACGCTCCGTCGAAGAAAGACTAGCCTACGATGGACAAGAAGCTCCGGCTCGATCTGCTCTTCAGGGCCGGCGGCAATGCCGTCGGGTTCCTGAAGGGCATCTCGTCCGAGAGCACGACGGCGGCCCAGGGCGTCAAGGCCGCGCGCGATCGGATCGTCGAGCTTCAGCGCGCCGCAAAAAACGTCCAGTCCTATCGGGCGACCGAGACCCGGCTGGCGGCCACGCGCACCGCCATGGAAGCGGCGCGAACCGAAGCCGCCCGCTTGGGAAAGGCGCATCGCGACGCCGAAAACCCGACCAAGCAGATGGGGCGGGCGCTTGAAGTCGCCCGAACCAAGGTCAGAGAGCTCCAGGTCCAGGAACAGTCCCAGATCCGCACCCTTGGGGAGATGCGGGTCAAGCTGAAGGACGCCGGCCTGGACGCCCGTAACCTCGCCGGGTCCGAAGCCAAGCTAACCCGCCAGACGCGCGAGGCGAACGACGCCCTTCGGGACCAGGCGCGTCGCTTGACCGAGGTCGGAGAGCGTCAGCGCCGGCTTCAGACGGCGCGCAATCGATATGATCGCAACCAGGCGCTGGCCGGCTCGATGCAGGGCGCAGGCATGTCCGCTGTGGGCGCCGGAGTCGTGGCGGCCGCCCCTCTGGTGGCGTCCGGCACGGAGGCAGTGAACTTCGAAGACGCCATGCTGGACGTCAAGAAGGTCGTCGATTTCGACACGCCGCAGCAGTTCCAGCAGATGAATCGCGATGTCCTGGAACTGGCCGAGAACCTGAATCAGGTTCCTGAAGGCATGGCGGCGATCATCGCCGCCGCCGGGCAGGCGAAGATCCCGCGTCGTGAGCTGCTGGGTTTCGCCGAGGACGCCGGCAAGATGGGCGTCGCCTTCGACACCACGGCCGAGGACGCCGGGTCGAAAATGGCGACCTGGCGCACCGCCTTCGCCATGACCCAGCCTGCGGTCCGCGCCCTAGCTGACCAGATCAACTACCTGGGCGACAACGGCAACGCCACGGCGCTCAAGATTTCCGACGTCGTGACACGCGTCGGCCCCCTGGGTGAGGTCGCCGGCCTGGCTGCCGCAGAGATCGCGGCCCTGGGATCCACCATCGTGGGCATGGGGGTTGAGGAAGAGATCGCGGCGACCAGTATCAAGAACACCATGCTGGCCTTGACCAAGGGCGAGGCCGCCACGAAGGCGCAGCGCGTCGCCTACAAGGAGCTCGGGCTGGAAGCGGTTGCGGTTTCCAAGGCGATGCAGGCCGACGCCGGCGGCACGATCATGGATGTCATGACGCGGATTTCGAAGCTGTCGCCCGATCGGCAGGCCTCGATCCTGACCCAACTGTTCGGCTCCGAATCGGTTTCCGGCATCGCACCTATGCTGACCCAGCTGGGCGTCCTGAAGGAGAACCTGGACGCGGTTGCGGATTCGAGCCTCTACGCCGGCTCGATGCAGAAGGAGTTCGAAAACCGTCAGAGCGGCGCCAAGACCGCGATTGGCCAGAGCAAGATCGCGCTGCAGGGCCTGGCTATCGAGATAGGCGCCAACTTCCTGCCGGTGATCAAGGCGGGGTCTTCCGCCATTCGCTCGACCGCCCGTCAGGTCCGCGATTTCAGCAAGGCCCACCCGAACGCCGTCAAGGTGGTGGCGGCGCTCGTCGCCGTCATCTCGGCGGGGCTACTCGTATTCGGAGGGCTCGCCGTCGCAGTCGCGGCCGTGCTGGGACCGTTCGCCCTGCTTCAGCTCACGTTCACCCAAGCCGGACTGTTGTTCGCCCCCGTCATCGCCGGGCTCACCGGCACCGGCGCTGCGGCCGGCGGCGCGGCGGTCGGGGTCAACGCCTTGCTGTGGCCGGTCCTGCTCGTGGTCGCGGCCGTCGCCGCGCTCGCCGCCGGCGCATACCTGATCTATCGGAACTGGGGCACGATCGGGCCTTGGCTCTCCAAACTGTGGAGCGGCGTGTCAGGCGCTGTCCAGGCCGCGATCGGGCTGATCACCGGATACATCATGAACTTCACCCCGCTGGGGTTCATCATCCGGAACTGGCAACCGATCTCCAACTTTATGGGAGCGCTCTGGGGCCTGGTCTTCCAGGCGGTCGGGCTGGGCGTCGATAACATCAAGCTCTACCTGCTGAACTTCACACCGCTCGGCCTGATCATGCGGAATTGGGGCGGCATCACCGGCTATGTCGGCGGGGTCTGGAACCAGATCAGCACGGCGGTCTCGATCGGGATCGGCGCGATCAAGTCCATCATCGCCAACTTCCAACCGCTCAATGATTTCAGGGCGGCGTTCGCCGGCGTGTGGACATTCCTTCAGGAACTGCCCGGCCGGCTGATGAACGCCGGCGCTGACGCCATGCGTGGGTTCACCCAGGGCATACGAGGCCAGCGCGCTCAGGTTCAGGCTGCGGCGGCCGACGCCGCCGGACGGGCCGAGACGGGTGCGCGCACGCGCCTGGACACCCACTCGCCGTCGCGGGTGTTCGCGGCGATCGGTCAGGACGTCATGGCCGGCATGGGCGTCGGCATTCTCGGAGGGACTGGAAAGGTCGTCAGTCGCATGCGTGCTGCGGCCGGAGCGGTTGCAGCGGCCGGGGCGCTTGCCGCCACCGGCGCCGCAGCCGACGGCGCCGCCCAGCCGACAATCACCATCGACGATGCTCCGCCTCCAAGCTTCGCGCCGCCACCAGGCTTCGGGCGACGTCCGCCGCCGCCGGCGGGCGGCGGCATGAGCATCGCCAAGATCGAGATCCATATCCACCAGCTCCCGGGCGAAACCTCCGAGGACCTGGTCAACAAGGTCGCGGACAGAATGATCAGCCTCCAGCGCGGCAATACGGCGAGCTATGAGGCCGACGCCGATTCGTGGGGCGACTGACCATGTTGCTTGCACTCGGGATGTTCGACTTCTCCATAGACACGGCGCTGTTCAACCAGCTGCAGCGCCGTCGCAACTGGCGTCACCCCTCGGGCGATCGCGTCGGCGCGCGCGCAGTCAGCCAGTTTGCAGGGCAGGGCGATGACATCATCACTCTGGGCGGGCTGTTGGCGCCAGGTCAGATCGGCCATGCGGAGGCCCTGGACGACATCGCCCTGATGGCGGACGCCGGGGCGGCCTATCCGCTCCTCGATGGCGAGGGCTACGTCTACGGCGCCTTCGTTATCACCGATCTGGATGAGACGAAGCGCAACTTCCTGGTCGACGGGCAAGCGCTCACCGTGGACTTTGTCATCACCCTGAAGCGGGTCGATGATGACCAGGGTGAACCGGCAACAGTCGCCTCATCAGGTGCAGCATGACTACGGCCGATGGCGCAGCCGCCCGATATGTTCATCGCAAGGCGGTCTACGACCTGGTCGTCGATGGTCAGAGCATCAGTGCGACCGTCAATCCTCGGCTCGAAAGCCTGACCTTGACCGAGAAGCGAGGCGCTGACGCCGACGAGCTGGAACTGGTGCTGAAGGACCATGACTTCAATCTTGCCATCCCGCCGGCAGGCGCGCTCATCACCCTGAAGCTGGGGTGGCTGGATCTCCGGGAAGGCGCGACCCCGCAATTGGTCGATAAGGGAAGCTTCAAGGTCGACGAGCGGTGCTGGAGTGGAACGCCCGACATTCTGACCATCCGGGCCAAGTCTGCCGACCTGACTCGAGCCTTCCGGTCGCGCCGCTCTCAGACCTGGTCCGACACCACCCTTGGCGCCGTCCTGGGCGAGATCGCCGGCCGGAACGCGCTGACCCCGGTTGTGGCGTCCAGTATGGCCTCGATCGTCGTCAATCATCTGACACAGGGGCGGGAGAGCGACAGCGCCCTGCTGGCGCGCTTGGGACGTGAATACGATGCCCTGGCCACAGTGAAGGCCGAAAAGCTGCTCTTCGCCCCTGTAGGGGCAGGGGAGACCGCAGGAGGGCAACCGATCCCTCCGGTGACCATCACCCGGCGCGCCGGCGACGGCTGTCGCTGGGAATCGGCTGAGCGCGAGAACTATTCCGGCGTGACCGTCGCCTGGCATGACCGGGGCAGCGCGCGCCGGCGCGAGATCACGGTTGGATCCTCGAACAACCCAAAGAAGCTTGGAAAGACCTATGCATCCGAGCGCGCCGCTCGGCGGGCGGCCGAGACCCACCAATCCAAACAGAAGCGCAAGGTGGCGAAGTTCTCGATCAATCTCGCCGCAGGGGATCCGGCTCTCTTTCCAGAGCGGAAGGTCACGGTTCAAGGTTTCAAACCTCAGATCGACGGCACCGAATGGCTGATCGTCGAGACCAATCACCGCCTCGACGGAGCGGGCGGATTGCGAACCAGCTTGCAGATGGAGCTGGGCGGCTCTGCCACGCCAGCCACGCCATGATGTCCGGTTACAAAATGCATAACCTGAAGTTTTTTAACAGCAGCGCTGGAACCATTTCTGTTATAGCAGGAGTGGGGGCTGCGACGGGATCTATCGAATGCTTGGAATGAAGCGTTACGGCGGCCGCGTGCCTTGCCCTCATTGCGGCGAAGCCGCCAAGACTAGATCCTCTCGGGGGATCTCCGCGACTTATCGCGAGACTCACCTGCAGTGCCAGAACCTGGAATGCGGTTGGATCGGCGTCGCCTCGGTGATCATCGAGCGCACCATCGTTCAGAGCGCGAACCCGAACCAGCGCATCAGCCTTCCGATGGCAGTGACGCGTCGGAAATCCGACAAAGCTCCAACACCGACGTCGGCGAATGACGACGCGGTCGAAGCTGCCGCTGAGGCGCTTTAGTTTCCCAGCTATTTTCCGGAAACCGCCAAAATTACCGGGAACGAAAACGGAAACATGGAAGGCCCAAAAGCCCGCCACGCCTAGCTTTCGGGCTCAAAGCCAGTTGTTTACACCGAGAGGGTCGGCGGTTCGAACCCGTCGCCGCCTACCACCGAACTTTAGCAAAATCAGCCGGTTATACGGATATTATTGCGACGGATTGCTCCGTGTTCGGAGTGATTTTGGCTAATGGGGGCAGTAGGGGGGCACTTTCTGCGGATTTCGTTGAAAAGCGCTGCACCGAGTTGGATGGCTTGCAGGCCTTCGGACCCGTGGATTTGTTGACTGCGGCTCCCGCAGCGGGGGTCAGCGGCGAGCGGCAAGTCGATGTCGGGCTGGTGGGTAGAGTTCGGCGCCGACGTCAGCATGGGTCGGCCATGCATTCCGATCTGGCACGTGCGATACCGGCCATCAGGCAGGTGAAGTCTCCGGCCGGATCCTGTTACTCAGCCTGTGGGAGAGCTGCCTCTACCGCCTTGGGCGCTTCTGGCAGCTCCGTGCGCGGGAGGACACACCGGATCGTTGACGTCGATGTCGCCCGCTCACGATACCGAGCGGATCAAGGCGCTGGTGATGTAGTTGTCGGAGCAGGAGTGGCGGGCGTCATGCGACTACGCCGGACCGATGATCCGCGGGCGACGCTGCAGCAGGCGGAGGGGCGGTTGTGTTTCACTGCACCGCCGGCAAGGACAGAACCGGGATCGCGGCCGCCCTGGTCCTGACCATCCTCGGGGTGCCGCGCGAGACGATCATCGAGGATTTCGAGATGTCGAACCGGTATTATCACTACGCCTCTGCGGCGGGCGTAGGAGAGGGGCGGGGGCCAGACCCCGCAGCCTCGCCGTTCGCTCATCTCTGGCCCGAGGCCAGGGCGGTCTTCGCCTCTGTGGATGGCCGGTATCTTCAAGCGACCTTTGCGGACATCGAAGCGCAGTACGGTTCCGTCGAGGCCTATCTGGCGGCGGAACTCGATATCGATGCCGATAACGTGGCGCGCCTGCGGAGTCTCTATCTGGAGTGAAGGTGACGAGTCGGCACGCCGAACTCGATCCAGTCCATCGAGCGGTGTCGCCCGATGCTGGAGCGTGGCGCTCTGCCAAGGCGATGACGGGTGACAATCCAGAGTCGGTCTGGCGAAATCTATAGTGCCACGACGATCTTGCCCATGGCGGAGCGGTCGCCCAGCGCCTGGATGGCCTCTCCCGCGCGCTCCAGTGGGAAAGTGCGGCTGATCCGCGGTCTGATCCGGCCCTCGGCGTAGAGGCGCATCAGGTCGGCCATGTTGGCGGCGTGGGCGGCCGGGTCGCGCATCACGGCCGCGCCCCAGAAGACCCCGACCACCGACACGGACTTCAGGAGAGTCAGGTTGAGCGGAAGCGACGGGATGCCCGCCGGGAAGCCCACCACCAGATACCGGCCGTACCAGTCCATGGCCCGAAGCGCCGGCTCGGCGTAGTCCCCGCCGACGGCGTCGTAGACGACATCGGCGCCGTCGCGCCCGGCGGCCAGCTTGAACTCTCCGGCCAGGGTCTTCTGCGCGGCCTTGTCCATCGGGCCGGACGGATAGACCAGGCCATTGTCGGCGCCGAGGTCGAGCGCGAACTGGACCTTGTCGTCGCTGGAGGCTGCGGCGACGACGCGCGCGCCCAAGGCCTTGCCCAGTTCGATGGCGGCGGCCCCTACGCCCCCGGCGGCGCCCAGAACCAGCAGGGTCTCGCCGGATTTCAGCGCGGCCCGGTCCTTGAGCGCATAATAGCTGGTGCCATAGGTCATGATCAGGGCGGCGGCTTGCTCGAATGACATGGCGTCGGGGATCTTCACCAGGGAGGCGGCGGGCACGGCCAGCCGCTCGACCAGGCCGCCCCAGCCGGGAACGGCGATGACCCGATCGCCCCGCGCCACCCCGACGACGCCTTCGCCGATCGCATCGATCACGCCGGCGACCTCCCCGCCGGGCGCGAAGGGGCGCTGGGGCCTGAACTGGTATCGGTCCTCGATGATCAGGGTGTCGGGGAAGTTGATCCCCACGGCCCGGACATCGATGACCACCTCGCCCTTGCCGGGGGTCGGGTCCGCGATCTCTTCGAGAACCAGGGTCCCGGGACCGCCGACGGCCTTGGACAGGACTGCGCGCATGGGGTGTCTTCCTTGTGGGAGGGCGATAGGGCGGGTCAGACGTCCTTGTGGGGCAGGATCAGGTACTTCTCGCCCGTCGCGCGCCGGTTGTAGGCGTTGACGACATCGGGATGGAGAGCCTCGGCCAGGGAGACGCTGGCGGTGTAATGGCTGGCGAAGGTGGTGGTCAGTTCCGCCATGACCCGGGCCTTCATCGCCTGCACCGTCTCGCGGCCGACGACGCCGAAGAAGGTGGTCAGAAGCCAGCCGCCCACGCCCCAGGCCATGCCGAACGCACGGTTCAGCTCGGTCGGCCGCATGTCGAGACCGCCATAGATATAGACCTGCTTGTGCGTCGAGGAGCCGTAGCGGCTGTAGGCGCCGCCCGAGCGGCTGGCGGCCGCTTCCATGGCGTTGAGGATCTGACCCGCCAGCTTGCCGCCGCCGATGGCGTCGAAGGCCAGGGTGGCCCCAGTGGCGACCAGGGCCTCGGTCAGGTCCGTAACGAAGCTCTCGGTCGAGCTGTCGCAGACGTGGACGGCGCCGATATCGCGCAGGATGGCCGCCTGTTCGGGGCTGCGGACGATATTCACCAGACCGATGCCGTCGGCGATGCAGATACGGTTCAGCATCTGCCCGAGGTTCGACGCCGCCGCCGTATGCACCAGCGCCTTGTGCCCCTCGCGTCGCATGACCTCGGTCATGGCCAGGGCCGTCATCGGATTGACGAAGGCCGAGGCGCCCTGGATCGATGTCGCGCCCTCGGGCAGGACCAGACAGTCGGCGGCCCTCAGGGTGCGGTGCTGGGCGAACATCGAACCGCCCGCCACCGCCACGACCCGGCCCAGGAGGTGTCGGGCGTCCGCACCCGCCTGGACCACCACGCCCGCGCCCTCGTTGCCGACCGGCATCGACTGGTCCAGCCGCGCCGCCATGGCGCCCATGCGTCGCTCGGGAATGTCGGCGGTCAGGACGGGACGATCGGCCGGGCCGGAAAGACGCATCGTCGCCAGGTCTGCTGGCCCCAGCAGCAAGGCGAGGTCCGACGGATTGATCGGCGCCGCCTCGACGCGGATCACGACCTGGTCCGCCGCCGGAGGTGCGATCTGTACGGGCTCCAGCGACAGTTCGAGCAGGCCGCCCGAGGTGACGCGGGTGCGAAGTTCAAGACTGGAAAGGGTGTCGGTCATGGTCGGGAAATCCTGAAGTCCAGGCCTCGGCCTGGAGCATTGGGGGAAGGGGAGATCAGCTGAAGCCCTGACCGGACTCTGCCCTGGCCCTGAGCGACGACGCGACCTCGAAGCCGTTGCGGTCGAGCGAGGCGACGATCTTGTCCAGCCCCACGGTGTCGGCCCAGAACATAGGGCCGCCGCGATAGACCGGCCAGCCGTAGCCATAGATCCACACCACATCGATGTCCGATGGACGCTGGGCCATGCCTTCCTCAAGGATCAGGGCGCCCTCGTTGACCAAGGGATAGAGTGTGCGTTCGATGATCTCCTGGTCGGTGATGTCGGTGCGGGGTTCGGCCAGCCCCGAGGCCTTGCGGAAGTCGGCGATGATCTCGGCAACGCGGGGGCTGGGCGTCGGGTTGCGACGGTCGTCGTAGTCGTAGAAGCCCGCCTGCTTCTTCTGTCCCCAGCGTCCCTCGGCGTTCAGGGCGTCACGGACGCTTTCGATGCGGGTCGGATCGCGGTGCCAGCCGATGTCGACGCCCGCGAGGTCCTCCATCTGGAAAGGCCCCATAGGCATGCCGAAGGCGACGTGGGCGCGGTCGATCTGGTCGGGGGTCGCGCCCTCCAGCACCAGCTTCATCGCATTGATGTGGCGCGGCGCCAGCATCCTGTTGCCGATAAAGCCATAGCAGACGCCCGAAACCACGGCGACCTTGCCAATGGTCTTGGCCAGGGCCATCGCCGTCGCCAGCACGTCCCTGGCGGTCGCCGCGCCGCGCACGACCTCCAGCAGCTTCATGGCGTTGGCCGGAGAGAAGAAGTGCAGGCCGACGACGTCCTGGGGCCGGGCCGTCGCGGAGGCGATTTCGTCGATATTCAGGTAGCTGGTGTTGGAGGCCAGGATGGCCCCTGGCCGGGCGACGGCGTCCAGCCGGGCGAAGATGTCCTTCTTGATCGACATCTCCTCGTAGACGGCCTCGATGACCAGATCGCAGTCGGCCAGGGCGGCGAAATCAAGCGTGGGCGTCAGGATGCCCATCGCCGCCTCGACCTGGGCCGTGGTCAGGCGTCCCTTGGAAGCGGTCGCCTCATAGTTCTTGCGGACCACGCCGACGCCACGGTCCAGCGCGCCCTGCTGCATGTCGAGGAGGGTCACGGGGATGCCGATCGACAGGAAATTCATGGCGATGCCGCCGCCCATGGTCCCGGCGCCGATGATCCCGACCCTGCCGGTCGCGCGTCGCGGGGTATCGGCTGGCACGTCGTCGATCCGGGCGGCCTGACGCTCGGCGAAGAAGATGTGACGCTGGGCGGCGGACTGGACGCCGTTCATCAGCGTCATGAAGGACTGGCGTTCGAACGCGGCGCCTTCGTTGAAGGGGCGATCGGTCGCGGCCTCGACACAGGCGATGTTGGTCTCCGGAGCCTCGAACCCGCGAAAGCGGCGGGCGTTGGCCTTGCGGAAGGCGGCGACCGCCTCGGGGTCGGGGGCGGCCGTCTTCTCGCTGGCGCGGGGTAGGGGGCGCCGGTCGGCGACCTCTCGCGCAAAGGCGACGGCTTCGGTGACGAGCGAGTCCTCGCTTTCGACGACCCGGTCGACAAGGCCGACGGCCAAGGCCTTCAGCGCGGTGATCGGCGCGCCGAGGGCGGTCATTTCCAGCGCCAGGGCCACGCCGGCGATCCGGGGGATGCGCTGGGTGCCGCCCGCGCCGGGCAACAGACCCAGCTTGACCTCTGGCGTGCCCAGCCGGGCCGACGCCGTGGCGATACGGTAATGGCAGCCCAGGGCGACCTCGCAGCCGCCGCCCAGCGCCGTGCCGTGGATCGCGGCGACGACCGGCTTGTCGCCGGATTCGATCCGTTCGATCACCTCGAGCAGATCGGGGCCGACGAAGGGCTTGCCGAATTCGGAAATGTCCGCGCCGGCGAAGAAGGTGCGCCCGTTGCAGCGGAGGACGATGGCCTTGACTTCGGGATCGGCGAGACCCGCCGTCATCTGATCCAGAAGGCCCTGACGCACCGCCGCGCCGAGGGCGTTTACCGGCGGGTTGTCGGAAACGACGACGAGCACGTCGCCCTCGCGTTCTGAGCGGATCGGGGTGGTCATATGGGCCTCCTTGGCTTGTCTCCCGGCTTGCGAGGGTCGGCGCCGACATGGGGTGGTCAGCGTTTCCCTTGGCCGCAGCCGACTGTCGTTTCGGGCAGGGATGACCGATTTGCGACTGGGCGGCAAGAAAAATCGCATAATCGGTATGGAACTCAGTCCTTGTATCAATGGATAAAAATAGAAAACAGAAAAAATAGGCTGCCCGCAGGCTTGCTTGGAAGGCTCCACCCTCGTTAGGCTCAGGCTTCAAGGGCGGGAGCGAGCAGCCATGGGAAATGCGGGAATCGCCGCGCTGCGCGATGAGATCGGACAGGCGCGTGTTTCGGACTGGGTCGTGGTGGATCAGGCGCGGATCGACGGCTTCGCCGACGTGACCGAAGACCATCACTTCATCCATATCGATCCCGAGCGGGCGATCCAGACGCCGTTCGGCGGCACGATCACGCACGGATTCCTGATCCTGTCACTGGTCCCCCGCATGCTGGAGCTGACGCCGCGCCCGCCGGTCGAAGGGCTCAAGATGGCGGTGAACTACGGCCTGGATCGGGTCCGCTTCCTCAGCCCGGTGCGATCCGGCAGTCGCGTCCGCTGCCTGTCGACTCTGCTGTCGGTTGAGGAGAAGCGACCCGGCCAGCACCAGCAGTCGATGGAAGTGGCCATCGAGGTCGACGGGGCGGAAAAGCCCGCGATGGTCGCCGTGCTCCTCGCGCAATTCTTCATCTGAATCCCGGATATCTCAGGAGTCTTCCCATGCGCGATGCTGTCATCGTCTCTACGGCCCGCACACCCATCGGCAGGGCCTATCGCGGCGCCTTCAACGCCACGCCGTCGCCGACCCTGGCCGCCCATGCGATCCGCGCGGCGGTCGAACGCTCGGGCGTCGATCCGGCCGAGATCGACGACGTGGTCATCGGCGCGGCGCTCCAGCAGGGCTATCAGACCACGATCGGCCGGCTCGCCGCCCTGCGCGCAGGCCTGCCGACCAGCGTCTCGGGCCTGTCGATGGACCGACAGTGCGCCTCCGGCCTGATGGCGATCTCCACGGCGGCCAAACAGGTCATCGTCGACCGGATGGATGTGGTGGTCGCGGGCGGCGTCGAGTCCATCTCCCTGGTTCAGACCCAGGCGATGCGGGTCGATCAGGACCCCGAACTGGTCGCCCTGTCGCCCGACGTGCACATGCCGATGCTGCAGACCGCCGAGATCGTCGCCGCCCGCTATGGCGTCAGCCGCGAGCGCCAGGACGCCTATGCCCTGCGCTCGCAGCAGAGGACGGCGGCGGCCCAGGCCCGCGGCGCCTTCGACGACGAGATCGTTCCGGTGACGGCGTCCATGTCGGTCACCGAAAAGGCGACGGGCCAGACCTCGCTCCAGAGCGTGACCCTGACGAAGGACGAGGGCAATCGCCCAGAAACCTCCATCGAGAGCCTGGCGGGCCTGAAGCCTGTGGTCGAGGGCGGCGTCGTCACCGCCGGCAACGCCAGCCAGTTGTCGGACGGCGCCTCTGCCGTGGTGGTCATGGAGCGGACTCTGGCCGAGGCGCGGGGTCTGGCGCCGCTCGGCCGCTATGTCGGCATGGCCGTCGCCGGGACCGACCCGGACGAAATGGGCATCGGCCCGGTCTTCGCCGTGCCCAGGCTGTTGGGCCGCTTCGGCCTGACGGTCGACGACATCGGCCTGTGGGAGCTGAACGAGGCCTTCGCGGTTCAGGTGCTGTATTGTCAGGAGCGGCTCGGGATCCCCGACGACCGCTTCAACGTGAATGGCGGCGCCATCTCCATCGGCCACCCCTACGGCATGTCCGGCGCGCGGATGGTCGGTCACGCCCTGATCGAGGGCAAGCGCCGGGGCGACCGCTATGTGGTCGTGACCATGTGCATCGGTGGCGGCATGGGCGCAGCCGGCCTGTTCGAGGTCCTATGATCCGTCGATCCCGCTGATCTCCTTCACCGCAATCGCCGAGGTTTCCCGATGGGACGTTTCAACGACAAGGTCGCCGTCGTCACGGGGGCGGGCTCCGGCATAGGGCGGGCGACCGCTCTCAGGTTCGCCGAAGAGGGGGCGCGCGTAGTCGTCGCCGACCTGTCGGACGCCGTCGATGACACCGCCGCGATGATCCGCGAGGCGGGCGCCGAGGTCGAGGCCTTGAGGATCGACGCAGGCGACACAGTCCAGGTGAGAGGCCTGATGCAGGCGGCCCTGGATCGGTTCGGGAGGCTGGATGTCGTTCACGCCAACGCCGGGATCAGCGGCGGCTGGGCGGGACTGTTCGACCAGACCGCAGAGGACTGGATGGAGATACTGAGGGTCAATCTGATCGGACCCTTTCTCGTCATTCAGGCGGCGGCGCCGCTCATGGCCGAGCGCGGAGGCGGGGCGATCGTCTGCACCGCCAGTGTCGCCGGTCTCAGGTCCGGCGCCGGCGGAGCGGCCTATTCGGCGTCGAAGGCCGGCGTCATCAACCTGGTCCAGACGGCCGCCCAGCAACTAACGGGCGCGCGAATCCGAGTCAACGCCGTCTGCCCCGGACTGATCGAGACCGGCATGACCCAGTCGATCTACGATGGCGCCAGGGCGGCCGGAAAGGCGGACCGGATCGGCCAGCTCAACCCCTTACGCCGGGGCGGCGAGCCGGACGAGATCGCCGGCGCCGTCCTGTTCCTGGCCTCGGACGAGGCGAGCTATGTCAACGGTCACGCCCTGGTCGTCGACGGCGGTCTGTCGTCGTCTCATCCCTTCTCGCGTCAGGGTTACGGAAAGCCCGCACTCTGAGGTGTCTTCGGACGACCGGCCTGCATGCCGCCCCTGCAAACCTCATATTCCAATATGGAATTTCAGCGTCCAAGGTGCGCAGGCCACGGTTACGGCGAGGGGATTGGTTGAGCCTTATCGGGCCACGCGGCGCTGAATTTCCAGGGCCGAAGTCTAGACGGGGTCGGATGGCCGGTCGGAGACAGGCTTGGGTTTCGGCTTATTGCGCCATACCAGTTATTCGATATAGTTCCTCTTAAGGTCAAATAATGGCCACAAGGACGCACCGCTCACGAACGAGCGGGCCAGGGAGGATGTCATGAGATTGCAAGACCGTATGAAGAGTCGCGCCTCGCTTATGGCGGTCGCGATCGGGCTGGGCCTCTGGGCCACAGGCGGCGCCGCGACGGCGCAGGAGGCGGAGCCGACCGTCAACGTTCTGGACGAGATCGTCGTCACGGCGCAGAGGCGCGAACAGAACCTTCAGGATGTTCCGATCGTCGTCACGGCGCTCGGCGAGCAACTCCTCGAAGACGCGGGCGTCCGGGACATCAAGGACCTTCAGATCCTGACGCCGGGATTGACGGTGACCTCGACCTCCAACGAGACGATCACGACGGCGCGCGTGCGGGGCGTCGGGACGGTCGGCGACAACGCCGGGCTGGAATCATCGGTCCTGGTGACCATTGACGGCGTCTACAGGCCCAGGAACGGCGTCGGCTTCGGCGACCTCGGCGTCCTGGAGAGGATCGAGGTCCTGAAAGGACCGCAGGGCACCCTGTTCGGAAAGAACGCGTCGGCAGGCGTCATCAACATCTTCACCGAAGCCCCCCGTTTCAACTTCGGCGTGGAGGCGGAAGTCACCGCCGGAAACTATGGTCAGGTGGGGGGCTCGATCCTGGTGACCGGCCCGCTGATCGCGGACACGCTCGCCGGCAGCCTGTATTTCGCCGATCGCCAACGGGACGGTTTCCTGGATGTGGTCACGGGACCAGGGCCGCGGACGCTGACGGAAGACGTCGATCAGAACTTCTACACGGTGAGGGGCCAGTTGCTGTGGCAGCCGGCCGACCGGCTCTCGGGGCGGTTCATCGCCGACTACACCAGCCGTGACGAGAACTGCTGTCTGGGGGTTCAGTTGTTCGTCGGAGGCGCGGCGAACTCGCGCGCGGCCTTGATTAATGCGGTCAGACCCGGTTCGATCGACACGACCGCGACGCCCTTCGACCGCATCGCCAGCGCCAACAGCGATACGGGCCAGACGATCGAGGATCAGGGCGTCTCTGCCGAATTCAATTTCGACGTCACGCCGGATATGACCCTGACCTCGATCACGGCGGCCCGAAAGTGGCGCAGCGAAAACGGTCAGGACAGCGACTTCACCGCGGCCGACATCGCCTATCGTCCCAGCGACGGTTCGAACTTCAACGAGATCAAGCAGTTTTCCCAGGAACTGCGCCTGACGGGGACGGACGGTCCGGTCGACTGGCTGTTCGGCGCCTTCTACGCCAAGGAAGACCTGACCTCCGGTTCGGTCCTGCTCTACGGCGCCGACTATTATCCCTATTTCGCCAACGGCGTGCTGGGCGGCGTTCCGGGTCTTCTGGGCATGACGGCGGCGCGAATCTATCAGCCCGGAAACGGCCAGCGCGACAGCTACGACCAGTCCGGCGAAACCTTCGCCATTTTCGCCGACACCACCGTCAACATGACCGATCGGTTGGCCTTCAATCTGGGCCTTCGCTGGACGCGGGACGACAAGACCCTGACATCGGTCTATTCGACCACCGGCGCCTCGTGCGATCAAGCCGAGGCGACTTACCGGACGCTGGCGGGACTGGTCGGAGCCGCTACGGCGGGCACCATCGTCGGCGGTCTTTGCGTCAACCATGAGAACGACGATTTCGACGCATTGGGCCCCGTGACGCAGGATCGGTCGGAAGAGGCCACGACCGGTACGCTGAAGCTGAAGTACGACTTCAGCGACAATGCGATGACCTATGCCTCCTATTCGCGCGGATTCAAATCCGGGGGCTATAATCTCGATCGCGAACAGGCCATCGTGATCACACCGACGGGCCCGAACTTCACGGCGGATCCGAACACGGATTTCGCCGGCGAGTATGTGGATTCCTTCGAAATCGGGAGCAAGCTGCGCCTGCTGTCGGGCGCGCTGACGTTGAACGCAGCCGCCTTCCACCAGACCTACACGGACTTCCAGCTTAACACCTTCGTGGGTACGGCCTTCGTCGTCGAGACCTTGCCCGAGGTCATTTCCAAGGGCGTGGACGCCGACTTCGCCTATGCGACGCCGATCGACGGTCTGAGCCTCCAGGGCGGGCTGACCTATGCCGAAACGACGATCAGCGACTTCACCGCGGCCGACCTGATCGATCCGAACCGGTTTCCGCAGTTGAGCCGCCTGCCGGGCGCGCAACTGTCGTTCGCGCCCAAGACCTCGGCGTCTCTCGCCGTCAGCTATGAACGTCGGGCCGGCGGCGGCCTCCTGCTGCGCGGGAACGTGTCGGCGAAATACATGTCGGAGTTCAACACCGGCTCCGACCTGCACCCGGCCAAGGCTCAGGACGCCTACACCCTGGTCAACGCCCGGATCGGCCTGGGGGCGGAAAGCGGGGCCTGGACGCTGGAGGCCTGGGCGCAGAACCTGTTCGACGAGGATTACCTTCAGGTCGGCTTCAACGGCCCGTTCCAGGTCGATGAGTTCAACGATTCCGTCAGCGTCTACAACGCCTTCCTCGGACAGCCCCGCACATACGGGCTCACACTACGGCTCTCCTACTGATCCCAAGCCCACTGGGCCGCCCCGACCAAGAGGTCGGGGCGGCCTTTTCTTCCCTACAGCGACGGCATGTTGACGCTCCACACCTGGCGCCGTGAGAGGCGTTGATCTCAGAAGCCATGGTTTTCTCAGGCTTCCTGATTGCGGCTCGAATTGACCGCGCGCGCTGTGGATCGACCACGGTTCTGCGGCCGCGGCGCTGCCGCTCAGGCGTCGGCGCCGGCGGCGCGGGCATGGGTCCAGGCAGCGTCGGCGAGCGGGATCAGGCGGTCGATGGTGGCCTGGGCGTCGGCGCCGGCGGCGTTGCCGTCGATCATCCGCTTCTTGATGCCCTGCACGATGCTCATCAGCCGGAACAGGTTGTAGGCGAAATACCATTCCAGATCGGGAACGCCGTCGCGTCCGGTCTTCTCGCAGTACCGGGCGGTGATCTCCGCCAGAGTCGGAACGCCGGTCGCGGCGAAGTCCACGCCCGCCAGCCCTGCCCGGTCTCCTCGAGGCATGGTCCAGTTCATGGCCAGATAGGCGAAGTCGGCCAGGGGATCGCCGAGGGTCGACAGTTCCCAGTCGATGACGGCGATGATTTCCGGACGGTCCGGCGCATAGATCAGATTGTCGATCCGGTAGTCGCCGTGGATGATCGAGGTCCGCGTCTGCGGCGGCGCGGTTCGCCCGAGGAAGTCCATCAGTTTCTCGACGACTGCGAGGTCGTCGGTTTGACTGGCGCGGTACTGGCGGGTCCAGCGCGCGACCTGACGCTCGAAATAATTGCCCGGCTTCCCATAGTCGCCGAGGCCGACGGACGCCGGGTCGATGCTGTGCAGCCGGGCCAGGGTGTCGACCATGGTCTCATAGATGGCGCGACGTTCGGTGGGCGTCTGGTCTGGCAACTGGCCGTTCATGAAGCTGCGCCCGGCCTTGAACTCCATCAGGTAGAAGACCGAACCGATGATCGTCGGGTCCTCGCACAGGATCGCCGGGCGAGGCGCCGGATATCCGGTCGGATGCAGGGCCGCGATGACCTGGTATTCCCGCTCCACGGCGTGGGCGGACGGCAGGATCGCGCCGAAGGGCTTGCGCCGCAGGGCGTAACTCCCTCCGGCCGTGTCCACCCGATAGGTCGGATTGGACTGGCCGCCCGACAGTCGCGTCAGGGTCGCAGGGCCGCGAAAGCCCTCCAGATGTTCGCCCAGCCAATCGCTCAGCCTGACCTGGTCGATATCGGACATCATGCGGAAGCGCGTTCGGGCCGCGGGGCCGCGACGTCGGCGTACTTGGCCAGTTCCGCGCGGGCGATGGCGCGGTTGTGGACCTCGTCGGGGCCGTCGGCGAAGCGAAGGGTGCGGATGTTCGCCCAGGCGGCGGCCAGTTCGAAGTCGCCCGACACGCCCGCGCCGCCGTGCGCCTGGACCGCGTCGTCCAGGATCTTCAGGGCCATGGTCGGTCCCTGGACCTTGATCAGGGCGATCTCCAGCTTGGCGGACTTGTTGCCGGCGCGGTCCATCATGTCGGCGGCCTTGAGGCACAGCAGGCGACTGGATTCGATGTCGATGCGGGCGCGGGCGATGCGCTCTTCCCAGACGCTGTGATCGCCGATGCGCTTGCCGAAGGCCACACGGCTGACCAGCCGGCGGCACATCGCTTCGAGCGCCACTTCGGCCGTGCCGATGGTGCGCATGCAGTGGTGGATGCGGCCCGGCCCGAGCCGGCCCTGGGCGATCTCGAAGCCCCGCCCTTCGCCCAGGATCAGGTTCTCGACCGGGACGCGGACATTCTCCAGCACCACCTCGCCGTGGCCGTGGGGCGCGTGGTCATAGCCGTAGACCGACAGGATACGCTCGACCCGGACGCCCGGCGCGTCCATGTCGACCAGGATCTGGGACTGCTGTTCGTGACGCGCCGCGTCGGGATCGGTGCGGCCCATGACGATGGCCACCTTGCAGCGCGGGTCGCCGACGCCGGACGACCACCATTTGCGCCCGTTGACGACATAGTGGTCACCGTCGCGCACGATGCTGGTGCGGATGTTGGTGGCGTCGGACGAGGCCACCTCGGGCTCCGTCATCAGGAAGGCCGACCGGATCTCGCCTTTCATCAACGGACGCAGCCAGCGTTCCTTCTGCTCGCGCGTGCCGTAGCGGTTCAGCACCTCCATGTTGCCGGTGTCGGGGGCCGAACAGTTGAACACCTCCGAGGCCCATTCGACCTTGCCCATCTCTTCGGCGCAGAGTGCGTACTCCAGATTGGAAAGCTGGGTTCCCTCGAACACGAACGTGTCGTCGACTGGGGCGGCGCCGCTGCTCGGCGGCATGAACAGGTTCCACAGTCCTTCGGCCTTGGCCTGGGCCTTCATCTCCTCGATGACCGGAAGCACCTTCCAGCGTTCGCCCTCATCCCTCTGGGCCAGGAAGTCGGGATGAAGCGGGCGAATCCGAGTGTCGATGAAGGTCCGCACGCGGTTGCGGAACAGGTCCTCTTGTTCGCTGAGCCGAAAATCCATTGCGACCTCCTGAAATGAAGCCCTCGCAAAGAGGGCATACCGATATTTCAATAATCTGTTATCGACAGGATTCTCGCCAAGCAAGCCATGAAAATTATCGAAGCCCTATCCATACCGTTTCGGCGGCCTTGTCGGCGGCCTTGTCGGCGGCCCTGTCGGCAGGATTGGCCAAACGGCGTGGCAGTGACGGCCCCGCAGGCGTTTGCTAGGATTGTGAAATGACTGTGACGACACTTCCCGCGGCCTCGACCAAGCGTTTCGAACGCAAGCGGGACCTGATCTTGAGGGCGGCCTCCGACCTCATCAACGAGTCGGGCATGCGGGGCATGGCCCTGGCCGACGTGGCCGAGCGGGTCGGGCTGAGCACCACCAGCGTCACCTATTATTTCCGCAAGAAGGAACAGCTCGCGGCGGCCTGTTTCGGGCTCGCCTTGGCGCGGCTGGAGGAATTCGTCGCTCTGGCCGAAGCGGAGCCGGGACCGCGCGAGCGGACCGCGCGGCTGGTCCAGCTCTATTTCGAGGCCACGACGGCGGCGCATCAGGGACGGCAGGCCGCCGTGGCGCGACTGTCGGAGATCCGGGCGCTGGACGATCCCCTGCGAGAGGAGACGCTGGAACGATACCGCGTCATCGTTCGCCGCGTTCGCGCCATGCTGGACGACGGCTCCGGCGACGCCTCCCGCGAGATCAGGACGGCGCGCGCCAATACGCTTCTGGAGATGCTGTTCTGGCTGGACGGCTGGATCGGCCGGTATGCGCCGGAAGATCATCCCCGCGTGCGGCGCCGATTCATCGAAATTCTCGAGGTCGGCCTGGCTCCGAAAGGATGGCGCTGGGCCCCGCAGGCCATGATGCTGTCGCTCCCCGACGAGCCAGGCGCGGCGATAACAGCGGGCGCGTCACGCCAGGATTTCCTGATGGCGGCGACGCGACTGATCAATGAGCGTGGCTATCGCGGCGCCTCGGTGGAGCGGATCGCGTCGGAGCTCAATGTCACCAAGGGCAGTTTCTACCACCACCTCGACGCCAAGGACGATCTTGTCCTGGCCTGCTTTCAACGCAGCCTCCAGACGATCTTTCAGGCCCAGCTTCGATCTGACGGCCTGGGCGGCGACCATCTTCAGAACCTCGCCTCCTGTATAGCGCGGCTCCTGGAGTTCCAGTTTTCGGACGAGGGGCCGCTGTTGCGGACGACGGCGCTCCAGGCCCTGCCGCCCGAATTGCGCGAGCGGATGGTTGATCGATCCAACCGGGTCGCGGCGCGTTTCGCGGACATGATGATCGACGCCATCGGCGAAGGGGCTATGCGTCCCGTCGATCCGCTGATCGCCAGCCAGATGCTGATGGCGGCGATCAACGGCGCCTATGAGCAGCGCGCCTGGGCGGATCGCCAACCGTCGCTTGAGGAGGCGATCGATATCTACGCCTCCATCCTGCTTTCGGGCGTTTTCGAACCTCGCCGCTGACCCCGAGAATGGCGGCAGGGTCTTCGAGCTTTCGTCCCCGTCACGGCGGTGGACGTCTCGGCTTGACTTGCTCCCCGCTCATACCGCAAGTTCGAAACTGTAGCGAGCATCTCTGCAGTAAGCTGTAGGTTCGCTGCGTTTCGATGTCAGTCCGGCATCTCGAAAATACGAACGAGCCTGGATCAACCCGGCCGACACCGAGGAGACGACGATGACCAGCGACCTGTCCGCGCCTGAAATTCCCGGCTGGCCAGTAATGAGCCTGGGGCAGGCGAACGCTCTGTTGACGGCGCCCGGTTCTCCCTTCGAGATCGAGACGGTCCAGATCGACGGGCGCCCCGTGAAATGGTGGAAGAATGGGCCGAGAACGCTGCGGGACACCTTCCTGATCGCCCGCCTCCATGCGGCCAGGACCTTCCTGGTCTACGAGGAGGATCGCGTCACCTACGACGCCTTCATGAGGGCGAGCCTCGCCCTCGCGGAGGTGTTCATCGAGCAGGGGGTCAAGCCGGGCGACCGGGTCGCGGTCGTGATGCGCAATCTGCCGGAATGGCCCGTGACCTTCTTTGCCGGGGTCCTGACGGGCGCCATCGTCGCGCCGCTCAATGCCTGGTGGAGCGGGGCCGAGCTGGTCTATGGGCTGAAGGATTGCGGGGCTGTCATCGCCGTCGTCGATGACGAGCGGCTGAAACTGCTCGCGCCGCTGCTGGACCAGATGCCGGCGCTCAGGCGCGTCTATGCCTGTCGTCAGTCGGGACCTGCGGCGGACGACAGGATCGTTTCTCTGGAGAGCGTCATCGGCCGGCCGGGCGACTGGGCCGCGCTGCCCGAAGGCCGGCTTCCCGATGTCGAGCTGACGCCGGAAACGCCCGCAGTCCTGTTCTACACCTCGGGCACCAGCGGCCAGCCCAAGGGCGCGCTCGGGACGCATCGCAACTCGGGGTGCGGGCTGGTGGCGAGCCAGTTCTCGGTCGTCCGCAGCGTCCTTCGGCGCGGCGATCCGCCGCCCTCGCCCGATCCGGACGCGCCCCAGGGCGCCGGGCTGGTGTCCATCCCCTTCTTCCATACCACCGGCTGCAACGCCTTTCTGCTGGTGGCTCTCGCGACGGGACAGAAGCTGGTGTGCCAACGCCGGTTCGACGCCGAGGAGGCCCTGGCCCTGATCGAACGCGAACAGATCACCTCCGTCGGCGGGGTTCCCGCCATCGCCATCACCCTGATGACCCATCCGAACAGGGACAAATACGACCTGTCGTCGCTGCAGCTGGTCAGCTACGGCGGGGCCGCCGCGCCCACCGAACTGGTCCGGCGGATCGTCTCGGGCACGGTCGCTGCGCCCGGATCCGGCTGGGGAATGACCGAGACCAGCGCGACCCACACCCATCACGTGGCCGAGGACTATATCCATCGCCCAAACAGCTGCGGTCCGGCCCTGCCGGTCGGCGAGGTCAAGGTGGTGGACGAGGCCGGAAACACCCTGCCGACTGGCGAGGCGGGAGAACTGATGGCCTATGGCCCCAATATCGTGAAAGGCTACTGGAACCGCCCCAAGGAGACCGCCGAGACCTTCGTCGACGGCTGGGTCCGCACCGGGGACATCGCCTGTATCGACGAGGAAGGGTTCGTCTTCATCGTCGATCGCAAGAAGGACATCATCATCCGGGGCGGAGAGAACATCTACTGCCAGGAGGTTGAGGACATCCTCTATGAACATCCGGCGGTGGAGGAGGCGGCCCTGGTCGCGCGCGCCCACCCGGTCCTGGGCGAGGAGGCCGTCGCCTTCGTCACCCTGATCGCAGGCGAGGCGGCGACCGCCGAGGAACTCCGCGCCTTCGTGGCCGCCCGTCTGGCGGGTTTCAAAGTGCCCGCCGAGATACGAAGTCTGGCCCAACGCCTGCCTCGCAATGCGGCGGGCAAGATCGTCAAGCCGGACCTCAAGGCCCTTCTTGCAGCGGAGACCGCCGCGTGAACCTCGACTTCTCACCTGAGGACATCGCCTTTCGCGAGTCCGTGCGCGCCTTCATCGCCGCCGAATATCCCGCCGACCTGAGAGCGAAACAGGATCGGGGCGAGGAACTGGGCAAGGAGGACTTCCTGTCCTGGCACCGGGTCCTGGCCCGCAAGGGCTGGATCGCGCCCGGCTGGCCCGTCGAATACGGCGGTCCCGGTTTCACCTCGACCCAGCGCTACCTGTTCGGCGAGGAGATGGCCGCCGCCGACGCCGTGCCGATCCTGCCGTTCGGCATCAACATGGTCTCGCCGGTGATCTACACCTTCGGCACGCCCGAGCAGAAGGCGCGTTTCCTGCCGCCGACCCTGGCGGGCGACATCTGGTGGTGCCAGGGCTATTCCGAGCCGGGCGCGGGGTCCGATCTCGCCAGCCTCAAGACCCGCGCCGTGCGCGGCGCGGACGCCGATGGGGACCACTATGTCGTCAACGGCCAGAAGACCTGGACCACCCTGGCTCAGTACGCCGACTGGGGCTTCTTCCTGGTGCGGACCGATCCCGACGCCAAGGCCCAGGAGGGGATCAGCTTCCTGCTGATCGACATGAAGTCGCCGGGCGTCACGGTTCGCCCGATCATCACCCTGGACGGCGCCCACGAGGTCAACGAGGTCTGGCTTGAGGACGTGCGTGTTCCCGTCGGCAATCGCATCCACGAGGAGAACAAGGGCTGGACCTGCGCGAAATTCCTGCTGGCGCACGAGCGCAGCGGCATCGCCGGGGTCGCCCGCTCCAAGCGCGAACTGGAAAAGGTCCAGGCAATCGCCGAGGCCGAGGGTCTGGCCGACGACCCCGTGTTCGAGCGCAGGCTGGCGGAGCTTGAGATCGACCTTCTGGCGCTCGAATACACCGAACTTCGCACCCTGGCGCGCGAGAGTGCGGGCAAGGGGCCGGGGCCGGAATCCTCGCTGCTGAAGATCAAGGGCACGGAGATCCAGCAACGCCTGACCGAACTGGCGCTGGACGCCGCCGGCGCCTACGCCCTGCCGGATGCGCGAGCCCTTCGCGACGGCAATCTGGGCCCCATCGGGCCCGATTATGCGGGGCGCGCGGCCCCGACCTATTTCAACGTGCGCAAGACCTCGATCTACGGCGGGTCCAACGAGATTCAGCGCAACATCATCGCCAAGATGGTTCTGGGGCTCTGACGATGGATTTCAGCTTTTCCGAAGAACAGACCCTGCTGAACGACGCGGTCTCCGGCTATCTGAAGAGCGTCTATGACCTCGACAGCCGCAACAAGGCCGTGCGCTCCGAGGCCGGCTGGCGGCCCGAGGTGTGGAAGGCGCTGGCCGAGGATATCGGGGTGCTGGGCGCGACCATTCCCGAGGAGGCCGGCGGGCTGGATGGGGGTCCGGTCGAGACGATGATCGTGATGGAGGCCGTCGGGCGCTCTCTGGCGCTGGAACCCTATCTGGAAACCGCCGTGCTCGGCGTCGGCCTGCTGCGGCGCGCGGGTGGACTGGCGGCGGCGGCGCTCCTGCCTGCCATCGCCTCGGGAGAGGCCGTGATCGCCTTCGCCCATGACGAGCCCCAAGGCCGCCACGCCGGACTGTCGGTCCTGACGACGGCCCGCAAGGTCGCCGAGGGCTGGCGGCTGGACGGCGCCAAGGCGGTGGTCGCGGCCGCCCCCTGGGCCACCCACCTGATCGTCAGTGCTCGCGTGTCGGGCGAGGCGGGCGACGAGGTCGGGCTCGGGCTGTTCCTGGTCGAGGTCGCCAAGGCGGGAAGCGGCTTGTCGCTTCGGTCCTATCCGACCGTCGACGGACGCCGCGCCGCCGAGGTCGAACTGGACGGTCTGGTCGTGCCCGAGGACGCCCTTCTGGGCGCAGAGGGTCAGGGGTGGGCGGTCATCGCCCCGGCCCTGGACGAGGCAGTCGCCGCCCAGTGCGCCGAGGCGGTCGGGGTCCTGCGCGAACTGCACGAGCAGACGCTGGACTATGTGCGACAGCGCCGCCAGTTCGGGCGTCCCATCGGCGAGTTCCAGGTCATCCAGCATCGTCTGGCCGACACCTTCGCCGCCGTCGAACAGGCGGCGTCCCTGACCTATATGGCGACGCTGAAGCTGGACGCGCCCGAGCGGGAACGCGCCCGCGCCGTTTCGGCGGCCAAGGTGGGGGTGTCGCGGGCCTTGCGCTTTGTCGGCCAGGCGGCGATTCAGACCCACGGGGGCATCGGCATGACCGATGAACTTGCGCTCAGCCACTATTTCAAGCGCGCCAGCGTGATCGAACAGCAACTGGGCGGACCCGAAGTCCACCTGCGGCGCTTCATCGCCCTGCGCGGCTGAACGGCCGCGATTGGCCAGAGCCGGATCGCGGCCAACAAGAACAGAGACAGGGAGAAGTCCGCCGTGAGCCAGACCGACATCACCGCGCCGACAGGCCGGATCGAACGCCCAGGCTATCGCTACTACGTCCTGGCGATACTGACCCTCGTCTATATGCTGAACTTCATTGATCGGCAGATCATCGGCATCCTGGCGGCGCCGCTGAAGGCGGAGTTCGGCCTCAGCGACAGTCAGTTCGGCCTTCTGGGCGGTCTGGCCTTCGCCCTTCTGTACACGACCCTGGCCATTCCCATCGCCTGGCTGGCCGATCGGTTCAGCCGGGTGTGGATCATGACGGCCGCCCTGACCCTGTGGTCCGGCTTCACTGCCCTGTGCGGCGTAGTCGGCGGATTCGGCCAGTTGTTCCTGTGCCGCATGGGGGTCGGCATCGGCGAAGCCGGGGGCGTGGCGCCCTCCTATTCCCTGATCTCCGACTACTTCCCCAAGGCGCAGCGCGCCCGCGCCCTGGCGGTCTATGCGTTCGGCATCCCGTTCGGGACGGCGGCCGGGACCCTGGTCGGGGGTCTCGTCGCGGCGACCTATGGCTGGCGCGCGGCCTTCATCACCGTGGGGCTGCTCGGCGTGCTCGTCGCGCCGATCCTGCGTCTGACCGTCCGAGATCCGCAGCGCGGCGGCATGGACCGGCCGGCGCCCGTCGCCGACGCCGCGCCCGTCGCTTTCGTCCCGGAACCCGCGCCCTCGTTCGGCGCGGTGCTGAAACTGCTGTTGCCCAAGCCCAGCTTCTGGCTGCTGGCGCTCGGCGCGGCCTCGGCTTCGGTCTGCGGTTACGGCGTCGCCGCCTGGATGCCCAGCTTCTTCATGCGCAGCTTCGGCCTGACCCTGGCCGACACCGCCTGGTATTATTCGGGCATCGCCCTGGTCGGGGGCCTCACCGGAATCTGGTTCGGAGGACAACTGGCCGACCGTCTGGGCCGCAAGTCCAAGGGCGGCTATCCGCTGGTTCCGGCCATCGCCTTCCTGATCTCGGTGCCCTGTTTCCTGCTGGCGATGAACGCCCAGAGCATCGTCTCCTTCCTCCTGCCCGAGACCTCGAACAACTCCTGGCAGGCCCTGACACTGGCCTTCCTGATCTTCCTGATCCCGACGGGGCTGAACCTGACCTGGCTCGGGCCGCTCACGGCCTCGGTCCAGCATCTGGTCCCGCCCACCATGCGCACCACGGCCTCGGCGCTGTTCCTCCTGATCAACAACCTGCTGGGGATCGCCGTCGGCATCTTCTATTTCGGCTGGATGAGCGATCTGCTGCGTCCGGCTTTCGGCGAGGAGTCCCTGCGCTGGTCGATCTATACCGGCATGGGCTTCTACCTGCTGGCGTCCGCCCTGCTGATCGGCGCCTCGCGCACCCTGACGCGGGACTGGGTCGACTGAGCGCCTGGGGTCGATGTCCGATGACCGAAGTGGGTCACCGTCCGAGGCTGGTCATCCAGACCTCACGCCCCAGCGCATTATAGGGGGCCATGGCTCCGACCAGATCGTCGAGTGACGGCCCGGCTTCCCATTCACGGGGCAGGAGCGGGTCGCGCACGATGGCGCGCACGGCGGCGCGCCCGATCGTCAGAGCCTCGCGGGCGGCGTCGGAGTTCGACAGGCGCGGCAGCCGGACCTGGCTGGCCATGAGCAGGTCAAGCAGATTTTGTCTGCGAGCCGCCAGGCCGGGAACGTCCCAAAGAGATCGCGCCACGTTGGTCGATGCCGGATCGAGTTCCTCGAAGCGTCCGGTCAGCAGTTCCCCCGAGGCTCCATAGGACATGAGCCGCAGTCGGCAGCCCTGAATACCGCCTTGAAGCGTATCGGGCCGCACAAACAAGCCCTGCGGAATCTGGCGGAAGCCCTCGACGTCCAATGCGCGCAGAGTGGCCCGCCAGGCGGTGCGCGAGACACTCGAAGGTTTGGCGGTCGCCATCAGCCAGGCGCCGGTCCAGGCGGTTCGCCGGGACGGCGCGCTCCGCCAGTGGTCGATCCGTCGCCGCCAAGGATCGTCGATCCGGCCCGGTCCATAAACCCCGCGCCCGAGCGCTTCCACGCGCCCCTCCCTGCGCAGCCGCGTGAGCGCCGTGCGCATCGCCGTGCCGGAATGGTCGAACAGGGCTCCGGCGCGGATCAGTTCCGCCGAGGTGAAGTGCGGGCCGCCATGCGCCACGAACAGGTCGAGGATCAGGGAGCGAGCATCCGGTGCGAGAAGAATATTGCCGTTGTTGTCCATATGGGTCAGTATTCGCCACAAATCATGATCGCGGTCCACCGCGACGGAGGAACCCTAGAGCAAGGAGGACAGCCATGTCCGCTCCGCTATCGACGATCACCGTCCTGGACCTGACCACTGTGGTGGCCGGGCCGCTCGCCACCAGCCTTCTTGCTCAGCAGGGAGCGCGGGTCATCAAGGTCGAGCCAGCGTCCGGCGACACAGCTAGGACGTTGGGGCCGCAGCGCCAGCGTCTGAGCGGCTCGTTCCTTATGCTGAACGCGGGCAAGAAGTCGGTGGTGCTGGACCTAGCTGGGCCGACCGGGCTGGCGGCCCTGTTCGACCTGGCGGAACAGGCCGACGTGCTGATGCACAACTATCGTCCCGGGGTGATGGAGAAGCTAGGCGTGACGTCGGATGCACTACGCGCCCGGCGCCCCGACATCATCGTCGCGCGAATCTCGGGCTTCGGCGATAGCGGACCCATGGCGGGCGACCGGGCCTACGATCCGGTCATCCAGGCCGAAGGCGGCATGGCGGGGCGTAACGACGAGGGGGAGCCGCGCCTCGCCCTCCAGTATCTGTGCGACAAGGTGACCGGACTCTATGCGGCCCAGGCTGTGACGGCGGCGCTCGCGGGACGGGCCATGGACCGCCGCGCGCGAGAGGTCGACGTCTCCATGCTGGAGACGGCGGCGGCCTTCATGGCCATCGATATCCATTCGGGCCTCGCCTTCCTTGAGCCCGCCTCGCCGATGCCGAACGTGGCGGCCATATATCGGCCGTGGCGCACGGCGGATGGCTGGGCGGTCGTCATCATGCTGACCAACGCCGAGTTCGCCGCCTTCAGCCGGGCGCTGGACTTACCGGATCTCCTGGACGACGCACGGTTCGCCGACATGCCGTCCCGCTTCGCCCACTGGGAGGCGCTGCGTGCCGCGGCGGGGCCGGCGGTCGAGGCGATCGCCAGCGACGCGCTGATCGACGCCTTGCGCCGCGAGGGCGTGCCCTGCGGTCGGGTCAACGATGGCGAGGCCCTGCGCGAGCATCCGCAACTGGCCGCCACCGGCTTCTGGCGCGAGCAGGACCATCCCGTCGCCGGGCGCCTGCGTCTGCCCTCACCGGTGGCGCGCTTCGATGGCGAGCGGCTTGATCTCTCGCCGGCTCCAACGCTGGGCCAACACACCGCTCTTCACCGCAAGGTCTGACGCCATGTCCGATTTCCAGTCCATCGCCTACGCTACGGATGGCCGTATCGCCACCATCACCCTGAACCGACCGGATCGCTTCAACGCCATCGACGACCATATGCCCGGCGAGATCGCCCGGGCGGTCGCCAAGGCCGACGCAGATCCCGACGTCCACGTCATCCTCGTGCGCGGAGCGGGACCAGGGTTCTGCGGCGGCTACGATCTGGTCGATTACGCCGAGGCCAAGGGCGCGGTCTCCGGCAGCCAGGACATGCCATGGGATCCCACCCTCGACTTCGCCATGATGTGGAAGAACACCCAGGACTTCATGAGCCTGTGGCGGGCGAGAAAACCGACCATCGCCTGTGTGCACGGCGCGGCGATCGCGGGCGGCTCAGACATCGCCCTGTGCTGCGACTTCCTGATCATGACCGAGGACGCCCGCATCGGCTATCCGCCCGCCCGCGTCTGGGGCGTGCCGACCCCGTCCATGTGGGTCTATCGGCTGGGCGCCCAGGCGGCCAAGCGGATGATGATGACGGGCGATGTCATCACCGGCCGTGAGGCCCAGGCCATGGGTTTGGCCCTGTCGGCTCCGCCCGAGGATGCTTTCGAAGGCGAGATCGGCAAATTGGTCGGCCGCCTCCAGGGCGTGCCGCGCAATCAGCTGATGATGACCAAGATGGTGGTCAATCAGGCCTACGAGAACATGGGGCTGAACTCGACCCAGATGATGGCGACCTTCTTCGACGGGGTGTCACGCCATTCGCCGGAAGGAATCTGGTTCCGCGAACGCGCCCAGGAGGTCGGTTTCAAACAGGCCGTGGTCGAGCGCGACAGCGGCGACCCCATCGCCACCCAGGTTTCCAAACGGGGCTGAATCCGTTCGGGCGGTTGCGCGGGGTCCCGGGATACCCCATCCCTTGCGTCATGAAGTGGGAGACTTTGTCAGAGGAGCCGTGTTCGGTCGCTCGCACCAGCGCAGTGATCGGAGACCGTTGGACCGTGCTGATCCTGCGGGAGGCCTTCACCGGCGCGCGGCGGTTCGACGATTTTCAGGCCGCGCTCGGTATTTCGCGAACCATCGTCACAGACCGGCTGGCGCTGCTGACCGGCGAAGGCGTGCTGGAGCGGATCGCCTATCAGGACCGCCCGCCGCGCTTCGAATATCGGCTGACCGACAAGGGCCGGGAACTGCACCCGGTGCTGCTGGCCATGTTCCACTGGGGCGACCGCCACTATGCAGGCGAGGCGGGGCCGCCGCTGGTGCTGCAGCACAGCGGATGCGGCCACGATTTCCACGCCGTCTCGATCTGCTCCGAATGCGCGGCGCCGCTGACGCCGGAGACGGTCGAGGTGCGGGCCGGACCTGGATACCACAGCGTGCCGCGCAGGGAGCGCCGGAAGACGGCTTGACTTAGTACATAATTGATACTCACTAGGCCTCCGAACGAACTGGAGGTCTGGATGACGGCGATCACGGTGATGACTATTGAGGATCGCCTGTCCCTCGATCAGCGCCGCCTGCTGGCACGCACACTGACCGACGCCGTGCTGGTTCCGGAGGTCGGACAGGTCGCGCTGGCCGCGCGGGCCGGGTTCCAGGTCCATTTCGTAGAACGCGCCGCTCACCGGGTCGCCATCGGCGGTGTGCTGGCCGCCGATCATCCGGCGGACATCATCCTGATCGATATCGCCGTGATGCAGGCCGCCTGGCCGATGATGGTGAGAGCGCAGGTGATCGCCAATGTCTACGAAGCCCTGGCCGAGGCGCTTGAAACCGCCACGCCGTCACCCGCCTGGTGGGTCAATTTCAGGATGATCGAGGAAGGGTCGTGGGGATCGTGCGGCGGGCCGCTGTCGATTCTCGACCTGCTGGACAGCGGCGTCTTCACGCCGGAGCGCGCCTCGGAAATCCGCGTGGCCATGGCGTCGCGCGATGCAGCCTGAGGCGAGCGTGTGATGGACGCATTATCCCGCAAGGTTCTCATCATCGCCAATGTGGCGATGATCGCCGCGATCACCCTTCACGACCTGGATCATATCCGGCAGGCTAGGGGCTGGTGCTATACGATCACGGCCCTTCTCTGGGTCATAAACGGTCTCGTCTACATCCCCGGCATCTTCGCCCTGGTCGCGTCCGTGAAGCGCGCGCGCTGGGCCCCGTTCGCGACGGCGTTCGGCGCGCTGCTGATCTCGACCCTGTTCGCCAAGGTACATCTCTGGAAGCCCTTCTTCCAGGTCTGGGGCGTCTGGAACCGCAGCTTCCTCGACCTGGGCGCGGACGCGCTGAGCTGGGGCATCCTGACGCTGCTGGTGACGGTCGCCGCCTTCGTGGCGATGGCGGCGGCATGGGCCGACGGGCGCATCCATACCCTGTCCGGGGTCGGGCGGGTCTCGACCTGATGGCCGGCGTCTCCCTTCACCATGTCCACATGGTCACCCATGACGTGGACGGGTTCTGTGAATTCTTCATCCGCAATTTCGACGCCGAGATCGTCTTCGACGCCCCGATCGACGGCGATCGCAACGTCTTCCTGAAAATCGGCTCTGGACGCATCCATCTGTTCGAGACGCGCGACGCCCCGCCCGATGGTCGCAACGCCTTCCACCATCTCGGCATGATGGCGGAAAACCTGTCGGCCCTGGTCGAGCGGTTGAAGGGCGACGGCGTCCCCGTCACCCCCATCACCCGCGTTCCGGGCGGCGGCTTCGCCATCGCGACCGGGCCGCACGGAATGAAGATCGAACTGTTCGAGGCGAACGCGCCGGACACCCGGCGCTTCTTCGTCGATCCCGAAACCTCAAACCCTGACCCTGGAGAGAAACGCCATGTCGACGCCTGAAACCCTCACACTCGAGAAGCGCGGTCATGTCTTCCTGATCGGCCTGAACCGGCCCGAGAAGAAGAACGCCTTCACTTTGAAGATGCTGCGCGAACTGTCGGACGCCGTCGGCGAGTACGAAGCCGATCCGGAACTGCGCGCCGCCGTCCTGTTCGCCCACGGCCCGGATTTCACTGCCGGCCTCGATCTGATGGACGTCGCCCCGGCCATGGCCGGCGGCGAAGGCATCCTGGCCGAGGGCGCCTATGATCCGCTCGGCGTGCACGGCAAGGCGCGGACCAAGCCCCTGATCGCCGCCGTCCAGGGCCTGTGCCTGACGGTGGGGATCGAGTTCATGCTGGCCGCCGACATCACCGTCGTCGCCGACAACGCCCGCCTGGCCCAGATCGAGATCAAGCGCGGCATCTTCCCCTTCGGCGGCGCCAGCCAACGCTGGGTGGCCGCTTCGGGCTGGGGGAACGCCATGCGTTATTTGCTGACCGGCGACGAACTGGACGGGGCGACAGCCTACCGCCTGGGCATGGCGCAGGAGCTTTTGCCGGCCGACCAGATCCTGGCCAAGGCGATCGAGATCGCCGAGACCGTCGCCGCTCAGGCCCCCCTCGGCGTCGAAGCCACCCTGCGCTCGGCCCGCCTGGGCGTCGAGCAAGGCGACAAGGCCGCCTTCGCCCAACTGGTCCCGGAAATCCGCAGGCTGATGGCGACCGAGGACGCCCAGGAGGGTGTCATGTCCTTCATGCAACGGCGTCAGGCCGTCTTCAAAGGACGCTGATCGCACGCTCTTGCGACCTTCCGGAGCACTGTCGCTCAGGAGGGTCGGAACGACCGATCGCGCCGGAGCCTGTAACCCGGGCGCGGACGCGCAGTCGTGTCGCATGACCAGGAGAGAACCATGACCAGTTATTCAGCGCCGCTGCGCGACATCCGCTTCGTCCTCCACGATATGCTGGACATCGAAAGCCACTATGCTTCGATTCCGGCGTTTGCGGAGGTATCGGCTGACGTGGCGGACAGCGTGATCGAGGCCGCCGCCCGCTTCGCCGAAAACGATCTGGCGCCGCTCAACCGCATCGGGGATGAGGAGGGATGCCAGTTCAACGACGGCGTCGTCACGACCCCGCCGGGCTTCAAAGACGCCTACGCAAAGTTCCTCGAATTGGGCTTCGGCGCGCTTTCGGCCCCTGTGGAATATGGCGGTCAGGGCCTGCCGCCTTCTCTCGGCATCGTGGTCGGAGAAATGAACGGGACCGCCAACTGGTCTTGGGGCATGTATCCGGGGCTGTCTAACGGCGCCATCGAAACGATCAAAGCGCACGGCACCGAGGCGCAGAAGCAGGCCTATCTACCGCCGATGACGACGGGGCGGTGGACGGGCACCATGTGCCTCACCGAAGCCCACGCCGGCTCTGACCTGGGCCTCATCCGCACAAAGGCCGAACCGCGCCCTGACGGCGCCTATGCGATCACCGGGTCGAAGGTGTTCATCTCGGCCGGCGAGCATGACCTGGCCGAGAACATCGTCCACATCGTGCTGGCGCGCCTGCCCGATGCGCCGAAGGGCACCAAGGGAATCTCGCTCTTCGTCGTTCCCAAATATCTGGCGGGCGCCGACGGCGGCGTCGGCGAGCGCAACGCGGTTCACTGCGTCGGCATCGAACACAAGATGGGGATCAGGGCCTCGGCCACTTGCTCGATGAATTTCGAAGGCGCGACCGGCTATCTGATCGGGCCGCCGAACCGCGGCCTTCAGAGCATGTTCACCTTCATGAACGCGGCGCGGGTGGGGACCGCCGTCCAGGGCGTGTGCACTGCCGAGGGTGCCTTCCAAGGCGCTCTTCGCTACGCGCGAGACCGGCTGGCGATGCGGTCGCTGTCAGGTCCGAAGGCGCCGGAAGAGGAAGCGGATCCGATCATCGTCCACCCTGCCGTCCGCAGCATGCTGCTGACCCAGAAGGCGTTCGCCGAGGGCGGCCGGGTCTTGGTCTACTGGCTGGCGACTCAGATCGATATCGCCGAGGCGGCCGGAACACCCGACGTTCGCAAGCAGGCCGACGACCTGATGAGCCTGCTTACGCCCATCGCCAAGGCCTTCCTGACCGAGATGGGTTGCGAGGCGGCCAAGCACGGCGTCCAGATCTACGGAGGACACGGCTTTATCCGCGAATGGGGCATGGAGCAGGTCGTTCGCGACGCCCGCATCTCGACGCTGTATGAGGGCACGACGGAAATCCAGGCGCTGGACCTTCTGGGTCGCAAGGTGCTGCAGAGCCAGGGCGAACTGCTGAAGGCTTTCACGAAGATCATCCACAAGTTCTGCCAGGCGAACGCCGAAGACCCCGCCATGGCCGAGTTCGTCGAACCGTTGGCCGCCCTCAACAAGGCGTGGGGCGACATCTCGATCAGCATCGGCATGAAGGCCATCATGAACCGGGACGAGATCGGCGCGGCCGCCGTCGATTATCTCTACTATTCCGGTTATGTGACCCTGGCCTACATCTGGGCCTGGACGGCCCGGACGGGGTTGCAGAAACTGCAGACGGCGGAGGGCGACGCCGCCTTCTATCAGGCCAAGATCCAAACCGCGCAGTTCTACTATCGAAGGGTTCTGCCTCGCGCTCAGGCCCATATCGAGATCATCAAGGGCGGCCGGGAGGTGATCCAGCAGATGGACGAGGCGGCGTTCGCCTTCTGACCTTTCAAGCAGGACGCTTCAGTGGAACGACCAAGACGCCGTCGGATCGGGTGCGCAGCGGATGGAAGCCCGCTGCTGGGCGTCATCGATGCTGGACGCCGTTTTAATATGGCCTTTGCGGTGACCGAGGACGACATCGACGAATTGGACCATGTTAACAACGCCGTCTGGGTCGTCTGGCTGCAGGATGTCTCGGTCGCCCACTGGTACGCCGCAGCCCATCCCGATCACCGCGATCAGCATGGCGCCGTCGTGTTGCACCATGACATCACCTATCGCGGGAATGTCGGCCTGGGCGCCCGGGTGAAGGCGCAGACCTGGATCCAGGGCCTGCCGCGAGGCGCCCGCTACACGCGCTGTGTCCGCTTCGAGGACGAGCGGGGAAAGCTACTGGTCTCCGCCGTCTCGCAATGGGGGCTCATCGATCGGAACGGTCGACTGGTCCGCGTCACCCCTGAAATGGCCGCTCCATTTTTGCCGCCTGCACCAGCTTGATCTGACGGTGCCATCCGGCCCGGTCTTGGAGGATAGAATGATGGACATTGTGGAAGCGGTCGAAACACGGCGCTCGGTGCGGCGGTTCCTCGATCGTCCGGTCGATCGGGGCGTGCTGGAGGAGGCGCTGCGGCACGCCCTGCGCGCGCCCTCGGGCGGCAATCTCCAACCCTGGTGGCTGCATGTGGTCGCCGGCGAGGACCTTCGCCGCCTTCAGGACGCCGTCCGGATGCAGGCTATGTCGGGCGTCTTCGCCGAGGAGATCGAGTACGACATCTATCCCCCGAAACTGGCCTCGCCCTACCGTGACCGGCGCTTCGAACTGGGTGAGGCGATGTATGCCCAAATCGGCATTCCGCGCGAGGACAAGGCCGGACGCCAGCGCTGGTTCATGCGCAATTTCGAGTGTTTCGGCGCGCCGATCCTGTTGCTGTGCACGGTGGATCGCAGCATGGGCAAGCCGCAATGGTCCGATCTGGGCATGGTCCTGCAAACGCTGATGCTGCTGCTGCGCGGCCAGGGGATCGATAGCTGTGCGCAGGAATGCTGGGCGCTCTATCCCCAGACAATCGACCATGTCCTGGATCTCCCGCGTGAACGCATGCTCTTTACCGGCATGTCCATCGGCTACGCCGATCCGGCCGAGCCGCTTAATCAGCTCAGAAGTGCGCGCGCGCCGCTCGAAGAGGTCGTGGAGTTTCGCGGTCTTTAGGGGTTTTAGGCCCGGCGGTATTGACGCTCCGCTTCTGCACCCCGAACATTATCATTGATAATATATCCCAACGTCGCCGACCCAACGGCGCATTCAGGAGGAATAAGGATGCTTGGTTTGATGCAGAACTGGCCACTGACCGTTGATAAGATCATCGACCATGCGGCCCGCTGGCACGGTCAGCGCGAGGTGGTCACGCGGGCGGTCGAAGGGGCGATCGTTCGCACCACCTATGCAGAGATCCGAAATCGCGCCAAGCGGATATCCTGCATCCTCACGGAATGGGGCATCCAGCCGGGCGACCGCATTGCTACCTTGGCCTGGAACACGGGTAATCACATGGAGACCTGGTACGGGATCATGGGCATTGGCGCAGTGTGCCACACACTGAACCCCCGCCTGTTCCCCGAGCAACTCATCTACATTATCAATCACGCCGAAGATCGGATCGTCTTCACCGACCTGACTTTTACCCCGCTTTTGGAAGCCATTCTGCCTCACTGCCCAACGGTCGAGCGGGTGGTGATCATGACGGACGAACGGTCGATGCCCGCCGCTAGGCTGCCGCGTGTCGAATGCTATGAGACGATCCTTGCCCAGGCCTCGGAGGGTGCGGCGTGGGGTGGGTTCGACGAGAACACCGCTTGCGGCCTTTGCTACACCTCGGGTACGACCGGCAATCCCAAGGGGGTGCTCTACTCGCACCGGTCCAACTATCTGCACACCCTGATGACCATGCAGGCCACCGTCATGGCGGCTTCGCCAAAGGAAACCATCCTGCCGATCGTGCCGATGTTCCACGCTAACGCCTGGGGACTGGCCTTTTCGGGGCCGGCCTCGGGAGCCAAGCTGGTCATGCCGGGCGCCAAGATGGACGGTGAATCCATCTATGAGTTGATCGAGGGTGAGGGCGTCACCTTCTCGTCCGCCGTGCCGACCGTCTTCCAGGGCTTGCTGGCCTATCTGCACGAGAGTGGAAAGCGGTTGTCCACTCTGCATAGCGTGCTGATTGGCGGCTCGGCCGTGCCCGAAAGCCTGATCCGCGGCTTTTACGAGTTCGGCATCGAGGTGGTGCAGGGCTGGGGTATGACCGAAACGTCTCCGGTCGGCGCTCTGGCGCGCCTGACCCCCGAACTTGAAAAACTGCCCTATGACGAGGGCATGAAGTGGCGGATCAAGCAGGGCCTGCCGCTGATGGGCTTGGAAATGAAACTCAAGGACGACGCCGGACGGGAACTGCCCCACGACGGCAAGACCTTCGGCCGGCTGATGGTCCGGGGGGGGACGGTCGCGGGGGCCTATTTCAAGGAGGAGGGCGGCGAAATCCTGGATGGCGAGGGCTTTTTCGACACCGGCGACGTGGCCACCTTCGACGCGCACGGCTTCATGCAGATCACCGACCGGGCCAAGGATGTGATCAAGTCCGGGGGCGAGTGGATCAGCTCGATCGAGATCGAGAACATCGCCGTGAGTCACCCCAAGGTCGATCTGGCCGCCGTGATCGGCGCGGCCCATCCCAAGTGGGACGAGCGGCCGGTGCTGATCGTCAAGCTCAAGCCGGGCGAAGGCGAGGACAAGCAGGAGCATCTCGAGTTCCTGCACGGCAAGATCGCCAAATGGTGGATGCCCGACGACGTCGTCTTCGTGGATGATATCCCGCTGGGGGCCACCGGCAAGATCGACAAGAAACTGCTGCGCGAACGGATGAAGGACTACGTCGTCCCGTCTGCGGCCGCCATCGTTTGACGCATAGCGCCTTGGCTCACACAGGCCGCCGGCGAATGCCCGCTGCGGCCTGTATAGCCCGACGTCATGGTCTGCGGATCAAACAGGTCGCAGAGCCGCTCGCCAAGAGCTTGCCATCCGGATCCCGCAAGGTTCCTTCGGCGACACCGAGGGAGCGGGACATGTGGGTCACGCGGGCCTCTGCGATGAGCTTCACATCCTGGGGAACTGGCCGCAGCATCTTTACGGCCAGATCGATCGTCGCATAGCGAACCGCCGCCTCCAGCCTTGTATGGACGGCATATCCCGTCACCGAATCCAGAACCGTCGCAGCGAAACCGCCATGTACGCCGCCCATGGGGTTGAGGTGGCGCTCGTCGGCGCGGGCGCCGAACACGACATGGCCATCGGCGAGTTCGAGGATCGACATTCCCATCGTTTCGAAGATGGACGACAAGGGAAGCCTCCCCTCGAAACCGGCGCGCAGAAACTCCATCCCGCTGACAGTGTCCAAGGTCGGGGCGTGTTGAGGGTTGGTCATGGGCTAATCTCTTAAATCCTGTGCGGTAGCGGGGGCGCTGGCGATTCCCGCTTAATCCGCTTGATGTTGGGAACTCGTCATCCCCGCGAAAGGAGAAGTCAACTGCCCAGCGGCGCCTGCGCTCGCAGGCTTCGTTTCGTCAGCAGGGCTCGGCCCATCCAGCGGGCGCCATGCAGGACCCCAAATGACAACATGTCATCGCACACCCTGGCGGTAGACCGCTGCGTCCTATCCTCCGGCTTACGCAGACGGGGGGCACGGCGGGTTCGGAGACGATGGCCTCGCCTGAACTGATTTTGGGCTAACCCTGCGCCGCCGCTCGCAGATCGGCCAGACGGGTGATGCCGCCCGCCACACCCCAGCCACCATCCTTGATTTCGCTGAGCAGGACCCAGTGATTGTAACCCGCCCCGGCCTTCCCGAACACCTCATCAACAATCTTGCCGATATCAGCCACCAAGCCTGCGCGCTTCTCGTCATCAAGAACGCCCTCAGGCGTCGTGATTTCGATCCTGAACTTCGGCGCCTGGGCGACCTCGCCGCCGACATAGAAGTTCTGCGCGGGAACCTCGATAATAGCTCCACGCTGAAGCACGGATCAAAGCGTTGTCGAGCGGCGCTCCCTCCCACTTCAGCAGGGTCTCCGTCGCACGCTTCAGAAGAGTGTCTCGGGACGCTTGATCGAGAGCGCCTTCAGGGGCTGTGACGTTGATCATCGGCATCGGCATCCTTCTCTTGCGTAAGGAGACGCTGGCCTTCCAACGTCAGTTTCGTAAGATAAATGGTTTTGGCCAGCGCCTTTAGTAGCGTTACGCAACTAATTTTGATAGGCGAAGTTATGGCTCGAACCCGATTTTCCGAAATGGATTGTGCGATCGCTTAATCTCTTGAGCAGATCGGCGATTGGTGGACGTTGCTCATCGTCCGCGACGCCTTCAATGCTGTCTGCACTTTCACGCAACTCCACGAGAGCTTGGGGATCGCCAGGAACATCCTGACCGAGCGGCTTAATCACTTGGTTAAGCACGGCATTCTCATACGCGTCCGCGCACGGCCCGGAGCAAAGCGGCATGTTTACGCGCTAAGCGACAAGAGGAAGTCGTTGTTGCCGCTGATGGTTTTCCTCATACAATGGGGAAATCGATGGGTCTTTAAGGGCGATGGAGCACTCGACATTCTCGACATGCGGGACGGGACGAGTATCCGCCCCCCAGCCGTGCTGGCGGCCGACGGTCGAACCTTATCCATTGAGGATTTGAGGTTTCAGTCCCCTTGGGGGAAGGAAAAGACTAGGATGATAGACTAGGACGATAGCTGAGAGAGGGGGATTCAGCGCGGAACATGCGCCATTGGGTGGTGCATGTTCCGCACCAAATTTCACTCCGCGTCGATGCTGGCTCCAAGAGCAGCGTTTACAACGCCTCCATCCACCACGAGAATGTCGCCAGCCACATAGTCTCCGGCCCGGCTGGCCAGGAAGATGGCGGCGCCCGCCATGTCCTCGGCCGTGCCGATGCGACCAGAGGGAATGGCCTTGCCGACCGCGTCGGGATGGTCGCGCGCGGCGCGGTTCATTTCCGAAGGGAAGGCGCCCGGCGCTATGGCGGTGACATTGATGTGGTCTTCGATCAGGCGCGCCGCCATTCGTTTGGTCAGTTGATGGATCGCTGCCTTGGACGCCTGGTAGCTGTAGGTCTCCCAGGGATTCAGGCGCAGTCCGTCGATCGAGCCGATGTTGATGACCTTGGCGGGGTGGTCAGCAGAGGCCGCCGCCTTTAGCGCGCCGTGCAGGGTTTGCGTCAGGAAGAAGGGCGACTTGACGTTCAGGGCCATCACCTTGTCCCAGCCACTTTCCGGGAACTCGCCAAATGGCGCGCCCCAGGCCGCGCCGGCGTTGTTGATCAGGATGTCCAGGGACGGCTCGCGCTCCAGATAGGCGGCGGCCAGCGCCTCACAGCCCTCGACAGTCGAGACGTCGCCCGGCAGGGCGATGCAGTTCGGCCCCAGCGCCTCGGCCGTTTCGAAGCAGGCCGGCGCCCTGCGCGCCGAAATATAGACCCGCGCGCCCTGGGCGACGAAACCGGCGGCGATCATTTTGCCGATTCCCCGCGAGCCGCCGGTGATGAGGGCTGTACGACCCTCCAGTGAGAATAGTCTGCTCGTGTCCAAAGTTTGGTTCCTTCACATGGCGAGACGGGCTGCAGCGGGCGTCGATCTCAGTGATCGCTCGCATGGGATCGATGAATTTTGGCGGCGGTCAGAAACTCTCCGACCAGGGGCGGAGGTCGATTTTCTGCGATCAGGCCTAATCTGCGTTGCCTGCCGCTTGGGAAAGCAACCCCGCCCACATCATTTCCGCAATCTGCAACTCGGTCGTGCAACTCCGTGAGGCTTATTGCTGAAATCCTTCGCATATGTGCGCGATTGGTGGCGGTCGGTCCCTTGTCGAATCGCTGCTCGCCCCGGCGCACAGTTCAGGGGAGAGTTCGCGAGGTGATCGCCATTGAATCCAGCCGCGCGTAGCATAAGTGAACACCGATAATAATGTCGCATTCGCGCATCAAAGGAGTTCACACTGTGCATTTTCAGGACAAGGTCGTCATCATAACCGGTGGAGCCAGCGGCATTGGCGAGGCCACGGCGCGGCGGTTCTCGGCTGAGGGCGCGCGCGTCGTCATCGCCGATTATTCGGAGCACGGCGCCGCTCTGGCAGATGAGCTGGGCGCAGCGGGCGGCAGTGCTCTGTTTGTCCGGACCGATGTGGGCGACAGCGCGCAGGTCAAGACCCTGATGGCGCGCACGGTGGAGGCGTTCAGCCGCATCGATATCCTATTCGCCAATGCTGGCATCGCCGCCGATGCGCCCATCGATCAGCTGGACGAGGACAGTTGGCGGCGGACCATCGACATCAACCTCACGGGTGTCTTCCTTTGCAATAAGTACGCGGCGGAACGGATGGTCGCTCAGGGCGGCGGGGTCATCGTCAACTGCGGCTCAATTCACAGCCATGTCGGCAAGTCCGGCGTGACGGCCTATGCGGCGGCCAAGGGCGGCGTGAAGCTACTGACCCAGACGCTCTCCATCGACTTGGCGCCCAGGGGGATTCGCGTAAACGCGGTCTGTCCGGGCTACATCGACACGCCTCTGCTGGCCAAGGCGCCGCCTGAGATGAAGGAGGCGTTGGCGAAACTGCATCCGATGGGCCGCCTCGGCCGAGCGGAAGAGGTGGCCAACGCTGTGCTTTTCCTCGCCAGCGATGAGGCGTCCTTCATCACCGGGTCCTCGCTGATGGTCGACGGCGGCTACACCGCGCCATAGGGTCTCGCGCTTGTCGTGCGTTCAAGGGGCGCAATGTTTCTCGTCGCTGTCGACCTATTCAGGAGCGAATGGCATCTCGGTTGGCGGCGTGGCCGTAATGACGCGGGCCGCAAAGACGCCGGTCCCGTTCTGGCCGGGGCCCCTCACCTTGCAGACCTTGGCGGTCACGGCCTTTGCGATGGGGCTGGGGCCGCAGGTCGCAACGGCCATATTCGGCGCCTACATGATAACGGGCCTTTCGGGTCTGCCTCTCTTTGCGGGGGGGGCACCTGAACGCAGCGTCGGGTTGGCTTATCTGATCGGCCCGACGGTGGGATTTGCTGGGCTGCTTGGCCGCCTCGTGGCTGATCGGCGTTATGGCGTCGAACAAGGCTGTTCTGGGACGCACCACCGCCATGCTGGCTGAGACCGCCGTCATCTATGCCTGTGGCCTCGCAGTTCTCGCCGCCTATGTTCGCCGTGAGCAACTGCTCACCGTCGGCGTCGCGCCGTTCGTGCTGGCGATCTGCTCAAGATCACCGCGGCCGCGGTTGGTTCGCAGATGATCTCTATCGGTCGTAGGACCCGCGTCGGGGCGTCCGGTTCCTGAAGCCTCTTTCGCCGAACGCCCTGATCCAGCACCAGTTTCCGGTTGGGAAGAAGCGTTGGCAGAAGGCGCTCCGCTGCACGACCTCCCTCTACCTATCCGTTCCGGAACTCGCCGTCGCCCAGGCTACGTCCGTCGTTCAAGATGTCGAGTGCTCGAGCGGGGGCCATGGCTGCGCCAAGCCCGCGGGCGCTGCCTATTCTCGATGGCCTGGGTCCCAAATCGCGAAGACATGCTCAGAGCTGGAGGCCTCCGTGCGCGCCTGGTGTTACGTTTCGCATGTTCTCATCAACCCTTCCTGCATGGTTGTCGCGACGAGCAGGCCTGCGCGGGTGTAAATCGCACCCCGGCAGAACGCGCGGCTACCATGCACATTGGGTGAGTCGATATGATAGAGAAGCCAGTCGTCCATGCGAAAGTCGCGATGGAACCACATCGAATGGTCAATGCTCGCCAGCCTAACTTGACCGCGAACATAGCTGAGCCCGTGCGGCAACGTTGCGGTCAGCAGTGGTCCATGGTCGGAGGCGTAGGCCAAGAGCGCTTGGTGAATGAATCGGTCGTCCGGAAGGGCGCTAGAGGCGCGCATCCAGATCGAGGAGCGTGCTTCACGCGGTTTGGGATCCAGCCAGTCGAACGGAATGACGGGACGGTAGTCTAGGCCGTTGAGAACCGGTGACTTGTCGCGGAACTGCTCTGGCAGACGTGCGCGCACGGCCTCGAAGAGTTCGGCTTCCTCGAGGAGCCGCTCGGGGCCGGGTATGGCAGGCATCGGATCGTGCCGGTCCAGTCCTGTTTCAGGTTTCTGGAACGACGTCGTCATCTTGAAGATCGGGTTGCCATCCTGCCGAGCGACAACACTGCGAGCAGAAAAGCTACCGCCGTCCCGATGACGATCAACGGCGTAGTCGATCGGTTGATGCGCGCCGGGTTGCAGGAAATAGGCGTGCAGCGAGTGCGCCACCCGATCCTCGGAGACCGTCAGCCTTGCCGCCATCAACGCCTGTCCCAAGACCTGCCCTCCGAAGACAGCGTTGGTGCCGATGTTTTTGCTTCGTCCGACGAACCGATCCTCGCCGACTGGCTTGATCTGAATCAGGTTTAGCAAGTCTTGGAGGTGGGCGTGGCTTTCGTTCTTCATTCCATTTTCCTAAAGATGGCGCGGGGAGACGTCATCCGTGACGCTGGCGCTGTCAGGCTATGCCGAGCCTTGGTCGGCGTCGGGCGTCCAGCCGCCTCCCAGCGCTTGGTAAACCGCAATAGCGGCGTTGAGCCGCGCCTCCTTGACCTGAATCAGCGCAAGGTCTGCTTCGAGGCTGTGGCGCTGCGCGTCGAACTGATCCAGGTGCGAGACATACCCCGCATCATAGAGGCGTCCGGCACGTACGGCGGCCTCGGCGGCGGCATCTCTCTGATCGCTCAGCCGGGCTCGCTGGGCGCCGAGACGGACCAAGGCGTCCAGGGCGCTCTCGGCTTCCGAAAATGCGCCTAGGACTGCGCGGCGATAGGCCCAGGCGGCCTGTTCGCGGCGGGCGTCGGCGGCGTCGGCCTGCGCCTCGCGGCGGCCGCCGTCGAACAGAGGCGCCAGCACGCTGCTGCCAAGGGTCCAGAGCGAGATCGGGTCAAGGCGTTCGACGAACAGCCCGCCCGCAGCCGCCGTCAGGCGAACCTGCGGCAGAAGCGCCGCGCGGGCCGAGGCGAAGGCGGCGTCGGCGGCGACGAGTTGGCTCTCCGCTTGGGCGATGTCCGGGCGCCGCGCCAGCAGGCTCGACGGCAGGCCTGGCGCGATGACGGGGAGGCGCAGGTCTTGCAGGCGAGACCGCTCGACCGGGCCGGGCAGGCCGCCGGTTAGCAAGCGCAAAGCGTTCTCCTGCCGGCTGACCGCCAGTTCCAGCGCCGGGATCCTCTGGGCGACATTGCTATGCTCGGCGCGGGCGCGGGCGAGGTCCAGTTGCGATGCGTAGCCCGCATCTACCCGCCGTTGCATCAGCGCCAGAGCGTCGCTTCGGTTCTCCAGTATATCCCTAACGGATTCCAACTGAGCGTCCAGAGACAGCAGGGTCATATAGGCCCGCGCCGTCGCCGCCGCGACCGACAGGGCCGCCGCATCGCGGCCATGGCGGCTGGCCTGCAGGCCGGCGCGCGCCGCCGCGTCCCCGTTCCTCAGCCGCCCCCAAAGATCGACCTCATAGCCGATGCGGACCTCAGGCTGGGCGGCCAGGGTCTCGGTGACGATCCCAAGGTCGGTGAGGCGGCGCTGGTCCTGTACGCCAGCGCCGATGTCTACCGACGGCGTCAGGGCGGCGCGCGCGCCTGCGGCCGAGGCTCCGGCCTCGCGGACCCGCGCCTCGGCGATGGCGAGGTCAGCGTTGGTCGCCAGCGCCTGTTCGACCAGGGCGGTCAGGCGCGGGTCGCCGAAGGCGCTCCACCAGCCGGCCTCGACGGTCGCGCCCGATTCGGGAATCCCGGCCCGCCAGGTCGCGGGCGCCTCGACGGCCGCGCCTGGAAGCGACGGCACCGGGGCCGTGGCGCAGGCGGCCAGAGTCAGGCCAAGCCCGACCGCAGCCGGAAGGCCTGCGCGAAAGCGATGACGGCGCATCACCGCGCCTCCGGCCCGGACGGGTCGGCCGCCGCGTCCGTATCAACCCGCGCTACCACCGACATTCCCGGACGTAGCCGGTCCAGCCCATCCTGCCCCGGATCGAGCACGATCTGGATGGGGATCCGCTGCGCCACCTTGGTGAAATTGCCCGTGGCGTTCTGTGCCGGGAGGAGGGCGAACTCGGATCCGGCGGCGGGCGAGATATGTCGCACCGTCCCGGTGAAGCGGCGGTCGTCCAGCCCGTCGACCGTGACGCGCACCGGCTGGCCGGGCTGCATCCGCACCGTCTGGCGTTCCTTGAAGTTTGCGATCACCCAGCGTTCGGGTGGGACGAGGGAGACCAGTTGTGTTCCGGCCGTGACCAGTTGCCCCTGGCGCGCGCCCACCTGACCCAGTTGACCGCGCCGCGGCGCGGTGACCGCGGTGTTGGCGAGGTCGATCTCGGCCAGGCGCAGCGCTGCGCGGGCGCCCTCCACGGCGGCTTCGAGGCTGTCGCGCGACACGGTCACCGCGCGGACGTCCTGACGGGCGGCCTCTCGTCCGGCCTCGGCTTGGCGCACGGCCGCCTCAGCCTGGCGCGCAGCGGCGGTGGCGGCGTCATGTTCGCGCTGGGAGAGGTCGCCCGTCGTCGCCAAGGGCGCTATCCGCGCCAGGTCGGCGCGCGCTCGCTCAAGCTGGGCCAGGGCCGCGCCGACCTCGGCGCCGCGCGCGGCTTCGGCGGCCCGACGCCCCGCCGAAGCCTGGGCGCTGTTGGACAGTTCGGCCTCGCGCGCGGCAAGCGCCGCCCGTGCCTGCTCCACCCGCTGGCGATAGATGCGGTCGTCGATACGGAACAGCGGCTGACCTTCCTCCACCATCTGGAAGTCGCGAACCAGCACCTCGGTCACATAGCCGCCGACCTGGGGCGCGATCACCGTCACCTCGCCGCGCACATAGGCGTTCTCGGTCTGCTCCAGGCCGGAGACGAAGGGCGGCAGGCGCCAGGCGTAAAGCACCGCCAGGATGGCGACCAAGCCGACGGCGAGCGAGATCAGCGTCGCCCGGCTGGGCTTACGGCGCGCCTTTCCTGCGGTTTCGGGGCCAGTTTCGGAAGGAGCGGCTTGGGTCATGGGCTGTCTTTCAGCGATCATTCGGCGGCTTCGGCCGGCGTCGCGCCGGGGATGGCGGCGGTCTTCAGCTTGGCGCCGATGGCCAGGACGGCGGGGATGGAGACGATGAGGTGGATCAGGGCGACGACCCCGATCGCGAGGAAGACGTCATTGAACGCCAGGATGTTGGCCTGCTGCGCGGCCTGCTGGGCCACATTGGTGACGCCCGCCGCCTGTTGCAGGGCCGGATCGACGATGGCGGCGGACTGCGCCAGGCTGAGCGCGTGCACCGTGGCGGCGGTCTGGGGATCGGAAACCGCGATCTGTTCGGCCAGATAGGCGCCGTGGTGGCTGGCGCGCAGGGTCTGGAAAGTGCCGAGCAGGGCCGGTCCCAAAAGGCCGCCCAGCATCTGCGTGACGCTAAAGGCGACCACGAAAGTTATCAGGGCACCTGTCCCACGCTGGAACAGCATCAGGAAACCCAGCATGAAGGCTGCGGCCATGAACATCGGCCCCGCAAAGCCGATGATAGCCTGGCTGACATAGAAGGACTGGGGGTTCGACAGGAGGCTGGAACCCGCGTCCATGAGGGCCGCCACTGCGATCAGGGCGGGCGCCGCCAGCTCCAGCAGCAGGATGAATTTCGGCGACAGGGCGATGAGCAGCGCGCCGACCACGATGCCGGCGACGGCGGCGGCGAGGATGACCAGGTGCAGCATCCGAAGCTGGTCCGGCCCCACGCCCGTCACCTGCAACAGTCCCGGAACGCCGAAGGTCTGTTCCGCCAGCAACACGCGCACCAGCAGCACCGACACGCTGAAGCGCAGAAAGGCGGGGGTGAGCACCCAGCGCGTATCCACCAGCGGGTGCTCGCGCTGATGCTCGATCACCGCCGCAACCACTAGAAGGCCGATTGAGGCCGCCAGCGCCCAGCCGATCCACGGGGCTTCCAGCCACCATTGCAGGCGCCCCTGCGCGATCACGGCCGTCAGTAGGCCGAAGCCGAGCGTCAGTAGGCTGAAGCTGAGCAGGTCGCCGCGCTCGAACACGCGAGTACGCACGCCTCTGGGCAGCGGCAGGCTGACGACGCAGGCCACGCACGCCAGCGCTAGCCCCGCCTCCAGCCAGTAGAGCTGGGTCCAGTCGCCAATGTCCAGCAGGCCGGGCGATAGAACGCGCGCCAGTGGAAAACCCAGCTGCGGCAGGCCGATGCCGATCACCAAGCTGACCAGGCGCCGTTTGGCGTCGAACGCCTGCAACAGATAGAAGACGCTGAAGGTGGTCATGGCCGCCCCGGCCACGCCGCTGAGCAGACGCACGGCGAAAACGCCGTGCGGGTCGCCGATGAAGGCCTGGGCGACCGCAGCGAAGGCGAAAAGGCCGAGGAAAACCGCCAGGAAACTATCGAGGCCGAACTGTTGCCGGTACTTGATCAGCAGCAGGTTCATGGAGACGCCGCCCATCACATAGGCGGCGCCGATCCACGCCGCTTCGGTCGGAGTGAGGCCAAGCGCGCCTTGGACGAAGAGCAGGTTCACCGACATCAGGGAGCTGCCAAGCGCGCCGGTCACCCCCAGCAGCAGCCCGACCAGGCCGTAGGCGATGCGGGTTCGGGGCGGGAAATCCGGCGTGGAGGGGGAGCCTGGCAAGATCGGCGCCTCGGCTGGACCCCAGTCTGGCACCGGCTCCAGCAGTTCGCCGTATCGGGATTTGCTCATGCCGCCGCTCCGGAGAGGAGGGCGCCGTACAGCAATAAGTCGAGCACACGCTCGCCCCGCGCCTCGCCGTCCGGCCCCGTCATGGGAATGGTGATCAGCCGGATGATCAGGCTGATGTCGGAGGTGGTGATGTCCGGGCGGATCAGCCGCGCTTTCTGGGCGGCCTCAAGGGGGGCCCCGAGGCGCTTGATCAGGCGCGCTCGCCCTGCGGCATAGTCGGGATGGTCCATCGGGACAATGCGCCAGCCATCGGCCAAAGCGGGCGCTCGACCCGCGACATCGACCAGATAGCGCAGCATTCCCAGCAAGGCGGCCTCGGGCGGGAGTGTTTCTCCGTGCCGGAACATGGCTTCGGTCTCTTGCTGGAAGAGAGCGATGATGAGGGCCGCCCGGTCGGGAAAGTGTCGATAAAGAGAGCCCTTGCCGAGGCCCGCCTCCTGCACGACGAGATCCAATGAAACATGGACGCCGTGCTCGCTGAACACCCGCCCGGCCGCCGCGAGCAGTTGCTCACGGTGACGCGTCACGTCGCTTCTCTGCGCCCGTTGTTGTCCCATTAGGGCACCAAATGGACTATTTCGTCCGTTTTTGCAATTGGGGGTGGGGTCACGATCTGTGGAAGTCAGAGTGGATTGTACGCCCGAGTACGGATCCGTTCATAACGGTCTAATTCGGTTCAACCAGCTGGAGTTGGCGGGGCGTCTGGCACTGCCTCTTCGAGGCCCTGTCGCCGAACTGGTCCGAGCGACTGGTGGGGCGCCGTCCGGAACGAAGCCGAACCGCTGGAAGTTGAAGCCGCGCGGACCGGGACGGAGTTGCGAAACTCGTAGACTCAGCGTGGTCATCAGAGCGCGGTATCGAGTGTCGACCACACGGGGTGCGAAGAAGCGGGCGGTGGCGATGCGTTGGGCCTGATGGATCTCGCCTTCCTGGAAAAGGACCGCTATACGCGCGCGGCTGCGGATCCGCTCAAGCAACGCGGCCTTGAAACCGGCCTGACGGAGGCCTTCCCAACGCAGCAGTTGGCGTGCGGGCGCGAAACCCGTGATCCTGATCCGGTCCTCATCGACCTGCGCTACGCCCTCGCCCCAGATGGAACTGGAAGGACGAACGCCTGATTTCCGTTCACACTCGTCGGCCCGTGCGGACACTGGGGACTGGTGGCATCCATCATTATATGCGCTCATGTTACGAGATTGATGGATCATATCTAGGAAGGTCTCGCATTGACACTGTTCGGCGTCAGCGCCTTTGGCACAGATCTGGGGTTGCGGATAATGGAGGGATTGGGTCTCGTCGCAGTGACGTAAGGAACGCAGATGAGACCCAATCCCTCCAGCCCAAAATTGGCTGCCAAG
>Ga0265296_1000271_pt1 | contig 91849 bp, 88 predicted proteins | sample MunlanPumphouse1_FD_189073 | JGI IMG/M metagenome (GOLD analysis project Ga0265296, IMG submission 189073) | Groundwater microbial communities from a municipal landfill in Southern Ontario, Canada - Pumphouse #1 | ecosystem: Environmental > Aquatic > Deep subsurface > Groundwater | place...
GGTTCCCGTGTTACTGCAACAACGTCTGCGACCCGGGATAGTTTTGCTGCCAGCGGTAGTCCTACCGCACCGGCACCAAGAATAAGTATCCTAGCCGAGCGCTCCATACTCTGAAATATCGGGTCTCATTGGTAATCAACCTTCATGGGAAATAATTCAGGGCGCAAAATAGACTAGAAAATTCAATGATAACTCATATTCCGGGGGGAGGTTATACCCCCTTCACTCTCACATCATACACCGCGTGCCACTGCCCCGGTGAGTACGACCGCACCACCCGTTCAGCAATAATCTCGCCACCGAGCCCCTGGATGCACGAAAGGTGCTCTCCTTCAACAGAAACAAGCGAGTAGAAATGAATTATCCCGCCAGCCTTGCAGAGCCGAAACGCTTCTTGTAAAAATTCCGTACCGGACAGCGGGAGATTCATTACAATCCTGTCGAATCGCCATGGCAAGATCCCGGCAAGCCTTTTGGCATCTGCGAGCATAGGGAGCACATTCCTTGTCCGGTTCTGTGCAATATTTTCCATCATTAGTTCTACCGCTTGTGGATTGAGATCACAAGAAATAACAAGCGATGCCCGCGCAGCGAGCGTGATTGCAAACGGTCCGACACCGGCGAACATATCAAGCACGGTCTCGTTCCTGCCAGTCTGATTAAGAATGCGTTGCCGCTCAGAGGAGAGCCGGGCAGAGAAGTAGGCAGCTGCAAGATCCACATGGAAGCGGTGCCCGTATTCAATCACTTCGGTGCGAGTCGTAGGCGTACCAGCAAGCACTTCGAACTCGCGGATGCGGTACTCACCTGACACTTCACCTTTTGCATATACGATTGTGTGGAGTGATGGGCGCGAATCCAGAATCTTCTGTGCCCCCTCAACATCACGCTCCTGTATGATTGCAATCCCGCCAACCAGTTCGTGCCGGGGCAGCACAACCCTCTCCGGGTTCTGCTCGAACAGGCACTGTTCTGCACCATCGCGCCAATCGATGAGTGGGATGAGGAGGTAATCGCCATCGCGCCGTACCTTGAGCGAGAGATCGAGCGCGCCATCGTCGATCAGCGCCCGTCGCGTAGTCTCTCCCTCGCGTGCAGGCACCCTGATACCCCATTGTTCGACCATGATTGCAACCACGTGTATCATTAATTTATACGTGCTACCATTATTCATGGCTGATGATGGCGGACGCCCAACTGGGGCCGGAAAAGGTGCAGGATCCGGTCACAATGGGGAGAGGGACAATCTTATTCTTAACAAACTGAAAAGCGGGGAACTCAAACTCTACGAACTGGAAAAAGAGCTCGAGCCCATGGATGCAATCCGGGTGCGCCGGGAATATATCGAACAGGAGACCGGCACGAAGACGGAGAATATCGGTATCTTTTCCATCGATATCGAACGCGTAGTAAAACGGAACTGCGAGAATATGATTGGAACGGTCCAGGTACCACTTGGTGTGGCCGGGCCAGTCGCGATAAAAGGGGGGTACGCGCAGGGTAATTTCTGGCTCCCGCTCGCGACTACGGAAGGTGCGCTCGTCGCATCCGTCAACCGCGGGTGCAGTGCAATCACCAAAGCCGGCGGTGCTGATGTTCGCATACTCCATGACGGCATGACCCGGGCACCGGTCTTTGCTGCGGAGAGTATAGTGCAAGCAGCAGAAGTGTGCGACTGGGTTGCCACTCATCGCGATGAACTCCGCGCTGCCGCAGAGAGTACCACCTCGCATGGGAAACTGATCGATGTCGTCACCTTTGTTGCCGGCACGAGCGTCTTTGTCCGACTTGAGTTTGATACCAAGGATGCAATGGGGATGAACATGGTCACCATCGCGAGCGCAAAAGTGGCAGACTTGGTGGCGGAGGCTACTGGCGCCCGGCTCATCGCCCTTTCGGGCAACATGTGCACCGATAAAAAACCCGCAGCAATCAACGCGATTATGGGACGGGGCAGAAGCGCGGTCGCCGGTGTTGCACTGTCCCATGAACTGATCGCCCAGGTGTTCAAAACCGATGCAAAGACGATCCATGAAGTGAATTACCGTAAGAACCTCGTAGGATCAGCACGGGCCGGGGCTATGGGATTCAACGCTCATGCAGCCAATGTTGTCGCTGCGATGTTCATTGCCTGCGGACAGGATGCCGCCCATGCCATAGATGGCAGCACCTGTATCACAACGGTAGATCTCACCGATACCGGAGTTTATGTTGCCGTTACCCTGCCCTCCCTCCCGGTCGGGACTGTCGGCGGGGGAACCGGCGTGGATACACAACAGGAATGCCTTAGGATTCTCGGTGTTGCCGGAGGTGGGGAGCCTGCGGGCACCAACGCAAGGAAACTCGCAGAGATCATCGCTGCTGGTGTTCTTGCCGGGGAACTCTCCCTGCTGGGTGCCCTTGCATCACAGCACCTTGCCCGGGCACACCAGAAGCTCGGGCGCGGATAATTTTTTTGCTTTTTTTTGTGCACATTGTTACACAGCTCAAAATTGCAGTGATTGCCAAAGAATAGGATTACGGATCCTTACCTCAGTCGGACAGAAAATACCCAGACACCCCCGTACTCTCTTACGCATACCGTCTGGAGTCCTGCCATATCCTAAAACCTTTTGTGTCCGGACACCCACTCCCTCATTACCATAGGAGTGTGAAAGAACATGACACCATCAAAAATGTATTCCCTTCCCGCACTGCCATATGACTACACTGCCCTTGCACCTGCGATATCAGAAGAGCAACTGCGGCTGCACCACAGCAAGCACCACCAGGCATATGTCAACGGTGCAAATGCAGTCTTAGAAAAACTTGACAAAGCGCGAAAAGAGAATCTCGATCTTGATATGAAGGCAACGCTCAAAGAGCTCGCGTTTCATCTCGGGGGTAACCGAATGCACACGATGTTCTGGGAGAACATGGCGCCAGCAGGTAAAGGCGGGGGTGGTGCACCTGCAGGAAAACTCGGCGAGATGATCGTTGCCGAGTTCGGCTCATTCGAACGGTTTAAAAAAGAATTTACCCTGGCAGCAAACAGCACTGAAGGATCGGGCTGGGCTGCACTTACTCTCTGTCTTGGTACCATGCGTCCCCTGATCATGCAGGTCGAGAAGCATGGCGTCAATACGTACCCATTTAAGATTATCATGGTGCTCGATGTCTGGGAGCACGCCTACTATGTAGATTACCGGAATGACCGGGTAAAGTATGTTGAGAATTTCTGGAATATTGTAAACTGGGATGTCGTAAACAAGCGGCTTACTGAGGCCTTGAAAAAATAACCTTTTTTAAAACCGGAACCACTTCATCATCACAAACGCATCCTCGCCATTCGCATAGTACTGGTCGATCCCGAACACATGCCGGTAGCCAAGTCGTTTATAGAAGCGCTGGGCTGCTGTGTTAGATATCCGCACTTCGAGCTGGACTGCAGTCGCAAGTTCAAGAGCAAACTGGTGTTCAACCCTGCGTACGAGCAATTTACCAATCCCCCGCTTCCGGTACTTCGGACTTACCCCAAGATTACAGATGTGGCCGTAGATACTTTCTCCGGTATCCTCAAGCGCACCCACCACAAAACCTGCTATCAGACCATCACAGACCGCGACAAAATAGGTTGTCGGATAGTAGGTGAGCGCTTCTAAGAAGACCGGTATCTCCCACGGGTCGATAAAAGAGTCTTTCTCTATTGCGACAATTGCCGCGAGATCGGAAGGCATAGCCCGCCGGATCTGCGGGAGGGGGAAGGTCACAAGATCGTGGGGTCGGATCATATCAGGGTCCCTTTGCGATGGGGATATTGCAGTACTGCTGGGTGCCCGCGGGTCAAAAGTATTTTCCTAAAAAACCGGTTATTGCGGTGTGCGGAAATATAAGGGATCACACCCAACTTTTAGAGCAACTGTGTCTCCCTGTCCGGTGCTGGTGTTGGTATGGTAAGGATCTATCGTTTTTCCGGGGTACGCCCCACCCGTGAATGTGCCCAGGCTATCGCTGCTGTCCCGTATGATGTCGTGACAGCAGACGAAGCCCGCAAAATCATTGAGAAAAATCCCGGGAGTTTCCTGCGCGTGAGCAGACCGGATGCGGAACTGCCCGGTGTCGATCCTCACGATGACCGGGTGTACGAACGAGCGCACGAGAACTTTGCAGCACTTGAGACAACAGGTAAGATACGAAAAGACCCCGAGCCGGGTATGTATGCCTACCGGGTGAAACAGGATGGAGAAACGTTCCTTGGCCTCTGCTGTTGCCTCGATGTGGAAGATTACCGGCAGAACCATATCCGGAGGCACGAGCAGACCCGGTATGATAAGGAAGAGGACCGGACCCGGCACATCGAAGCAGTGAAAGCGCATAACGGGCCCGTCGTACTCCTGTTCCGGAACAGTGGGGATATTTATTCGCTCATCAATGCGCAGGTTTCAAGAGGGGCAGTTCCCGATGCGGAAGTGCGCACCGATGATGGAGGAATTCACCAGATCTTCCGAATTACCGATCCCACGATCCTCACCCGGTTCGAACAGCATTTCGCAAACCTTCCCTCGCTCTATATCGCTGACGGGCACCACCGGGCAAAAGCGGCCGTGAATGTTGCGGACCGCAGGATCGCAGCAAAAGTCCCCTGCGATGCGGAGACTTTCAGGTTCATGGGAGTTATGTTTGCCCACAACAAAGTGAAGATCCACGGATACAGCCGGCTGCTCACGGATATTGGTACCTATACGCAGGATACCTTCATCGATGCCCTGAAAAAATATTTTGATGTCGAACCCTACGGCAGAGTTGACGGGCGCGGGTACAACATTAAACCGAAATGCAAGAAGCCGGAACGCTACCATGTTGTGCATATGTACCTCGGGGGTCAGTGGTACGAATGCACACGCCTGCTGGAGAAGAATGCCGCACCATTAGACGCGCTCGATGTGGCGGTGCTCCAGCAGTGGGTTTTGAAAGGCATGCTGGGGATCACCGATCCCCGGGGCGATGCCCGGCTCCAGTACCTCGGTGGTGCCCGCCCGGTAGCAGATCTTGAGAGACTGGTCGACAATGGGCAATACCGACTCGCGTTTGCCATGCAACCGGTTCAGGTCGAGACCGTCCTTTCCATTGCGGATGCCGGGGGGATCATGCCCCCGAAGTCGACCTGGTTCGAACCCAAGCTCTTAAGTGGTCTTGTTGTTCACACGTTTGAGTGATTTCCGCCATCAGGCACCCCTTATCTTTATTCTTTTTACCGCGAACAGTGTATGGTATGATTACCATCGCACTCCCGAAAGGCAGCCTCGAGGCGCAGACACTCCAGCTTTTCAAGGAGGCAGACCTTGAGGTTAAACGCACGGATCGCGACTATAATCCCCGCATTGCAGACGAGCGGATCGGTAAGATCAAGATCTTGCGGCCACAGGAGATCCCGACTTATGTGGAGAAAGGCTATTTTGATATCGGAATCTCCGGCCTTGACTGGGTGAACGAGACAAACTCCGATGTCGTTGAAGTAGCAAACCTCTCGTACAGCAAGACCGGGGAAGGCAACGTGAAGATCGTGATCGCGGTCCACCGCGACGAACCAATTGAGAATGTCTCCCAGATCCGGCCAAACAGCCGGGTGACCACGGAATACCCCGAACTTACCCGGAAGTTTTTCGAAGATCTGAAGATCCCCGTACAGATGTTTCATTCATTCGGTGCATCTGAGGCAAAAGTGCCCGATCTCATGGATGTCGTTGTCGACCTGACCGAGACCGGGACTACGCTACGCAAGAACGGCCTGAAGATCATCGGGCAGATTATGGAATCCCACACGGTTATATGCGCAAATAAAGCGAGCTGGGCAGACCCGGTAAAACGAAGGGAGATCGAAGAGATTAGGACGCTGCTCTTTGGAGTGATCGAAGCGAGGAACAAGGTACTCTTGACAATGAATGTACCCTCCGCATCCATGGAGCGGATCGTAGCCGCTCTGCCAGCGATGAAAAAGCCGACCGTGAGCCAGCTTCACGGTATTGACTACTATAGTATCCAGACAGTCGTGCAGAAGAACATGGTCAACCAGCTAATTCCACGGCTCAAGGCCTGTGGGGCAGAGGACATTTTAGAGATCCCGATAACAAAGATTGTGCCATAAAAATAACAGAAAAAATTATTCGAGTTTGATAAAAATCGTACCGCCGGGTAATGCTTTGCATTTTGTGATCGGGCTCGTCATTGCGGCATTCGCATCCTCTGCACCTGCCACGATCTGTATATCAAAGCATTTTCCCGGAGGCCATAATGTTGTATCCGATGTGGATATAGTATGCTGTTTCGTTTCTTCGAATACCTTTGTGGATATGAATACCAATCCACCGGGGATAGTTTTCCATTGCGTTTCTCCCGTCACCCGGTACAGGATTGCTTCCTGAACGGTTTTATCGCCATCATAGGTTGTGTTCCACTGTATGGTCCAGGCATTCAGAACAGGTTTTGCTTCTTCAACGAATGAGAGATGATCTACCAGGAGCGTTTTGCTGCCAAAACCGGTATTCACGATACTCTCCCGGACCCTGCACTGCATGGCAGGAATGAATCCCGTCTGGGTAACACCAGTAGCCGCATCCGTAAACGATATGGTTGAACTCCCTGGGCCGAACAGATCGATCTTTCCTGCATGCGTCAGGTTCAGGCGGAAGGTCGCAGACCAGGTATCATTCAGTTTCATTTCACCCGGGCTGAAGGTCATAGTTTTGGAAAGCCAGAGAGACCCGTCATCATGGGATTTGGGGTAGTCTTCGAGAAAGGTCATCGTGCCTGTAGGGGTCTTGTGGGTTTTATTGTAGTACGTTGAATCGGTAGGTAATGCCGGAGAGTGTACATCCTTTACATATTCCATATAACTTGTGATATCCCCGGGGAGATCGTCGATTTTCACCGTGTCATACTTCAGGGATACCTGGGTATTGCCACCTGCCGTTTCCTGCAGATCGCCGGCGATCTTTGTGTAAAGATCATTAAGGGCAACTGAATCGGATGCAAGTTGATAATATGCTCCGGTAGAATTGGAGATAATGCTGAGAACTTTGGGAATCTCACCGGTTGTGGGTGTTTCAAAACCAATCGAATATACTCTGATTTTACTCGATGCGGCATATACAGACATATTTTGATTAGAAGTCTGAGCATTTGTATAATATGTCAATGTTTTTGTCGTTAGATTTTGAGTCGTCTCATAAGGTTCGGGTTGTACTGACCAACCGTTACATGTTGCCTCATCATGATACTTGCCATTACTACACCGTTGACCATTTGGAACGCCACTCAGGGTTCCGGTAACAGCCGTTCCACCACCCAAATCATCGAAATAGCGGAATTTGTCTATTACACCAACAACATTCCCCGCCCATATACTGTGAAGGCCGGTTCGATCAGTTTCCGAAGACTCAAAGGCCAGATTAAACCCGTTTCCTCGCGCTAACGGGTCACCCTCCATGCTCCACGAACCATCGGTCATATGGATGATCGCCCGGACTGAGTCCCGATCAGTAGTCCAGCTCTTCATTAGGGTTATTCCTTCATAAAGCGCATACCGTGTCCGCGTGTGATAACCATTCGCGTTAATTCGCGTATACGAACTGATGCTATTCTTGGCGGAAGAAAGATCATACGTGAGTGGAACATATACTGAAAAAGAAGGATACGTATTTTTATCATAAAAAATAACTCCTACCCGATCTTTTCCCTGTACCATTTTGTCGATGAAATTCACCGCTGCAGTTTTTGACCGACTTAATCTGCTGCCAGTATCTGTTGATAATCCCATCGATCCGGAATTATCCAACAAGAGTAGCACATCAATGGGTTTCGGCTTGATCGCAGCGCCGTCACCTACGAGTAGTATGGTGATATTAATTTTGTCCCCCACTTGGGAATTCCCACAGTCCCCTAACGAGGATGTGCTGATGTACGGATAGTTTTTCCAGACCAGCGTGACATCACGAGTGATCGGGACACCGGACTTGTTCGTCCACATTGCTGTTGCAACAACCTGCCCGGTGGCTGCCGGATTATATCCTGCATCACCATAAACTGCGAATGCTCCCGGGCTAAAATCTACGGTTGCGTATCCGCTGGTACCATCCACGGGCACTGGTAGTAAAGTAGAAAGGCTAGGGGAGGTCGTCACAATAAAGGGCCCGCCGGGATAAATTGAATCAGCAAGCGAGAAGGTGACAAGTTCATCGCTTACCGGGTTGCCCTTAATATCAATCACCCGTGCCTGAAGAACTGACCGGGTTGAGGGATTCACATCAAGACTCGTCATAGACTGCGGATTTCCGGTAAATGTCAGGTCTACAGGATCGGTGTTATAATATTCAACATCCTGACTGCAATACCCGATAGAGCCAGCATTTATACCGGTACAAACGGCACTCGTATTCCCAAGAGGCACCGCTTTGAGAGTATAAACACCAATCTTTTCTTTCGGACCGAAGGAGATTTGTAATCGTCCCCAGGTATTTGTAGGTGCAGTTACACTCATTCCATCAGTTGAACTGCAGTATACGGATGCCCCGGTTATCGGGTTGTTGTATTTATCGGTCATCGTGTAATAAATTTCCACTGCGTTTTCCGGGAGGCCGTCCGCAGGAAGGGTTGAACCTGGACTTGCTGGAGTCTGCGCAATATAATAGGGTTCACTTTCCGCTACACCCTGAATATACGTTGCCGGGGGAACCACGATATTGCCGATGGGATCCATCTGGATGTAATTACTTTTGACAGTAGTAGATATCCTGAGAACGGCAGATATGTTGCCTTCTACATCCGTTGAATATAATTTCTGGGTAACATAATTCAGACCATCCTGAAATCCCACGCCACTTTCATCTGCCATGGTGAGACGGATTTGTTCTGCAGAATTTTTATTATCTATTCGATTGCCCCAGCGATCGACAAGGGTGACATTCACATGGGTTATTGAACCTACCGGTAACTCAGCTTGGTTTTCAAAAGTCACCCCTTGGGGCGTATCGTGATCGATCCGCTGGTAGGTAACAACCTGAACAGGGAGTGTTGGAGTGTCGTAAGAGATAGTGGCTATGATAGTTGCATTGCCGGTTTTTTTGCCTGTAGAAAATACTGCTGTTGCTTTTCCATCCGAACCGGTGAGAACAAATGCCGGAGATACAGGGGAGATCGTTCCCAAATCCTGAGAAACAGGATCAAGAGAGAAGATTACTTTTGCACCAGTGACGGGAGTCGCAGGAGTTCCCGCCGCCAAGGCATAAACGGTAATTGTGGATTGATCATTCCCATCATTCGCGATGAGCCAGCCTGAATTGCTGCTGCTGATAGTTGACGGGGAAAGGTCTATTGCAGCTGCAGAACTTATGAGCAGGACCAGACCTAAAATTACCAAAATCCTTCGTTCCACTATCATATCAATCAAATTGAAGAAAGAGCTAGCGCTCAATACAATATATAATTTTCTATTTTTAAAATCGCTCAAAAACAACTAAAAAAAGTAAAATAACAATGATTTGCTCAATATTTATGAATTTGTTTCCTTTTCTATGAGGGATCATAGTTCTGGAATAATAGGGCCTGATCAAACTGAATATTCCCTTATGGGACAATGAACGCTGAAGTCTTTTCACACGGTTGATGGGGATAAAAGAGATGTCGTTTAGTGCTGAATTCGCCCGATTGATGGTTGATTGATTACACAACCATTTTTTTTCATATTCCAATGTGTTTTTGTTCCACCAATCCTGTTCTTTTTTCCGATTCGATTTTTAAGAAGAAATTTAAACGCCCCTGATAAACGAATATTTATATTCACCCTCCATCCTATAAACCACAAGGCAAATCCATGAGAAAAGTGGCATATGTATTTTTTTTCATAATGTTGGTTTTAGCCATCGTTGTTATTATTGGGGGAAATCCACTATCATTTTTTAGTCCGTCACCACAAGCCACACACTCAAAAGTTGATATCGGTTTTATTGTTCTCAACCAGTCCAATGAATTCGAGAGAGTAAATTTCGAAGACATCATACCAAACGTCCCAAATGTGGGGATCCTCCGAGAAGACGGTTCATCTGATAATATTACCGAAACAACGCACATCCAGCTGATCCGCGGATATAATCTGGATGCAACAGGAAATGCAACTAGTTGGATCTTCGTGGTCCGGCAACCGGAACAGGTGTCACTGGTCACTTACGATCGCTCTGGTGAAAAGGTGAATATCTGGCTGGGCCGGTACCCGGAAAAAGAGATAATTATCAGTCAGATAATTACACCACGAAATCTTTTTGAAAAGAACCGGGAGCTGATTTTCCCAACATCACTTGCGATCACTACCGGGTCAAGAGAACTTGCCTTAGCAGAAGGTAACTATTATCTCACCATAACAGGCCAGGGAAAAACAAGATATCTCATATTCGATGCAAAGACAGGGGCGTTGACATCATCAAATGACTGACGATTCCGGGATAATGTCAATAGACTTTCTGGTAGGTTTCACTATCTTCATGATTACTTTTATCTGGGTAGCGACCCTGATACCGGGCCTGTTTATCGGTCTTCAGTCACATACGATAGATTTCGATGCCGTTGCATACCGGACCGGGGTAATTCTTGTGGAGGACCCGGGGGCTGTCGGACCGCTTGTAACCGGAAACCAGCCGTGGGAGATTCAGAATGACAAGCGCGATGTTGCACGATTCGGCCTTGCAGTCTCAAAAGAAACCCCTCGTATTCTCGATAAAAACAAAGTGAACCGGTTTTTCTGTCTTACAGCGTTTTCTTATCCGGAAGATTATCAGAAACGAGTGATATTCGGGGACTATCCCTATCGGTTCAACATTTCCCTCAGGGTTGCTGGAGAGGACTCACCCCGATCTGTGGGCGAGGTTGTTCCCGATAATTACCCGTATGGATATATTCGCAGGGATGTAAAAATCAAGGATTCAAGCAACACATCGATCGGTAAAACTATAATCAGGGCGTATGGCTACAACAATACCGAAAACGTGACATTTAATGAGTTCCGGGTTGTGATCAATTCATCATACCTTCTTACCGGCAACGTAGGTAAAATTGACAATCCAAATGGGGATGCTGCGTACCGGATCAACCCGAACGGGGATCGAATTGTTATCAATATCACTGATCTGGATGAGACGCGAAATACGGTTGCGCATCCCCCATCAGAACCTTACTCTATCGCCTTGAAAGAAGTAAAATTTTACCAGACACACACCGGGGATTCAAACCTCTATGCCTTTTCACCGGTTGCGGCGTTTGAGAATTATGTTTATGTCAACTGGGGTACTACAGCAGTAAAACCTCCTGCCAACCTCGGTACCGACAGAAATCTTTCGATGGTTTTTGAGCCGGGTTTTTTCTCCAGTACGGATAAGTACGGTGCGATCTACATCAACCTGACCTTTGAACTGGATCCAAAGCAGCAGTTCCTTAATAATACCCATACCCGGCCATTTGATTACAATTACAATCCGGTGAACGTCACACAACCCGCCCTGACTGATGCCGTTCTGGAGGTGGCAGTGTGGTAAACACGGAAGGGCAACTGTATACTATCGAGGGCATAGCCGCTGGACTGATCATGCTCATGACAGCATACATTGTAGTCAACAGCACATCGGTGTATACCTTGGGAGATACCCATATCAGCGATATGCAGCTCGAAGTGCTGGGCAGTGATGCCCTGAACCTGATGAATACTGCACCCAACAGTACACTTGGCAGGAGCCCGCTCCAGACAATCGTGGAAACCGATGATGCTGAAACATTCCGGTCAATGTTCCTCACCTTAGTGAACAACAGAGCGGGATCTGATCGGGATCATATCCAGTTTGTAGCAAATGTAACATACGTGGATGTGGGAGGATCTGTCAGAAGTACGGTTTTGAGTGATTCCCTGCGCCCGTTCGTGAGCGGAGAACATGCCGTGCGTGTTTCTGACTGGGTAATTGTTGAAAAACGATTTCCTGACTGTTCTGCCCAGTCCTGTTCGGGCAAACATGCCGTTCTCGTGGAGGTACTTTTATGGCGGGATTAAATGATGATGCCCAGTGGATTGTGCTCATGGGATTTGTCGTGAGTTTCAGCCTGTTCTTTATCGCGATAGTTCTCAACCAGTCAACTGTTATAGGACAAACAACCGCAGAAGCAGTCTTGGAATTCCCGAAAAACGATATTCGTGATGTACGAGATGTGATCATCCGGTCCGAATTTTTAGATGACGATGGGATTTTTTTCAATAAATCAAATGTACAGAAGGACATTCGCACCCTGTCATTGAGCAGACAGAATTCCGTAGTGAATATCTCATCCACACCACCAACCGCTGAGAATCCCTATACCACAGTTGATATTCATTACAACAACGGAGTGACCATATACAATGAGATCTGGAGATCAAAATAGAGGGATCCTGCTGGGCAAAGATGCCGGTGTGGCAACATTGATAGAGTATATCATAATATCCGGCGTCCTCATGGCCCTCTTTATTGTGATGCTTCTCCTCGTAAATGCAAATTTCATGGAGGGGCCGGCGAACACTCTCACGTATTCCGCATTTACCGATATCAGTAACGGCATCTCCATCCGGATCGTTGATACCTATGCCATCGCACCCGACACGGGGAATATTACTTCAAAATTCGACATCCCGGATGACATCGCGGGACGGGGATATTTTGTTGAGATCGGCAATACAGCCAGTGATGATCCAACAGCCCAGACTGTAACGGTATCGAGAGGTTCGATTGTCACTAATGTGGCAATCGCCGGTATCGGTTCTACACGAAGAGCCGGTGGGAATACCACAGGTTCGGGTATGAACAGGATAAGTTATGATTCTGGAGGATTTTAATGACGGGCAAAAATAACCGGATATCACGCACTTCAGCAGTGTCTGAATCAATCGGATTCTTACTCATCTTCACCATAGTGATCGCGGGTATCGGACTTGTTACCCTGTACGGTTATCCGATGCTTCTCCAGCAGCAGACAAGCGCTGATGAGCAGATCATGCAAAAGAACATGATCGTTTTGCAAAACGATGTGAAAAGTCTCGCGTATAAGACCGTGCCCTACAAAGAGACATCTTTAAAGATCGGGGGTGGGGCACTAACGGTGTACAATTCAAGTTACACCCCTGCATCCTCAACGATAAAAATCTATGATCAAAATAATGTCGTGTACGAGAACTCATTCCAATCCGGAGATTTGCGATATTCCTCTGATAGTGCCGGGACTGACATCTCTCTTCAGAACGGAGCAGTTGTCCTGCGCCGGCACGCGGTACCAGGTTCGGTGATGCTCGCTGAGCCCCGATGGTTCTATGACAGTCAGACAAATACCATGGTCATTAATCTTGTAAACATCACCAGCACCGGGCAAATTTCACGGACGGGTATCGGTACGGTACAGATGACATTGGGAGAAACCCAGTTCCAAAAAACAGATTCTCCTTCTCTTGTGCCCCCGGTATACCTTGAATACACACCTGATCCGGCACAGGATTACTCGATAGCCTGGGACAAGTATTTAAAAAACCCTCCTTTAGGGATGACACTGATAAGTGGAACTCCGGGTACGGGAACAGTGCTGAAATATCAACTGCCACCAACAACCACATTGGTTATCAAACAATACGAAGTGAACATCAGATCACTATGATCTTTTTTCAAGCTGGCAGGTCTGGAAAAATATAAAAAAATTTCCTCCTGAAAAAAAATTTAAAAAGATTATTGAATATACAATCTACCCGTTTTCTTTGTTAAAATTTGTGAAAATTCATTCCTAAACGATGCACAAAAAGAGCTAAACACTACCGTTTATGATAGATTTTTTTTAAGCGATCCGATACGGTTCACCAAACACCATAAGTCGTCTCATCCAAATCCCTTCAGGTAAGGTATTGCCAGCAGGAGTAACAACCCCGCACCGAAGCATACAATCATTATCCCGGATATCCGGTTAATCAGCCTCAGGTGCTTAGCACTGATATGGGAACGCACGGAACCAATCGCACCACAGAGAATGATCCACCAGAGCGTAGAGCCTAAAAAAACACCGCCAACAAACTCCGATGCAGAAAGAACAGAATTTTCATGAAACACAACGCCAAAACCGGGCAGGATGGCGATAAAGAAGATGAGCGTTAACGGATTTGCAATCGCGATGGCCACCATCGACAGGTAATCTTTGAGGTACGTCTCGCGCTCGGTTTTCACGCTTATAGGTGCGGGTATTGAGAGGAATATTCGTATTCCCACTACGATAAGAACTAAACCCGCAGCGAGCCGGAGCGGGAACTGGTAGGCCAGAATCAGTCCGGATATGGCAGTAAGCCCGAAGAAGGTGACAGCAGCATAAAACGAATCTGAAGTTGCCACCCCGGTACCCGATATGATCCCGTGAAGCCTGCCATTAGTGACCGCCCTCTGGATACATATGAGGGCAATCGGACCAACCGGTACAGCAAGCGTGAGGCCGATGATCACTCCCTGGATGAATAAACTGGTGTCCATATATTCACTTGCCGGGTTATTCTCCCGTGTGATTGACCGGGACGTTGGATCTGTCTATCTGCCAAACCCCCAAAGGTTGTAGCAGTTAGCGGTAAGATCGCTGGTGATGTATCCCTTACGATACATTCTTTTTACCGATGTTGAGGGTTTCGGTACAAAGTGATCATATCACGAACCATGGATTGCTGTGAGAATCGATCCTCATGCCGCATTTTATTATTTGGAGAATGAACATCTGAACCAGAATTATGAAAACAAGATGCGGGGAGCCGGATTCGAACCGACGAACTCCTTCGAGAATAGATCTTGAGTCTATCGCCGTTGGCCAGGCTTGGCTATCCCCGCTTGGTGTGGAATAATGTTGGTGACGGGAATAAATAAGCTCACCTGATCAGATGAGCTGAAGGACATACAGGTACATGGTTCACATCAGATCTTTGACTTTTATTCCGTGTGTCCGTTAAACGGCACGACGATCGCGGAGTTTTCACATTCCTCGCATTCAACCTCCAGCGTGGAATGGTGGATATGGTACTTCTCCAATCGTTCCCTGATCTCCTGCTTCATCTCCGCGATTTTTGCCACATCCGGTTCGCAGGAATAGATATGGGCGTCCAGTACGTGGATCTCGGAACTGAGGCTCCAGATGTGGACATGGTGCACCCCGGCAACTCCCTTAACCATAGTCATGTCTGCTATGACTGCGTCAAAGTCAACGGACCTCGGGGTGAACTGGAGGAGGATTGCAATAGTCTCGCGCAGAATACCCGCGGCCGAGACAATGATCAGGACCGCAATAAATCCCGAGAGAAGGGGGTCGACAAACACCTGCCCGGTAAACGCAATCCAGATGGCAGCGACAATCACCGCAACCGATGAGACCGCATCGCCGATGACATGCAGGAAAGCACTTTTCACATTCAGGTTGTGGCTCCCGTGCAGCAGAAACGCGACAGCAATATTGGCAATAAGACCTGTCACCGCGACAGCACCCATGAGACCACTCTCGATCGGTGCAGGGTTCAGCAACCGCTGGTACGCTTCCCACAGGATAATACCGCTCACCGCCATTAGCAGCAGGGAATTGATAAAGGCTGCAAAGATCTCTGCCCGTAAAAACCCATACGTTCGTTCCTTTGACGGGAGCCGGGAAGCAAGCGTGATCGCCCCAAGGGAAAGGAGGAGCGCCAGCACGTCACTGAACATATGGCCGGCATCACTTACCAGCGCAAGCGAGCCCGAGATCAAGCCACCCGCAAGTTCGACGACAAAAAAGAGGGACGTGATAACGAGTGCGAGCTGTAACGGTTTTTTAAAATCCCGGTGCGTGTGGACCATTCGTTTGCCTGCATGGTTGTCAGCGTTATAATAAAAAAAGGTACATATCGTGGATCATCAGGATCAGTCACTCTGCCTGAACCCAATTAATTTTCGGGAGGTACGCTACCGGAACACCAGTAACGGGGCTGGATTTTTGGATCACATGAAATCCGCTAAACCCAGCTGCTGCTGCTTCTCCTCACCGAACGTGGACTGGATCGCAAGGTCGATCACTTCAACCCGCTGCTTGGTGTATTCCGAGACCTTGTATTTCCGGCAGATCTCGCGGGACATCTCGAGATATTTCTTTACCGAACCTTCGTGCACAGTGGGAATGATATTACCATTACACGGGTGCTTTCCCTTGAACTTCGTACATTTGCCGGCAAGTGGCATCCGGCGGTAGCTCGTGTTGCACTTCGTACACCGGAATTTCTGCTTTGAAAAAGCCGACAGGTTGCCCATTAAGTCCCGGATGAAATGCGTGTTAAGTACCCGCTCTGCCACATCGTCGGCATCGACCGCCCGGATCTTCTCTGCCAGCACCAGTTCGGCCTCGAGTTTGTCGGTCATCGTCTTGAGCTGGGTGTACATCGATTCGATAGGCCCTGCCGAGATATCCGAGGTGTCGTGGGTGACCTGGAACCCTTCCAGCTGGGCAGGAGTGCCGATACGGTTCTCGACCCGGTCAATGAGTTTGACAATCGTTTTAGGCTCGATATAGTTGAGTGCACCGGTGTACACCTCGATGGGGTAATGATCGCAGACATCGACGTTTAAGGCTTCTTTGTCGATCTGGGCTGGATCAATCCTGCTCGTCAGCACGAGCGGGGCATCCATGGAACCGCCCCGGTTCTGGGGTAGGAACGAGCGCGAGAAGTTGATCAGGCCATCTAACAGAAGCATGATGCAGTCTTCATCCCCATCACACTGGCCGGTGAAGATCCCATTTGCCACCAGAGTATGATCGTCGGCAACCGTCAGGCAATAGACCCGTTCCTCCGGTGCCGGCACGATATCGATAGAGCGTATACGGTCCGAGATCACGTTCATACCTTCCAGCACCGGAACCGCATCCCCGACTTTGAGTTCGAGTGCCCTGATCTTCCGGAGATATGCTGTATCCCAGACGAGCATTGCGTGATCGGGAGTGACTGCGATATCCTTCCCAAGCGCAGTCGTGATCCGGAGCAGGGTTGCCGGGGAACGGTGGATGGAGACCGTAGTGACCTTACGGATATGCATCACGCCATTTGTATCGATAGTTCGGGTGTAATACGGACGAGCCGGGTCAGAGTAATAGGTGCCAAGCTGGTCGATGCCCGGACGACTCACGTCGAAATTTTCCAGCACAAACTTCCGTATCGGGTGCCGGGTCCAGGACCTGCCATCGTACACCTCGATCATGGTATCGCCAAAGAAGCAGTTCCTGCGCTTGGCGGCATGGAAGAACGGGTGGGCATATCCTACATCTGCCCGGGTAAACCCGATGATCCGGGCGAGAACACCCGCGCTCGTGTGTGGAGCGAGGCCAATAACAAGATGACCTACAAGATCCTGAGGTTTTTCCACATTGTAAAACGGGGGGAGGCCATAAACTTTCACCAGCAGGTCATCCATGAACTTTGCCACGCTCACCATGTACTCGGCACAGGAATCGGAAACAAGGAGATCCTGTGCATGGAGTTCAACCACCTGCTTGCCGTTCTGGAGATCGTACCCGTACGTGTCTTTGGTGTAACCCAGCGAGCGGAGTTTCTCGACCGGTACCCGCACTTCATCGGGGCGGATGTGGGTGAGCGGCAGGTCGATCATGTCAAACCGCGTGGTCCCGTCCTTAAAGACCCAGATGTTCCGTATCCCCCGTAATACCCCCTTCTCCATCGCCTCTACAGACTTCTCCTTCGAGATCATGCCCTTGACACCCTTGACAAGCGCGACCGCATCGGTTTTCATCCCGAGGTGTGCCATCACCTTGGCGTATTCCCCTTTGACATCCAGTTTGAGTCGCTGGGAGCAGGTTGCCTGTCCATCACACGCGGGACACCGGGGCAGACTGGTTTCCCGTCCGCACTTGATGCAGATAAAGACCGCGACCGTATGCCCCCCGCACTTGTCGCACCGGTTGAGATAGGTGATCTCCTGGCACTGCGAGCATCGCCTTCGGCCGACTTCGATCTCGATGATCCCGCATTCCTTCTGGATACCGATATCGGTATCGTTCTGGTCCTCCTGCTCGATATGGGAAGACGCAGACTGGAATGACCGCCGGGCACCCCCGGTGTCGCCGAGCGGGAAAAGAACATGTGGGGGAGGATTCATCTTACGGGGCTTGGATTTCCCCGGTCTCCCCATGCGCCCACCGATCCGTGTCCCCGATCGCGAACGCATCTTAAACCCGGAAAGGTGCTGGACAAGAACTAGCTGGGACGTATCCGGGGGATTTGTCCAGACCCCGCATTTCTTCAGGGAATCATCCAGCCCGAGGCAGGCGATGAAGGCCCGGTACAGGTGGATCTTTACACACCCATCCCGCACGATGTGCGGAAGAAGCAGTGTTTCGAGAATGTCTTTGATGACCGGATCAAGAGGGATCTGGAGATAATCGTCGACAATCTTTCCCGTACTCGCAAACGCATCAGCGAGGATGCGGATCTGGTCCATGGTGATATCGTCCCAGAACCATGTGTAAGCGGGATGGAGATATCCTCCCGCCCGGGCAAATGCAATTGCCTCCTCTTCATCTTTCGGTGTTTTTGTACCAGGTTCGCTGTCGAGCAGCCACCATTCGTCGCAGTAGCCGGAAGGTACCAGCGGGTGGTTGTTCTCTAAAAATTCCCCGTACGAGATGAGAATCTCGCCTACGTCAAGGATCCGCTCGATCACAGGCTGTAGGCGCTGGGCTGTTGCTTCATCATCGATCCGGAGCACATCGCCACTGGTGAGACGCACGGTCGGTCCTTCGATCGAGTCTACCGGTACGACTCCGCAGGCCTTACCCGGCCTCTCGGTCTTCATCTGGGTGCCGGTGGCGAGGAACTCGCCCAGCACATACAGAGTAGACGGGTGAAAGCCGGCGGCGGCAAACCCAGTGTTGCGCGAACGACCATACCGGAGCCGGAAGCCACCTTTTCTCATAGGATAGGCAAAGACCGGTCTCCCTCCGATCAGGTCACGAAGGTACTTGTCCAGCGGTTTGATACCAACAGTTTTTTCTTCATCACCGGACTTTGAGGCACCGGCTATGAGTTTGTCAAGCCAGTCCCAGCCCTCCATCTTCATCTTCTCGACCCGGCTCTTGAGCTTGCGTGCCTTGCCTGCGATACCTTCCCCGATAACGAGCGCCATGCCGCCCCGCACGGTATTGGTCTCTACCCGTTCGAGGTTCCGGTGCCCGGACACCTCTTCCTGTTCGGTTGCTTCGCCATCGATGCAAACCGGGCAGTTCTCGATGATGAGCCGTATCTCTGCTTCGCTTGGCAGGTACTGGAGGTTCATGATCGAGTTGTACTGCCGGATCTCCTCGATGTACCGCTCTACCTCGTCCTGCCGGGGTATGTAGCGGTTGATATTCAGTTTCTGGCGCACATAGTCCCCGACAAGCACCGAGAGTGCCTGTGCAGTCCCACCGGCACTCCGGATCGGTCCTGCATAGAATATCATAAGGTACTGGCTGCCATCGTCGTTCTTGCCAAGCTCAATCTTTGCAATCCCTTCAGTGGGAGCCGCTACGACACCCTCCGTGAGAAGGGCCATCGCTGTCCGTATGGCATGGTCGAGTACCTCAAGAACAGAGGTCTCCCCGAACTTCCGGGCAACAAAATCATCACCGATTCGGAGCGCAATCTCCTCACGCGACATCTGGGCTTCGAGTTCACGGATCCGCACCGCAACCCCTTTGATGCCAAGTAGTGCCTCAACGCGGTCGGCTAAATCGCTTGCAATAGGTATCTCAACATCGGTGGAAGGATCAAGACCACGGGAGCGGGCTTCCTTTGCTATCGCTATCGCACGATGAAGATCATCAAGAAGGGATTTTTCATACGCCTCCATCGCGGGCGAGAGCACTAGCATACCGGTACGATGGTCCGGGAGGGAATTTATCCCTTCGGTTTATCGCAAAAAAAGCTCATGGTTATTTCGTGGGGAGATGTATGGGATCAAACCGCCGCAGAGCGCTCTGTCAGGCATGGAAGTATCCCTTGCATTCGGAGGTATGGAGGTATCTGCCCCCACTTTGTAACCCACTCAAATAAAGAACTAAAAACAGACTGAATTGTATCCAAATCAGCTCTTATCCTCATCGCCCTGAATTTTCTCAACCATCGAGGGAATGCCCGTTTCTCCCATCTGCCAGAGGGTCAAAGACGCACAGGTGCGGAGTATTGAATCGGCATCGTCAAGGCGCCGGGTGAGTGGTTCCACCGCAGGTTTTCCGATCCGGCAGAGAGCCCGGGAGAGATAGCCACGCAGGTCCGCATCATCGCTTCCCATAGCATCGATCAGGGCTTCAACGGCAGGTGCACCCATGTTCCCGAGCGCTGCGGCACCATAGCGTCGGAAATCCTTTTCCCGGTTCACCCGCATTGCAGCAATCACGGGGTCTATCGCGGGTATGCCAATACGTGATAGAGCTACTGCCGCATACCAGCGGTGATCATTGTCTGTTGAATCCGCAAGTTCCGTGATCAGGAGCGGTACTGCCCGTTCGCCATATTCCCCGAGTGACTGTACCGCCTCGTGTCGTACATCAATAGACGGGTCTCCCATTGCAGTAATAAGCTCGTTGATCTTCTGCTCATCGGCGGGATGAAAATCGTTTCGGGAATTTTGCAGCGCCATTATTACCTCGTGTTCTTATCTTTGCATTCTTTTTTGGGAGTCCCAACGCGTATCCTGCGCACCAGCGGTTCAACAGCAGGGATCAGGATGGCATCGATTGCATCGGCTATTGCCCTTCGCTCATCGTCATCAGCATTCTCAAGGAGCTGGACAAGGGGCTCGATTGCATCTGCATTCTTGAGTTCCCCGAGCGCAGTCATCACTTCTATACGGATCTCCCCTCGTGCTCCTTTTAAAAAACCCAGCAGGGGACAAAGAGCAGGAGTACCGATTGCTGCAAGCGCAGCTGCGGCTTCTGCCCTTACCATTGCCTCCTTGTCAGCAAGTGCAAGGATCAGCTGTTCAACAGCAAGAGGGTTTTTTATTTTTCCCAAGGCAAGTGCTGCTCCCCACCGAACACTGGTATCACCTTGTTTGAGAGCGTTGATAAGAGGAAAAACTGCCGGTTCGCCAATCATGCTGATTGCATGCGCAGCCCGGCTTCTCACAAACCTATCCTCATCGGAAAGAAGGTGGATGAGGGGGTCGATGGCATCCGGGTTCCCAATCTCACCAAGGGCAATTGCTGCTTTCCAGCGGACATCGTCATCCGGGTACTGCAACGCGGCAATGAGTGATTCAACCGCCGGATTCCCAATCTTTGAGAGAGCTTCTGCCGCTTTCCACCGCACACCACTGAACTCATCCCGCTTCAATGCGGTGATGAGCGGCCCGACCGCATTTTCATCCCCGAGATTTCCCAGTGCTTCTGCTGCCTCGTACTGGACCTGGGGATCTTTATGTTCCAGAAGGTGGCAAAGACCTGCGATATCCCACCGGCTTTTCAGTTTTTTCACATCCGGCCCGAGAAGCCCGGCGGGATTGAAATGTTCAAAAAAAGCCAGTTCCACCACAATGGGTACCATCAGGTAAAGGAGACGCTTGTACCTGAAAACCGGCGGGATGAATTCCATCTGATGATACGTTGGCAAGAGACAGATAAATGGATTGTGGGTTGTTCGTAGGGAGAGGGGGTGCTTCGAAGAGAAATGGGTGAACATTTCAATGAGGTTCAATGAGATCAGTAAACACTCTATCGAAACGAAATCCGTTTTCCTAAAAAGAGGAGTCAACGGAGATTTCTAACCGAGGAGATTGCTCTTATCCGTGAAAGGAGATTTCCAGGGGAAAAACAGGTAATATTTCGCCGGCATATACCCGAAGGGATGTGCATCAATTCGGTCAGGATCACTATTTTGTAATCGGCAGCTTAATACATATCATCTACAGCGCAATGCACAGGATTGTAATACTATGGAACAGCTCATGATTGTCAACATCCTGCTCGTCTGCATATTTATCGCCGTACTACTGCTTCCGTTCAAGGTCAAAAAGGTGGAAGAGAACCTTGAGGTGTTTCTCTTTGTTTGCGGAATAGCTGCACTGAGTGTTGCCAGTTTTGCAATCCTGCACGGAGAAACATTCGGGTGGACGTACGCTATAGTGGTTGAGGCGCTTTCCGCACCGGTTATGATCACGACCGTGGCCGGGATACCGGTTGGCATTGTCCAGATAGTCCTCATCATGGGTTTGATTATTTATTTTGCCCACACGCAGATCCAGGTGGCCATCCAGACGATGGTAAACCGGGTGCCGCTTTCTGTCATCGTTTTCTTCCTGATCTGTGGTCTTGGGGTTGTTTCCAGCATTATCTCTGCGATTCTTGCTGCCATCATTCTCGTTGAAATAGTCTGTGCCCTCCCGCTCGGACGGCAGGAGAAGATTGGTGTCACGGTGATTGCCTGTTTTTCCATTGGTCTTGGGGCTGCACTCACGCCACTCGGTGAACCACTCTCCACGATCGCCATCTCCAAACTTTCCGGTGATCCTTACCATGCAGGATTTACGTTCCTTTTCGATATGCTGGGGATCTATATCATTCCCGGTATCATTGCTCTGGGAATTCTTGGTGTTGTTTACTTACAGCGGCAGGGTACCAGCACGGAGGGACTTGAGTGCAAAATCGTTCGCGAGAGCATCCGCGATGTCGTGATCCGCGCAGGCAAAGTATACCTTTTCATCATGGCGCTGGTCTTTTTAGGAGAGGGGTTCAAGCCGCTCATTCTTGAATATATTATCCAGATACCGTCAGAGGGCCTCTTCTGGGTAAATATCGTGTCTGCGGTGCTTGACAATGCAACCCTTGCCGCTGCAGAGATCGGGCCACAACTCAGCATGATCCAGATAAAAAGCGCATTAATGGGACTGTTGATTGCCGGGGGTATGCTTATCCCCGGCAATATTCCCAATATCATCGCAGCAGGCAGGATGGAGATCACCAGTAAGGAATGGGCAAGATACGGAGTGCCCCTTGGATTTGCCCTGATGCTGATTTTTTTTGCAATCCTGTTCGTTCCCGCGTATCTCGGCATCCACTAAAAAATCCCATTTATTCATCTGCACGGGATTCAGGGTCTGGTAAATACGATACGTAAAAAGTCCTGCACTGCTACCGGAAAGAATTGCCGAGAACCGATGGGAAGAATCAGGTAAACGCCTTCCAGCCTGAATACCTCATCCCTGTTTATAATATACCGCTTGACTGAGGAAAGGCAAGATAAAATCGTGTTTTTCGTTCACTGCCGGGTTACAGGAAGGTATTTATTCACCTTCGATGGTATAGACCAATTGAATATGTCAGGGGATGTCTCAGCGTAATGGTCCAGGATATCATAAAAGCCATTGATGCTCTGAAAACTACGGCGGTGGCACGATGCCGGGAGCGAATAGAAGAGGCAGCCCAGAAAGCGCGTGGATTGCGGGGAGGCAGTCCTGCCAAAGAAGAGAAGAAAACCCCCGGTTCCCGGGAACCACAGTGCGGGGTTACATCGATCCTGAAACGCAGGCACGGGTTGTAAAGAGGGTAGTATGGACACGGAAAAGACACTGCTGCAACAAATTCGGGAAAAAGAACAGGATGTGGCAAAGAAGATAGAGGATGTAAAAGCTGGCACGGAAGCAACAATCGCCGCAGCAAAAACTGATGCCGAGAACCTGCTGTGCACCGCAAACGCTGAAGGAAAAACTGCCGCTGAAGAGTTATACTGGCGGGAGAAAGGAAAAACTGAAGCCAATATAGAACAGTTAAAACAGGAAGCGGGACGTGAAGCAGAAGCTGCAGCAGAAAAAGGCAAGAGAAATATTCCCGTTGCTGCAGCAGCCATTGTACGCTTTGTGACCATGGAGTAGTCCGGCATTGCCCGGAAAGGGACCGTATGCTCCAGCAGATGAAAAGAATCCAGGTAATCGGGCCAAAACCCTCATTCAATCGTGTAGTTGACCTGTTGTACCAGGAAGGAACTCTTCATCTCGAAGACGTATCAAAATCGGTCTCTCCGGATGAGATCCCTTTAGACAAAGTAGTGCTGGATACTGCAGGTGAAGTTACTGAAGTATTAGGAAAGATCAACGGGATCTTTTCTACGCTTCCTCACGTCAGTGATGATCCGGCACGCATGGATGAAATCCGAAAAACCCTCCAGAACCAGAGCCATGAACAGGTTCTGTTGCGGGCGCAGGAGATAATCCGGAATCTTGAGACCACAACCAGGGATCTTGCGTCAAGAAAGAGTGAACTCACCTTAACCATCACCGCATTAAACCGGTACTCAAAAGTCCTTGTCATCCTCCAGCCGCTTGAGCGCGAGCTGCCGATGCTGGAAGGGTTTGAAGTCACGATCCTCTTAATCCAGAAGGAACACGGCGAGGTTGTTGAACTGATAAAAAAAGAATTAGACATCATCACCAGCAACCAGTTCGAGATGACGTCGACAAGCGTTGATGCCGAAACTCTCGCAGCCATCATGGTCTTTAACAAACGGCATTCCGAACAGGTCCATTCTTTCATCTACTCGGTGAATGTAAACGAGGTGCGTCTGCCCCGGGAATACATGGGAAAACCGTTTTACGAGATGTTTGCCTTAATCGAGGAGAACAAGCTCCGGGCCAATAACGAGATAGAAAAGATCGAAGAGGGACTTCTTGCACTTGCATCTGCCTGGCACCAGGAACTCGCCCTGTTGAAAAAAAACCTTGAGGACATGAATGACGAACTGGGGGCATTTTCAAACTTCGCGTTGTCTGAATATACCTTTGTCATCATGGGGTGGATCCCCAAAAAAAAGTTACAAAAGGTAAAAAAATCCATAGCAGATGCATTCCAGGACCGGGTTATAGTAAATGAACTGGACACCACGGAAAAAGATATGGAAGGAGCGCCGGTCTTTTATGATAACCCCCGTTGGGTAAAACCGTTTGAGACGATTATGCAGCTCATTTCACCTCCGCGATACCGGGAGATCGATCCATCACCGGTTCTTGCGTTCTTTTTCCCGCTCTTTTTTGGGATCATGGTGGGGGATATCGGGTACGGGATCGTTATTTTTTTAATCGCGCTCCTCATCAAAAAGATGTATGGAACCATTGCATTTGCTGCAAGTGTAGCTGATATCCTCCTCATCTCGTCGATCCCGACCATCATCTTCGGTTATTTATACGGAGAATTTTTCGGGGATTTTGGTGAGATCATGGGCTGGCTGCATCCGGTACATTTCCTCGGTATAACGTGGAACCGGGTGGAGGCGATGATCCCCATGCTAATCCTTGCCATCGGTATTGGTGCTATTCATGTTATTCTGGGGCTCATCATCGGGATGCGTAATGCGATGATCATGAAAAGCAGGAAGCATCTCTCTGAAAAGACCGGGATGCTCCTTATGCTGATCGGGATCATTATTCTCATGGGAATGCTCGCAGGGGTGGTTCCTGAAATGGGGATCTATCCCACGGTCATACTTATGGTGATCGCGCTGCCCCTGATCCTCTACGGTGCAGGTGTCTTTGGTGCGATCGAGGTTATGAGTACGGTAGGAAACATTCTCTCCTATGCCCGGCTGATGGCAATCGGTATGGCATCCGTGATCCTCGCCATGGTCGCAAACAAACTCGGTGAGTCCTTTGAGATCCTGATCATCGGTATCATTGTGGCATTACTGCTTCATGCACTGAATATTGCGCTTGCCATGTTCAGCCCCTCTATCCACTCGATGCGTCTGCATATTGTGGAGTTCTTCTCGAAGTTCTACGAAGGTGGAGGCGTGGTGTATAAACCGTTTAAAAAAGCGGTTGTGGATGATGGGGGGAGGTAGTAATAAGGCTCTTTGTTCCGAGAGGGCTGGTTGGATACATAGGCGGTCTCCCTATCAGGAACATTCTGGCAGATTGATAACTCACTCTGGCCGCAATGGGAAGGCACTATATTTCTGTTCAAACCGAAGAATACCGGACGACATTTTCAATCAAAGTCCGGTTGACTTTTTTCAAGCAGAGTCTGGTTGATTTTTTTTAATTAAGGTTTGCTTGAAAATTTACAATCAAAGTCCGGTTGAAAAATAAAAATCAAAGTCTGTCTTGAAACTTGAAATCGAAGTCTGCTTACAAATTTGAAATCAAGGTTTGATTGATCCGGATCAGGTTTTCAATCACGATCATGATCGCGATGAATAATTTTCATTCAGGGTTTGATGAAAAAATCGCAATCGAAGTCTGCCGGAAAATTTCAAATCGGGATCCGGTTGAACGTTTTCAAGCTAGGTTTGATTGATTTTCCGAACAATTCACGTCGGAATGATTTTTTTGGATTCGTTTTTTCAATCAAACTCTGGTTAATAATTTCCAATCAAAGTCTGCTCCCAAACTTTCAATCAAGGTTTGCCTGAAAATTTACAATCAAGGTCCGGTTGATCCGGATCAGGTTTTCAATCACGATCATGATCGCGATGAAAAATTTTCATTCAAGGTTTGATGGAAAAATCGCAATCAAAGTCTGCCCGGAAATTTCAAATTGGGATCCGGTTGAAAAATTCAAATCAAGGTTTGATTAAAATTCTTCAAGCAAGGTCCGGTTGAAAATTTTCAATCGGGATCCGGTCAGGATTTTTCAAGCAGAGTCTGGTTGAAATGTTATCATCAGGGTTTGATTGATCCACGAACAATTTTCTATCAAACTTCGATTGATAATTTCATGGCAAGGTCCGGTTACCTTTTTTCAATCAAAGTCCGGCCGAAGATTTTCAATCCAGATCTGATTGATATTGCATAAGAAGAACACCCATACCATATCAAAACGTAAATGATTCAGAAAATGCTAACGTATCGTGATTGCGGATGCATCCAAAACAATGTCAAACATGCAGACATGCAATAAAAAAAACTCAAAGAACATCCCTTCATGCATATCTCTGCAAAGCCACGGGTTTGATCCGGGAACCTGTACTACCGGCGTTTTGGATATATTGTTTCGGCTGCCTCTGGTATGACATGAGTCCGTGGATACCGGTAACCGATGACAAAAAACCAAGGTCCGAATAAAAAATTGGCCTGAATGAATACTCAATACATATCAGGCGCACAGGATCTCTGCCAAGTCCGGATTACATCATTAAGAAGCCTCAACAAGAGTTCTCATGCTGCGTTTTTCTGCGGGAACTCCTCAATATTTATTCTATTGGACGAAAAACAAAAGAGTATCAGAAGTGTTCCCGGAGAAAAAGCAAACCATGACATTGTGCGAAGTACGAACCAACGGGGATATTACCATTGTCGTAATGCCCCTCCAGATTGACCATGTCGCTGCATTGACACTGGACCACGAACTCCACGAATTCGCCATCCGGGGACCTAAAGCCCTGTTTTGCGACTTTTCACATACAAAATATATCTCCAGTTCAGGACTCCGGATCATCCTCAAGACCGCAAAGACAGTAAAGGCGGATAATGGCAACTTCGGGGTCTTCTCTCTTACTCCTTTTGTTGACCATATCTTCTCTATGTCCGGGTTTTCAAAAGTAGTCTCTATCTATGATACCGAAGAGGCAGCAGTCCGGGCTGTTTCACGTTAATACTATCTTTTTAAATCAAAAAAATGTTCAATCAGAGTCCGGAATGAAAAATAGATTCGGGAGCCCGTCAACGTATATCATAGCGCAACTCACTTTGCGCCCAACATTTTATCTTTCGCTTTCTTCTTCTTCCGCTCCAGGATACTCTTGACCTTCTTCAACCGGAACAGGTCTTCGCGCTCTCGCTCTTCAATGGCATTCTTGATGTACTTCGCCTGGCTCTTCAACTCGGGGATCAGGATCTGTTCCAGCGCATTTACCCGGCGGCGGTTCATCTGGATCTCTGCCCCCAGCCGCCGCATAGCAGTCTCAGTCTCAGCGAGTTGTATAAGCAGATCCAGTTCAGCTTCAAACCGCTCTGCGGTCTCATCGATCCTCCCGCTCGTTGAGATAATACCATAGCCCCGTTCAAGCATGCTCTTTGATATCCGTTTTTTCTCAATGACGGGTACCGGGACACCCATGATGTTTTTCCCGGTAATATCAACGGTAATTGACTTACGGGTAGCAAATGATGCGGATTTGAGCGTGACCGGATCGTCTACTGCCTGTGCAATCATGAGAGCGAGATCTGCTTCCTTTGAGACCAGTTCCAGTTCGTCGCGGGAGTTTGAGACCGTGTTTAAGATCTTGAAAAATTCCTGGATGAGTGCATCCATCTTTTCCCGCAGGAGGTCCCTGCCCTGCTCTGCAAGCTTGATCTGGGCTTTTTTCCGCATCAGCTCCATTCGCGTGGGCTTGACCTGTTCCATACCTCAGCCTCCGCTTTGTTCCTTATACGTGGGATGATATTTTTTAATGTACTCCCGTTTTATCCGTTTAAGCTCATCTTCGGGAAGCATGGCAAAAAGATCCCATGCAATCTTAAACGTATCTTCTATCGACCGGTCGTCATCTCCCTGCGATATGAACTCCTTTTCAAACCCGTCTGCTAACTTCAGATATTTTTTATCCAGTTCGGTCAAGGCTTCTTCCCCGACGATCGCAACGAGCCGGCGCAGGTCCCGTCCGTATGCGTACGATGCGTAGAGCTGATCAGCTACACCACGGTGATCTTCCCGGGTCTTGCCCGGGCCGATCCCTAAGTTCATGAGCCGGGACAGGCAGGGAAGGGCATCGACCGGCGGATCTGCACCCCGGCGGAAGAGATCCCGTGACAAGACGATCTGCCCCTCGGTGATATACCCGGTGAGGTCAGGAACCGGGTGGGTGATATCATCGTCAGGCATCGTCAGGATTGGGATCTGGGTGATCGACCCGCTCTTTCCTTTCAGCCTGCCTGCCCGCTCGTAGATAGAGGAAAGGTCCGTATACATGTAACCGGGATAACCCCTGCGACCGGGCACTTCCTCCCGAGCAGTCGAGATCTCCCGGAGGGCTTCGCAGTAATTGATCATGTCCGTTAAGATCACCAGTACGTGCAGGTTGTGGGTGAACGCGAGGTACTCTGCAACTGTCAGCCCGCATCGCGGGGCTGCGAGCCGCTCGACGGTTGGATCATCCGCGAGGTTCATAAAAAAGACTACCCGTTCGAGCGCCCCGGTCCGCTCAAAGTCCCGCATAAAGAAGGACGCCTCCTTGTGGGTGATACCCATGGCAACAAAGACCACGGCAAATTTCTCACCCTCACCCCGGACTTTTGCCTGCCGGGCGATCTGGGCAGCAAGTTTGCTTGCAGGAAGGCCTGAGCCGGAAAATATCGGGAGTTTTTGTCCCCGTACAAGGGTGTTGAGCCCATCTATTGCCGACATGCCGGTCTGGATGAAATCCGCGGGTTTGTCCCGGGCCGAGGGGTTAATAGGTGTTCCGGCGATATCGAGAATCGCCTCCGGTATGATCTCCGGGCCACCGTCACGGGCTTTTCCCACACCACTGAAGACCCGGCCCAGCATATCCAGCGACACATTGATCCGGGCGGGTTCACCGGTGAACCTGACGGATGTATCGGTTGTATCAATACCCCGGGTGCCTTCATACACCTGGATGACCGCATGTTCTTCGGAGATATCAAGCACCTGCCCGGTCCGTACCTCACCATCCCGCAGGGTGATCCGGACGATCTCGCCAAAGGAGGCGCCTTTGACATTTTTAACAAAGATTAATGGACCTGAAACATAATCGATCGTCTTATACTCTTTTGTTACCAGCGAGACGGGTTTCATCGTTCCACCTCCAGAGACATCAGCTGCCGATCGATTTCACCGATCATGTCCTGGATCTGGTTGATCTCCTGGATCTCTTTCATTCGCCCGATATCTGCTTTTAAGGAAAGGCCCTGCACCTGTTTGAGCGTTATGCCCCGGTTCATCCCTTCGATCACGCTGGCATAGTAGGTCATGATCACCTTGAGCATCAGGTACTGTTTTTCAATGGGGCAGAATGAATCCGTGTCGCTATAAGCGCTCTGCTGGAGGAAGTCCTCACGAATCATCCTCGTCACATCGAGAATCACCTTCTCGCTTTCCGGCAGGGCATCCGGGCCCACCAGCTGGACAATTTCCTGCAGCTCGACTTCCTTTTGTAACAGGTACATGGTTTTTTCCCGCAGTTCCCGCCAGTCGGGTGCCACATTTTTCGTATACCATTCCCCAATGCTGTCCAGGTACAGCGAGTAGCTCTTGATCCAGTTTACTGATGGAAAATGCCGGCGGTATGCTAAGTTGGTATCCAGTGCCCAGAATGTCCCGACAACCCGCAGCGTATTCTGGGTGATCGGTTCAGAGAAGTCCCCGCCCGGGGGTGATACTGCACCGACAACAGTAATGGAGCCGTTCCGTTCTCCCGTACCAAGGCACACGACCCGGCCCGCCCGTTCGTAGAACGCGGAAAGCCGGGTGGCAAGATACGCAGGATAACCCTCTTCACCGGGCATCTCCTCAAGGCGTCCTGACACTTCGCGCAGTGCCTCACCCCACCGGGAGGTCGAGTCTGCCATCAGGGCAACATCGTACCCCATGTCCCGGAAATATTCTGCAATGGTGATGCCGGTATAGATCGACGCCTCCCGTGCAGCAACCGGCATGTTGGAAGTATTTGCAATGAGGATCGTCCGCTGGATTAAGGGAAGATTGGTCCGGGGGTCAACCAGTTCGGGGAACTCTTCAAGAACGTCAGTCATCTCGTTGCCCCGTTCACCGCACCCGATGTACACCACAATCTGTGTATCGGACCATTTGGCAAGCGTTTGCTCAGATACCGTCTTTCCCGTCCCAAAACCTCCCGGGATCATTGCCGTCCCACCTTTGGTGACCGGAAAGATACAGTCAAAGACCCGCTGGCCGGTGATCAGAGGAAGGACCGGATCGAGTTTTTTCATGTGCGGCCGTGGAATCCTGACCGGCCAGACCTGCATCATAGAGAGATGGATTTTCGTATTGAGCGTGCATATTATTTCTTCAACGGTAAACTGCCCGCTCCGGATATCGGTGACGGTACCGGAAACATTGTGTGGCACAAGGATCCGGTGTTCGAAATGAAATTCCTTTACAGTTCCTAAAATATCTCCCGTAGTGACCGTGTCACCGATCTTAACGGTAGGAACAAACTCCCACTTTTTCTCGCGGTTGAGCCCGGGTGCCGATATACCCCGGGCAATAAAATCCCCGCAGAGTTCTAAAAGCACCGGCAGCGGGCGCTGCACCCCATCATAGATGGAGGCAAGGAGCCCGGGCCCGAGTTCGACCGAGAGAGGTTTTTCGGTATTTTCAACAGGCTCACCGGTCATAAGACCGGTAGTGTCTTCATAGACCTGAATAACCGCATCTTCTCCTTCAAGGCGGATAATCTCCCCCCGGAGCGCCTCCTCACCAACCTTGACCACATCATACATCTTTGACCCTTTCATACCATGGGCAATGATGACGGGTCCGGAAATTCGCAAAATGGTTCCTGTAATCATACCATCACCTCTTCAAAACGATATTGTACCCGATTGCTTTTCTTAAGAGCCGTTCTATGTACGTTCTCCGGTCAACCTCTTTGGATTTCGAGGGTATCGGGATGATGAGCGGGCGGTGCATCTTCTCAATCCGGTCCATCAGTTTCTCATCTAAGGAGAGCATGAACTCCTCATTCACCGCCACAATACCGATGTCATCCTTGTACAGCAGCGGGGGGATCACTTTTCGGGCTTCATCCATAGTACCCGCTTCAAGGACCTCGACTCCGGCAAGGCGGAACCCGGATGCACGATCCCGGTCAGTAACAACTACGAATTTATACATACACCAGCTCCTCTTTCAGCTGATCCAAGGGAAAATCTGCCGTCTTGCACCGGGAGATGATACGGATGTTGGTGATCTCGTTGTATTTTGCCCAGAAATACCCGATAACAGAAGCCACGCTTAAGGGATCTCCTAAAAAAGCGCTCACACCTTGTTGAACCAGGAATTTTTCTAATTGTTTTTCGATAACCGAGATCTTCTGGGTTCTCAAGGCGGAAGGCGGCAGTGCTGCAAGGAAACGGTAGGGGGTTTTTTTCAGATCTTCTACAACATCTTCAATCGAATGCAGGGAGAGCAGGTAGTCAAGCTTGCGTTCATCAAATTCCCTGCCGCCGCTGATGAGAAATTTTTTTGCCTCCTCCGGATCGATATGATCCCGGATCATCCGAAGGATCGTCCTGAGGTTCACGACATCAATCTCTAACGAAATGATATTCCTTATGAGCCCGTTGTTGTAGCCGGGAATCTTAACCTGTTCGAGCGCGTCAGTATAATAGTATTCATCCAGTGCGCACTCAAGCAGGGCAAGATCTCCGGTCTTTGCAAACTCCGGGTATTCCCCGGTTAGGGGTTTGGAATACCGGATATTCCATGTAGCAAGCATATCGATAACTGCCCTGACATCCGGTTGCCGGACGAGTTCGATTACGGTGGCTTCATCCAGTTCCCCGGCAGGTACGAGACAATCGAGGATCTCTTCATTCGTGATATGGATATTTTTACCGCGGAGGATCGTTTTTATGTTCTGGACATCCCAGCGATGCAGGAAGATGGTGATGTACTTTTCCGCTTCTTCCTCCTTGACAAACTGGAGAATCTTTCTAAAGGTTCGTGTAAAATTTTTTCGGAGGGCATATTCAATGCAGAGCACCCCTGAGTACTGGACTTTTGCTTCGATGATATCAGATTTGTAAGGTGTCTTTTCGAGCTCAGCAATGAGAGACTCAAGATCCGGTTGCAATACCAGGTTGTCGAGGGCGCGCCGGTCCAGCAGGCGACTTTTCATCCCCCGCATCCGTGCGTTGATGTACCCCCAGTCCATCTCAATCACCAGAAAGAATAGAATAAATCTCCAGTTTTTTTCGTTCTTTTGCCCGCTCCAGCCGGGACTCCACGGTATTTGAAATGATTACCGATCTATCGGGCAGGCTTGCCACAAGTCCTCCGGCAGAAGTGAGATCCGGAATAATATCTGCATGGATGTTTAGAGAGGCAAGCGTCTTCCTGCAGAGCTCTTCATCCCGTTTGTCCACCTGGATACAAAATGTATCCACACAAAGAGCCCCTGCTGCATCCATGAGAAATTTTTTGAAAATTTCCGGGTATTCCGGGTCGTTTCTCAAGTTCGACAGCTGAAGACTGGCGTCGTTAAACGCTGATGCAAAAAGGTGTTCCCTGATCTTTATCAGGTGTGCCTTATTCTCGGCTTTTGCAAGGTACATGAGTTTATTCTTCTCAAATCCCGCTGCCATTTCTGCATCGGAGATCTGCGATTGCCGTATCAGTTCTGCCTGCTCGCGTGCCTTTTTTCTGACACTCTCGACAGTAACGCGTGCATTTTCTAAAAGTTCCTTCTCCTTCTCCTGTGCACTTTCGTCAACTGACTTTAACAGGTTTTCATAAGCCACAAAACAACACCCGCCTTTTTTCCGTTACCGGAAAAAACCGGAATGAATGTCGGGGAACTCCCGGCTTTTCCGAAATCTTCGATATTACTTAACCATCAGGATAATCATTGCAGCAACGACAAAACCTAAGATCACCAGTGTTTCGGGAATTGCTTCAAGAATAATGATCGACCCGGCAGTTTCCGGGCGCTCGGCTATAGCACCAGCCCCGGCTGAACCTATTCGTGACTGTGCCCAACCCGTCCCGATAGCGCCGGCAGCAAATGCAACTGCTGCTCCAATGGGTACTTCCCAACCAACCATTCTTTGATACCTCCCAATGATACAACCTAACAGGTTAACCTATATTAATGTATGGGGAAACGGCAGGCAATAAAAAAACAGATTTCGTCGGTAGCTAGCTTCCACCGCGACACTACCCAAGGATTTCATCCAAGCGGGCGAGTGTTTCCGGAGTCATACACTTTTGAGTAAGCCCCTCTTTTGCAATAGCGATAATGGATACAAGATCTGCATGTGATAGCGTGGAAAAGCAGTAATCGTTCCAGCTGTCCCGGTCAACACTGATCCAGATCTCCCCTAATACATCACGGAGGAGAGCACAATCCTCCGCAGAAAAACATTGCCAGTCCTCACCAAAGCTGCGACGTATCTTTTCATACGCATCTTCAACGGCTTTTTCCTTCTGGATCTGGAATCGCCGTCTGCCAAGACTTTCTTCAGTGCTGCGGGTCATGGATTGTTACTGGTGGGAATTATACCCGTACCGGGATATATTGTTTTTGCAAGTTCCGTTGTCAGATCCATTCTCTCCCATGATATTGGTTTTTTCTTGGAACTTCCCTTCTCCACAAAGTATATGCTGGGAGAATGGAATTCATTCAACATACCCGCATGTGTGTGGGAGGAGATGCAAATGCCAGATGTTACGCAGGCTGAGGTGGGACGGCGACTGTACCATGTTCACCGTGAGAAACTTGTGGAAAGCGCGATCAAATTGATCCAGCAGGGTCTGGGAACAGAGTGGAAGTCATTTTCTGAAGATGAGATTCTCCTCCTCGGGCACCTTCTGCAGTGTACATGGAACACGATCGATCAGAAGATCTGGGATAAAATATTGTTTGCCAACGTCACAAAGAGCGATGTCCTGAAGATTCTTACCTATGGCAAAGGAGTTGGCCCGGGAAAGAATCCCGACCAGGCTGCAGTTGCTGAAATTAAGAAGATCCTGCTTGCAGTGCGGTAAGTACCATTTTTTGTCAATAACCGGGATTGGAGGGACGTACACTATTTCCAATCGGGTCTGGCTGCACTAGGGGAGGATAAAACATTACTCCGTTGCAACCGTCACGCATTCTTCAATCGTCCCAATCCTCGCAACAGCCCCGCACATATCCGGCACATAGGCAAGCGCTTTACCACTGTTCACCATGATAGCGGAGTACTGCTCCATCACCGGAGACACTACCATACAGGTGTCGGCAAAGACCCGGGCACCACTCTTCTCAATTGAGTCAACCGTCTTCCGGTTCTGGTCAATGACACCCTGCGCGGCAAATACGTAGAGGGGCTTTGTTACATTTTTACCGGTAAGCAGCCCGGCAATCGTAGTGAGTTCTGCAGGTGAGCAGTGCGGGCAGCCAACCGCAACAGCATCAACCGGCAGATCCTTGAACAAAGCTTCGATCTCACCGGATTCCACCGCAATGACTTCAAGACCGGAGAAATCGAATGGGATCTTCAATGCCTCAGGTGTGATACCCTCGACGTGATACAGGGCCACGGCACCGGTTGCAGCCATCGCAGCCCCAAGTGCCTTGAGCCGGTCGCTGTCCGGATTGAGACCCGAGAAGAACGGGATGCGATTGCCCACCAGTTTGCCGGTATGGTAACCGAGCGCTCCGTAGTGCGCAATGCTCCAGTCGCGGGTATCGGCCTGTACACGGACAATCACCTGCGGTTTCCGGTTCTCCGCAAGGTGCAGACCATAGCAGGGCGTCTTTCCGATCAGTGCGGCAGCAAGGGCCCCGGGCCCGCCTTCGCGGTTCGTCCGGGCACCGATCACCGAGTTTGCATAGCTGACCGCGGATGATTCAGACCATGCAAGGTGATCCCCGTACGAGGTTTCCCGCAGATAATAGGGAGTACAGGTGCATTCGAGGCCGATACCGAGCCGCTCGTAGGCAGCAACCACGGCCTGCTGCTTCCTGGCAAAATCCTCGTTGACCCCCATCTCCTGCCAGCGTTCCCGGGGCATACCGATGGGATTTAAGACCGCCGGGACTACCGCCTTTGCATCGAGAGATGAGAGCCACTGGAGGCCATATTCCCCGATCGTCTTGTAGGATGCCCCGCTCACCTGGGCACTCCGGATAGGGACAAGTCGTTCCGCACCGAAAACCTTACCGAGTGCAACGAGAAGCTCGAGCATCTTCGCCTTTGTCTCTCCCTGCTCTCCTGCAAGAATCCGTTCATCACTGGGATCGAGGTACATCACGGTCACCAGACGGCACGCGAGAAATCGGCCTCGCGACCGAGCACCATCGTTGCATCCACACCGATTTTTACATTCGTACCGTCTTCGAGCTGGCAGGGATCAAGCGATGAGCCCCGGACTCCGGTAATGACCATAATATCCCGGTCACCACTCACCCGGGTTGCAATCGCGTACTCCACGTCATGGGGATCGTTGGGATCGATATCTTCATCCACCACAACCACGTGTTTGAGCGAGGTATGGGCGGCAAATGCAGCCATGATAGCATTCTTGCCATCGCCCTGCGTGCTCTTCTTAATCTGTATCACCGCGTGGAGATACCCGCACCCGCCCTTGGTGAGCACAACGTTGCGTACTTCCGTGACGCCTGCCACTGCCTTGTAGATCTTAGGTTCATACGGTGCGCCCATCAGGATCTTATGTTCATCACCGCCGGGCAGGATACCATGATAGATGCAATCCGGCTGGGTGTACATTCCGGTGAATTCAATGATGTGCTGCATCCGGATTGGATCATAGGTCCCGGTGATGTCAACGAATGGTCCTTCCTCGGTTAGATCGCCCGTGATAAACCCTTCCAGAACGATCTCGGCATCCGGGACCAGCACCCCGTTGCTGCACCGGTGCACCTTCATCTCCCCGCCCATCAGTTCTGCGGCAAACGGGAGTTCCATCGCCGTCGGAACGCGGGTGCAGCTCGCAAAAGTTACTGCCGGATGAGTCCCAATCGTGATGGCGATAGGGAGTGTCTCCCCCTTCGCAAGCGCTTTTTTGAGCATCACATGCGTATGCCGGCCTTCCACGAGCCGGGCAGCTACACGGTGATCATCAAGAACCTGCATCCGGTGGATCGAAGCATTCTCAACACCATCCCAGCGTGAGAAGACGATTGCAGACGTAAGGTATTTTCCTGCATCCTTGGGGAAGTGGTGCATGATGGGGATGCGGGTAAGATCAGGCTTTTCCATCTTCAGCGGGCCGGCCTCGACAACCTTACCATCAAATTTTGCATCGGCAAGCGTTTTGACAATCTTCTTTTCATCAATGCCAAGGGCAAGGGAGAGCGAAGTCCGGCTGGCGGTGAGGTTCATCACGGCACGTTTTCCCTCAATATTATGAAAGAAGAGGAGCTTGTCAGTGGTGCTCGCCATCTTTGCTGCCTGCATATCGGTAGAGACCTGCTCCTTTACATCGATAACAAGTCCCTTATTTCGCATTTTTTCAATGAATTCACGCATCGTAACCACTCCAGCGTTGTGCAAGTGTATGTTCCACCTTAAGATGATCGAGCACCCGGGCAACGACCATGTCCACAAGATCATCAATTGTTTTGGGGTGGTGATAGAAGGCAGGACAGGCGGGCATGATCAGTGCCCCGGCATCTTCAGCTGCGAGCATATTCTTTAAATGAATTTTCGACAACGGGGTTTCCCGGGTAACAAGAATACATTTCCGGCCCTCTTTTAAGCAGACATCCGCAGTCCGGGTGATCAGGTTGTCGGCATACCCGGTCGCAATCGCCGAAAGTGTCTTGGCACTGCATGGGATCACCACCATCCCGTCGATTTTGTGGGAACCGCTTGCAATCGATGCTCCCATCTTGTCGATGTGGTGGACTGTTGCATTGAACCCTTCAAAAGAGACACCCTCGTGGGTGGCGATCTGCTGTGCAATATCTGAAACAATGAGATGAACGTTTGCATCCTTACACAGCACCTCAAGTAAGCGGCGGGCATAGCAGGCCCCGCTTGCCCCCGTCACTCCGATAACATACTCTTTTTTCATGGATATAATGCCCACTCCTGTGATAGCAATGTCGGAGTGAAGACAAAAAGAGTTTATGCCGGGATCGGTCCGGCCGGGCAAAAAGATTATTTGCTTTTTGGCGGGGAAAAATCAGTGCCTTACCTGTATATCCTCAACCTTACGGGCGTAAGACGGGTTTGTGATCACAGCGCGCTTCAATCACCAGCGTATTGGGGATGTTATAGAGCCGCAGGAGATCACAATCCATTCTTGGATAATCCCCGTTCATATAAAAATTACGGACTAGCGTTTGCCCGCAGTAACATCCACTTTGACCCTGTTTCCTTTCATCTCGAGTTTGTACGGCCCGGTGGTATACATAGGGACCTGGTTTTTAAGATTAAACCCTTTATCCCTTCCATAGCCATAAGTCTCTGACTTGCCATTGTCTACGTTTGTCACCTTCATCTCAAACCAGCAGTAGTTGATGTCATCGTTGAGTGGCAGGACATCAAAGTTGATACCCCATGCCGGATTGTCCACACGGAACTGCTCGGTTACTACGTCTTTTTCGCTCTGGAATGAATAGGACTTCTGGAGATAATGATCTCCCAGGGTAAACGATGGCCGGGCTTGAACGGTTGTTGCAACAGGTGTTACCACAGATGTTCCCGCCACATTTGAAGTGGGTGTTACTACAGGCACTGCAGGGCTCTGGGTGCATCCTGCAACCATAACTCCTGCAATGACCAGCGCAAGGATAACGAATATACGGTACTTCAACATGGTGAGTCTTTGGACACCGGGACTTATTATTGTTTATTTATGATACACAGAAAACTGGTCATTTGCATCTTTACTAAAACAACGTATCCTGCCGGGTCGGTTTTTTAATGTGCAGAATCTCGCAGGCTGCATCGGCAACGCGTTCCTGCTGACCGGAAATGGTGTATACCCCGAGACGCCATTGCTCGCGCCGGGTGGCATTCAGCGTCCGTACACGCGGAGAGAACTCTTCAAAATCCACTACGGTATTGCGGTTCTTCACCCGGACCCCAAGCGACATCTCGCTGGGAACAGAGGGGATGTCTACCAGTACCTCATGCGGTTGGATATGAACCAGTTCAGCGATGCGGGTAGCAAAATCCCGGCATTTTTCGATCGGCATGCCGTTTTGGAATGCCATTACATTGACCTGATCGCCCCCGACAGAAAGTGCCCGTTTGTAGAGCCTTCGCTCGTATAACCGTGCTGCAAGATCCCGGGCCACTGGATTTTTTGAATTTTGTAATGCATGCATGCACCCCGGATCATCCATACTCAGTATTTTTTGTGCCTCTGCAACCGGAGCACCCCTGAGATGTTCAAGAACCGCGAGCTGGAACATTGTCTCTCCGATCCTGCTCACATGATGATAATACACTGACGGACGCATCAGCGTGCGTGCGATAAGCAATGATTCCGCTGCATTCACCCCGTTCTCATCGAGCACGGTCCCCTCGGGCGTCTGGATCAGGTGCCGGATGAGACGCTGGGCATCCACACTGCCATATGGAGCACCGGTGTAGTACGCATCCCTCAGCAGGTAATCCATCCGGTCCACATCGAGATCGCCGTGGATAATTTCGGACAAGGGATGCTTTCCTTTCACTATAGCGCAGAGCTCATCGGGATCAATATCCAGGGACCGGAGCTGGCTTCCCACCTTATCCTCAACAATTATTTCAATATCATCATGGGTGCGATGCAGGAACTCTTCCATTAAGGGTTCGCTCGCATGGGAGAACGGGCCATGACCGATATCATGAAGGAGCGCGGCAGCCACTACCAGCGTGCGCTCGGACTCAGATAAACCGAACCTTCGACAAACGACATCGGCAAGGAACATGGTACCAAGCGAGTGTTCGAACCGTGTATGATTGGCACCCGGATACACCAGGTAGGAAAAACCAAGCTGTTTGATGTAGCGGAGGCGCTGGAGTGCCGGGGAATCGAGCAGGGCAAGAGCAAACTCCTCTACTTCCACATAGCCATGGACCGGGTCCTTGATTATTTTCAAGTTCACTAAAGAATCTTCATATACATCGCATAAAAGTATTGAGTAATGATTACTTTCCTTTCGGGCGGGACTGGCACCCCGAAACTGCTGCGGGGGATGCAGAAAGTGATGGACCGGCATGAGATATCGGTCATCGTCAATACGGCTGAAGACATCTGGATCTCAGGAAACCACATCTCACCGGATGTTGATACCGTCATGTACCTGTTTGCCGGCATCCTCAATACGGATACGTGGTGGGGAGTCAGGAACGATACGTTCACCACCCACGAAGAGATCACCCGGCTGGGAATCGATGAGTTCATCGCGATCGGGGATATGGACCGGGCTGTGCATATTGCCCGGGGCGATATGATGCGAAACGGGATGCGCCTGACCAATGCCACAAAAATTCTCTGCGATCGTTTCGGCGTCCGGGAAAATGTGCTTCCCATGACTGATACTGAGGTGACAACACAGATAGAGACCGAGCTCGGTCTCATTCACTTCCAGGAGTACTGGATCAGGGCAAAGGGAAAGATCGATATCCAGAAGGTCACACGGAGTTTTAATGAGCCTCCGGTTGCAACCGAAGAAGGTCTGGCTGCGATTGAAGCGAGCGATGCTGTTGTGATCGGCCCTTCAAACCCTATCACCAGCATCCTGCCGATACTCTCCTGTGATGGAATAAAAAACGCACTTAAGGATAAATTCGTTATAGCGGTGAGTCCGTTTATTGGAAATGAACCGATCAGCGGTCCGGCGGGTGCTCTCATGAAGGCTTCGGGATTCGAACCCAGCTCTATTGGCACGATCAACTGTTATGACGGTTTGATCGATCTCTTCGTGCAGGACATCCGCGATCCTGTTGAAGTGAGCGATTCGGTCAGGTTTGACACCCTGATGACCGATGAGGACAAGAGCGTAGCACTGGCACGTGAGATAAAGGGTTTAGTAAAAAAGCATTGATGGGCACATTCTGCTGCCAAACGATCATACTTCTTTATTATTCACTCCAGTCCTGAAGGTGCTGCACTAAGGAGTGGCAAACCTATTTAACGCTGGGGAATAACGGTTATCGTGAGAGGCATGAAACGAATATTGAATTGTAAGACGGGCATATTCATTGTAATTATTTTTGTATTCTTATCCGGGTGTTTATCAGGTCCGGATTCGCAAAAAAGTACCATCAATCTTACATCATCTCCTTCCGGCTCAGAGGTCTATATCGACAACCAGTACAAGGGGACCACTCCAGTGACCATTCCTGATGTCGTGGTGGGATCTCACACGCTTGAATACCGTCATTCAGGATACCAGAGCTGGTCAAATACCGTCACCGTCTCTCCGGGTTTATCAAATTATTATGCAGCATTAGCCCCTCTGTCAGCCACTCAGATATCCCAGCAGAACGGTCAGACAATAGCGCCGACACAAACCCCGGCACAAACGACATTAACGATCCAGGCCGGGAAAAAGACGATGATCATAGGAGACTCGAATCAATTTTCCGGAACTGCATCCGGAACAAACGTTGTATTATTGACACTATACGGACCGGGAAAATATAAAAACGGGGTGTCCCTGGTTCAACAGAACGTCAATGAACTCGGAAATTGGAATTATATCTGGAATCCGGGCTCTGCTGTTGAGTCTGGTTCATTTACCATGATCGTATCTGACCCATGGAAAACCACATCAGAGAGGACAGAATTTACCGTGATTGGAGGAGGAGTGGTCTCCATTTCACCAAGTACTGCTTCGGCTCTGGCAGGAACAACGGTAACTTTCTCCGGTCAATGCACTACAGGCGCCCAGAATGTGTTACTGGTATTATACGGACCTGGGCAATATACCAGCGGAACTGAACTGGGCCCCTTCTCTGTATCGGCAGATAAAACATGGAGTTTCAAGTATTCTCTTGATTCTACTATGCCTACGGGATATTATACTATGTATGTGTATGATGTTCCAAGAACCAGCTCGGGTAACACCCAATTCACGATTGGTTATTCATAATCGTACTTTTTTTAACAACATACTACATTCCCACATTTTTCCCGATACTCTATGATTTGGCAGATGCCCAATTACCAGAATATGGTAATCAGAATCCCAATACCGGGGTTGTGAAATTGGCCAAATCAAATTTTTCTCTTAAAAAAGGGCGGGAGATGCACAATTCGACCGTTTGTGTATCCGATACCTATTTGAAGGATTTTATACTAATATTCGTTCGGAGAAGTCGCATGAGTATTACAAAAAAATTTCTTAATTTGTTCAAGTCAGGAAAGGACGAGGAGGAGGAGCAGGCGCGTCGCCTCGCACAAAAGGAGCGCTACGATAATTTCCTTAAGGCCCTTACCGAGGGAGACCTTGAAACACGGTGGAATGCCGTACGATCCGTCGGGGATCTCGGCGAGCCATTCATCGAGCCGCTCATCCGCGGGTTAAAAGACGAGTACTGGATCATCAGGCGCGGATCGGCAGATACCCTTGGCAAGATTGGGGTTCCGGCAGTAGCACCCCTGATCGGTGCGCTGGATGAGTCGTCTGACGATGTACGCCAGGAAACCATCAGGGCACTCCAGCTTGTCGGAGAACCATCGGTCGGTCCTCTGGTCCAGGCAGTAAAGCACGCCCACCCGCTCATCCGTCGCGGGGCAGTGCAGGCACTGGGTATCATGGGTGAAACCCGGGCTGTCGGCCATCTTATCGAAGCGTTAAAAGACGCCGATCCTTATGTCCGGCACGAGAGTGCAGTTGCACTCGGCCGTATCGGGGATCCCCGTGCTGTCGCACCGTTGATCGAGAGTCTCAACGATGCACGGGAACATGTCCGCATGGCAGCGATGGCGACACTCTGCTCACTCGGCGAGCCTGCCATTGAACCACTCATACGAGCACTCATTGATCCAAATGATGATGTCCAGCGCCGGGCTTCACTCGCCCTTGTGACCATTGGGGAACCCTCCGTTGAACCGTTGATTAAAGCGCTCGGTGACCAGAACCCCGGTATACGCAAAGGTGCAGTGGATGTACTCGGCCAGATCGGCAATACCCGGGCGATCTCCCCCATTATCCAAGCACTCGATGATCCGGACCGGTCGGTTCGCATTGATGTCGTCAAGTCGCTGGCAGCACTTGGCGTTCCCGCAATTGCACCACTCATGCAGGTCTTCCGCGAAGGAGATGTCAGGATGAGGACCGGTGCTATGGAAGCACTCTGGATGCTCGGCCAGCCGGCAACAACTCCCCTTATCATGGTCTTAAAAGACGACCAGAGCGATGTCAGAAGGCGTGCAGTACTCCTTCTCGGCGAGATCGGCGACCAGAAAGCTGTCGATCACATCACCGGCCTCCTTTCCGATGATAACGTATCCGTGCGCCGTGAAGCCTTCGAAGCGCTCGAGATGATCAAGAAAAGAACTGCCCAATAAATACAAAAGCAGTCCATCTTTTTTACTATGAAAAAGGCCCCGTCATTTTCTTGTGCCTGTATTCCTGCGGCCACCGGAATTAAATGGTTGGTGCAACCGGGTACCAGTTTTTAAAATATGCCAACTGCGATGGCTTGATATGATAAGCCCGACAGAGCATGCAGGTAGGAAAGGGAGTTGAGAGACCTTGCGGTTTGTGGTGACAAAACGGAACCGTGATGCAGTATTGGCAGGGGCAAAAGGCCGTTTGGGTGAGGATGTACCGAACGATTCCTACCGGGAGCGGTTGATCAAATATGTTCCTGTAGAGACCATCGCCCTGTTTATCGTTCTCTACGGAATCACGTATTACCTGTACGGCACCGAGTCCTGGTATCCCATCGTGGCACGCTGGATCCTGATCCTTGGATTTCTGTGTACGGTGCTGTACCTCTGGAAAGTGGAGAATATCACCGATGGGGTACAGCTGGGAATATCTGCAATCGGTTTCCTCATATGGGTGAGCGCACTTGGGGTGATCACGGTTACGGACCTGCCATTTTATAATGCCATTGTTGCCGGGCTGCTCCTGTTCGCCTATATCTTTCTGGCGCCCTTGATTGACGGTGTGCCTGAGGTCTGGTAACGATGCTGTTATAAAAAAGTGGAAAAACCATGCAATGAGAGAGGTGATGAGATATGGATCCATTCATGCAAGAAGCCATTGAAGAAGCAAGAAAAGGGCGCAGTGAGGGGGGCATTCCCATCGGGTCAGTGCTTGTCCGGAACAACGTCATCCTTGGCAGGGGGCACAACCGCCGGGTGCAGGAAGGAGACCCGGTCATCCACGCGGAGATTGATTGTCTGCGCAATGCCGGGCGGATCGGAACATACCGGGACGCAGTGCTCTATTCTACGCTCATGCCCTGCTATCTCTGCGCAGGTGCAGCAGTCCAGTTCGGGATCAAAAAGGTCATTGCAGGTGAATCCCGGAATTTTACCGGGGCTCGGGCATTTATGGAAGAGCATAGCATCGAAGTAATCGATCTGGATCTTGAAGAGTGTGTTACCATGATGCAGGAATTTATTGCACAGAACCCCCGGCTCTGGAATGAGGATATCGGGGAACTCTAAATCCTTTTTTATCACAAAGCGAGCTGATGCAAAAGGTCACGACTTTTGATAAAAAATGCGATTTTCAATCGGGCATGCATTGTTTCAAAAGATGTATGAAAAGAAAAAAAGGTTCTTCGCTGTATCATGTGAGTGAAATTTTGAATAAAATTTGTTGGGGATGTTTCCCCGCCTCAGGGCCTCTCCGAGGCACGGCGGGGTAAGGTGGTTTTAATATTTTCGTCACCAAGACTGCCACGGGGGCGTCCCTTCGGGGGCGGCGGGGTTCATCGTATTTTGAGGAATCGTAGCAACAGTCACCATCTTTGTAATCTACCAAGTTCATTAGTTACCCATTTAAAACGGTGATGAACAAAATAAAAAAGGGGTTATTTCAGTTCCCCTAACTCTTTCCAGTAATCGTACTCGTTTGTCCAGGTATCCTTGTTGAACGATACGAGCCGCTTGAAATATTCCTTACGCTCTTGCAGGTTCTTCTCCTGGGCCGGGTCTGTCCATTTTGTCTTGATCGCATCAGTGAGTTTCCGTCCGAGCTCCTTTGCCTGCTTCTCGGCGCCAACGATCGCATTCGGGTCCCTGCCAACAAGGACGCCGACTTTACCAACCGTGGTCATACCGAAGTTACTGAGCGTAAAGTTCATGTAATCAGCGACTTCGTCCACGTGGGATCCTCCCGCGGTGCAGACAGCACATCCATATTTTCCATAAAAGGACTGGCAGTGGATCACATCTGCCATCCGGTCGAGCATCGTCTTAAGTTGGGCACTGACCTGGTTGATGTAATTCGGTGAACCGAGTACGATACCATCAGCGTTGGACATCTTAGCAAGCAGCGCCGGGAAGTCATCGTCATGGATGCATTCACCTGTTGCATAGCAGGCACAACATGCGGTACAGTACTTTATCTCAAGTCCGCATATGTCCACAAACGTAACATCCGCCCCGGTCTGCCGTGCTCCTTCAAGAACTGCCATGACCAGCCGGCGGGTCTGGCTTTTCTCCCCTTTCGGGCTGCTGTTGATGCCGATTATCTTCATGATTCCTCTCCATGTAAGGATCATTGCTTATCGATAAAAAAGTATGCGATGACCAAAAATTTCCTGTTTCAGCGGTTGAACCGGTATACGTGAGGGAATATGCTCTTTACCCATAATTGCACACCATTTACCGAGTGATTCTTCCATGATCATCCGCGACATTACAAATTCCCCCCATGAGCGTGTCCTTGATCGCTCTCTGCTCTGCGAATTGCTGCATCCCGATAAGGTAACCGGGGCACAGGAACTGGGCTGCAGTATTGCCCATGCGATCATCCCCCCGGGGGAGTCTACGCTCCCCCACCTGCTGAAAAAATCAACGGAACTCTACTATATTCTTCAAGGATTGGGAGAGATGCACATCGATAATGAATCCGTACAAGTTTCACCGGGTCAGATCATCCTGATCCCTCCAAAAGCCCGTCAGTGGATACGGAATACCGGCAAGGATAATCTTGTCTTCCTCTGTATCGTTTCACCAAAGTGGCAGGCAGAAGATGAGATACTCTGCTGACATGACCGATCCCTGACAGGGTAACGGTAAGAGACAGGGATAACCATTGAAAGATTTTACAAACGAAACGTTCTATTATACAGTATGAGCGGATTTGAAAAGGATAACCAATACCGGATCTCCAAAGGGAGGCTGGAAACGATGGTGGACACAATCTTTGCGTTCGCCATGACCCTGCTCGTGCTCGGGTTGGTTATGCCACAGTTTTCCGAGGCCCAGGCTGCTTCTGAGCTCCCTCCCTATCTTGAAAAACTATTACCGCAGTTTATCCTTTTTATCGTTGCATTCCTGGTCCTTGCCTTCTTTTGGATCGAACACCACCGCCAGTTCCATTATCTCCGGATTGTTAATCCAGCCATCCTCCGGTTCAATGTCGCCATCCTCATCTTCATCGTCCTGATCCCGTTTACCACAGATGTATCCGGGATGTATGACGGAATAATGATCGCAGTGGTCCTCTTCCATGTCAATCTCCTGATCGTTGGTGCGCTGTTTCTTGGCCAGTGGGGGTATATCTGCCGGCGCAACCATCTCTGTGATACTGAATTTGACATCGCCAAGGAGAGATACCGGTTCTGGATCCTTGTAACAGTTCCGTCCGTTGCATTCCTCGGTATTGTTGTGGCATTTTTTTCACCTTCGTTCTCACTACTTGTCTATCTGCTTATCCCTGTCATTATTACACTTTGGGGAAAATCCCCCGGACATAAAGAACAAAAAAGTAGGTAAATAATTAGAGATAAAAAAAAGGTTGGCCAGGATTCGATCTGCCTAATCCCAATAATACTTCACAAAGAGTTTTGATTTCCGGACCTTTGGGGTAAAGAACCGGAGTGCAAGCGGAACGATAATAATTGTAACGATGATGTTGCCAATAAGCCAGACCATAAATGTGCTCCCGATCTGGCTGGATTGAATAACATTTCCGAGCGCGAGAGTGTATGCACCCCAGGCTGCACCCACAATATTGTTGATCAGAACCCCAAAGAGCAGCAGCAGTGTCCAGTCCCGGCGGTTCTCTAAATTGAGATCCACTTCAAAGGTTCGCAGTGCAACGAGCGGGATAAGTACCTGCAGGAGACCGGCGATCGAATAGTAGATTGCAACGCCGCCAGGAATGGCCGGGTTGGTAGTAAGCAGCCCGGCGCCAATAAGGGTGCCGGCATAAGCGGCGATCGCACCATAAGCACCAAACCAGAGCGTAAAGAGGATCATAAACGCTACGGCAAAATAGAGTGTGGATACCCCGCCAACGCTTCCGGGCAGGGCAAATACACAGAGCCAGGCGATGAGGGAATTGACCACTATAAGGACCAGGGTAAGGATAACAAAGGAATATGTTGGTTCACGAACGTTTTTCATACATTCTCCTGTATTCCATATTGCGTACACATATAAATAGTATTTATTGTCCTGCGAACAGGGGAGAATCGTGATCGCGGTGTTTAATTTTCCTATATGCTTTTTACCCTTCACAATTTTTATGACCGGACCACCGTATCTATACATACAGGAGTGTTGGCGGATTTATGATCAATTCACAGGATTCTACGCTCGATTCCGCATCTGTACAGGAAAATATCCTTATTGAGAGTGCCGCTGTGGCTCTGGACGAACGCAGGGACGCCGGGCTTGACGGGCTCGTTGGCGGGCTTGACTCGGTGGTGATCGCAACCGAGACCGACCATCTCGTGCCTGCGGTCTATGAGCTGCTCCGGTATACCGGACTTGCATGCACAGAAGCCTTCTTCGATGTCGATTCACAAAGCTACGTGCTTTCCGTTCCCGGCTCGGCATCGCTGATCGTCCGGTCGCGGGGCAGTGCTCAGAACCCGTTTGCTGTCACGAATAAAGGGCAACTGACAGGACCCTTTCCCAACACCCGGCTCGAGAGTTTCATCTTTTCCACACCGGATATCAGCGAATATGTGGCCATCCAGAAAGCGCGTGGGATACAGTTCCTGACTCCCGAACCAATTGTATCCAATTACTTCTCCTTTATCCAGACCGTCCCTTCACCCTACACCGGAAATTCCGTAAGCTTGATAGAATGGCAAGACGAGATGCGGACCTATGCCCCAACGGGTGCGACCACCATCTCTCCAGATATTATGAAGCCTGAATACAAACACCTGAAAAATATTTCAAAGCTCGATCATGCTGCAACACGGGTCAGGGCGCAGGACAGGTCTGCCGCTATCTTAGAGTTCCTCTCCTTAACCAACTATCACTACGATTTCGGTGTGCACGTCAAATCTCAAAACTCGATCACGAGTGTTGCCCGGCGCGAGAAGGATGATTTTGCCATGGTCTTCACCTCCGGAATCACTCCCTATACCAGTGATGAAACATCCGGGCCTACCGAGAAGTTCATCCGGAATTACGGGACCCGGGTGCACCACATGGCATTCCAGACCGAAAAGATCGAAGAGACGGTTGCCCTGCTCAAAAAAGAGGGCATGGAGTTCCTGCTTGAACTCGTGGGTTCAGAAACGGAAGGACTTAAACAGATCTTCTCCGAACCCTCGCAACACACGCAGATCGTGAACGAATATATTCACCGCTACGGGAATTTTGACGGGTTTTTTTCCCGGAGCAATGTAGAAAAACTGACTGAAGCAACCGCAAAGCAGTGACCCGCCGCCATGAATTATTTTTCTATCCCTGATGAAATTCAATTAAGGAAAATCCGTCCAGTTCGGTATCTGCCATGATAGTCATAGGAATTGATCCCGGCGTTGCCCGGCTCGGGTATGGCGTGATACAGGTGGACAAAGGAGTGGTAACACCGCTCTGCTACGGGTGCATCCAGACACGGGCGGGCAAGCGACAGGCAGAGCGGTTGTTCGCGATATATACGGAGATTACGGCACTCTTTGCAAAGTATCCACCGGATTTTCTGGCGATAGAAAAACTATTTTTCACAAAAAATGTCACATCCGCCATGAGCGTGAGCGAGGTAAGGGGGGTGATACTCCTTGCCGCAGAGCAGCACCATATTCCGGTTGAAGAGTATACGCCAAACCAGATTAAACAGGCAATTACCGGATCCGGGCGGGCGGACAAGGTGCAGATGCAGGAGATGATCAAGCGCCTGCTTCATCTCGATGAGATTCCCAAACCGGATGATGCTGCCGATGGTCTTTCGATTGCCTTATGTCATATCCACATCATGAGATAGTACAATGATCGCGCATCTGTACGGTGAACCGGTCCAGACGGGAGACCGGTGGGTGGTACTGGACGTCAACGGCATCGGGTACCGCGTCTTTGTTCCCCAGCCCTCGGTACAGGAGATTTCTGGGCGCAAGGGAAAGATAAAACTCTTCACCCACATGGCGGTGCGGGAGGATGCCATCACCCTGTACGGGTTCCTCCACGGCAGCGAGCGGGAAATATTTTCCATCCTCATCGGGGTCTCGGGGATCGGTCCCCAGACGGCACTCAATATCCTCTCCCAGATCACAATCGAGGATCTTGTCATGGCCATCCTCTCCGAGGATGAAAAGAGCCTGACACGAATTTCCGGGATCGGGAGTAAGGGCGCAAAGCGGCTCATCCTTGAACTCCGGGACAAGATCAAAAAAGTACGCGATTCCATGCCACCGGCAGGTGCCGGTAAAGCAGATCACCTGATCCATGATGCCGCCAGTGCACTCATCTCGCTCGGGTTTGCCGAGAAAGACTCGTACGATGCGGTCAGGATCTCTGCCGCAGGATTGAAAGAACCGTCCATCCAGACCTTAATCAAAGCGGCGCTGGTAACCCTCAAAGAGCATTGACAACCATGAGCGAGCGGATTATTTCTCCCGAACCCCTGGCGGATGATGGCGAGGAGCTCACGCTGCGGCCGGCCTCGCTCGATACGTTCATCGGACAGGATCAGGTAAAAGAGACATTGAAGATCGCCATCCAGGCAGCGAAGATCCGAAGCGAACCGCTCGACCATATCCTGTTCTCAGGACCCCCGGGACTCGGCAAGACCACCCTCGCATATATTATTGCCAACGAGATGGGAGCGACCATCAGGACGACGACGGGCCCGGTGCTCGAAAAACCCGGGGATGTCGCGGCACTGGCCACTGCACTGAAAGAAGGGGATGTACTCTTCATCGATGAGATTCATCGCATGAACCCGGTGGTTGAAGAGATTCTTTACCCGGCGATGGAAGATTTCTTCATCGATGTGATGATCGGTGAAGGCCCGAGCGCCCGTTCGATTAAACTCGAACTCGAACACTTCACTCTTATTGGGGCAACCACCCGGCAGGGCCTGCTGAGTTCGCCGTTCCGGGACCGGTTCGGCATCATCATCCGCTTAAACCTCTATTCCCCCGCAGAACTTGTCGAGATCATTACACGGAGCGCCGGTATCTTAAAAATTCCCATCACTCCTGACGGTTCTGAAGCCATTGCCCAGCGGAGCAGGGGGACTCCACGGATCGGCAATCGTCTCTTACGCAGGGTGCGGGACTTTGCAGTGGTAAAGGGAGATGGCACTATCACCGCAGAGATCGCAAGAGACGCCCTTTCCCTTATGCAGATCGATGAGCTCGGGCTGGATGAACTCGACCGGCGCATTCTCTCGGTCATTGCTGAGGATTTCGGGGGCGGTCCGGTCGGGGCAAAGACCATTGCCATATCGGTAGGAGAGGAGACACAGACGATCGAAGAAGTGTACGAACCGTACCTCATCCAGATCGGTTTTCTCAAGCGAACGCCGCAGGGCAGGCAGACAACTCCCGCAGCGCAACGACACCTGAAAAATCCCCAGAAGACGTTATTCTGAAGAAGAATCTACCGGAAAATCCTGGGCTGCACAAGGGAGGATTCGTTGCAATTTTTGCATTACTTCCATTTTTTTAGAAGTCAACGCCAGATTCATCATCTTTTCCTGTGTAAAGAATCCTGATCAACTATGTCATACAGGAAACACACCCTGATCGTACTTACCACGCTCATGCTCATTCTCGCCGCTGTCATTGCCAGCGGATGCATGAGCACAACGGTAACAACACCAGCATCGGCAGGGGATATCAAAAAATTCAGTTCAGCGGATGAGATCCGCAATTACATCAAGAACAATACGCAGCTCGCAGAGGGGGCTGGTTACACCACAGATGGGGCGTGGTCAACGGATCGCATGGTTGCTGTCCCGGCCGTGGCAATGGCCGAGTCATCGGCAAAGGGAGCCACCCAATCCGCTGCACTCCCGTCAGCCGTGGGTGCCGGATCGACGGGCTACTCAGAGACCAATGTGCAGGTTGCCGGTGTCGATGAACCGGACTTTGTCAAGAACGATGCCCGGTACATCTACGTGATCTCGGGCAGCACGCTTACAATCGTGGATGTGTACCCGGCATCATCAGCTTCAATCCTTTCAAAGACCGAACTGGAAGATACACCCAAGGAGATCTTCATCAACGGTGACCGGCTCATACTTTTAAAAACCGGCACGTCAGAACTTTCTGTAAGTGAAACGCCGCAGGGAACAGCTGTTGCTTCTAAGGTCGCGATGATGCCGCGGTACCCGTATTACCGTACTGCACCGGTCACCCATGCGGTCTTCTACGATATCAGTGACCGGGCCCACCCAAAGCTGCTCAAAGATTATACTATTGACGGCGATTACGTGGACGCACGGATGATTGGAAGCACGGTATACCTGCTCTCCCGCGAATCGGTGTACCCGTACAATGACCGGATCATCGTCCCTGCAGTACGGGAGAATTCGAAATTAGTCATTACACCGGATGTCTACTACTTCGATAACCCCGAACGCCAGTATGACTTTACCACCGTCACTTCGTTTGATGCCGGCAACGGGGCAACGAAAGATGCAAAGACGTACCTCGTCGGCAGCGGCAACATCGTCTACGTTTCACCCGATGCAATGTACGTGAGCTACCAGAAGTACCACAACGTCTACCGCACGATGCGGGGCGGGGCGGAACCTGCCATTGGCATGGCGCAGGGTTCGGGGGTATCGTCTGGCAGTGCAGCGCCGGTATCAGTGTCCTCAATTGTCCAGGATTTCAATACCATGAACGAGGCGGACAAACAGGCAGCCATCGCAGAGTTAAAGAGCGGTGAGCAGGAAGCGATCCGCAAGAAAGAGATCGACCAGACAACAACGGTAATCCACAAGATCGGGATCAACAATGGTGCGATCAACTACCTGGCAAAAGGTGAAGTGCCGGGGTATCTCAAGAACCAGTTCGCCATGGACGAGTATAACGGCAACCTCCGGGTTGCAACCACGTCCAGTGTCTATACGACAAAGGGACAGTACGAGTACAACAACGTGTTTGTGCTGGACAGTGCGATGAAAATGATCGGGTCACTCACGCACATCGCCGAGCAGGAGAAGATCTACTCAACCCGGTTTATCGGCGACCGGCTCTACATGGTCACATTCAAACGCGTAGACCCGTTCTTTGTGATCGATCTCTCGACACCAACAAGCCCAAAGATACTTGGCAAGCTCAAGATCCCCGGTTACTCGGATTACCTCCACCCGTACGATAAGAACCTCATCATCGGGATTGGAAAGGAGACCGCAGCCAATGACTGGGGCGGTGTCTCCACCCAGGGTCTGAAACTGGCTCTCTTCGATGTCTCGGATGTCGATCACCCCCGACAGGTAGGGAAAGTCGAGATCGGCGATGCCGGTTCGGACTCCGCAGCCCTGTCAGATCACAAAGCGTTCCTCTTTGACAAGGCAAAGAACCTGCTCGTGATCCCGGCCCGGGTCGTTAAGCAAAATGCAGTGCAGGATCAGAAGCTCAGCGGCGATCAGCCACAAGTCTGGTACGGTGCATACGTCTTTGGAGTAAATCCTGATACCGGGTTTGTCCTCAGGGGCACGGTCGAGCACGGTACGGGAGGCAGCGGATATTATTACTATGGCAGCTCGCGAAATGAAGTGAAACGCTCGCTCTATATCGGGGACACACTTTACACACTCTCGTCAGCGAAGATCCTTGCAAACCCGTTAAGCCAGATCAATACAACCGTTGCGACGATTAAGCTGGACGGGAAGGATGATGTCCTCTATCCGGTTATGAAATAATTAAAAACCAAAAAAAAAAATTTATTTTTTTATGCCGGCTGGGCATTCATGTTCGCCGGAATCAAGCGCCGCAGAATCAGTTCAGGAACCTGTTGTGAGGTCTTGACCGTCATATCGAAATTCGCATTGTTTCCGGTTGATCCAAGATATGTAAGGGTAATCTGGAAATCCGTATCGAGAGCAGGCAAACCCATAACCGTGATTTTCGCATGCTTGGGATTGATGACCCGCGGATTGCCCACGACCAGTTTTTCCCTGGTTCCGTCGACATCGGCAATCAGTTCGTTGTTAAATGAAGTAACGAGGATGCGACTGCTGCCAATATTGATGGGCTGACCATCCGGCAGGGTGACACGATAGGTTGTGACATAGGGAAAAGAAGTCCCGGTCTGTGATTCGACTACCGCTACGGTCAACGTGACAACGGCAAGGACACATACGACTGCGATTAAAGCCAGGATCCCCACCAGGACCTTTGTTCCGGTGCTCCATCCCTTCGTGCTGTTTTGTTCAGCGTGTGCAGGAATATTCGACATGATTGTCTCCTAGTGTACAGGAGAGAGAGAACTATTTACGGGTTTTGGATTATGAGCGGGCTTAATAATCGCACCAGTTCTTTTTTAAATCCGGTATTTCCCATAAAGTCCATAATATCCTGCACCCCATAGTTATAGGATTTTAAATGCGCATACCCATAAAGTCAGTCACACCGGAAACCGGGCACGCGGAAGTCTGCGGCTTTGTCCATGAGGTCAGGGATCTCGGCGGCCTTTCCTTCTTTTTGATCCGCGACCGTACCGGCATACTCCAGGTGACCATCCCCAAGAAGAAAGTCAGTGAAGCGGTCCTTGCCGCGGCAAAAGCCGTCTCCCGCGAATCCGTAGTGCGGGTCAGCGGACCGGTCAAGGCCGTTGACAAAGCACCCGGCGGGCGTGAACTCGTGCCGGAGACATTCGAGATCATCAGCCTTGCCGAAACCCCGCTGCCGCTCGATGTGTCGGAGAAAGTATCCGTAGAACTCGACACCCGGCTCGATGGCCGGTTCCTCGATGTGCGGAGACCCCGCGTTGCCGCAGTCTTTGCGATCCGCAGCGCTGCGATGCACGCACTCAATAATTATTTCCACCACGAAGGATTCATCTCGATCACCACCCCCAAGATCGTAGCCGCCGCAACCGAAGGCGGGACAGAACTTTTCCCGATCGCATACTTCGATAAGGAAGCCTACCTCAACCAGAGCCCACAGCTCTTCAAGCAGATGATGATGGCAGCGGGCTGCGAGAAAGTGTACGAGATCGGACCGATCTTCCGTGCCGAGGAGCACAATACCACCAAGCACCTCAACGAGGCAACGAGTATCGATATCGAAGTCTCGTACGCCGATCACATCGAAGTGATGCGTATTTTGGAAGATGTTCTGATAAAAACCTACGAGTACGTGGACAAGACCTGCTCCGACCATCTCGCGAATATGGATATCACCGACTTTACGGTGCCCAAGGGCCCGTTCCCCCGGCTTCCCTACAGCGAAGCAATCGAGATCGCTGCAAAGAAGATCGAGGATCCGATCAAGTATGGTGACGACATCGGCAGCGCTGCCGAGCGGGCGATCGGCGCCGAGATGGGAGGCCACTACTTTATCGTGGACTGGCCCACCGAGATCCGGCCCTACTACGCGATGCCCTACGAGAACGATCCTACGATCTGCAAGGCGTTCGATCTCATGCACCCGAGGATGGAACTCTCCAGCGGTGCCCAGCGGGTCCATAACCACGACCAGCTCGTGCAGCAGATTGCAAAGAAGGGGCTCAACCCCGAGAGCTTCGACTTCTACTTAAAGCCGTTCCGGTACGGCATGCCCCCCCACGCAGGCTGGGGACTGGGCGCAGACCGGCTTATCATGACGATGCTGGGATTATCAAACGTCCGCGAGGCGGTCCTCTTCCCCCGCGATATGCACCGGCTCGTGCCGTAATACCCTGACCAATTACTATTTTTGCATCCGGATCAAAAGGGAGTACCAAAAAGGAGATGTGGACCGGTTATGGCAAAGGAATATTTCATCAATAAAGTGCTGGCGACAACCGTGGTGGGCAGTTACCCGGTAGTCAAAGGCGGGGGTTTAAAGAGCCTCTTTGATCCGCTCCACTCAGCAGTCGAGACTGCGGTTGCCGACCAGATCAAAGCCGGTATCGATATCATATCAGACGGCCAGGTGCGGGGCGATATGATCGGTGCGTTCACCGCAAAACTACCTGGCATCCGGGAGCAGCAGGTAATCGGCAAGGTGCAGCCGGCCGATGGGCCAATAACCGTGGCAGATTCGAAATATGCCCTGACCAAATCCCCGAAAGTAAAAGGCATCATCACCGGACCATCCTCGCTCGCCCACGGCCTGCACATCAGCACACCGATGTACCGGAACAAGGAGGAACTCGCCCTCGATCTTGCCGCAGCCCTCATTGTCGAAGCCCGCAATCTGGAAGCAGCAGGTGTCACCCTGCTCCAGATCGATGAACCAATCTTTTCGACCGGCATCGCAGACTTAAACGTGGGAAAACAGGCGGTAGAAGCAATCACGGCCGCAGTCCATATACCGACCTGCATGCATGTCTGCGGGGGCCTGGGCAATGTAATCGATGAGATCCTGAAATTCAACGTGAACGTGTTCGACTTCGAATTTGCCAACAATACGGCCAACATCGACCTCCTCTCCCGGCGGGACCTTGGCGGGCGGATGATCGGATTCGGCTGCGTGGACTCATCGATCGATCAGGTTGAGACCGTCCCCGAGATCCGGAAGCGGATCGAAAAAGGTGTGGAGATTTTCGGGCCTAAGACAATGCTCATCGATCCCGACTGCGGGATGAGGATGCGGAGCCGCGAGTCGGCCTACTGGAAACTCAAGAACATGTGCGAAGCCGCAAAAGAAGTAAGGATCGCGCTCTGAAACGCATTATAAAAAAATTCTACTGGGATCCATTTCTCATCAGCTTTTTTTTAAAAATCATATCAATAGCTTCATCGTTTATCGCACTACCAAATATTTCACGAGAAGTTATGGTAAAGATATGCAGCAGCTGCGGAACCAGGACGGCAGATGACCAGGCCCGTTTCTGTAACAAGTGTGGTTGCCCGTTCCCGCAACCCCCGCCGGAAATATCCACAGTACCACAACAGAGACAGCCTCCGGTATCAGCAGTATCCCGGAACACCCCCGGGAGTATGCCCCGCCAGGCACGAACCACCGGAAAAAGATCGGGCAATAAAAAAACCGGCAGGACCGGGCCGCTGCCATTTAAGACACTCGTTACGGGAAAATATCTCCGGCTCATCTACCTTGCCGGGGCGATCGTGATTATCCTGGTTTCCCTGCTGGGAATCAATGCAGGTTTTTCAAAAACCGGGTCCGGGGCTGCCACTATATCGTTTACCAACACCACGGCCCTCGTGGAAAATCCCTCCACCTCACCCCTTTTCTGGATCGGTCTTCTCATCTTCGGGAACCTGGTGTGGAGGATCTTCTGCGAACTGGCTGCCATGGTTTTCCGGATATATGATACCATCCGCTGCGCGGAAGAGGCCGGCCCTGACGATGCACCGGAATACCACAAAGAAGAAGCTTCGGGGTATGGTGCAGAGGAGGGCGGGGAGTATGTCGAATGCCCGCACTGTTCTAAGATTGTCCCTGCTGACCAGGTACGGGAATGCGAGGTCTGCGGAGTGCAGGGATGCAGCAGCTGTATCCGGCTCATGGGGCTGCTTAAGAAAAAGATGACGTGCAGGGAGTGCTTTGACAATAAGTAATTTTTTTAGTCTACTCAAAACCTGGGCACGTATGCAGTTCCCCACAAAAGACCAACTCGCGTTGTAAGTATTTTAGAAATTTTTTATTTTTTTTATTTTTTCTCGCGTTAGCGAAGAATTATTTTCCAGCCTCGCCTACTAAGCACAACCCGGTTTTCCTGTGGATACACCGGATACGAGGAGTTCTCAATGAACAATAAACTGATAGCAATTCTGGCGATTGTCTTTACTATCTGCCTTCTCGCGGTGGCGGGATGTACAAATACCGCTGGTACCTGTCCGGCACCTGTCACAACAACCCAGCCCCATCCGGCGGTATCGTATAATGCAACACCCGTCAAGTACGCCCAGGTCAACGGGGTTTCGCTTGGGTACCGGGAATTCGGTTCCGGTGAGCCTCTGCTGATGGTTGAAGGATTTGGCGCAACCATCGATACGTGGAACCAGACCTTTATCGGCATCCTTGCCACAAAATACCATGTCTACACCTACGACCACCGGGGGATGGGCTACAGCAGCGACAACAATGCGACCCCCACCATCCCGCTGTATGCAGAGGACGCTGCCGGGCTGATGACGGCACTCGGCTATGACAGTATGCATGTCTATGGGGTTTCGATGGGCTCAACGGTCTCCCAGCAGCTGGTCATCTCGCACCCTGAACGCGTACGGAAACTGGTGCTCGATTCTGTGACCTACAGCATCCGGATTCCTGAGACCAAGAAACTGCTTCACTTGATCGAAGTAGAGGGAATCGATCCCAACCAGACCGCGGGTGTCCACCGGGAGTCACAGGCTAACCTCGCCTGGAACGGTTCGTATGCCAGTCTTTCCGGGATCAACAAGGATGTGATGCTGGTCGTGGGGACAAATGATGTCCTGACACCCGAGGCAGTAACGGTCCAGATGGCCGGGCAGATCAATGGCTCGTGGCTCGTGCGATACAAGGGACTCCCGCATGCCGCGTCCCACTATGCTCCTGTAGATTACGCGAATAATGCACTCGCATTCCTCGGCGGGAATGAGTCGGCGCCGTGGAGTACGTAATTTTTTTTAGAGTGTTGCTCGGAAAAATATCCGCCTTAAATATCTTCAAAACTATTCGCTCTTTTTTTTAGCTGCTTCTTAACAGAGGCATCGTGGAATATTTTTGCCCAGCAAAAAATCCACTACCCCCTCCACCACAAACCCGAAATATCCTGCGTTAAAGATACTAAAACAAGGAACCACCATGTCGGAAAAATCGGCATCTCACATACAGGTCAGGGCTTTCCAGCACACACCTACAGAACCGCTCGGCTTTTTTGAAAAAATTTTCGCGGAACAAAATGTCCCGTTTGAATACGTCCGGCTCTGGGAAGGGGACCCGGTCAGCATGGGTGACGCCACACACCTTGTATTCCTTGGCGGGCCGATGAGCGTGAACGATGAGGCGGAACTCCCGTGGCTCAAAGAGGAAAAGGAATTAATCCGGAGGGCAGTAAAAAAGCGGGTTCCCGTGCTGGGACTGTGCCTTGGCGCCCAGCTGATCGCATCAGCACACGGGGCAACAGTGTACCGGTTCATAAACGAAACCGGCTGGTACCCGGTCCGCACGACACCCGATTCTACCGGGGGTTTTGCATCATTCCCGGATACCTTCCACGTCTTCCAGATGCATGGCGAGACATTCCACCTGCCGGTTGGCGGGAGGCTCCAGTGCAGGGGCGATAATGTACCACACCAGGGTTTCCGGCTTGGGTCGGCACTCGGGCTCCAGTTCCATCTTGAGATGACCGATGTTCTGATCCGGGACTGGATAAAAGGTGAAAGAAAATTCTTAAAAGAGAAGATCGGGCGCGATACGGAACGATACCTTGCGGAAAGCAACCGGCTGTGCCGGCAGGTGGCGATGGAATTTCTGTACGGGAATCAACGGAATACGCAATAAAAAAAAGAATTTTTATACGACTCTCGATGTGGTCGACGCTTCAATACCCTTATCGGTGATGATGAACGGCAACAGCCGCTGGGGAGCAGCGGCATCCTTGATTTTATGCACGGCCAGAGTACGTTCGATCTCAGCCTGGTGAATATCGGTCTTGAATTCGATAACGAGATCTGCCGCCCGCATAATCCTCGTCATCTCCATGGGCGTGTGGATACCGGTATACACGATGAACAGCATATTCGCGCCACGGTTCCTCATCTCTTCGCGGGTTTTTTTCAAAAATTTGAGAGCTTCATCGATACCGTACTTGATGATGATGGTTGAGAGCGAGTCCACCACGATCCTGCCGCCCGCCATCTGGGGGATGTACATCTCGGGATGGAGATCGTTAACATCCGTCATCCCGACTTCGACATCCCCTTCGTTTATCAGGTACGTTCCCTCTTCTCCCCCTTCTGCCCGCCAGAACTGCTTTGCCGAAAGGTCAACACCGGCAACCGGCGTTCCGTAGATCATAATGAGGGTCCCCTCTGGAAAACCACCGTCTAAGAGCAGGTTGAGCCCCACAATACCCGTGGTCCGCTTCCTTATCTTCCCGCTGACGGAAGTGTCATGGTCGCGGCTTTTTACATCCATCGGAGATACACCGGCTAATATTATTTACAGCCTGCTTAAAAGGTTTTTGGAGATCGGACGATTTTGTCGCAGAATCTTCCGCTAAATGGCATTACGAGCCAGATCCACCGAACTTTTCCCGGAGATCCCGGCGCAACAACTTCCAGCCATGAACCCGGGGCAATGAATCCATGACCATGAGTTTACGCGGGATCTTGTACCCGGCAAGATGATCCCGGCAATAGGTTTCGAGCTGGGATTCGGTGAGAGTCATTCCCGGTTTGAACACCACAGCAGCAATCGGGACTTCGCCTTTCCGTTCATCGGGAACACCGAATACCGCAACATCGGCTATTGCCGGGTGCTGGATAATCGTGTTCTCAACTTCTGTTGGATAGATCTTCCAGCCCGACATGATGATCATGTCCTTTTTCCGGTCCGTGATGTACAGGATTCCATCCTCATCGAGATGCCCGATATCCCCGGTAAGGAACCAGCCGTCATCCAGGAATACTTCAGCTGTCGCTTCCGGCATCTGCCAGTAACCGTGTGCAACGGAAGGACCGCGGAGCGCAATCTCGCCGGTTTCCAAAACAGCCATCTCCGTTGCCGGGTTTGCAGCATCGACAATCTTTACTTCCGTGTACCCAACTGCAACACCCACGCTCTGGTAATTCTTTGTCAGGTGCGGGTACCCGGGCAGGGTTGTCGTTCCTGAACCGATTACGATGGTCTCGGAGAGCCCGTACGAATTTGCAACCGGGATGTGATATCGCTGGTCAAACGCTTTCCAGACTACCGGGAGGAGCTGGCCACCTCCCGAGATGATCACCCGGGTCTTACCGAGACGCTGTTCTGTGCCGGGCGGGGCGGTGTTGAGCGAGTGGATAACCGGGGGCATGCCGGCCAGCACAGTGACTTTGTACTGCTCGGCAAGAGAAAGATACCGCTCGAGCTCGAAGCGTTCCATCATTACGTACGTTCCACCGGAGCGGAGCATCGCCAGCCCCCACGAGAGTCCGACGTGACCCATAGGGTAGATCCCGAGATACACATCGTCCGGGCACATCCGCAGGGCTTCACGTTCGGCATCGAGTGCCGTCATCCAGTTGCCATGGGAGAGCATCGCTCCTTTGGGTTTGCCGGTTGTGCCGGCCGTGTACTGGATATGGCAGAGATCGTCCGGAGCACAGTTAGTTGCCCGCATGGATGACGGTGCCGGGGGAAACGATGCCCATGCAACAGATCCCGGGCTGGATCCCGCTGTGCAGATGATATGCTCAAGTGTCCCGGCTTGTGATCGTATCTTGTCGACAACGGCTACCCCCTGCGCATCGGTAATAACCGCTACGGCACCGGCATTATTGAGTGCATGCAGCAGTTCTTCGCCCCGGTATACGATATTGGTCGGGACTGCCACAGCACCGATCCGCCAGATGGCAAAATAACTTATGAGGTACTCGGGCGAGCTGTCAAGGTAGATGCAGACCCGGTCACCTTTTTTCACACCAAGGTTCGCCAGTCCCTGCCCGATGCGGTTCATCTCGTCCCGGAGTTTCCCGTAACTGTACGTCTCATTGCGGGTTGGACAGATGAGTGCGACTTTCGCCTCAGGAACGCTTTTTGCATCGAGCAGGGTAGTGACGTTGGACATGGTAGTGCCGGAAATTTTCTGGTGATAAAAATAAGACGTTGGGGTATTTAGGTGTGCATTATTCTGGGTCCGGCAATGCGGTTCGCGGATAGAGATTCTCTGACAGGGTTGTGCGTTTTTTATTTCCTGATTTTTTTAATAAGAGGGGGATCGATGCGGTGTACAGGGAACCCTGCATGATACCGGAATACAGGGGCAAGCTATTTCTGTAACAACCCCCGAATTATCTGTCCTGACACTTATGGCAGAAAATACCCCCAATCAGCAACCAGCGCAAACACAACCTGCGCAAAATTCTCAAAACCCCCAGAGCACCCGGAGAGATGCTCCCCGGCACCACGACAACCGGCGTCGTAATAATAATTATCGGGGACAGGCCCCCCGGCCTGCAGAAAGACCGGCTGAAAAACCGCTGGAACCAAAAGAGGCCAGTGAAGATGATGAAGAGACAGAGCAGGACCGGAGCGCTGCCCCGTCACGGCAATCCCGGGGTGGCGGCCGGGGAAAGCCACCGAAACGGGTTATCGAGGAATGGGCCAACGATATCTATTGCGAGTAAGGGACTTAGCTTTTGGTCCGGGCTGTGATGCTGCCCGGGGATTCCCGATCTTTTTTTTAGATTTTTTTTCGCGGATATTTTCCAGAGATCATTTCACGGAATTTTTTTTCAATGCGATTTTTTTGCCGGAATTTTGCCGGAAAAATCCGGGGAACAACCGGGAAGAAAAGTTTGGATGTTAATGTGAAATTTCTCCTCATTTCCGGACCCAAAAATATGGGGTAATTATCGCTTTTCCCCCATTAAAAAAATGGAGTTAACTGCGATCGCAAAAATGCCTAATCCAGGCATTTTACGGGCTTTGATTTCTGTATCTCTCCAAAATGGGCTCTGTTTGGGTGTAAACAGACCCCTGTTCGGTCGAAAACTCCTGGAGTATTTGTATGAACAGGGGGTCTTTGAGTACGTCAGACAAGGTGAGGATCCGGGCACTTTCCCAGTTTTGGGAGATGATCTATTCTGAGCCCTATTCGGGCTCCGTTTGTCAAAATGATAAAGGTCAAATCCGGTTCCAGTGGAAGTGCGTCAACACCTGTGGAAAATAGTCTTTTAATCCGTTATTTTTCGAAAATACGCGTTTTAATCCAAATAAAACATGTCGAAATAGCGGGCTCCGGTTGGCCGCGTTTTTTGGCACATATTTCACATGGTTTTATTAGAGTTATGCTGCCGGATGCCCTGCTATTGCCCGCTAGTGAGAACACGTCGGAGAACTGGGGGATTTATGAGAGTTTATCCGGTTTTTGAGTTGTTGGGAATAATTCCGGTATGAGGGAATGGACGTGTACGGAATTTTCCAAAAAAAATTTCCCGGTTTTTCTCACACACCCGAAATTTTTTTGCCGGATATTTTGTCAGCCGCCAAAAACATTTGAAATTATTTTGAGAACTCGCAAACGCAAAAAATTTCGCGACCTTTTTTAGAAATTTTTAAACGGGCTCCTGCTTTTTGTAAAGGAACGGAATTTATCGTTAGGTTGATCAAAAAGGAATTGGCGAAAAAAGATTACGACTGCTTGACCCGATAATTCGTAATAATCAATTCGTTGATATTCCCGCGACCAGCGCCGTTGCTATTGATCATCCGCTTTGCAGGAACCCGCTCAATGAAGTAATCTGAATAGAGATCATCAAAGAATGAATCATTGGGATTCTTGTTCTTCGGATCGGAATTACTCAGCATAATTTTTGCGCCCTTGTCGTCAAGTTCCTTGAAAAATGTAACAAGACATTCCTGGTCCTTATCGGAAAATCCATTCTTTGAATAGGAAGTAAATGAGGAAGTCTTGTTCAGCGGACGGTAAGGTGGATCAAAATACACGAACGTGTGATTGTCAACAAATTTCCGGCATTGGGTAAAATCACCCGGAATAATTTTTGTTTTTTTCAGCAACGCTGCTACAGATTTCAGATTATCTTCGTTCAGAATATCCGGATTCTTGTATCGCCCGAAAGGAACATTGAATCCTCCTTTTTTATTTACCCGGAACAAGCCATTGTAACAGGTGTGGTTAAGAAAAATGATCTGGGCTGCACGTTCAATCCATTCAGGGGTGTTCTTCCTGAAATCGATTTCAGGTAACTTCTCATTGAAGGCATCCCGGACTTCGTAATAAAAAATTTCTTTATTCTTTTCACTTTTGGAAAAAAAATCTGATTCGAGCGTTTCCAGTTCAGAGATTAATTTTTTTACCGAACGCTGGACAACGCGATACGTCAGAACCAGTTCTTCATTAACATCGCAGATATAGCACTGTTCAAAAGAAAATCTCTGGTTAAGGTCAAAAAAAACCGCTCCCCCGCCAATGAACGGTTCGATATACCTGGTGATTTTTCCTTCCGTTAATTCTTCCGGCAAACGTTTGTCAAACTCACTGAGTAACTGGGTTTTACCCCCGGCCCATTTGAGAAATGGCCGGGCTGATGATTTGAGTATCGTTTGTGTTGCCATGTCCAGAAGAACATCCGTCAGTATGAATTTCCGTTTTATAATGTTATTTTCCCGGCTTTATAGGATATTGAAACGGTCTAACGAGCCACAATAATTGTTGGACCGCTACTACATACCTTCCAGCAGACCGGCCACATCCCCCGACTTAATGATCTTAACCCCGATATTCTGCATATCCCGGATATTCGCCAGGTGCACCTCACCCGATGCCGCCCCGGTCGCATCACCGATCAGCACTACCGGGTAATTGTACGCAATGCCATCGAAGACGGTTGTCCGGATGCAGTTCGGAGTCTGGATACCGCAGACTATAAGGGTCGTCACTTTGAGGGTCCGGAGCATCAGGTCGAGTTCCGTACCGATGAACGCACTCATCCGGGTCTTGGTGAGTACATACTCCCCTGCCCGTGGAGCCAGTTCATCGATGACCGCGGCACCATGCGAACCGGCAACGGCAAAGGGTTGTTTCCGGAAAAGATCCTGCCGGATGATCTCCACGTCCGAACCGTCCGGCCTGTGCACCCGGAGGATATGAAAGACCGGCAGGTTTCGTTTCCGGAATTCAGCCAGCACAGACTGGATTTTCGGTATTACGGCAGAGGCTCCCGCAACTTTCAGCGGCTTTGCTTCCAGCACGAAATCGTTTTGCATATCGATGATGAGGAGAGCAGCTCGTCCCATGGTTGTTTCCCGTTAGACTATTGATACCCGGAATATAATAACTCTGTAGAAGTTTTCCGGAGCCTTGAAGATGGAACCCCTCATCCAGTACGTCTGCCTCTTTTTCACCGGGATTGTTTCCGGTACCGTATCCGGGCTCTTTGGGGTCGGGGGAGGATCCTTAATGACCCCGGTCCAGTTCTGGCTGTATACCTCCGGCGGAATGGACAGCACGCTTGCCACCCGTCTTGCGTTCGGCACATCACTTGCCGTGATCATCCCGACGATGATTAGCGGGGCCTACGGGCATAACCGGCACGGCGCTGTGGACTGGAAGGCTGCCGTTCCGCTGGGACTTGCCGCCATTTTCGGTGGACTTATCGGGGGGATGGTTGCGTCCCACATCTCAGGCAGCATGCTCCGGCTGTTCTTTGCGGTTTTTATTCTCATCATGGCTGCCCGCATGGTCTGGCAGATACGGGAATGCCCGGTCTGCGAGCCCCATGGATCGGCTGCGCAATATCTTTTCATCGGGTTTTTCATCGGGATTTTATCAGGATTGACCGGACTTGGCGGCGGTGCACTGCTTGTACCCATCCTCGTCATCCTGCTTGGCTACCCGATCCACCGGGCGGTCGGGACATCATCAGCTTGTCTTATCTTCTCTGCAGCGGGGGCCGTGATTGCGTATGTCATCAACGGGCTCGGGGTTGCCGGACTGCCGCCGTACTCGCTCGGGTACGTGGATCTTCTCACGTTTGCAATCCTCGCTGTCACGACCATCCCCCTCGCCCGGCTTGGCGTGCGGTTCGCCCACAGCTGCTCAGGGAAGAAACTGCAGATCATATTTGCCGGGCTTTTGGTGCTGATCGGCATCATGATGCTCGTGAGCGGATAAAAAAAATACGGAAATTCCCGTGACAGCGTAATCATCGCTGAATTTCAATCGCTGACATTCAACTCATCCATACGTTGAAAAAAAATTCGGTTCTTACAGCATTCCCATCCCGGCTGCCGCTTCAGTACATGACGGATCCTTGCATTTCGCTTCACGGATCAGGAGCGAGAGCACAAGCACCACTCCACCCAGAACAGTTCCAAAGATAAAGACTGAGTGGAACCCCGTGATGAGCATGGACATAGTAATGCCGCTTGTTCCTGAAGTGACCTGGATCCCGGCGAATGCCGTGATGATGAAAAATGTCCCGTACATCGCGACAGCGATCACCGACCCGATGTTGCGGGCGGTCATGGCAACACTTGAAACAACCCCCTCACTTCCCCGTGGTGACAGCCCGAGGATAAGATTGAAATTCGGCGGGATGAAGAGACCGGCAGCTGCCCCGTTCAGGGCGAGCGCCACGATAATGTACCAGAACGCGGTGTCCTGGGTCATCTGCATGAACAGGATATTTGCCGTGATATAGCAGAGTGCTGCCGCTATGCAGATCCGGCGCGATCCCACCCGGTCCGAGAGACGCCCGGCCAGCGGGCCCATCACCATGAGGGCAACCGCCGGGACCATCAGGAAAAGCCCGGCGATATCGGTCTTAAGTCCTTTGACAATCTCAAGGTAAAATGGCATGATGAAACTTGTACCCGAGACCAGCATCATGCCCGTCATTGCTGCGATATTCGCGAGCGTATAGTTGTGATTCTTAAAAAACGAGAGATCGATCAGCGGGACAGGACAGCGGGACTCCCAGACGACAAATATCACCCAGAAGATTGTAGAGCCAAGTACACTCGCAATAATTACCGGTGACATCCAGCCCAGCGTCGTACCCATGTTCATCGCAAATACAAGGGAGCCAAGCGCTGCAAAAAGAATGCCGGCGCCGGTTGCATCAAACTGCTGGGGGACACCTTCTGCTATTGTGTCCTTCGGCAGTACACGGATTCCGAGCAGGATCGCTATAACGCCAACCGGGACGTTGATTAAGAAGATCCAGTGCCAGCTTAAGTAGGTGGTGAGTAAACCGCCGAGCACCGGTCCGGCCGCAACCCCGACCGAGACAAACGTGGTCATTATTCCGAGTGCTTTGCCCCGTGTCGCTGCCGGCAGGTACATCGTGATCATTGCACCACCGATTGCCTGGAGCATCGCCGCTCCGATTGCCTGGAGGATCCGGAAGCCGACCAGTTCGCCGATGGTCATGGAAAGCATTCCGCAGGCAAGCGAACCGATGGCAAAGATCGCAAAACCCCAGAGATACACTTTCCGGTACCCCCGGATATCGGCAAATTTCCCAAACGCTATGAGCGTGGCTGACAGGGTCAGCAGGTAGGCCATCGCCACCCATGATACAATCGTAATCGACGTATTGAAGTACGTGGCCATTGTCGGGAGCGAAATGTTGACAATCGTGGTATCGAGTGCCCCCATGAACCCTGCTACCGAGACGAGGATCAGGAGGAGTTTTTGCTGGAGGGGATCTTGTATGACGGTGTGGCCGACCAGGGGATTCTTCATGGACAAAAATATAGCACAAAGAATAATGAATTGATGGGGTTTGATTCTGCAACCCGTTCACTCGGGAACTGAGATGTACCGGCAGGGAGGGTCTGTGAGAGGAGTGGAATAGAGACAAACAGTCCGGCCGATTTTCATGGAGCATTAAAACAGCGATGAACGATTTTCGGATTAATCAACTTCCTCTGTATTTTCCCTTTGAAACATTACCCACCAGAGACGATCTCAACATCACGAAATCCCACAAAGGTATTGAGATGTTCGGGCTGTGAATCTACCATGCAAAGCTCGATAACTTCCTTGATGCGGACGAGCGCTTCATCGATAGTTTTTCCAAATGTGTGGCAGCCTTTGAACAGGGGGCAGGATACGATGAAGATCCCATCCTCATCTGTTTCGACAATGATGGGAACATGAATCGTTTTCATATACACATCATCGGAATTCACGCATTAATTCTTTTTTGCAAGCACGTTTCACCAATTTTTTAATGTTGGATCGTTTTTTTTAATAACACATTGTTGACGGTGAACAAAAAAATGACCGGATCTTATTTTTTACCGGATATCTTCATGGAGAGGTTACTGCCGGCGTTACACGCGGGGTGGGAGTAACATTTCCTGTATGGGGATAAATTTCCGGCCCGGGTCCCAGCTGGGGGATTTTCGGGACCGGCGCGATGGAAACTGCCCAACCTCCGGGATTATTCCGGCCAAGGACGCTCAGGTAATAGGTGCCGTTCTCCGGAATGGTAACAAAAACAAACGGGTGCAGCGAGAGTGCGCCAAAGCCCGGCTGGATGTACGTGTTGTTGGCATCCATGAGGGCTGTTCCGTTGGCGTACTGGAGGAAATAGTAGGGGGAATCTATGCCGGTTATGTTCCGTTCGAAGAAATATTCACCGCGTTCTAAGTAGAAGACGGGCGTTGCCTGCGTTCCCGTACCCGAGAGGTTCACCGGTACTTTTAAGGGATTGGTGGTGACCAGCGGGGCAACTTCTGCGGTCCAATGGTTGCTGCAGGTTACGTTGAGCTGGTAGGTATCTTTTTGGGGAGCCTGGAATGCTACCGATCCTGCAAACGGGCCGCTTGTTGAGAACGTTGTTTCTGCCAGGTATGCCTGCGTCATGTTGGAAAAGTCCAGTTCCATCCTGCCTGCACCATCGGTCCGGAATGACACGACAATGACACCGGCATCAAGGGGGAACGTGGCGTTCGGCTTCTCAGATGAGAGGGTAAGAGCTGTAGTCCCTGTGGGAGAGGTTCCCGGTACGACCGCTGGTGCAGGGGCCTGCGTGCATCCGCAGGCAGAAAGGCAGAGGAGGATAAGGATAAGCAGGATAACAAAAGACTTCATGATAAGTCAAACGATCCGATGAAATTTCTACCTTTTCTATTGCGTGCGGGGTGCGGGAGATCTCTTGCCCGTCCTACCGGAAGCCGGCATGAATGATGCACCGGGTGAGCTTCCCCATTCCATTCTTAACAACAACATTGATCCGCATCAATTCCGAGGAACACAAGTATGAATATCTTATGGCATACCAATACACTATCATGCACAGTCCGCTGGACTATACTGTTCATGCAAAGACTATGATGCAGGAACGGATGATCCAGGAAGACTGGGTAACGAGCACCGTCAGCGCTCCTGAGATGGTTGAGGAGAAGCGGGATGACGAGAGACACTACCTGAAACGGATCCCGGAACATGCGGGAAAATTCCTGCGGGTAATTGTCAACCATTCTGTCCATCCGCCACGGGTGATCACGGTGTTCTTTGACAGGAGAGTGCAGCCATGAAAGTGACCGTTGATAAAGAGGCCGATGCGCTGTATATGCGCCTTTCCGATGCCCGTATCCATGACTCGGAAGAGGTGAAGCCCGGCGTGATCCTGGATTATGACGACCAGAATAATCTTGTCGGGATAGAACTTCTCAGGATATCGGAGCGGGTTCCCGCAGCCAGTCTGAAAACCGTGATGATCGAATCGGCATAATGCAGGAATTATCCTGATGCAATGGATGATTTTCACATCCTGTGACAGGATATGATCAATACTTTATTTAACATCCGGTGACCGGGCCGGCATTCTCGGCCCGGCGTTTTTGATTGAAATTTTTTCACCAGACTTTGATTTTATTTTTTAACCGGATGTTGGTTGAAAAAATCCGGGCGGACTTTGACAAGAAAAATTTAACCGGACCTTGCATGAAAATTTTTCAGCGAAAACGCGATTGTGTTTAAAAAAAATTATCCGGGCAATCGATCCGCTCTGCGACAGAAACGAGCGTGACCCCCTCTCTCCCCCAGAGGAGGAGGCAGCCCAAAGGGAGCACCCCCTCGACTCTATTGAAAATTTTATCAAAGCTCGGTGGGCCATCGGCAATTTGGGGAAAATGACCGGGTAGTGGATCAACGACTTCCTAAAAATTTTACAAAAACGGATGCTGAAACCGTCTGCCTCGCCGTGCCTCGGAGAGGCCCTGAGGCGGGGAATCCTCAATAAAATCGATCATTTTCCGCTCCCAAAAACCGAGTGAACTCCGATCGAAAAAAACCCCAATCCGGGCATTTTGTGGGCTTTGATTTCTCTAACTCGCCAAAATGGGCTCCATTCTGATGAAAATGAGGCCCTGTTCGATCAAAAACTCCTGGAGTATTTGTATGAACAGGGGTCCATTTCATGCTTGATAGAGTGGGACTCCGGGCGATTATTCAGGTCCAGAGATGATCTATTTCAAGCCCTTTACGGGCTCCGTTTGCCCATTTCCTGATCCTTTTTTCGGGATCAAAGGAGGCTTGTGTCCACCACTTGGGAAAATACTGTTTTAATGGGTTATTTCGCGAAAATAACAGTTTTTAGAGCGATTTCATCCTGCAATTTGGCGGGCTCCGGTTGGTCGCGTTTTTTGCCACCTCATTTCAGGTCATAGGGGGTGAGAAAGGCGATGGAAAGGGCCACTGTTGCCCGAAGATACGATCACGTCGGAGAAATGGAGACATGGGGGGATGAAAACGTGGGTGGTGTTTGACGGTGACAATAAGCAGTGTGCCACACTGAAGAACGTGGAATGGTGTAAGAGGATGGATAACCAGGTTGAGGATTTTAATTGTGACAACAGAAGACACCAAAAAATTTCGATGCGTTAGAATTAATGGAGATTGAATTAACGAGATTTTTTATTCTATCTTTGCAAAATAATTTTTGCCGCAGTTCCAGTTATAAGTTCAACAATTAATTCTCGAATAACAGTTTGTGCATCACCACGAATTTTGCCAAGAATCTCTCTGATTTTATAGGCTGCGGGCTTTGTATTTGGAGTATCTCGAACAATATCATCTAATGCAGTTATGAATTCCTTTCGTTCTGATAATTCTAACTCATTCAGTTGGTCAATAATTTTTTTAACTGCACAGAGTTGCAATTCTGTCCATGGATATGGCTTACCGCAATTATGACAATAGAGTGGGATAGTATAATCGTTTAAAGATGAGGACTCGTGATAAAGATTAATGCCTTGGATGGGATATTTACAAAATTCACATTTAAGAAGTGTCTGTTCACCACATTTCGGACAAAAATTTTTGAGATATTCTGGTTCGGTTATGGCACATGCGGTGATTAAATGGCCGTTCTTGCATATTTGAGCGACATCATAACCGTTACCGACATACATACATTTGGATAATGTTCTGTGATAAAATATCTTTTTGCAAATTGTCCAGTTTTAAGAAAGGCACGAATTAATTGGGTGTTATTTAAAGGTAATTCTAAACGAAAAATTTTATAAATTCACAGTTGATTATGTGTTAATTTCGAAAATGATTGGAATTTGCTAAATCATTATATTTAATTGCAAATGACATCATTCGATAGTTACTATGATACAATGTGACCTTAAATCGCTTTATCAACACCTTGAATTAGTCCAAAATAATTATGATTCTGTTGAAGAATTACTAAAAGAGGATCTCTTGGATGGATGGAGTAGACATCAAATTAAAACTGATTTTGATTTGAAACCAAATGATTTTTTAAGATTTGCTAAAAACGATTTAAAAGCAAACTACGAACATCATCTAATTAACAGTCTAACAAATATAAAACGTACAATTGATTGTCAAATAGATTCAATATTTGTTGGATTGGGAATAAATACAAAAAAATCGGAAACAGAACATTGGAACTTTCCCGAAAAAATAGATATATTGAATAAATTAGGTATTCTTTCACCCGAGATTTTAGGTATTATTAATACCCAGAGAAATGATTTAGAGCATAGATATTCGAATCCGAATGAAAAAAATGTAAAATTAGCCTTGGATATTGCACAGTTATTTCTAAAATATACTGAAAAATATCTAAATGATATGCCATATGACGGGGTGTTAATTGAACATTTAAACATAGATTCACATTTAGATGTAAATTTAGATTATAAAAACAGAAAATTTCGATTTGAGGGTAAGGAATATAGTAAAGATAATTTTCACTCAATAAAAAATTCGTATGTAAAAGAAATACTTGAAGAGAATCGTGATGAGTATTTGAAATATTTAAAATGGTTTTTATTAATTACTGATATGGAATATACATTATATAAAACTTAAATGTAACGTGTTGGCATTAATATCTTTTAATTAATTCATAGTCGATTGTGTGCTAAAAAAAAAATTACTGATATTCCAGCGGCTGCACCTGTTTCGGTAACCCGCCTTTGAAGTGCTGCTGGATCTTGCTGTAATAGTTCCGCAGGTTTTCGTTCATCGTGGGGTGCACTTTCTTCTGCGCTTCCTCGAAGTACTTCATTGAGATGATTGTCTGGTTGTCACGGAGGGCAAGCATACCGGCTTCGCGGCATACAGATTCAAGGTCCGAGCCCACGAATCCTTCCGTAGTGCCGGCAAGCGTTGCAGCAAGGGTATCCCGGGCCGGATCGGAAAACGTGAGATTCTTTTCTGCCATCAGCTCGATGAACCTTCTGCGCCGGGTCCCGGCTGGAACACCGGTTGCATCGTCTGCTGCCGGACTGATCGCTGCCTTGATCTCATCGGCAGTGACTGCCTTGTCCTTCCCGAGCTTCTCGACCAGCTCGCCAATATTGTCTTCGGAATATTTTCCGCAGAGCCCGACAATCTCTTCGAGCGCCGAGCCTTCAATCGGCATGAACCGGGTGTGGATACCAATAATCTTCTTCCGGTCTTCCAGGGTGGGCTCGCCAATGTACACGAGCCGGTCAAACCGTCCTGCACGCAGCAGGGCCGGGTCAACAATGTCCGGGCGGTTCGTTGCGCCCATGACAACGACGTCCTTGAGATCCTCAAGGCCATCCATCTCGGTCAAGATCTGGTTGAGCACATTGTCGCTCACGTGCGAATCGCTGCTTGTTCCGCGGGCAGGAGCCAGTGCATCGATCTCGTCAAAGAAGATGATCGATGGGGCTACCTGCCGGGCTTTCTTGAACACCTCGCGAACCGCCCGTTCGCTCTCGCCTACCCACTTGGATAACAACTGGGGGCCGCGGACCGGGATGAAGTTCGCACCGCTCTCGGATGCGACTGCCTTTGCAATCAGGGTCTTTCCCGTTCCCGGCGGACCGTAGAGCAGGATGCCACGCGGGGGCTGGATGCCCAGGTCTTCGAATTTCTGCCGGTCGGTGAGCGGAAGCTCGATTGCTTCCCGCACTTCGGTCTTGGCCGATTCGAGCCCGCCAACATTCTGCCATTTCACATGGGAGACTTCGAGCATCACTTCACGCATCGCGCTCGGTCCCACGTCGCGCTGTGCACTGCGGAAATCACTGGCATAGACCTTGAGCGTATCGAGAATATCCTGCGGGATCTCTTCGGCATCGAGATCGAGGTCCGGTAAATACCGGCGAAGGGCTCGGATGGCTGCCTCACGGGCAAGCGCTGCAATGTCTGCTCCTACAAACCCGTGCGTCTGCTGGGCGAGGACTTCAAGGCTCACATCCTCTGATAACGGCATCCCCCGGCTGTGAATCTTCAGGATATCGATCCGGTCCGGTTCGCCCGGTACCCCGATCTCAATCTCGCGGTCAAACCGCCCGGGCCTGCGGAGCGCTGCATCGATTGCATCGACACGGTTCGTTGCGCCGATCACAACTACCTGCCCGCGTTCCTCAAGACCGTCCATCATGGTCAAGAGCTGGGCCACGACCCTTCGCTCAACTTCCCCGGTCACTTCCTCGCGCCGTGGTGCAATGGAATCCAGTTCGTCGATGAAGATGATCGAAGGAGCGTTCTCCCGCGCTTCTTCAAAGACTTCACGGAGCCGCTGCTCGCTCTCACCGTAGTATTTCGATATGACTTCAGGACCGGCAATCGAGATGAAGTGCGCTCCGCTCTCGCTTGCAACAGCCTTTGCAATGAGGGTCTTTCCTGTGCCCGGAGGACCGTAGAGGAGAACGCCCTTGGGGGGTTCGATGCCCAGCTTCTGGAAAAGTTCGGGATGCCGGAGCGGGAGCTCGATGGTCTCCCTGAGCCGCTGGAGCTCGTCTTTCAGGCCGCCGATATCTTCGTACGAGAACCGCTTGATCCCTTCAAAGCCGGCTGCGGGTTTATCCGAGAACTCAATCGACGTATTCTTGGTGATGATGACTGCTTCTTCCGGCTCGATCTCTACTATTTTGAACGCAACGATCTGGGGCTGGATGAACGGGAGTCCCAGCATGATCGGTACGGAATCGTTTATTGACACGGGAAAATCGATCAGCCCGTTGATCACATGGGGATTATTTGCTACCGGTATTTTTTTCGGGAGGTCTTCGGGGGGTGCAAGCACTACGCGTTTGGCTTCCACTTCCTCAGAAATTTTGATGATCGTAACCGAATCGCCGATTGCGACACCGGCATTCTGCCGGGTAAAATTATCGATCCGGACCTTGCGCTGGTTCCAGTCCTCGACCAGTGCCCGCCAGACCTTGGCCACGGTCCGGCGTTTCCCCTCGATTGCGACCAGATCTCCGGGCGAGATCTTTAACAGCAGCATCGTCTCGGGATCGAGACGGGCTTTTCCGCCACCCTGATCGCCGGGATACGCGGAATCCACTCTCAATTGCACTTCAGGCATTACCTTAAAGGTCATATACGCAGGGATTTATAGGTACTGTAAATGCGTATCCTCATTTTCGATCCCTTCCACGGCGCGGCAGGCGATATGATCACAGCAGCCCTGCTCGACTGCGGGGCTGACCGTCCAATCGTCATGCGGGCGATGCAGTCAGTGGTAGCGGAGCCGAAAATATCAACGGTGAACCGGGCCGGTATCCGGGCCCTGAAAGTGGACACCCATGCCACCCCGGCCCACCGGACGTTTGCTGAGGTAATGCAGCGGATCGATTCCGCTGCGGGCGACGTCCCGGCCCCGGCACTTGCGATGGCACGCCGGGTCTTTGAACGGATCCGTATCGCTGAAGAAGAAGTCCACGGCACCCAAGCCCATTTCCACGAGGTCGGTGCTGATGATGCAATCGCCGATATCATTGGCGCATGTACCGCCCTGCACTCGCTGTCCGTTGACGGAGTTAAAGTCCTCCCCGTCACGGTAGGCCATGGAACCGCTACCGGCTCGCACGGCACCTTCCCCATCCCGGCACCGGCAACTGTCCTGATCCTCAAAGATGCCGGGCTCACTGCCGTTCCCGGTAACCACATGGGTGAGCTCTGCACGCCCACCGGCGCAGCACTTCTTGCGGAATTCGCCACCATGACGGTACCCGATCCTGGTGCATATACCATCCTCGCGGTGGGCTACGGGGCGGGAACCCGGGATCCCCATCACGCACCCAATGTCCTGCGGGCCATGATCGTGGAATCTGCTGCCGCAGCAGGGAATCTTGAGCAGGACACCGTTGACATTCTCGAAACCAATGTTGATGATGTAAGTGGCGAGGTGATTGCCCATGCGATCACCCGCTTCATGGCGGCCGGCGCCCGGGATGCAAGTGCCATGCCGGTGATCATGAAGAAGGGCAGACCCGGGTACCTGGTCCGGGTCATCTGCCTCAAAGAAACGAGTGCCGTTCTTGCCGAGCTGATGGCACGCGAACTCGGGACACTCGGTATCCGCTGCATCCCCAGCGTCCACCGGTTCATCGCCGAGCGCACAATAGAAGAAATTGATGTCACTATCGCAGGACAGCTGCGGAAGATGCCGGTAAAATGCGGGTGGATGCATGGTGCCATCTACACGCTCAAGGCAGAGTTCGATCCTGCCCGCGACTGGGCGTGCGAACTGGATATGCCGGTTAAAGAAGTAATCCGGGCGATCGAAGATGCCGGCTGGAGAGCCGTAAAGGGCAAACACGCGGGCACGGGTGCACCATGAAGACGGATAAACGAAGCAGCGGGAATGCAGCATTCGATAAGTTGCTTGGCGGCGGGTTCGAAGTGCGGACCATCACCCAACTCTACGGGGAACCGGCGAGCGGGAAGAGCACGCTGTGCATCATCGCCGCTGTTTCCTGCCTCCGGGCCGGGCATGCCGTTGCCTATATCGATTCGGAAGGTTTCTCGATCGAGCGGTTCCGGCAGATCGCTGGTGACGATACCGAGAAGCTTGCCGACAAACTCTTCCTCTTCGAACCTATAGATTTCGAGCACCAGGGACAGGTTATCGGCGAAGTGGAAAAGGTGTTAAAGACGCACAAGCCGCAACTTCTCATAATGGACTCTGCTACGGCACTCTACCGCACCGATCTTGACAAGGGCAGGGATGCGATCCAGGTGCTCACCCGGCAGATGATCTATCTTTTAGGCTATGCCAAACGCTACGAGATACCGGTGATCATCACCAACCAGGTGTACATGGATACCGGTAAGAATACCTGGTACGGCCTTGGTGGTTTTGCACTCGAACATATCTCGAAAGTGATCGTCAGGATCGAGAAGACCGGAGCTACCGGGTACCGCCGGGCCCGGCTGGTCAAACACCGCTCCCAGCCGGAGGGTGCATCGTTCGAATTCGAGATTGTTAAAGAAGGAATCGCAGTAAAAGAGTGACGGGCAGGGAACTATACAGGATTCTGTTTTCTTTTTTTCGGACACCCCATTGTGGGAAAATTGTAATTATTATATCAAAAGAGCCCGAATAATAACAGACCAATGGTACTGAACAAGGAGATTACGGTCCAAATAACGGATCTTTTAAGGGTACACCCGCAGGGCCTCAGTATAACAGATATTGTTAAAAAAATTGGACTCAACCGTAACACCGCCGGGCGCTATCTGGAAAATCTGTTGATCTCCGGCCAGGTTGAGATGCGCCATTTCGGGATGGCAAAGATCTATACGCTTTCAAACCGGATACCGCAGCTTTCGATGCTGTCGATCTCTTCAGATCTGGTCATGCAGCTGGACTCGGGCCTCCGGATTGTTTTTATCAACGAACCTTTTTTGAACATACTGCGGGTGACCGCCACGGATCTTCTGGGAAAGAATATTGAATTCTCAGCTGCGGTCCAGGTTTTCGGTGACTCGTTCGAAGATTTTATTACAATTTTAAAAACCGGTATCTCAGGAAAAGAATGGCATGGGACACTGGCACTGAATAAAGGAGACCTGTTTTTTTCCTGCCATATTACTCCCATGGTCTTTAATGACGGGCGCAAAGGGGTTTCTGTCCGGTTAGAAGATCTCACTGAACTCAGGCGACGTGAGAACGCACTCCAGGAAAGCGAAGCACGGCTGCGCAGTATCATCAGCGCTGCTCCCGTTGGAATAGGCGTGGTTTCAGATCGGGTAATTCTTGAGGTCAATAACCGCCTTTGTCAGATGACCGGCTATAGCACCAGTGAACTTATTGGAAAATCAGCCCGGATATTATACCCGACTGACGATGACTTTGAAAGGGTTGGCAGGGAAAAATACTCGATGATAGCCCGGACCGGGACGGGCACTGTCCAGACACAATGGAAGAAAAAAGATGGAAGTTTCATTGATATTTTACTCAGTTCTTCACCCATAAGCCCGGCCGATCTCACCCGTGGCGTCACCTTTACCGCTCTCGATATTACCGAGCGCACACGGGCAGAACGGGCTCTGTCCGAGAGTGAAGAGCGATACCGCAAACTCGTAGAGATATCGCCGGATGCTGTTATTCTTCATCGCGACGGGAAAATTATCTATGTAAACCCTGCAGCGCAAACACTCGTTGGTGCTTTACGTCATGAAGAAATGGTCGGTAAACTCATCCTTGATTTTGTCGATCCCCGTTTCCGTGAAGTCGTGAGTGAAAATATCAAAAAAGATATTGACGGGGAATTATCGCCATACACAGAATTACAGATGCTCCGGCTCGATGGTACATCAGTGAGTGTTGAAGGCCGGGGTGTCAAAACGCATATCGATGGCAAACCTGCAGTACTGGTTGCAATACGGGACATCACGGAATACAAACGGGCCGAGCTGGCAATCAGGGACAGCGAGGAAAAATTCCGGTCGCTGTTTAACAATACCAATGACATGATCCTTGTGCACAGCTTAACCTCAGACGGACACTCCGGGCACTATATTGAAGTCAATGATGTTGCCTGTCGATCTCTGAAGTATACCCGTGAGGAGTTCCTCCGCATGTTGCCACAGGACCTTGTAGCACCGGAGGTACTCAGCACAGCCCGCAAGAACGGCAGATTGTTGCTGACAAACGGGGACGTCACGACTGAAAGTGTTCTGCGGTCAAAAGATGATCGGATAATACCGGTTGAGATCAACGCACATCTCTTTGAGTTCCGGGGTCAGACACTGGTGCTCGCAATTATCCGGGATATTACCGAGCGCCAACAGGCCAGGGAAAAACTTCAGGAGAGCGAACGAAAATACCGGTTCCTTGCAGAGAATTCGCTCGATATTATCAACCGCCAGACCCCCGAATGTATCCTTACCTATGTCTCTCCGGTAGTTACTCCGGTTCTTGGATATTCAGAAGAAGAGGTACTGGGAAGATCCCTGCTTGAGATGGTCCACCCTGATGACATTGACCGGGTTCGGCAGGACATGGTACGAATCAGTGCCTGTGGGGTCAACAAGGTAATCTCAACCTTTCGCTTTCGTCACCGGGATGGTCATTATCTCTGGTTTGAATCAATAACGAATGTGATCCGCGATCCGCAGTCCGGAAAAATCCGGGAATTTTTCAGTATATCGAGAGATATCACTGAACGTAAAATGCTCGAAGGCTCGCTGAACGCACGTGCTGAACGTTAAAAAAATCAGAACCGGATGGTGCCGGAAAAGACGGTCTCCGCCGGGCCTTCCATCTTTGTGCCGCCCAGTAAGTAAATAACCAGCGGTCCACCCTCGGTCTCTACCTTGACTGTTTCTCCCATCAGGCCGAGATGGTGAATGACTGCCGCAGATGCCGTTGCCCCGGTACCGCAGGAAAGCGTCTCTCCTTCAACTCCGCGTTCGAACGTGCGGATCCGGATGCTGTCATCACTGGTCTTCTGGACGAAATTCACGTTCGCTCCTTTGAGAAACGATTCGTGGTGGCGGATGGGGGGTGCAAGCGCTTCTACGTTCACCTTCTCCACATCATCCACCAGCACTACCGCGTGCGGCACGCCGGTGTTGGCTGCATAGACATCAAAGACGCCGATACGCTCCTTGTATTCCCCATCTCCCTGCGCCGGGATTTCCGACCGGTTAAATTTCGGCGTGGGCATGCTGATGGTCGCAACGAAAGTATCGTCACGGTATGCCATGTCGACACCGACGGATCCCGCAAGGGTATCGATGGTGCAGGTGCCTTTGACATAGCCGGCATCAAAGGCATATTTTGCGAGACAGCGGATGCCATTGCCGCACATCTCGGCTTCACTCTCATCGGGCTGGAGAATCCGCATGCGTAAGTTGCCGGTTGCGGATTTCATCAGGTACAAAATCCCGTCAGCCCCGATCCCGAACCTGCGGTCACAGTAGGTTGCGGCAAACCGGGCCTTCATGTCATCGGGAATGATCGTTTTTTCGTATTCGTCAATCAGTACAAAATCATTGCCATTGCCCTGTAATTTGGTGAATGGTATCTCCATGGTTACTCGTTCCCCTTCTTTATGCAATTATCAGAAGTTGCTTTATTCGTTGTTTCCGGTATTCATCTCAAAGGTTTTATGGAATTCGCCGATATCCCAGCCAAGATACTCTTTGATGATCACGTACGCCATCTGCGGCGGGATTGCACCCTGCTCGGTCACGATCATATCGATATACTCAGCGGGAGTGACATCGAAGGCCGGGTTGCGGATCGTCACGTGAGGAAGAGTACGCGCGATCTCGTCCGGCAGCACTTCTCCTGCAGCCCGTTCCTCAATCTGGATCATTTCGCCAATGATCGTCCGGGGTGCAAACTTGTACGTCTCGGCTGCCACCAGCACGTTCACCCGGGCTTCGTGTGCCGAATGGGCTACCATCGAGGTGCCGATCTTATTCACCACCGCACCGTTTACCGTCACCGCGTCAGCCCCGACAATGACAAGGTCAACGTCGTTGATGAACGATCGTACCGCGGAGTCAACGATGAAATTTGTTTTGATACCCGCATCGTTGAGGGTCCGGATGGTGATGAGTCCCTGGTTTCTCGGGCGCACTTCGGTGGCAAAGACCTCTATCTGTTTTCCGCTCCTGTGTGCTTCGATGATACATCCAAGCGCCACTTCGGAGTTGCAGTGCGTAAGAATCGTGTCGCCATCCCGGATATGCCGGGCCCCGAACTCAGCGATCTTTTCTACCGCATGCTGTGACGATACGATGAAACTTTCAGCCCGACTTACAATTCCTGATCGGGCCTCGTCCACGGTTTTTGCCCGGCTAATACCGGCCATGACCATATGAACTGCATTCGGTAACGAGACTGCTGTCGGGCGTGTAGAGACCAGCAATGCAGCTGCCCGCTCCATCTCGTCAACAAATGCTACGGGGATCGATGCTTTTGAATCCAGGGCCTGGGTCCGGAGGGCTTCAGCTGCTGCACGCGCAATCCTGCCCGCACCCCGGATCTCCATATTCTTTATCTTCTCTGCAGTTTCAGTAGGAAACATTAAGCTTCATTGATCCAATGGAGATGTGAAGTACATATAAGTTTATTACCGGGTGCTCCATGTCGGTTGCCGTAGTTTTTGACAGTGCAGGAACGCTCCTGAACACTTACCGGGTGGCAAAGGATATCCGCAACAAAAAACTGCTGCCGGGTATCGAGACCACTACGCTTACCTTCAGTTCACCGGATCGGGTCCTTGTCGTGCTGCCCGTTCACTCCAAGGATATGATCAACACACCCGCTGAAACTCTCCTCTCGGAATATCTCATACAGCACGACACGGGTTTTGGGGTGAGCTGCACGCGCAAGATCACAACCGCAGAAGACATTGGCGACGTGCTTTATAACGATAAGACAGCGATGGTCGGCGACTTACAGGAATGCATCCGCAACGTCTGGACTGTCTGCAAAGCAGAATCGATTGTTACGTTAAACAGCGGGGCAATCATCAACATGGCATACGGGGCAATCGAGTTTGCCATCACTGCCGGTGGCTGGCCGTTTGACGGGGCAAAAGAGACGATCACCAGCCTTCACCGGATGGGTGTTCCGACCTTCATCGCCTCGGGAGACAGGGTCACTAAACTGGAAAAGATGGCAGACCATCTCGGCATCCCCCGGGACCGGGTGTACGGGGTTGCCACGCCAACAGTCAAAGCGCAGATCGTCAGCGACCTGAAAGAGGAGTATGACAAAGTGCTGATGGTAGGCGACGGGATCAACGATCTCGGTGCCATGAAGAATGCCGATATTGCCATCCTCACGATCCAGCAGGCAGGGGATCGCCCTGAAGAACTCTATGCAGTGGCAGATTACGTTGTAAAAGATGTCAGCGCTGTGCTCCCGATCGTTCAGGAACTGCTCACATCGCAGAAGATTGCCAGATAATTTGCGATCGTGACGGTTGAAGTGCAGCATATAAAAGGTAATATGATACCAGTACCACATTAGATAAAAGGGAATTATGAAGGCTCCATTGATCACGGTCGACAACCTCTGCATGGATTTCGATGGCCAGAGGATACTCAAGAATATTTCTTTTGAGATCGCAGAAGGGGAGATCCTCGGAATTATCGGCAGGAGCGGGGCCGGTAAAACCGTTCTGATGCACCTGATGCGCGGCGTGGAACAGCCCCCCACGAGCGGAACTATTGTCTATCACGTGGCGGCCTGCGGCACCTGTGGCTACATGGATGTGGGGAGTTCGGCGGGCAAACCCTGTCCCCACTGTGGCGCGAACCTTGCGGCGCTGAACGTGGATCTCTGGAATGAGAAAGATGAGGAACTGCGGCGAAGGCTCATGCGCCGTACCGCGATCATGTTCCAGCGCACATTCGCCCTGTACGGCGATGACCGTGTAATCGAAAATGTCCTTCATGCACTCGACGATATCAGTTACCCGCAGGAACTGGCGATCAACCGTGCGGCAGACCTAATCGACCAGGTCCGGCTTTCCCACCGTATGATGCATATCGCCCGCGACCTTTCCGGGGGCGAGAAGCAGCGGGTGGTGCTTGCCCGCCAGCTGGCAAAGGAGCCATTCCTGCTCTTTGCCGATGAACCCACCGGCACGCTCGACCCGGGCACTGCAAAGATCGTGCACGCGATGCTCATTGAAGCCGCAAAAACCAATAATATGGGTATCATCGTCACTTCGCACTTCTCCCAAGTGATCGAGGATGTGGCCAACCGCGCCATCCTTCTCATTGACGGGAGCATTGCAAAACTTGGCTCACCCAAAGAGGTCATCGCCGAGTTCATGAAAGGGTGTGACGATACCGAGGAGTTCGAAGCCGCTGAGATGGGTGAACATGTCATGGTGGCCCGGGATCTCGTGAAGCGCTATATTTCGGTTGACCGGGGCGTGGTCAAGGCAGTCAACGGTGTCACGTTTGATGTCTCAACCAAGGAGATCTTCGGGATTATCGGGAAGAGTGGCGCAGGAAAGACCACGCTCTCCGGTATTATCGCCGGCCTTATCGAACCTACCAGCGGGGAGATAAACATCCGCATCGGTGAAGAATGGATTGACATGACAAAGCCGGGGATCGATCAGCGGGGACGGGCAACCCCCTACATCGGTCTCCTGCACCAGGAGTACGACCTTTTCCCGCACCGCACGGTTCTCGACAACCTGACCGATGCGATCGGCCTTGAGTTCCCCAAGGAGCTCGCGATGCGAAAGGCACTCGTGACACTCAAGATGGCCGGATTCACTGATGAGAAAAGTAAGGATATCCTCAACCGGATGCCGGCCCAGCTCTCCGAGGGCGAACGGCATCGCGTAGCACTCGCACAGGTGCTGATCCGGGAACCGCGTATCGTGATCCTCGATGAGCCTACGGGGACCATGGATCCTATCACGAAGATCGATGTGAAACATTCGATCCTCCATGCCCGCGAGGAGATGGACGAGACCTTCATTGTTGTCTCCCACGATATGGAGTTCGTGCGGGATATCTGCGACCGGCTTGCCCTGATGCGGGGCGGCAAGATCGTGCAGATAGGAAAGACCGCTGACGTACTTGCGATCCTGACCGAAGAGGAACGCAAGGTTATGACCCAGCCAGCCGCGTGAGGCGTTGATGATCACCATCCACCTCGATGGAAAGAGGCTGGAGACCGGAGAGGGCAGTACGCTTGCATCGATCCTGTCCGGCCACGAACCTGGCTGCTGCGTGGCAATCATCCGCCCTGCGGTCAAAGAGCAGGCAAAAACCAGCAGTCTTGCGATAACCACGACCGCAGGTGAAGTCACGATTGAAGTGAAGGGTCAGGCCGCAGCATTCCTGGAATCCCCTGGGATTACAGAACAGCTCAGGCTTCACTGGACGGACCGGTACGCAACAGCGTTCGGTCCCTTTCCTTCAGGAATCCGGCCCTTACGAAAACCTTTCCTCTATGATCGTGGGGATGTAATCCTTGGATGTGGGGGATATGAACCGGCCCGGTCCTACCTCATCTTCTCCCGGGTCCGGCATTCCGCCGACCACGGAGCCGATGAGAGCGGCGGAATTGTGGGAACGATCGTGAGCGGGAGGGCAGTGCTCGATCGTTTTGCATCCGGTGACCGTATCATAAAGATCGAACCGGTCATCAGCTGGGCGGATACGAGCCGCTCATTTACCACCAATGACATGGGTCTTGTGCTGGAAGACGGAATGCAGGTCGTCACCCGCGTGAAGATCATGGCACAGGGATACACTCCTGATAAGATCACAACAGAAGCTGCCGGCAGCGTAGAGCATATGCTGCTTGCCCTCAATTCCGGAAAATATACCGTAGGGCGGGCCACGAGCACCCATATTCTCGACAAGCGGATGGCAGGAACCGAGGATGTACCCAAAGAATTCCGGCGACCTCGTCGAGAGGGGACCGTGACGGTGCGGGCCACGGGAAAGACGGCTGGCGGGGTCTATATCTACCGGGCTGATGTCCCCTCAAGCCTTGTGCACAGCGTGGTTGGCCAGGTTGTACAGGGCATCGAACTGGTAAAACTTGCCAAAGAACACGATGTCTTTGCCGTCAGCGTTGAACCGGCACGCATCGATCTGCTGGGCCTGCCCTTGGTAAAAGCCCAGGAGATCTCCACTGCCCGGGGCGTGACTTTTACTTCAGACAAACAGGATGCCGGGCGGATCGTTGTATCCCAGGAACCGGGTACTACCCTTGACGTGCTTGCGGAAAAGGCAGTCAAGGTAACCACGGCACCGCTCGAGAAGGTGATAGATATTACACTCGATGATGGGGCCGCACCACTCAGCTGCGATGTCTTCCGCCGGGTCACCGGGCTCATCCAGCACGATGCCGGTATGATGCCGGTCTTTTTCAAGTTCGATGACGTAGTCCTCTTCAAGCCCACCATTCCCCCAGGCTTAAAACTCATCCCGGAAAATACGCCGAAGGATGAGGCCCCAGCGGCTGCTCTCGCCATCACCAACGATTCCCGCAATGGGACGGGGCTTGTCGGTGTGCGCCTGTCGGCCAACAGGGAATTCGGCCCTACCTCCGAACCATTTGAAGGGACCAATATCATCGGGCGCGTGATCGATACGGATAAACTCAAAAAAGTGCGGGAGAAAGAGAACGTGTATATCCGTGAGGTGAAGCAGTGACTGCATATACACCCATCCATGTAGGCAATGTAACGAAATACGTGATGGTGGAGTCGTTTGATATCACACCGGCAGACCTTGCGCTTCGGGGTTACGAGATCTCGAAAGGAGCAATGATTAAAGAGACCTGTTTTGGTCTGGTCATCAACGGGAAAGAGGAGGAGGTCGACCGGATTGTCGCCGCACTGCGAAAGATTGATCCCGACCACATTTTTGTAAAAGACCGGGGCTTTCCTCCCGGCGATGCCCGTCGCTGCCGGGCAAACCTCGGTGGGGCCCGGCCCGGGTATAATGGCCTGGAATTCGAGATGTCGATCCTTCCCTATGTCTCGCACGGGCTTGAAGTACTTGATAAAAAGGATATAAAAGATATTCCTCCGCCGGAAGATCCGCTGGAGCACCCGCTACTCGATATCTATAAACTCAAAAAACTGATCGATGCACAGGAGTCCTGAAATGGTAAAAGTATTCATCTACCCGGCAACGAGCCTGATCCTCTCTGACATGGTGGCACGCTTCGGGCACACGCCCCTTTCGTCTGCCACAGCAATCCGCGAACGCATCCAGACTGCAGGACTCGAATCTCCGCCGCTCCAGATCACTCCTGAAGAACCCAAGAAAGGGTTGAAATGGGCAGCAGTCGAAGTGCCCGCCGGGGTAAGGGGTCGCATGTCACTCTACGGGCCGATGATCGAAGCATGCGAGGCAGCTATCATCATCAACGATGCTGATCTCGCATTCGGGTGCATGGGATGTGCCCGGACCAACGAACTGATCAAGTTCCTCGTACACCAGAAAGATATCCCCCGCCTCGAGCTGAATTACCCCAAAAATGAGGAAGACGGTGTGAAGTTCGTGGCTGCGATCAAGCGGTTCTTAACCGGACTGGGAGGATCGAAATGACGCAACCGGTACGGATTGCCCAGCTCTCCTGCGGGCCGGAATATTCCGGTATCCAGCACGAGATCGACGAGGCAGCCCGGGAAGTCGGCGGCGAGATCTTCTACCCGGATGTTGCCTTAAAAGATATCCGCAGGGACTTTACAAAATTCGGGCTGGATGTCAGGAGCCCGGACTTAAAACTCGCAATCGCCCGGGCCATAGCCCTCGTAGAAGGCCGGGTGGATGCCGATGCGGTATTCATCGCCACCTGCTTCCGGTGCGCTGAGGCGGCCATCGTCCGGAACGAACTCCGGCGCTACATCAACGAACATTCCCGGTTGCCGGTGGTTAGTTACTCGTTCACCGAACGAACAACATCGGGAACCCTCCTCACCCGGATGGAAGCACTCACGACTATTGCCCGGCGCCGTGCTCTGCTTGCCCGGGAGACTCAGAAAGGTCTCACCCTCGGTCTTGATTCGGGATCTGCTACAACAAAAGCGGTTGTCATGCGGGACAACAAGATCATCGGCACGGGCTGGCAACCAACGACTGAAGTGTTAAAGAGTGCCCAGGAAGTGATCGCTCACGCTCTTACCGAAGCAGGAGTCACCCGCGAAGAGATACAGGCAGTCGGGACCACGGGGTACGGCCGGTTCCTTGTAGGAAAAGAGATCAACGCGGATCTCATCCAGGAAGAACTGACGGTCAACTCGAAAGGAGCAGTCTATCTCGCGGACCGCCAGCATGGCCCGGCCACCGTAATCGATATCGGAGGCATGGACAACAAGGCAATTTCCGTCATGGATGGTATTCCCGGGGTATTTACCATGGGCGGTATCTGTGCCGGGGCCAGCGGGAGGTTCCTGGAGATGACGGCCAAGCGTCTGGGCGTCGAGATCACCGAGCTCGGTCCGCTCTCCATGAAAGGCTTCGGCGGACGCGTACCGATGAACAGTTACTGTATCGTCTTTGGCACCCAGAGCCTGGTCAATGCGCTCGCCGCCGGTAGTACCCGTGAGGATGTTGCTGCTGCCGCCTGCCACAGTGTCGCCGAGCAGGTATACGAACAGCAGTTGCAGGAGGTCGATATCAAGGAGCCGGTGATCATGGTCGGGGGCACGTCCCTTATCGAAGGGCTCGTATTTGCCATGGGCGAACTCCTCCAGACAAAAGTTGTCGTACCGCCATACTCGCAGTATATCGGTGCCGTGGGATCTGCACTCCTTGCATCAGGATTCATAAAGGACGATTAGATGCTCGCCGTTGAGTACTTTGAAGTGGAATGCCCCGAGCCGCTGGGCGGTGATTACTACAAGCAGATAACAAACGATGTCCTGCTCGACCACAACCTCCTCAAGGTGATCGAAAAAATCCACGTCTACATCGACCCGAAAGTCCCGGTCTTTATCGCAGTAGGTATACTCAAACCAATCACCACTGTTGTCCGCGTGGGAGATATTGCCAACATTAACCCGCTGGAGGGCAAGATGACGCTCGTCATCACCGATGAAACCTACCTTGCTTCGATGCTCAAGATCTTCTGGGAGCGGTTTGGCAAGGACAAGGTCGAGCAGCCGGACCGGTTTACCGTAGTCCTCTACAATGTCCAGGCAGATCCAAAAGATCTCGAGCAGATCGTTATCGGCCATCCCGGCGAATCGGTGAACCGGGATCTCATCTACGCCCTTCGGTGCGTGGCGCCGGAAGGATTCCGGCTCCGGAGCGAACACTTCGAGCCGGGGAAGTTTACGTTTGTTGCCAGCGAGAACACGCTGGCCGAAGACATCGATGCCCTTGTGAAAGAGAAGTTTGCGCTTATGGGAGAAGTGCCATGACGCTCGTGCCGGTCACCTACAAGGGCGGTATCTACCAGCACGATATCGTGACCGACCTCATCGAGGACCTCGGGGGCTACGTGGTCCAGAAGCATGTGCTGGCGCAGGAAGTGGTACTCCAGTGCTTTGTGCCTAAGGACGATATCGAACTGATCCGGGAGATCTCGCGGCCAATCTTCGGCGAAGTGACCGATTCACCATTGGTCGGGACCGAGATCGCGGTTGTCAGTATGAGCTTAGAGATCCATCACCTCCCCCATCCATCCTGTGATATCGCCGAGTACGTCCGCCGCATCGGGGCCAAGAGCAACATGGTGAGCCTCGCCCGGGGACCCGGCAAGCGGATCACCGGGCTCAATGACGAGGAACGGGATGTTATCAACGAGCACGACATCGCGGTCTATCTCATGGGCAACTTCGAAACCTGCATCGAGCACAAGATGCCTATTCTCCTGCGGGGAATCGAGGTGCCGGTTGTTGTCTGCGGTGGCCCGGACAAAGAGACGCTGATAAGGATCGTTGATCCGCCTGTCGAGGGGTACGTGGGTGGAGTCGGGCGGTTCATGCGCCGGACCAAGGAGGCCGACCAGCTCGACAAGCTCGATGAAATCATCGCAGAGATCACCCGGGTGCTGGAGAAGAAACGCGAAGACATAGCAAAAGATCCGCTTTCTGTCTCCCCGGCCAGGCTCATGAACCTGATCCGCGAGCGGGTGCCGGCTATCCTTGAGGTGACCTCTCCCACGCCGCTCACGGTCCAGATGGCCGGGCTCCGGGTGAAGCTGCCCTACGATACGTTTGCTCCGGAACTCCGGAGGATGGAAATCGAGGACGGGATCACCCTTGGGGATGTGGCAGAGATTGTGCCCTCCCGGATGCGGGACTATATCCTTGTCAAAGTCCTCCCCTTTTCAGAGACAAATACGGTAATATAACAGGAGATATGATGGCAAAAAAAGTATCAGCACAATCAACAAAGGACCAGTTCGAGGACAAACTCGCTCTCATTGTGAAGCAGGGCGCCGATGTTACTGCGGATGAGTGGCTGAAGGCGATCGAGGTGGAATACGGAAAAGTACCCCTTGTATTCAAGCGAATGGGAGAGCGACCCGAAGTGCTCATCTCTCACCTCCTCTATAAAGGAACAGTGGCCCAGACCAGCCCGCTCGATCCCAAATATGTGGAACTGATCAGTATGGCGGTGGGAGCCGCCCTCAAGTGCCCGCACTGTACCGGCTATCACATGCAGGCAGCAATTAAGATGGGGGCCACCCGCGAGGAAGTGCTCGAAGTGATTCTGCTGTCGGGTATGATCTCAAACTCGTCGGTGCTTGCCAATGCTTACCGGATCATTGATGATAAGCTGGAGAAGTGCATCCCATGCGAGACGAAGGGTGTGACGCGGGGTGCTGCAAAGAAACCGGTGGCTGGGAAGGGTTCTGCAAAGAAGAACCCGGTGGGAAAAACGGCGCCGGCGAAACGGAAGTAAAGAAATTTCTTTTTGCTCCAGTGAGGATTGAACCTTCCATCACTGCAACTTTTTTCGAAGTCAAAGGTATGTATAAACCGATCCGATCACCATCATAGATCATGACATCATCACCACGTCACACCGGGCGATTCCTGCCCGGGATCATCGGACTGGGGATCATGCTGGTACTGGTGCTGCTCGTCAGCGGGTGCACCCAGCCTGCAGCTAAACTCCCGGCCACAACACAGGTATCAGCGGCAACCCCCGCACCCACGGACATGACAACAACTCTGGCAGCAGGAGGAAAGAAGATGGTCACCTTTACTGAAGCAGATAATGGAAAAATCGGAGATATCGCACAAACTACGCGGTTTGCAATCCAGCTTGCAGAAAATCCCACCACCGGATACCAGTGGAATGCAACCCTGTCACCCGGCCTTGAACTCCAGTCAACGGACTACCGCGTGAATGAGGCGGCCCCGGGTATGGTTGGTGTGGGCGGGACCCGCACCTGGATTATCATAGCAAAGGACCTCGGCGCTCAGAAATTCTCTGCATCGTACCGTCGTTCATGGGAGCCGGTAACCGGTAACGAGACGGCCTATAACGTGAACGTCAATGTTGTGAAAATTTAAATCAGCGGTTAAAAAACCGGCTCTCCTTTTTTATTTTACATCCGGTTACTGTCTTTGAAGCACAGTTCAACAACCGAAATGGCCGGAGAACCGATACCAGGTACGGTTACTCCAGAATCCGGTCCGTTTCAATCCTGCGTAGAGTCTCATGCACTCGTCACCATGCATCCTTATCTTCGGGAAAAATTTTTACTGTGGGTGCACTCTCCCGGCAATCACCCGGTATTGAAGGAGATGTCATCTCATTCCCCGTTACGAAAGGTGTAATGTTTCTGTCCGTGATAATTCCAGAAAAAAGCACAAAATGTAGCAATGATCTTTCCTGCCAGGTAATTGAGAGAGAAAAGTTCCACGGCCAGCCAGATTACGCAGAGGTTGACAAGCAGACAACTAAACGAGATCGCAGTAAACGTGGAAAACTGTGTAAGATAATGCCGGTCCTTATCATGGAAATTGAGGTATTTGTTCAGGATATAACTGGTTACGATTCCACAGAAGTACGACACAGCAGATGCCGTGATGTACCAGATGCCAAAATATGTACAAAAAACATACAGCAGGCTGATATCAATAAGGGAAGAGACAATCCCAATCAGGAAGAACCCGATCATCTTTTCGTTGCGGATCCAGTCCCGGATCCGGTACTGGACCGGGGCGGGGCTGGAAAAAATTGATGGTGTCATGCACTGGTTTGTCCACGGTACCCGGCACAGTCATACAGGGTATTCTGACCACCGGGACCAGAAGCACCCAAGCCCGGCATGTTGTTAAAACCCGGAGATACTGTCGAAGTCATATTTCCAAAACCTGCTGCACGGTCCTGAACAGCGACAGCACTGCCACCCCAGTCAGCAGCAGGAACCTCGGTACAGTTTCCACTGATCCAGGTAAAAAGCCCGGAGTTCCCGGAACCCGGTCCTCCCATGCCTCCTGATGAAGATCCAAGGAAATACCGGATCCTGCCGGTATCTATGAGTCCTTTCAAGGAATCCACCTTGAGGATCTGGTCGCTTCCCGAAAACCCACCCATTGACATGACCGGCATACCGGTATTGATGATGAGACCTGCACCATCGCTGTTTGCAGAAGACACACCAACAAGCCAGGTCTCCGTCGTCTTGTGAGAGACCAGGTACTCTGCGAGCAGGGAAACCCCATCTGCGTTCCCCCTAAAACCACTTTCAATACCAGCACCTCCCCGGTCCAGCTGCGGGCCGGCTACCGGCAGGATTCCCCCTGTTCCGTACATCAACGGAGTGCATGCCCATACCATGGGGGCGATGAACAGGATTGCGATAGCAGCACACGCCACGGTTTTTCGCAGGTTCCCCATCATGACCATATCACGCATTTTTAAGAAGAACAGCAGGATACTCACGACAATTATTCCTGCAAGGAGAATGGGGATAAGAACACCAGACCATTCTGCATCGTAATACAGGAATAAAATCTCAATAAGTCCGGTTACCGGTACTGCAGCGACAAAGATCCATCCCTTGAACCCATTAGACTGGTATGCATCGTACATCCCCACTACACCGATCCCTACGAGCGCTGCGAGCGGAGGGGCAATAGTGGCAATATAATAGGTGTGCCAGAACCCGGTCGTGAAACTGAAATAGATGAGTCCCGGGAGCAACCACAGTCCCATCGCGAGAAGAGTAAGTCCCCGATCCGTAAAGAGACCCGCATCATCAAATCCCTTACAGGATAAGGACGTTGGGCGCCGCCACCACGCGAGCAACCCGATTAAGGCAAACGGGAGAAGCCAGCTGATCTGACCCGCAAGACCCTCGCCAAAGAGCCGGAAGAGGCCGGGGGTACCGCTGTCGTCCATCATGCCCCCACCCCTTGCATCACCCGTCATTGATATACCGGGTGGAGCCCCGGTTGGTCCGCCTTCCGGGAATTGTCCTTGCCCCGAACCGGGGGGTACCATACTCTTTCCGGAAATATCGTCGTTCATGCGACGGTCTGCTGTACGGTTCTGGGGTGCATCGCCCGTAAACGCAGATCCCTGCGGGCCGCCGGGCTGGATACCGTTTCTCGTAAGTGCACCATCCGGACCGTTGCCACCCATCTGCCCGTTCTCGAGCCGGTGCAGGCCATTGTAATTGACAATGAGGCCGAGCACCGTGTTATCGCCGCTTCCACCGATATACGGGCGCTGGCTGGCCGGGACCAGGTCAACGGCAACCGCCCACGAAAAAGAGGTTGCCGCAAGTACTAACAGGGCAAGACCGATATGGAGCACCTGTTTTTTCCGGGGACTGTCCCGCATCCCAAGCAGGTATATGACAAAGACTGCAGGGACTATGATAAAGGCCTGGATCATCTTGATATTGAATCCAACGCCGATGAGAAAGACAGAAGTGAGAAGAAGTGGCAGGGACTGTTCCCGTGCTGCTTTCAGTGCCACCCAGAGTGCAAGGAGCATGACGAAGATCAGCAGTCCATCCATGGTCCCATTGCGGGAGACCGCAACGAAAATTGGTGTCACAGCAAGGGCAATGGCGGATACCAGACCGGCAGGTTTCCCAAAGGGCCGGGATACGATCGCGTATACCAACGCAACCGACCCGACACCCGCAAGTGCCTGCGGCAATTCCAGAGCCCATCCGGAATATCCCAGCAGGGCAGCACTCACACACTGGACCCAGAGCCCGACGGGGGGTTTGTCAACCGTGACAAACCCGGAGGCATCGAACGAGTTGAAGAATGCAACACCGGGATTTTCAAGCATGCTCCTGACTGCTGCTGCGTAGTAGGTGTTCGAAAAACCCGTATTCCAGAGATTCCAGAAGTTCAGAAAAGCCGATAGAATGAGGATTGCACAGAGCAGGATCTCCACCTGGTATTTCGTGACCATTTCTTTTATGGTCATGGCTGCCGGTCCCGCACTTCATGGAGAATGCCGGTGATCTCTCCTACATTGTGACGACTTGTTCCCGATAATTCCCCTTCAAGAGAGTGTAACTTTTTCTGTATCTCTTCTATTTCATGATGCGTGATAAGGAACCACGGGTTATCAGACGCCATAATGGCAACACCTCCGGAGAGCCGGATGGGCTAATATCCCTTGCTGCCTTGCACAATTCCTGATCGTCATCTGCCTGTGTCTCCCTTATGGTAATATCGGAGCCCTGTTGCTGGTCCGGTCGGATATATTGATGATACGGGATTGGTGAGATGATGATACCATGAGGGTGAATCATTGAACCGACATGGATCATATACCATGTAAAAAACGT